>VYKY01000336.1_pt1 | contig 10966 bp, 13 predicted proteins | sample 5114441 | NCBI WGS metagenome assembly VYKY01 (sample SAMN12291804, study PRJNA351875) | freshwater metagenome | isolation source: freshwater lake | place: USA: Michigan, Gull Lake | collected 2013-08-08 | reverse complement strand
AATTTTTGCGTTAATCTTCTCTGTGGTTTGATTGCTTACTGTCACCAGCCGAAAAAACCCTCCTTGAAGATGGAATGGGCTTTACCCCCCGCTGCTTAACCCGAACTGGGGTTAAATAGACCTCTCCAACAATTGTCAACATAAGGGCTGAAGCCCTTACTACGAGCCTATCAAAATCTTTTCTGGAGAGGTCTAATATGCAACAGCTTAACTACTTACTTTGACTCGACTTTGAGAACTTTTTCTGTTACCAAATGAACATCAACTGGCGCAAAGGGTTCAACGGCAACTGTTATCATGTAGCTAATCCCCACTTTCATCCGTCCGTCAAGCGCTCCCCAAAAATCCCAGGCGTTCGGGGTGCGTTCAGGTTGGGAAACCCAGGCGCGGAGAGGTAGAGATTGATTGGCTATTTGCCCCTTGAGGACTTCTGTTGGCAAAATTGGATAGCTCAATAAGGTCTGCAAAATATTGCCTAACAGTCGATGTTCGTCGGCGACATCGGTTGTCCAAACGGTAATTAGATAGGATAAATCAATACGAGTGGGGGCAATTTTTTCGGTTCCTGTTCCTGTGGTTCCGTTGCGAGTGAGATAGCGCTCATTGCTGCGTAACTCGTGATTCTCGCGGATGTCGTAGAGAAAACAATTAATTGTCGGCTTATTCGGCTTGGGATTCCAGTCGTCTTTGTTCGGCACTTCAAACTTGATATCGATCGCATTAGGATCGAGTGGTACTTTTTGCACCAGCAATTCTTTAAGCGTATCGTCAAGGTCGTGGATCATTAAATTTCACCCCCGGGAAGTTCCATTTCTTCTGCACTCAAGTTGTGGGGCCAGTTTGGCTCGTTGAGCTTAGGATTGACAATTTTATTTTCAAAGTCGAGCCAGATGCGCCTGTCGTTGCGGCAATCGTAGGCTCGGCAAGGGATGGGGCGCTGGGAATGCACCGTACAGCCTAAACTTTGGCGATCAAAGTGGTGACAATAGCCGTCCGCACCTTTGGCAATAACATAAGGTTGGCTCAACTCCCAGCGGATGACTCCTTCTTCGATGTCTTGGCGCGACAGGGGAAAAACCATTTTGCAGCAGGCAGCCTGGCACAAATGTACCCGATTTTCGCAGTCAATGGCGACGGGTTGGGAAAAGGTATATTTATCTTGTTCTGGTTCCTGCAAGGAAACGCCCGGATCTTGCTGTAGGAAACGTTTGAGCAGTCGTTGGGCTACCTGCTTTTTCCTTGTGTCAATTTCGTCAAGATCGAGTAAGCCTTTTTCTGTCAGCAGTTCGATGAGCGCATAGACGAAGGAGGCGGCTTCTAGGGTGCGCCCTGCCGTGGCATTTGTGCGTGCATGGAGATAAGTTAGGCCCTTTGCCACCTCATGGTGTCGGGCAAGGTCATCAGGCATGGCTGGATTAATCCCGGTTTGGCTTTCTTGATCCATGATACTTGGCAGAACAATGGAGATGGATTTTTAATTGAGGCATTAGCTTGACAATGTTAGATTTAATTTGGCTTTCCCCTTTGGCTAGGAAATAGGGTGATGGGCGCACGCAATGCGCCCCTACGGAATATTTTTCCAGTTATTTTTGTTTAAATGGCAAAAACTCCTCCTCCCCAATCAGTCTTCCCATCTTCTGAAACTCCCGCTTGGTTGCTTGCAGTAGATGTTTCATCGTCACACACTGGCTGTTTTCTGCGGCGAGGAAGGCAGCCGCCAGGGCGATGTTGCGAATATTACCTCCTGCCAGCTTGAATTGCCGCGCCATGCCTTCGAGATCCACATCGGCTGCCAGGGGTGTCTGTTTGGGCCAGATGCGCCGCCAGATTTGCAGGCGGTAGTCCGCTTCAGGAAAGGGAAACTCGACAATGAAACGGATGCGCCGAGTGAAGGCTTCATCTAGATTCTGCCGCAAATTGGTGGTTAGGAGCGTCACCCCTTCGTATTCCTCCATTTTCTGCAACAGATAGGCAATTTCAAGATTAGCGTAGCGATCGTGGGCATCCTTAACCTCGGAGCGCTTGCCAAAGAGGGCATCTGCTTCGTCAAATAGGAGGATGGCATTGGCACTCTGAGCGGCGGTAAAAATCCTCTCTAGGTTCTTTTCCGTCTCGCCAATGTACTTACTGACCACTTGGGAGAGATCAATCTTATAGAGGTCAAGGTGCAACTCCTTGGCGATGACCTCGGCCGCCATTGTTTTACCCGTACCAGGTGAGCCAGAGAAGAGGGCATTTAGTCCTTTGCCGAGGGAGAGTTTCTCCTCGAAACCCCACTGACCACAAACGAGGTGGTGGTGTTTGACCTGATGGCAAATTTCTTGGAGTTGAGTTAGCCCCTCGGATGGGAGGATCAGATCGTTCCAGGTGGAGCGAGGGGAAATCTTGCGGGCTAGGGAAGTCAAAGCCTGACCTGAGTGGGTACGAGCAGCAGCAAATAGGTCTTCTAGGGTTAAGGAAGGAGGGGACTCCTGGGATGTCTGGGCTGCCTGCCAGCGGGCTTGCTGCTGGGCTGAGGCGACTGCATCACCAATTTGTTCAGGAGTCAGGCGGAAAAGGTCAGCGAGGGTGTCTAGATCCTTGGCCTCGGGGAGTAAGATGCCAGACTGGGAGAGATAGGCTTGCCAGTTGTCCCGACGTTGGGCAAAGTCGGGTAGGGGAAAGGAGACCGGAAGAATGGTGCGGGTGGAGCCAGGAATTTCTGACAGGCTTGGTGCTACTCCTTCTAAGATGGCGATGCTGGCAAATCGGGCGATCGCCTGCAATAGGCGCTGATAGTTGCTTATCTGCTCTTGGGAACCTAGTGCGTCGATTCCCTCAAGATACAGCACCCCATCTTGAAACTGGGCTTCTCGCAAGAGCAGCGGCAAGATTGACTCTAGCTCGGTTTTTGCGGCGATCGCTGTGGCGATGTCTGCTACTAACAGCCTCATGTCCAACTTGAGGGCGATCGCTTCTGCTGCTTGGCGCTTTCCCACTCCCTGGGGACCGTGAAAGTGAAGGTGTAAAGGCTGATTGGCTTCCCTCGCCTGGAGTGCTAAGGCGAGCAAAGCTTGCTGGATTTTGGTATCTAACGACAGTGACTCTGATTCTGGAATCGGCTTAACTATCTGGCAGAATGTGGCCAATCGGGAGTCGAGTCCCTCCTGTCCTAGCAGGTAGCGGATTAGTTGCTCATCAGGCTTGAGGTAGGAAGCAAGTAAGGGAGGCTGCACCTGATGGGGGTCCGCCAACAGATGGAGCAGTCGATGGCGGATTAGGGGCGCATCTGGCGCAACCCTAGACCTTTGCCAAAGCTTGCTTGAGGCTGAAGGACACAACAGGTTGAGGGCGAGATCTACTGTGGGTCGCCTACGAGTTACGTCGTCCTGGAGGTAGGCGTAAAGCCTTTCGTAGCGCAGGTCGAGTTCGGGAGCGAGGGCAATCACGATTAGCGCGAGGTCGAAGTCAGACAGGTCAAAGGTTTGTTTGAGCCAGGCCAGGCGCGATGCTTTAACTGCTAACTCAGAAAAGGATGGTTCTCCGGCTTCTCCTTCCAGTTTCAGGAGGGGGGTTCCTGGCTCACGTACTAACAATCGCTCTACATCTTCGTGACTGATATACAGACCTTGATAGGCTTCAGTTGCTGGGTCTTTGGCATAGGTTGCTTGAGCGGCAACTATGGCTTTTTCTAACAGTTTGTCTAACCACTGCAAAGCTGGTAACAGATTTTCCGACCAGGCTTTACTAGCCTCGATAACCATAATAAACACCACAGAGACACAGAGGACACAGAGTTTTTTTGTTGTGGTCAATCATCTTTAATGTCGGCTATTTCAACAATGTCAAGATTTTCTTCTTCCTCGGTTTTAGCAAGTAATTCTTCTAATACTTGAATAGCGCCACTGATGCGCATCATGGTAGTTCTTAGATTAGACTCTTGTGTTTCTAGATCAGCTAACATTTTTTGACCGGACTCATATTCGGCTTTGAGTTGTTCGATGCGTTCTTTGATTTGTTCTTTCATAGGAATAAATCGTGGGAAAAGTTAGTTTTTAAACTAGGGTTTCTAGATCGTACCACAAAAATTGTAAATTAAGAACAAATCCGGGTAAAATATCTTCTCCTGATAAAGTAGCAGGCTTCTTTAATACTTCTACGGGTTGATCAGCGCGATAAATTTCGACAAGTTTATTTTTGGTATCAATTAACCAGCCTAAGCGCATTTTGTTGGCTAGGTATTCCTGCATTTTCTCCCGTAAGGGTTTCATCTTGTCTGTTTTAGAGCGCAATTCTAAGACAAAATCAGGACATAATGGGGGAAAGGTATCTTGTTGTTCGCGGGTTAGACAATTCCATCGTTCTCGACTAACCCAAGCGACATCAGGAGAACGGTTTGCGCCATTGGGAAGGCTAAATGCTGTGGAGGAATCAAAAACCTCTCCTAATTGGGTTTGTTCGTTCCAAATGACAAAACGACTGGCGAGTTTAACGTTGTATTTCCCTGTGCTTCCTCCAGTAGGTGACATCATGATTAATTCGCCGGTATTACTGCGTTCAAGGCGGAGTTCTCGGTTGGCTATTGCTAGTTTTTTAAACTGTTGTTGGCTGATTTTGCAATGGTTGGGCAGATTAATTATCGCTGGTTTCATAAATCATCTACTCTCCTGGCTCTTTATTGATGATAGCATAGTATAAGATGCCTAAAATTTTGTTGATGTCTTTGATGTAATACTCACTCAAATCAATCTCAACGGTTTTATCTACAAGTCTTAAAAATCTCCAGATAGTTCCAGTCGTCACTACTCCGTAAATAGCAGGAAGTTCATTACCTTCTCTTTGATTGAAGATTTGAGCGGCGATCATTTCAGCAATGCACTGACCAAATCCTGAGTTTAAGTTTTCATTTTTCGCTTCGACAATTGTAACAATCGGCTGACGAATAAATAACTGTTCTGGATTTTTACTGATAATAAAGTCGCAAATACCGTTCAAGCCTTGGCTGAAATCTACAGTAAAATCAACTCCAGAAAATAGACTGATTTGGTGTTTTAATTGCCTTCGCAACTCTAATAAAACGGGAACAACAATCATTTCAGAACGAGCTTTTTCGGTGTTGATAGCTACTGCTAAATCGACTGTTTCCTGGAGAGTTGTTATTAAATGTTCACTACACTCTAGTTCCGGAATGGTATCAAATAATTCAGAGTTTTCCTGAATGGTTAAATTGAAAATCTTTACTAATTCATCTAATTTGAAATTGCTATAAGCCATTTACGCTCACCTCCTTTTATTGTTTCATTAAAATTCTACACAATAATAAACACCACACCAGACACAGAGGACACAGAGAACACAGAGGACACAGAGTTTTTTTGTTGCTGTATTATATTATAATGATGAACAGCTTAGGCGACTCCATAGCCTGTATAAGGGCGCTTATAGCTTGGATGCAAACCCAAGACAATATCTTCCTTGGATACACCCATTTCTACTAATTCTTTGGCAATATCTGTCTCAGTCATATTCCGCTGAATCCAAATTTTTCCCTCCTTTATATCTAAATGTATGAAACAATTATAAACTCTTTTCAGCCCCTGCCAGCCTATATCTAGTAACTGATAGTGGTCATTTTCTCTATCAAAAATTAATTGACATTCAATATCTGGATTGTCGGCTTCTTTTGCTGCTTTTTCAGTGAGTATATTACGGATACATTGACGGTAATAATCTATTCTTTCCATACAAGAATTATCTCCTTTTCTGGTTCGTAAACTATCAGCTTGACTTGATATATTTTTAATGCTTCTTGAACAAACCGTTCTTGAAAAAAAGAGTCAAAAGTATCAAGTGGCACTGCTAGATATAGCATCCTATCCGATTCACTCATTTGTAGGGCAAGTCGATAGTTTAAAAACTGCCCCAATGCGACATGAAAATCAGTCAGCACTGAGTTATTAAGAAAACTTTTGACTTCAACAGCAATTTTGCGCTCTTCTTTCTGAGCGGCCAATATCTTTTCTGCTGCTAGATCGATCTCAAATCTCACTCCCTCAATCTTAATTTTCAATGGATCTGCTGTAATTACCCACTGCTCTTTTAGGAGTGCCTGTTTCACAGCCTGATGGAATAAGTCTTTGGCGGCCATTACTTCTTTTCTAACTCTGTCTGCTCATTACAAATCACAAGTAGGGATTTTTTCTTCTAAAGATTTGACTTTTTCTGCCAATTCTAAGATTGTTTTTTGTTGCTCTTGCAAGACTTTTGTTAATACGCCAACAATGTCCATAATGCTCACTCCTTTTCGATCAGAAGTTGCCAACAATTCCGGTACATCTTCAGCGATAAATCCGATATTTTGATGTTGGTCACTATCGGTTTTGTAATTGAACTTAACGGGATTGAGTCCTGCTAAGATTTGAGCTGCTTCCTGGAGGCAAAGCAGGCCAATATTTTCTTTTAGTTCTTTGGAAGAACTTTGAGCGAACTGTCCAAAAACTTGACCATCACCTCGAACATAAAAGGGGGTACTCGGTCCAGCGCCAATATCTCTGACTCGGAAAAAATAACTATTGACAGCATTTTCCATAGTCCCAAAAGTTCCTACATCTATACTCATCGCGCCAACTGGTGTACCGCCGCCACCGCTAGATAGGCAAATCTCTTGAGCAACTAGGGAAAGTCTGCCATTGGCATCATTGATGATTCGAGTATTGAAATCTTGGGTCAGTCCAGCAAAATGGAAGTCGATGTAGGGTGTGCCACCACCTGGTGTAGAGGGATCTCCACCAAGCTCAATACTACCTCCTTGATCGGCCTGCAATCTACTACTATTCCCCCAGTTAATCTCTCCTTGTACTGATAAATCGCCGTTGATACTTTGCGTCCCCGTAAAGGTATTTTCTCCTCTTGTTGCTACTAAGCTGGGAATCCGGTCAACACTTAAGATTCCTGAAGTAATATTTACAGCATCAATGTTGCCTGAGATATTACCAGTAACGGTACGTATCTCCGGCTTTTTTAACTACTGAGTCGAGGTTTTTGACCACTCCCGTTAAGCTTGAACCATCTCCGAGAAATGAGGTGGCTTTAACATTGCCATTGACTTCTAATCTTTCTTGGGGGTTATCAATGCCAAGTCCAGTCTTTCCAGTGACATAGAGATCATCATCAATTTTCCAAGTCATAATTCTACTCCTGTGGTATTAGGTTTTTTCTAGAATTGGTACATCAATCAAATAAAATCCTGAGCGGACTGTCTGCTGCTAATACATACAAATTACCTGTTGATTCCTTGGGTTAATGTACTGCAAGATGTAAATTCTTAACTAGCTGAAACAGTCCAATACAATAAAAGCAAGGCTTTTGAGATTTTGGTCTGACATTTTAAAATCACCTCCTTATGTTTGATGAATTTTTTGGAATTGAGACTCTAAAGCTTTGATTTTTCTGTCAGAATTTTTGCAATTTGTTCTTGCAGAATTTTTATTTGCTCTTGCAGAATCTTGATTTCTTGATCATACTTACTTTTCATCTCTTTAATAGCCGCGATAGCTATTACGCCAAAAGAATCATAAGATAACCCTTTCAGATTATCTCCATTTCTATTGACTGAGCTAACCAGTTCAGGAAAAATCTGCTGTACCTCCTGTGCTATAAAGCCAATATTACTTAGATTGCTATCTTTCCAGGTAAAGTGAACAGGATTAAGCTGAATCACCTTATCTAGTATATTATTCATGCTCGATATATCTTTCTTTAGCGATATATCTGAATTATGCTTCCATGTACCATCTGTCCCCATCCATTGTCCTATAGTATTTTGATGGTAAAAATGAATATTTCCTTGACCTTCATAAGCAATATTGAAATATCGTGAACTGCCAAATTCATCTAAACGAATTCCCGAATTATTTGCTGTCTGCTTAATATGCAGCGTAGCCATTGGATTTGTCCCAATACCAACATTTCCTCCTGGTGCAATAGTTAACCGATAGTCAGCAATACCAGTCTCGACAAAATTGAGAGCATTATTGGGAGCAATGTTAATATGCCACTGCCCACGACCGGGCGAACCATCAGTTTTGCTAAGGTAGAGATGTCCGCCAAAACTAGACTGTGTTCCTTGGTCGTATCTCCGGCTTTTTTAACTACTGAGTCGAGGTTTTTGACCACTCCCGTTAAGCTTGAACCATCTCCGAGAAATGAGGTGGCTTTAACATTGCCATTGACTTCTAATCTTTCGGTAGGAGCGACGGTGGTGGCAATACCGACGTTGCCAGTAACGGTAAGATTATTTTGGATTGTCAGAGGACCTGCCATAATATCCCCAACTTTTTTAACTACTGAGTCGAGGTTTTTGACCACTCCCGTTAAGCTTGAACCATCTCCGAGAAAGAAGTTAGCTTTAACATTGCCATTGACTTCTAATCTTTCAGTAGGAGCGACGGTGGTGGCAATACCGACGTTGCCAGTAACGGTAAGATTATTTTGCACCGTCAGCGCCCCGGTTATCGTATCTCCGGCTTTTTTAACCACTCCCGTTAAGTTTGAGCCATCTCCTTGAAAGGAGAGTGCTTGTACGATGCCACTGGCCTGTAAATCTGTGGTCTTAATTTTGCCATCGACTTCTAATCTTTCTTGGGGGTTATCAATGCCAAGTCCAGTCTTTCCAGTGACATAGAGATCATCATCAATTTGCCAAGCCATAATTCTGCTCCTGTGGTATTAGAGTTTTTCTACAATTGGTACATCAATCAGATAAAATCCTGAGCGGACTGTCTGCAAGGTAATCACAACAGGATTGCCTTGTTCATCCGTCTCGAATTGTTGTCCTGGAATGTTGTCCCCAACTGCTGCTTGGGGAGGTTGAGGGGGTGGGAGTTGCATAGCTTCCCCTGCTACTTGGGGAGGTTGAGGGATGGCCGGTTGCATGGCTTCCCCTGCTGCTGGCAAAGGTTGAGGTATGGGTACTTTTGTTTGATACTGCTGCTTCAGCTTGGGTTTGGGATAACTCTCGTACAGAGCTTTCAGGGATGCTAAATCAAGCCTTGTACAATTTGCCTCTCCTGTGATTTTCTTTAAATCAGTTTCGGATGCGTCAACGCGAACAATCCCCTCTTCTGCTCCCTCCTTAACAATAACAAAGCCATAGTTAAGATCGCGCAAGACTTCAGGCACAAGAATTTCCGCTGTGCCGCCACTTTTAGGCTGTACAGATAACGGAACTTGAAAGAATGCTACAGGCATAATTCCCTCCTATTGAATATTCACAAATACAGCAATATAACCTGTTCCTTGTTCCAGAGGTTCTAAGGCTTTGCCAATAATGCTGCCAAGTTTAGGATCGGTGGCCTTCTTGGCGTGGCCAGGATTGTTAGAGGAGGTGAGTAAGTCACCCACTTCAATCGGGGCTTCTGTAGCATCCACCTTACAGTGAGCATAAGCACCTAAAATCACCACATACAAATCGCCCCCATCTTCGATAAACGTGGGATCGTCGGCTCCGATGCGGGTGTCAGGAACCTCGGGACCAGGGATGGCTTCGCTATCGACAATGCCGATGACTTTGTTGTCATTTTCCTGATCGGCGAGGGTGACTTCGGGAATGGGAACGTTGTTGTTTTCCCCCTGAAAGCGGGCGATGGGTGTCCCTTTCAGTTTGACCACATCCCCTGTTCGCAAGCGCTGTCCGCTGCGATTAATAAACCGATCTGTGATGTGTCCGGATGACACGCCCCCTGTAATAATCGCTTTCCCGGCAACGTATAAGGGAACACCATTGTTAGCAGTGGCATAAACCCCGTAAACTTGGGAACCTGCCTGAGAACTATAGGCAGATGCAAAAACTCCGTAAGTTTGCGCTCTTTCCTGGCTGGCATAAGCGCTGCCAAAAACTCCGTAACTAATGGCATATTGCTCTGTAGAAGTAGCAGAAGCGCTGCCAAAAACTCCGTAACTAATGGCATATTGCTCTGTAGAAGTAGCAGAAGCGCTGCCCTGCACTCCGAAACTCTGAGCATATGAAAGTTTACCAGTGGTAGAAGCATTGGCAGAGGCACTTACTCCGCAACTCTGGGCGTTGGTATAGTAATAGTTATTATCTATCTGAGAACCGGAAGCAGTGCTAGAAGCATTAGCAGAGCTAGAGATTCCGTAACTATAGACGCTCGAGTATTCGGAAGCAGTAGTAGAAGCATTAGCACTGTTAGAGATCCCAAAACTTTGGGCATAAGAGAAATTAGAAGTAGTGCCTACCGCGGCAGTCGATGCGTTGGCACTGTTCTGAATCCCGTAAGCGTTGGGGAATGACTGATCGGAAGAAGCGAAAGAATCGGTATAGAGACACCTTTGAAAGCCTTCTCCTTGAACTTGCAGGGGAGACAATTTGTAAGCATTAACTGCCCCATTCGCCAGTTCATTTGTTCCTACCGTTCCATCAACAATTTTGGTAGCATTGACGGAATTATCGGCTAATTTATCAAGAGTAACAGAACCATTAGCTAATTCCGCCGTTCCTACCGTTCCATCAACAATTTTGGCAGCATTAACAGAATTATCAGCTAATTTATCAAGAGTAACAGAACCATTAGCTAATTCCGCCGTTCCTACCGTTCCATCAACAATTTTGGCAGCATTGACGGAATTATCAGCTAATTTATCAAGAGTAACAGAACCATTAGCTAATTCCGCCGTTCCTACCGTTCCATCAACAATTTTGGTAGCATTGACGGAATTGTCGGCTAATTTATCAAGAGTAACAGAACCATTAGCTAATTCCGCCGTTCCTACCGTTCCATCAACAATTTTGGTAGCATTGACGGAATTGTCGGCTAATTTGTCAACAGTAACTGCTCCATTAGCCAGTTCATTAGTGCCGACTGAACCATCAATGATTTTGGCAGCATTAACCGAATTATCTGCTAATTTCTCAACGGTAACTGCTCCATTAGCCAGTTCATTGGTGCCGACTGAACCATCAATGATT
>VYKY01000539.1_pt1 | contig 11005 bp, 7 predicted proteins | sample 5114441 | NCBI WGS metagenome assembly VYKY01 (sample SAMN12291804, study PRJNA351875) | freshwater metagenome | isolation source: freshwater lake | place: USA: Michigan, Gull Lake | collected 2013-08-08 | reverse complement strand
GGAAGAAGAAGCACAAACTACTTGGTTATTCGTCCTCAGTCAAGGGGATGAACAGGAAATGACTGCGTGGACAGCAGATTTAGTCAATATTTTGCATGGGGAAGCGCAAAGACAAGTTAAGCTAAAAAATTGGCAATTAAGCTGGGTAATTCGTCAGCATATCTACCAGATAAATCCAGATAACCTAGAAAATTTACTATATTTAGTCCTGTTAGAAATTAAGCTAGAATATTTTTATCCCCAAAAACTTAAAGATTGGCAAATAGTGGATTTAATTAATTCAAACAAGTTAGAAACTTTCGATATAAATTTACTCTTACACACAATCTATAAACTTCTAGATTGGCCAGCGCAAGAAGTTCTGGATATTATCATAACCCTTTTAAAAATAGAGTCACAACAATCGGCAATATTGGAAATTATCGAACAACATATTGAAAAAATTTATTATACCGATAAAACTAATGCTGTTATTTTGACTCTTAGCTGTCTAGATATTATACCCGATCGCTTACTACTTTTGCATAAAATTCATCAATACTATATCGATACTGGTAACTTTGATTTGGCCTTAGAAACTGCTAATAAAATCAAGAATTTATCCAATGATAAAGCTGCAAAACTGGATGGTATTTATCTGCTGCTATATACTGAACTTTTAGCAGGTAATTGGTTAAATATTGACAATAAAACCCAAGAATATTATCAAGCAATTCAAAATAATTTAGAGCGGTGTCAATGTCCAATGAGAAATCAAGCTGAGGTTATTTCTATCACTTCTCCCTTAGCTTATTTAAAAGATGACTTAGTAGGTAATCGCTGGTTAAGTAATCAGTTAGCCAAACTTTTTCAAGAGGCAGTTAGAAAAAAATTTAATCACGTTATTACCAAGTACAATAAACCTAAAGATGTCAATAAAAAGCTAAACATTGGCTATATTGCCCATACTTTACGGCGACATTCCGTCGGGTTTTTAAGTCGCTGGTTAATTCATTATCATCAACGAGACGACTTTAATATTCATCTCTACCTAGTCAATCAAGTCGAGGACGATATTACGGAACGATGGTTTAAAAATAAGGTGGATAAGTATGATAATTTACCTGCCAATCCCCAAATTATTGCCGAAAAAATTAATCAAGATAACATCGATATTTTAGTAGATTTAGATAGTATAACTCATGATGTCACCTGTGGAGTTATGGCACTTAAACCCGCACCAATTCAAATAACATGGTTAGGATTAGATGCCACAGGAATACCTGCTATTGATTACTTCCTTGTAGATAATCTAGTTCTAGAAAAAAATGCCCAAGAGTTTTATCAAGAGAAGCTTTGGCGCTTGCCTAACTGTTATCTTGCCGTGGATGGATTTGAAATCGGAACACCAACGCTAACCCGAGAGGATTTAAACATACCAGCAGACGCAATTACTTATTTAACTTTGCAAGTGGGATTAAAAAGAAATCCTGCCACAATTCGCTTACAAATGCAGATTATTAAAGCAGTACCTAACAGTTATTTATTAATCAAAGGTGCGGGAAGTGAAAAGCTTATCAAAGATTTATTTATCAGCATTGCTAAAGAGGAAGGAATCGATGAAAATAGATTGCGCTTTTTCTCAGGAGTTGCTAAGGAAGAAATTCATCGCGCTAATCTCCAAATTGCCGATGTGGTACTCGATACCTATCCCTATATCAGTGGGGAATAAAATTAGGAATGGATGAGGAATTAAGAAAAAAAATAGCCGTGCAATTGCAAGCTTCTCGTCAAACTTCCCCGATTTGGAATGCACGTCAGTTTACTAAAGAGGTGGAAAGCGCCTATCGTCAAATGTGGCAAATCTATTGTGAAAGTTAATCAGGGAGAATTAAATCATGTCTTGGCAAAATGAAGTAAAAACCGCTTTAGAAAACAATCAATACGATATTGTTAGTCAGTTTTACGAAGAACTGATAGAAAGAGAACCCCTAGAAATTAGTTATTATTGGTATTTAGGATTAGCCTATCTTTTGCAGGCAAAAGAAGAAGAAGCACAAGCTACTTGGTTATTTGTTTTCACTCAAGTAGAAGAACAGGAAACTGATTCATGGCTGCTAGAATTAAGCAATATTTTAGCAGCCGAAGCTAACCGACAATTAGAGTTAGAAAATCTAGAAATCAGTTGGTTAATTCGTAAACATCTACAGGAAATTAATCCCAGTTATCTCGATAATTTACTGCATTTAACTCTCGTTGAAATTAAATTAAATAGATTTCATCCTCAACAACTGCAAGAATGGCAAATACTAGAATTAATTACTCAGGGTTCAGTTAACTCTCAATTATTGGAACGGGTAGTAATTGCCGTCATATCTTACGCTCATGAATATACCATAGAATTAGTTCGGTTAAGTTTACCCCATCTTGGCAATTCTCTAGAATTACTTAATCACGTCATCACTGTTGCTGGACGCTTTGCTTTTGAGAAATATCAACCTATTTATTCCGTTGACTTAGCGGAAGCTTTTCTTCCCCTTTATCCCGAAAGTTTGTACTTAGAAGTTAATTTATTTTGGTTTTATATCTCTTTACCTGACCATGAAAAAGCCATCAATTTAGTCAATAAGTTGAAAGAGAAAAGTCAAACGATTGATTTAAAAATGTTTAGTCAATCGCTCCTCTTTAGTGGTTCTTTACGAGCCTCAAAATGGAATGACATTCCTAGTATTTGTCAAGAGTATAAACACTTAATTAAAGAATTTATAGAAAAAAAGCCCCAAGATATACATCCCTTAGTTCGGGGAGCTTTACTAACAGTTATGAACCCGATTTCTTACTATGAAGATAACCCGAAAGAGAATCGACCGCTCTTAAGTCAGATTGGCAGTTTTTTCCAAGAAACCTACAAAGCAATGCTGGGTTTTCAGGAGGAAAGTTTTGACAAACCTAGAGAAGATAATGCCAATAAAAAACTGAAAATTGGTTACATTGCCCAAAGCTTAAAACGTCATCCCGTCGGTTTATTGAGTCGTTGGACTATTAGTTATCACAATCGTGAGCAGTTTGATATTCACCTTTATATGGTGAGTCAACCTGTGGATGAAATAACTAAACAATGGTTTTCTAATCCCGCAGATAAAATCTATCATGCTACTGCTGACTCCCTAGCAACCTATCGCAAAATCAAAGAAGATAACATCGATATTCTTGTGGATTTAGATAGTGGCACTGGGGCAATCGTTGCCAAAGTTATTGCCTTAAAACCTGCTCCTATTCAAGTTAACTGGTTAGGTTTTGATGGTTCCGGTTTACCCGCAGTAGATTATCTTTTAGCGGATGCTTATGTACTACCAGAAAATGCCCAAGAATATTATCAAGAAAAAATCTGGCGTTTACCTGACGCTTTTGTCGCTGTGGATGGTTTTGAAATAGCCGTTCCTACCCTGCGAAGAGAAGATTTAGGTATTAATAATGATGCGGTTATTTACCTAAGTTCTCAAACGGCAATTAAGCGTAATCCTGCGATGATTCGCTTACAAATGCAAATCCTCAAATCCGTAGCTAATAGTTATTTCCTGGTTCAAGGAGTTGCTGATGATAATTCCCTCCTGGATTTATTCTGTCAAATTGCCGCAGAAGTTGGGGTAGAAACTAATCGAATTAAGATGCTTCCTCTCTATCAGACGGAAACCTACAGGGCAAATTTAGCCATCGCTGATGTGGTTTTGGACACCTATCCCTTTAATGGTGGTACAACCACCCTAGAAACCCTCTGGATGGGAATTCCTCTCGTGGTTAAAGTGGGGCAACAATGGTCATCACGCAACGGTTATACTTTAATGATGAATGCGGGAATAACTGAGGGTATATCTTGGAGTGATGAGGAATATGTGCAGTGGGGAATTAAGTTAGGATTGGATAAAAATTTAAGAGAAGAAGTCCGTTGGAAACTCCGAAAGTCTCGTCATACATCTCCCCTCTGGAATGCCAAACAATTTACCAGAGATTTAGAAACTGCTTATCGGCAAATGTGGAATATTTATTGTCAATCTTAGAGGATAAAAACTATGCAATGGCATCAAGACATACAAACCCATTTAAACGACAACAATTATCAACTGGTATTGCAGTTTTATGAACAATTAACTGAAAACAATTCTCCTGTAATTGAGGATTATTTTTATCTAGGATTAGCCTATCTTTTACAAGATAGAGAAGAAGACGCACAAGCTACTTGGTTACTGGTGTTGAGTCAAGCAGCCGAATCAGAATTATCGGGGTGGATAGAAACTTTAACTCAAATCCTAGATGCAGAGGCAACCAGACAAGAAAATTCCCAAAGACTAGAGACAAGTTATCTCATTCGATGGCAGCTACAAAATCTTAATCCTAGTTGTTTAAATAATCTCCTGCATCTGATGGAATTAGAAATACAATTCCAAAATTTTGCGATGGAAAAGTGCAGTGATTGGTGTGTATTTGAACTGTTAGATAATACAGCTACAGCAGCAATTAATCTTGATTTACTGCTGCGAGTGACAGAAAAAGTTTTAATCTACCCCTGTACTGATACCATCCACTTTTTAGAATTAGCAGCCTTACATATCAATAATCCAGAAATAATTGCAGCCAAAGTTATCTCAGCAATTGTCAATTATGGTTATCAACAAAAACAAAGTGTATTTGCTATTAATTTAGTAGAACTTTGTTTGCGCTTTTTACCAGAGGATTTATACCTAAAAAATAGTTTGTTTAATCTTTATAAAACCAACACTGTTGATTATAAAAAAGCTCTAGAAATTGCCGATAATTTTTATAAAAATTGTCAGACAACTACTGAAAAGCTGTTCGGACTTTCTCTAGTAATTGGTATTTTACAAGCTAAGGGAGACTGGGTAAATTTACCTAAATTTATCGATGAATTAACACAACTAATCGAGCGACAAATTAATGCCGAACAATTTAATGCACGTCCCTTTATTATCGACTCTATTTTAGGAGTTACTAGCTGTCTTCCCTACTATCAAGATAATCCGAAAATTAATCGCTATTTACAAAGTAAACTAGCAGAAATTTTTCAAGCAGATGTAAGAACCCGCTATAACTATATTGCTCCTGTTTCTTCTCCAAAATCTCCAGCAAGAAAAATAAAAATTGGTTATATTGCCTATACTCTCCGTCGTCATTCTGTGGGTTGGTTAAGTCGCTGGTTATTTCACTATCATAATCGAGATAAATTTGAAATTTACACCTATTGTGTCAACCAAGCAGCGGACGAAATTACTGAAAAATGGTTTAAAAATAACTCAGATTATAGCTATAACTTGCCGGCAAAAATCGAACAAATAACTGCCCAAATTCGTCAAGACAAATTAGATATTTTAGTGGATCTTGATAGCTTAACCAATAATACAACTTATCTAGTAATGGCTTTAAAACCAGCACCGATACAGGTAACTTGGTTAGGATTAGATGCGTCGGGAATTCCTGCGATTGATTATTTTATTGCCGATAACTACGTTTTACCCGAAAATGCTCAAGAAATTTATTCAGAAAAAATCATCCGACTTCCTAACTCTTATTTATCCGTGGATGGTTTTGAAGTGGGTGTTCCCACTAGGAGAAGAACTGATTTAAATATTCCCGATGATGCTATTATTTATCTGACCGTGCAATCGGGATTAAAACGCACCTTAAACATGATTTGTCTGCAATTGCAGATTCTCCAACAGGTTCCTAATAGCTATCTTTTAATCAAAGGTTTTGCCGATAAAGAAACCATTCGAGAATTATTTCTCAAAAGTGCCGACGAATTGGGAATTAGTCAAGATAGATTAAGATTTTTGCCCAATGATGGGGATTCCTTTAGTCACTAGGGTTGGTGAACAATTTGCGGCCCGCAATAGCTATACTTTTATGAAAAATGCCGGCATTAGTCAGGGTATAGCTTGGAGTGATGAAGAATATGTGCAGTGGGGAATTAAGTTAGGATTAGATGAAAATTTAAGGGAAGAAGTCCGTTGGAAACTCCGAAAGTCTCGTCATACATCTCCCCTCTGGAATGCCAAACAATTTACTAGAGACTTAGAAACTGCTTATCGGCAAATGTGGAATATTTACAGCCTTTCTCATCAAGATGAAGTCTAACCTAATTTGCCATCGACGACCGAGGACTGACTCCCCTAAAAGGACAACTTCCCACCTCATGATTAAGATAACTGCCATGGTCTGACTCCCTGTGGTCCCACTGGTGTTAGGCCCACAGGGATCATAATAGCTACAGAAACTGCGCGATTAGATACCAAAGTCCTTCACAGATAGAAGATAATCAATATTTATCAGTATTGGAAGCCTTCAGCATGGTTCATTTAACGCCCAATCCTAGCTATAGTTTAAGTCTCAAGATAGAAATCCCCAATCAAGCGGGAACCTTCGCTTCTGTCCTCAATGCGATCGCCGATGTCGGGGGTAATTTAGGGCAAATTTCTCTGATCGAACGCAATTTAAAGATTAGCACCCGCGAGATTATGGTTGATGCCGCTAGTACCGACCAAGCGGAACAGATTATCGCCGCGGTTAAAGCTCTACCGGATGTTAAACTTCTTAAAGTTTCCGATCGCACCTTCGATCTCCATCGTCGGGGTAAAATCTCCATTGAAAGTCGTATTCCCCTCACCTCCCAAGATGACCTAGCCATGGCCTACACCCCCGGAGTTGGTCGCATCTGCACCGCTATCGCCCACCAACCCGAACAAGTGTACTCATTGACCATCAAGGGCAACACCGTCGCTGTTGTCACCGATGGTAGCGCCGTATTAGGATTGGGAAATCTCGGGCCAGAGGCTGCCTTGCCGGTAATGGAAGGGAAAGCGATGTTATTCAAGGAATTCGCCGGAATTGATGCTTTTCCCATCTGTTTAGCCACCCAAGATCCCGAAGAAATCATCGAAACCGTCAAAAGAATCGCTCCGGTTTTTGGGGGTATTAACCTAGAGGATATCGGCGCTCCACGCTGTTTTGAAATCGAGAAACGTCTGCGAGCGGAATTAAATATTCCCGTTTTCCACGATGATCAACACGGTACAGCGATCGTTTCCCTGGCTGCCCTGATTAATGCCCTCAAATTGGTCAAAAAATCGCTTGATACAGTCAAAATCGTCATTAATGGTGCGGGTGCGGCGGGAATCGCCATCGCTACTCTCTTTAAAACCGCAGGAGCTACAGATATAACCCTCTGTGATTCCCATGGCATCCTCTCCCAAAACCGGGACGATTTAACCCCAGAAAAACAAGCTTGGGCCGTGGCTGCCAGTGGGAAGCTAGGGGATGCTCTTAAAGGCGCTGATGTCTTCTTGGGGGTGAGCGCACCGGGGGTATTGACTCCCGAAATGGTCAAAGGAATGGCTAAAGATGCGATCGTGTTTGCCATGGCTAATCCGATTCCCGAAATTCAACCGGAATTAATCAATGATTTGGTGGCAGTGGTGGCTACCGGACGCAGCGATTATCCCAATCAGATTAATAATGTTCTCGCTTTCCCCGGATTATTTCGCGGGGCCCTGGATTGTCGCGCTAGGGCAATCACCGATAATATGTATCTGGAAGCGGCCAAAGCGATCGCTTCTTTGATCACTCCTGCTAATCTCGATCGAGAGAATATTATTCCCTCGGTTTTTGATAGTCGTGTAGTTACGGCTGTGGCCGCCGCCGTTCAACACGCTGCTCGTCAAGATGGAGTGGCCGGGGAATAATGTAATTATCGTGCAGGAGGGTAAGTGAACCGTGAAACCGATCGATGATATTCCCGAAGCTTTACGGGACAGCCAGTACAGACAAACTACTAATTCTCTGGGGATATTTGCGATCGCAAGCGGTTTACTCGCTCTGCTGGGAACTGGGATAATTGCCATAGTAGTCTTGAATCGTCCCTCCGCTTCCCTAAAAAAACCAGTTATTAACCCCTCCCCCGTCATTAAAGCCACTCCTAGCCCCATTGAGAACATTCTAGGTCATTTACCCTACCAAGAGGCTCCAGAGACGGAATTAGCCCCTATTACTGGGGATGGTGCTATGCGTTTAAGGAAACCGGCAGCCAAGGCTTTTATCCAGATGCAGAGTGACGCAAGAAGGTCGGGGGTGATTTTAATGCCAATTTCGGCTTTTCGATCGAAAGCAACCCAAGAAAAGCTCTTTTTTGAAGTGAAAAAACAACGCAATCAGCCAACCCGCAAACGAGCAGAAGTGAGCGCACCTCCGGGTTACAGTGAACATCATACCGGTTATGCGATCGATATTGGCGATAGTAGCGCTCCCGCAACGAATTTAAGTACCAGTTTTGCTAATACTGCCGCTTTTCGTTGGTTGCAAAATAACGCTGCTCAGTATAGTTTCGAGTTATCTTTCCCCGAAAACAATCCCCAGGGTATCAATTATGAGCCTTGGCACTGGCGTTTTGTCGGGGATAGTGACAGTTTAGAAACTTTTTATAAAGCCCAACAATTAGGAAAACAGAAATAAACGTAGGGTGCGTTAGGCAATCCATTGTTTTTAGGGAAAAAATCAAGGTCTAAATATTGCCGTAACGCACAAACTTTTTAGAAAAACTTTTTATAAAGCCCAACAATTAGGCAAACAGAAATAAACGTAGGGTGCGTTAGGCAATCCATTGTTTTTAGGGAAAAAATCAAGGTCTAAATATTGCCGTAACGCATCAACTTTTTATAAAGCTCAACAATTAGGCAAACAGAAATAAACGTAGGGTGCGTTAGGCAATCCATTGTTTTTAGGGAAAAAATCAAGGTCTAAATATTGCCGTAACGCACAAACTTTTTAGAAAAACCAACAATTAGGAAAACAAAAATAGGATAACCTTATCGGCGATCAATGGCATTTTCTGGAATTAATTACTAAAATAGGATTACATTGTATTGTAAGTGTTTCTAATATGTCCAAGCTGATAAAATACTTAACAAATGAGCAGGGAGAACGAGTCGGGGTTTTATTGGACTGGAACACCTATTCTCGATTTGCCAATTCATTAGGACTCGATGAAGATTGTTTGATTGGTTTGAGTGTGGATGAATTAAAAGCGCTGGCAAGTTGTCAATTGTCCCTCGTAGAGCAAACCCGTTTAGATGATTTAGTGACGAGAAATGCAGAATCTTTACTCTGCGCTGATGAGGTAGCGGAGTTAGATGAGTTGTTGGCAAAAACAGATCAATTAACAATTCTTAAAACTCGTGCCAGATATACGTTAAAGTGCTTGGAACAAGGTACGACAGCAGCGTGAGTGTTTATATTCGGATGGGGTTTTCCCTGTCTGACAGGAGAGGGATGCAGAAACTCCGATTCTATCTTGTAAGTCATGACCAAATCTTCTTAGCCTACAATGAAAAATATTAGAGAGTTTCATCGGGATTCCTTCTCGAACTAACAGACAGGTAAATGATTAACTGGACTCCCTATCTCAAATCAATCTCGGAAAAGTACGCCCAATGGGAGACATTTTACACCCTCACCGACGTAGAGGGAAAAACGCGCCCAGCGAAAACTGCACCCTTGCTAAGGGATTTGTGGGTACAGACGATTGAAAAAGAACGGGAAAACCCGCAAGAAAGACCAGAAAGACCAGAAAAAACCGAAAGATTCACTGTTTTAGAAGGTTTACGCAAGTATGCGGCTAATCACGTTCACGTTCTTTTAAAAGGTCGTCCGGGTTCAGGAAAATCGACCGCTTTAGCAAGATTGTTATTAGAAGAAGCGCAAAGCTTGCGCCCAAATCAACAAAATCAGGCTAAAATCATTCAAATTCCCATTCTCATCGAATTACGCTTGTATGAAACCTCAATTCTTGATTTAATTTTACAATTCCTGAAACGCCATAAATTAATTATTGATAGTAATACCCTAGAAAGTTGGCTGTTAGAAAATCAGAATTTCATCCCACTATTATTATTTGATGGTATCAATGAATTGCCCTCAGATCCTGCACGACAGAAATTAAAAAACTTTCGCCAGCAGTATGCAGAAATCCCGATGATTTTCACAACAAGGGATTTAGGCAGCGACGACTTAAATATTGAGAAAAAGCTGGAAATGCTCCCCCTGAGCGAACCACAGATGCGGGATTTTGTCAAGGCCTATTTGCCCGAAAAAGGCGAAGAAATGCTTAAACAGTTGGGAAATCGTCTCAAGGAATTGGGAGAAACTCCTCTGCTTTTGTGGATGCTTTGTTCAGTTTTTGATGATAATGAGAACAAAATTCCTGCTAATTTAGGCTTAGTTTTCCAGATTTTTACAGGAATTTATAACAAGAAATTAAAAGCAGATGTTCCTACTTACCAAGAATCGCGGGATTGGTGGCGAGAATTGCTGCAAGTGTTAGCTTGGAAAATGACACAAGGGGAGTCAAAAACTGAGATTCAGGTGGCTATTTCCCGAACAGAAGCAGAGGAAGAATTAACGAAATTTATCAAAAATAAAGGATTTCCCGAATATTACAGTAAGCAGTGGTTAGAGGATTTACTGAAATATCATCTAATTCACCTAGAAGGTAATGATAAAATTGCTTTTCGCCATCAACTGATTCAAGAATATTACACGGCTGAGGAATTACGCGACAAGTTGTGCTTGCGCCATCTCAGTAATGAGCAGTTAAAGTGGGACTATTTGAATTATCTCAAATGGACGGAACCTATGGCGTTGCTGTTGGGGTTATTGGATAGTGAAACCCAAGCAAAACGGGTGGTTAAGTTAGGGTTAGAGATTGATTTAAAATTAGGAGCGAGGTTAGCAGGAGAAGTCAACTTTAAGTTTCAAAAGCAGACAGTGGAATTAGTGCTGCGGTTGGATGTACCGAAACTGTTTAAGGTGGAGTTATTGGGACTAACAAAGTCTAATGAAGTTGTTATTGACATCCTCACCGCCGTAAAACGGACGGTGATTCCCAAACCTCACGATTTAGGTTTCTGCTTCTTTCCCTTGCGGGGTTCCGCACCTGCCTTAACAGATTTACTCTGTTCTG
>VYKY01000176.1_pt1 | contig 11061 bp, 14 predicted proteins | sample 5114441 | NCBI WGS metagenome assembly VYKY01 (sample SAMN12291804, study PRJNA351875) | freshwater metagenome | isolation source: freshwater lake | place: USA: Michigan, Gull Lake | collected 2013-08-08 | reverse complement strand
TAAGTAGCGTGGGGCGCACGCAAACTTTAAACGCTTCGGGAGAGATTCCCTCTTGGTTGGTTGGAGAAATCCTGCTTGCTAACGGAGACTCAATGAACGAAGAATCCCCGTCTCCTTAGAGCGGGGAGCGTCAATGACCCCAAATCCGTTTTTAATAGTGTGATTAACTCTCAAGTTATGAATTGTTTCTCCCTGCTCCCCACTCCGCAGCTCCGGCGCTCCCTTCTCCCCACACCCTACACCCCACTCTCCTATACCTTTTAAACAGGATTTAGTAGGACCACCCCATCGAGGTTTTCTGAGTCTCCAGAAATTTTTTGTTAAAATTTGCAACATAACTTAACAATGTGTTACACTTTTTAACATAAGCACAAAAAAGGAGCCTCCCCATGACTGCCCGCGGCTACACCACCGAAGAACAAGGAAGACTGAATAACTTTGCTGTCGAACCGAAAATGTACGTTGATAGTTCTAGCGGTCTCGGTTTTACCAAAAACGCTGAAAAATTGAATGGCAGACTAGCTATGATTGGCTTTGTCTCTCTTTTGGCCATTGAAGTGTTAACTGGTAAAGGAATCATTGCGTGGATTACCAGTCTGTAAGAATTAACAATCCCGTCGCGCTGTTCGGGGAGTTCAGTCCCCGTCCTAGCGGGTTGGTTTAGACCAGGTAAATGCCCTCAAAAACAGCTTTAGCTGAACCCGTCATGTAAACCCGGTTATCAGTTTCCGACCAGTGAATCTGAAGACAACCACCGGGCAGTTCCACGGTACAACGGCGATCGCATTTGCCCGTTAACACGGCCGCCACCACCACAGCACAAGCACCGGTACCGCAAGCAAGAGTAATTCCCGCTCCTCTTTCCCAGACACGCATCTTTATATAATCTGGCGCGATTACTTCCACGAACTCCACATTAGTCCGTTGGGGAAAAACCGGATGATGCTCAAATTTTGGCCCGATAGTTTCTAGAGGAATAGAGGCCAGATCATCGACAAAAGTGACACAGTGGGGATTACCCATACTAACGCAAGTAACTAACCAATCTTTGCCCTCCACCTCTAGGGGAACCGCGAGGACTTTTTCTGACCCCTTGACCAAGGTGGTGGGGATTTCACTGCCGAGGAGTTGCGGCGGCCCCATATCGACCGTTACCTGTTCATTGGCTTCTAAACGGGGAATCATCGTTCCTGCTAGAGTATGAATGCGATAGGTGCGGCCAATGGCGTTGTTAGCCTCTAAACGGGCGATAAATTGGGCTAGACAGCGAATACCGTTACCACACATTTCCGGTTCCGAACCATCAGAGTTGAAAATTCTCATGGTGTAGTCGGTTGCTGCTTGGCCGGGAAGCACAAAAATCACGCCATCGGCACCGATACCAAAATGTCGATCGCACATAGCCACGGCCATTTCCGCTGTGATCAGGGGTTCGGAACTGTGACGGTTATCTATCAAAATAAAATCATTGCCTAGGCCTTGATATTTGGTAAAGGGGATTTTCATCGTCAATAAAAGCTACTCAACAGGAATAATAGAGGATGAACACCTCATCGATAAACTCATTATGTCTCAATTTGATCCTGGCCTACCGAGTATTAAACAAGTACAGAGCTATATTCAAGAGAAACGGGAAGTAGAAATTAAGTTAAGCACCGATGATCTCCTCGTTGGTCGCATCCTTTGGCAAGATGTTAACTGTCTATACCTGGTCGATCACTACGATAAACCCACTTTAATTTGGCAACAGTCTCTAGTTTATTTAAGACCTAAAGCCTAGGGGGAAATTGGCGATATTTGGCTGTGGGATGCGTCCCGGACGCATCAAAAATTCAGCGCCAAGCAGATAGCTTTTGAGCAAATGTAACGTCAGTTGGGGTTAAGGAGATTTGGCCATGACTTCTAGCAAATAATCAGGTGGGATGGCGAGGATAGCATCAGAATTTCAGTTGCTGGAAAATTTGGGTTAAATTGCCCAATAAAGAAAGTCAGAGAGTCGGGCAGAGCGATCGCCATTCAACTTCAGATATAGATTGCCGCTCAGATGAAAAAGAATCAGCAGATTGCGTGCTAACAATTTAGACCACTGCTGTACATAACCTGTTATACTCTTGGGCAAAACGACTCCACCGCGATTGTTATGCTGGAAAATCAGGTCATGGCAGCTGCCGACCCTAATGAGCAGATACCTACTCTAGAATTATCCATCGTCATGCCCTGTCTCAACGAGGCGGAAACCCTGGCCACCTGTATCGGCAAAGCACGAGATTATCTGGAACGACAGCAAATTGCGGGAGAGGTGCTAATCGCCGATAATGGCAGTAGCGATGGTTCCCAAGAAATTGCCACTAATTCAGGGGCGCGGGTGGTTCCTATCCCGGAAAGGGAAGTATGATCATGAGGGATTTGAATATGTGAGGACAGTTTATCTCTATTCGATATAGTAGTTACTATCGTCTAACCCAAGTTATTGCCAAAGTAATCTAAATTATGATTAATCTACTTCAAAAGAGTTTTTACAAATTTTGTTCTTTACTATCTAGTCAACAATTTCGACGATTTTTTATTTTTGGTTTAACCTGTAATATTATTTATATTTGTTCCATATATTTATTAACTGAAAAAATCAAATTTCATTACATTGCTTCGGTAGTTATTGCTCTAATTTATACAAGTTTTCTTGGTTTTTGCCTCAATAAGTTTTATACTTTTAATACAAGTATAAAAATGTTTTTCCCATAATTGATAAAGTACTATAATGTGATGTTTTCTGGCTTATTAATTAACGTGGCTTGGATGTTTATTTTGGTAGAAGTATTTAAACTATGGTACATGGCATCGGTAGTAATTGTGAGTGCAAGTTTAATGTTTTATAATTTTTTCTTGCACAAACACTGGAGTTTTCGTGGTTTAAATAAGCATAAAAAAGACAATAAGATCAGATATTTTTCCTTGTTATTAGTAGATCAATTTCGACGTTACTTAGTTTAGTTAAGTGCAGTAAATATTATGAACAAAAAACAATCATTGACGAGAATATTTTGCGAAGATATAAACAAATTATTCTTTGTATTTGGGATTTTATCAATGATCATTATCAAGTTTTTTTTAATCAGAAACAGTGAAGTTGTTGGTCATCCAAGAGATTCCTTGCTCTATACGTTAATGGCAGATCAGAATATTTGGTTTCCTACTAATAAAGCTAAGGCAATAATCGATTATATGCCAGGATATCCGATATTTATAATGGTTTCTAATTTTCTGAATTTTTCTCTAAGAATTAGTCATGAGATTTTTTACACTATCTCTAATATATTATTAGTTTTTAGTTTTAGATTACTAAAAATCCCTCGATATATCTGCTTAGTTATTTTCGCATTTTTCACTTTTCATATAACAACTTTTCTGTGGTTCAATATTATTTTAACTGAAACAATAGCCATTAGCTTATATCATATTCTTTTGGCTTTAACTGTCCTAACTGTTATGTCAGAAAATTTAGCGAAGAAACTAATATTTTCTATTCTTGGTGGATTGTGTTTAGGAATAATATTCATTACCCGTCCAGAGCAGATAGTGTTCTTGCTGAGTTACCTAGTTGTTTTTGTTATTCTTGTATTAAGGAATAGAATGAATATAGCAAGAGCTATTCGAGAAGCTTTACCGATTTGTATTATTCCCATTGCTATAAGTTTATTAATTACTACAGTTTTTACTTTATTAAATGCTTTTTTTCTAGAATTACCAGCGTTATCCATTATGAACTCATCGGCTTTCAAAGAAACTTTTTCCCAGATTCAGAGTATAGATGATGGTCAAAATATAGATGATTTTGAGTTTGTCAATATAAATCGCCAACAATTAAAAATGGCTTATCAAGTGAGTCCAACATTGAATCAAGTCAAACCTCTAATCGAAGAAGAATTAGCTAGGAGAATTACTAGACTCGGTGGAAAAGATACTAATATAGAAGTAGGAATTGATTGGGTGCACTGGTCAACAGTAGAAGCAATTAGAAGAAGCAATTTAACAGAAGACAGAAGTATGTATCAAGTTTTTACTGAAATTAATTCTGAACTGCAAGAGGCATTTAACGATAAAAGAATTAACCAGAAAAATTTCTCTTTTAATGATATAGATATAGGGTTTTGGCTAACCAAATTTCCTCATTCATTAACTGAAATGAGTGGATATTTATTTTTGCCACGAGTCAGTAGTAAGAAATTATTACAAAATACGGATGATCCTCGAGTAACTCCTGAAATGAGATCAATATTTAATCGAGTGGCACATCGTCGAACTTATCTAGTTAATCAACCAGATTTAAATAAAGACCTTATTTTTTATTTAAACTGGCTCACTCCTTTAATTCAGATCATCAATATTATTGGAATGATATCTTTTGTAATATTATTCGTCTATTACTTGGTTAAACCTGTTCACTCGCAACTTCTTAATCAATATGTATTGATTAAGAAGTTGCCTTATCTATAATTTTACTGCGCTTATTTTTGTATATTGCAGTTGATATGGCATTTTTCCCCGCACCTTCACGTTATTTATTTCCCAGCAATCCATTGCTATCGGCACTGTCAATTCTAAACTTATATGTTACAACTAAACTTTTAAGGTCATTTCGATTTTCAGCTTGATATAGCTAAGGTTTATGGCTGTGAAACCAAGATAAACTTCAATTTTTCATTTTCAGTATCTTTTTTGACAGCAAGTTAAAGACGACAAATATATTGAGTAACGATAATCCAGAGAACAATGGCATACTGGGAAATAGATAACGCATCGGAATTTCCCAAGCAGAGGCATCAACTAAACTATAGAGAAGAAGACGGGCAACTTGGGTTAAAAGAATCAAGAAAACTATAATTATGTAGGTAGATAGAAACAGTGATTTAGCTTGATAAACACAGTAGTAAATTAGGAGGATTACAAAAGAAATAATTCCTAGCACATTGAGAACATATACGAGATAATTTAAGATTTTAACTTTAGTAAATATTTTAGAATTAGGATTGTGGTTGTTGATCAAAGCGGCTCGGCGATTGGCGGTTGCATTAAATAATCCTACACTGGCTTTGGGATCATCCTTAGCAAGAATATTTTCTACTTCAGACATAGGGGGAAATATAAACCAATTTACCACTTTAATAAATGAACTCTTGACGTGGGGCAACCAAACCCCTATATTAGGATCTAAATAACCTAATAGTAAAGGCTTACTAGGTAAAACTTTCTCCTGAAAAGCCTTTTCTAGTTCCTTATTAACTTCTGTGAATACCTGATAAACATTCTGCACTTTTCGATCTGATGATACCTCGCGAGCTGCATAAATTAACAACCATGAACCGTGAGACTGAAACATTTCTTCTTTGGGTAAGAAAGGCTGCATTTTTTTCAAAGTTGGGCTAACTTCATAAGCAGCGGCTAGTTGTGCTTGCGTCAAAGGAATATATCTTTGAGGAGTACCCACATCTATTTTCGTGAGTTTTGTATACATTCCCTTAAAACTGGGAGAATCCGATAAACTGACTCCAGAAACCCCAAAATTGACTTTGTTTAAGACCGTGCAGGAGAAATTAACTAGACAGAAAAGCAGAAAGGGAATTAAACAGTAATAAACTATTTTCTCGATCTTTTGATTTCTGGAAATTCGATAACCTGTGATCCAAGTAATTAGACCGAAGCCGAGAAAGTATAGATAGAATACCTCTCTTTCTGGTCTTGTAATGGCAATCATTCCTAGAATCAAACCCGATAGACCGGAATAAACAAGTTTACTCGATTTTTTCCTAGAAATTAATAATAATATTGTCACTCCCACTAGAAAATTGAATAAAGAAATTACCGATGATTCACTCCTGGCATCATTGAAAAACCTAAAAGTCAATGGATAAAAAACCATGACAGCAAATACACCAAGACAAATCAATTTAGGAATTTTCAAAAATCGCAGGCAATAAACTAAAAATCCCGTGGAAAGTATATAAAAAATCTCGTGAAATATTCTCAGAGGGATGCCAGATAAATTGACTAACCACACAAAGATAGAATAACCAGGAGGATGACCTAAGGCCCCGATACCTACTTTATCTGACCAAATATTGAATGCAGCTCTCGCCAGATAGCTTTCTGGATCGGAACCGATAGCGACAATTTCATACTTTCTGGTTAAATAAAATTTAATAATTATTATCAGGACAAATCCTAATCCAATAAGAAAGTTAAAAATTTGCGTACGTTGACTTAATTTATTCATAATTTTCTTATACCTCAACACTTTATGATAGTTCTTAGCTCTCTTAGTTTTTTTGAATAGGTAAAGTGTATCCTATGATACTATACAAATCGGTGTGAATTCACCAACAAGTAGATAGGAAGTCTCCCTAAGAATTAAAAGGTCTCCCAGTCATTGAAATTAATTTGTAACCATTGACCTGTTTAGCTTACCAGATCATGTGGCAGATTGTACCAGATAAAACCTAAAAAGCTATGGAACCCTCTTTAGAGCCAGATAAACTGTGAACAAGAAGCAAGAAAAATCTAGATTTTCTCTGGGTTGCCAAATTTTTGCCCTAAGCTGTTCGTAATCTAAACCCCGTTGTTGGGATGCTGAAGGCCCTGTCTAGCTTAGATAGCTTCGGAAATCTAGATAATGAACAGCCCACTCATTATAGGTTATTGGGGACAAAGACAAGCCAATCAATTAAGGCAGCACTATTGAGCAATCAAAAATCTGTTGTCACAAATTTCAATAATCCTGTTATACTCTTGAGCAAAACGAATCCACCGCCATTGTTATGCTAGAAAATCAGGTCATGGCAGATGCCGCCTCTAATGAGCAGATACCTACTCTAGAATTATCAATCGTTATGCCCTGTCTCAACGAGGCGGAAACCCTGGCCACCTGTATCGGTAAAGCGCGAGATTATCTGGAACGACACAAAATTGCGGGAGAGGTGCTAATCGCCGATAATGGCAGTAGCGATGGTTCCCAAGAAATTGCCACTAATTCAGGGGCGCGGGTGGTTCCTATCCCAGAAAGGGGTTATGGTAGCGCCCTGCGGGGAGGTATCGCCGCCGCCAAAGGTCAGTACATTATTATGGGGGATGCCGATGATAGCTATGACTTTACCAATCTCTCGCCTTTCCTAGAAAAATTGCGACAGGGTTACGATTTGGTGATGGGCAATCGTTTTCAGGGGGGAATTAAACCCGGAGCGATGCCAGTATTGCATAAGTATCTGGGCAATCCTGTCTTGACTTGGTTAGGACGGTTATTTTTTGGCAGCCCCTGTGGTGATTTTCACTGTGGATTGCGCGGGTTTAGTAAACGGGCGATCGAACAATTGAACCTACGCACCACTGGCATGGAATTCGCCAGCGAGATGGTGGTGAAAGCATCCCTCTACGGCCTAAAAATTACCGAAGTACCAACCACTTTATCCCCTGACGGTCGCAGTCGTCCCCCCCACCTAAAAACTTGGCGCGATGGCTGGCGACATCTCCGATTTCTCTTAATGTATAGTCCTCGTTGGTTGTTTCTCTACCCCGGACTGGCTTTAATGTTTCTGGGATTTGTGGCGACGATTTGGTTTATTCCTCAACCGAAAGTTCACACCCTTCTCTATTCAGCCACAGCTTTGATTATCGGCTTTCAAATTGTCAGTTTTGCCGTCTTCACAAAAGCTTTTGCTATCAGCGAAGGTTTATTACCGGAAGACCGCAAGTTAAAGCGATTTTTGCGTTATATTAATCTGGAGGTGGGATTGATCATTGGCGTAATTTTATTTTTACTAGGTATAGGCGGTTCGGTGTATGCTTTATATACTTGGAATGCACAACTTTATGGAGCCTTAGATCCAGCCGTAACCATGCGGATTGTCATTCCTTCCGTAACCGCTTTAGCGTTGGGGGTACAGGTGATTTTTTCCAGTTTTTTCTTAAGTGTATTACAATTAAAACGGAAGTAATTCTATTTACATTTAAACTATGAAGAACAGTGAGTATGACTTGGAAATGTACGACCATCTTTGGTCGCAGCAATGGCAAAACCTACAAGATATAGGACCTCTTACCCATAATCGCTATCGTTTGATGCTACGCGAGCTACCTAAATCTTCTATGGAAGATTGTAGTATTCTCGATCTTGGTTGTGGCCGTGGAGCATTTTTAAGCATACTTAAAAATAAATATCCAAAAGCTACCTTGTCAGGAATAGAATATTCCGAGGAAGGAAAGAACTCCGCCCATCCGGAAATTCGCAATGTCATTCAGGTAGGAGATTTGTACGAAGTTGCTGAAAGATTGCCTCGCTGTTCTTATGATCTAGTGATCTGTAGCGAAGTCATCGAGCATCTTCCCGAACCTGAAGCAGCTCTCAACATTATTTTCTCTTTATTAAAACCAGGAGGTATCGCCCTTCTGACCGTACCTTGTAATATGCGTTATTGGTCTAGACAGGATGAGGTTGCGGGTCATTATCGGCGTTTTGGAATGAAAGAATTTGCCTCTTTAGTAACTAATAGTGGGTTTTCTGTCAAAAAAAATTATGGATGGGGTACTTTTTTAGGGTTAATCTATTATCAGATGGTTTCTGCTCTCGGTCCAGAAAAGGTAATGAAAACGAAGGTAACATTTGTGAGTAAGATTACCTCTCGATTTTTGCAGTTTGTATTTAGGGTAGATGATTTTCTGGTTTCTTCTCGAGGACTTCAACTGATTACTGTCGCTCAAAAACCCTAAAGATGGTTCGTGACTCGGTTTTATGGAGCCTTAGCTCCGTCCTTGACCAAACGAAGATGAAAATAGCCGCAGGTAAACTTATAGGGGGTTAACTAATTTTTATGCCGATAGGAACTTTTGTTCGGAGCTTGTTAGGTCCTTTGGAAAGACCAATTTCTGATATTTATCGAAACATTTTTATTAATCAAGCTGATTTAACTCATCAAATCCATAAATGGGTTAATCCTGAGGTAATTCTAGAGTTAGGCTGTGGGGAAGGTGCTTTAACTAAACTTTTAGCGAGTGCCTATCCTAGTTCACATATTATAGGAATCGATATTACTCCTAGAGTAGGACGGATGTTTCAAGGAAATCTCGATCATGTTCGGTTTGAACAAAAATCAATTCAAGAATTCGTTGCAGAAACCCCCCAAAGTGTCGATTTAGTCGTCATTAGTGATGTTATGCACCATGTTCCTTGGTCAATGCATGAAGAATTCTTAACTTACGCTGGTAAATCCGTAAAACCTAACGGACATATTGTTCTCAAGGATTGGCGTAAAAATAATTCACCGATCCATTATTTGTGCTATCTATTGGATCGGTATATTACTGGTGATAAGGTCAAGCATAAAACGACCGAACAATTTCGAGATATGATATATAAACTCTTTGGTAAACAATCGATTCTCCTTGAGTCTACTGTTCGTCCTTGGAAAAACAATATTGTTTTTCTAATTAAAATTTCTTCATAGCATTGTTATTTTAAAAAGTTTTTATGAATGATCATCCTTGGTTATCCGTATTAATTCCCACTTATAATGGAGATAAATATCTAAAGGATACTCTTGATTCAATCCTTGAACAAAATGAGAGAAACGTCGAGTATATTATCATTGATGATGGCTCTACTGATCAAACTTTATCTATTATCAAAAATTACGAGGATAAAATTCCTATCAAGCTTTTTGATCGTGATAGGATAGGCAATTGGGTCGCTAACACTAACTTTGCTTTACAGAATGCCTCGGGAGACTATGTATGTTTATTACATCAAGATGACTTATGGTTGAACAATCGTTTAAAAATAATCAAGGAAATCCTTAATGATTGTCCAGATACCGACTTACTTTTACACCCTTCAATCTTTATCGATGACCGAAGGAAAAAGCTAGGTTTATGGACTTGTCCTTTACCAGCTTTTCCAAAATATGTTGATAGAGATATTTTAATCGAGAGCCTGTTGATTCAAAATTTTATCTCCATTCCCGCTCCAATTTTTAAAAGAGAAATTGCTTTACAGGTGGGGGGAATGAACGAAAAACTTTGGTATACAGCCGACTGGGATCTCTGGTTGAAAATCGCTTTTCATAAACGAGATGAAAAAATCATTTATTATCCTTATCCCTTGAGTGCATTTCGCATTCATTCAAGCTCTCAAACCGTTGTCAGAAGCTCCAAAACTGGAGAGTTTTATAATCAATTGAATGTGGTTGCTCACGACTATCTAGATAGATGGGACGTATCAGCTTATAGAAAAAAAAGAATTCGATCACTTGCTGAATTCTCAATACAAGTGAATACTATTTTAGCGAGTATGGCGCACGGTAAAGGTTCTCGATTAGAGTTAATTAAGTTACTCCTATCGAGTTTTTCGCTTGGTTTTTTAGGAGTTTACAAATACTTACGATATTCGCGCATCCATGAGCGCATAATTGCTAGACTAAAAGCTAATATAATTTAGTAACGATTAGGTTTAACATGAAATTTATCGCAGTTAATCGTTTATTCAGAAGCTCATTTTTTAGGTTTTGCCTTGTGGGTGTCTTTTGTTCATTCCAAAATATACTAATTCTATACCTTTTGACCAATTACCTAAAATTGCATTACGTTCTCTCGATTTTTGTGCAAATGTTCTATTCAAATACATTGGGATTCTATCTGAATCGAAAATATACATTTACAGAACGAGTAAAAATTGGAAGTATTTTGGGAGAACTAATCAAGTATCATGGGATCATGCTTTCTAGTTTTTTTGCGGTCGCTATCGCTATGTATTTCTTGGTTGATTTGTTGAAAGTATGGTACTTGTACGCTTATATAATCCTTACTATACTAATGACTATTTATAATTTTATTGCCCATAAAAAATGGACTTTTAATCAAAAATAGTGGTCTTTATTTAATTTTTTTGCAATCAAAATTTCCAGATATACTTTGCACGGCTATAACTTGCATTTTTTACTCAAAGACAATAATATAGTTTAAGGGTCATAATTAGAAGCAAAGCACTCATTAAAAACATGATTAACCTAGAATTCACGG
>VYKY01000173.1_pt1 | contig 11137 bp, 13 predicted proteins | sample 5114441 | NCBI WGS metagenome assembly VYKY01 (sample SAMN12291804, study PRJNA351875) | freshwater metagenome | isolation source: freshwater lake | place: USA: Michigan, Gull Lake | collected 2013-08-08 | reverse complement strand
AAGTTTTGTCGGATTAAATAATTGGCTGAGTTGTAGAGATTTTTAGACTGCCAAGATAAATTATCTATCTCAGCCCAAAATCTATGTCCTTTCTTGATAATGTGTCTTTCTGCTCCTAACATTATTGTCCGTTGTCTTTTAACTCAGCGTCGGGTTTTGAAGGATTGTCATCCGTTGTGATAATTGTACCCGAAGGCAATTGATAACCTGTTAAATTCCCTTGTTTCCACCACCTCCAAGCCGTTCGATAACTTATTCCTGCTTTTTTTGCATATTCTGATAGTTTCATGTCTATATATTACCATGCCTGACTATATCTGACTATATTTGTATTGAAACTTTACAAGACCTAGTTCTGCTCAATAAGGCGGCGAAAGGTCAAAGGAGCTTATCAATTTGGCAGTTTAGCGAGCGGGACGGTAGTTTTTAGGGAGAAGCGGCAAAATTATCAAATAACCACGAAAGCAAGAAAAAAATCTAATACGACAATTTATTTAGTACAATTTAACTATACCGATCAAAATTAGTCCAAAAGGGAAATCATTCTTTATGTAGTCCCTGTCACAGTTAAAATCATTCAGTATGATGGGGAGTTTAACTTAACGAGGTATCATGTCCACCGCTCGCCATATCCTAGCACTTCTAAGAAGTCATGTAGAAGGAGAAGATCAGCAATTTTATTCTGCTGCCCTACAGATGGCTGCACACGAAGCAAGACAAGGACATGGTAAGTTAGCCCAAGAAATTCGCGAATTAATTGACCAAGCAAAGGCTAGTAAATCGGTTATTGAAAAAAAATCTGATCCAATTCCCTTAGTACAACCAAAAGGAGATTTAGCCAATCTGGTTTCGGTCAGATATCCTGATACTCGATTATCGGATATGATTTTAACCTCTGACCTTGCATTTAGACTTAAACGAGTATTAACCGAACAAAGACAAGGAAAACGACTCAGAGAACATAATCTTATGCCTCGTCGGAAGCTGTTGTTAGTGGGGCCACCAGGTTCTGGTAAAACAATGACGGCTGAAGCTTTAGCAGGAGAGCTTAAATTACCTCTGTTTACGACTTTATACGATAGTCTGATGGGCAAGTATATGGGAGAAACGGCTAGTCGTTTAAGAGTGATTTTTGAGGCGATGACAATAACAAAAGGGGTCTATTTTTTTGATGAATTTGATGCGATTGGTACTCAACGTCACAATTCTAACGACGTGGGAGAAATCCGTCGTATTCTCAATTCTTTCTTGATGTTTCTGGAAAATGATCAAGGAGATAGCTTGATTTTGGCAGCAACTAATCATCCTCAGTTACTAGATAAGGCTCTTTTTAGGCGTTTTGATGATGTAATTGAATATCAGCTTCCTGATGCCACAATTATTAGTGAATTGATTAAATCTCGTCTTATTTCTTTTGAAATTGACTGGGAAGATTGGTCAAACATTCTTAATCAAGCGCATGGACTAGCTCAAGCTGAAATTGTCAGAGCAGCCGATGAAGCAGCCAAACAAGCTGTTTTGTCAAATAGCCAGAAGGTAAGCGAAGATTCTTTGATTTCAGCTATTATGGAACGTAAAGACCTAAACTTCAATGAATAAAACCCTTATCCCATAATGTCGCAACGTTCTCGCAGTCTTCCTCACTTGTATCTACGGAATAACCCTCGATTTCGCTCAAGCGTTGATTATACTTCACCGCGCTCAGTTAATGCTCCACCACCACTCAATCGGAACAGAATAGAACACGCTGCAAAATTAGAACTTGCTATTGGTGAAGCGATTACGAAAGCTCGTCAACAATTAGAATCCCGTTTATCGGAAATTGCCGTCGGACAACCCGGATTCTATTTAGAATTTGAGGTAACAAAAGATCAAGCGAATGCTTTTGAAAATTTAGGAGATAAACGCAAAAAAATTGAACTTGTTGCTGTTAAACCTTCTCCTGATCAAGAAAATATGGTCAAGGCTACGGTTTTTGTACCAGAGTCAGCGACAGAGTTTTTTGAGAACAAAGTAGAACAATATCGTGATGAAGAAACAACAAAAGGAAACCCAAAAAATGCAGCCCTAATCACGAGACTGGAAAACGTTGAAATTGGCACAGTTCAATCATTATTTACTGATGATCCTGCTTTATTTCCTCAGAATGGACAATCAATTTGGTGGGAAGTATGGTTACGTCATGGACAACTTGAAGACTTCCAAACCATTGCTCAAAGACTCGATATTCTGACTAAATCTCATATACATTTTCCCGAAAGAACTGTTACTTTAGCTATGGCAAATGTAGAAAAAATGAAGCAAGTTCTTCAAAATTCTGATACGGTTGCAGAATTAAGAATTTCTAAAGATACGCCTTCCTTTTTTCTTGATATGAAATTAATTGAACAGGAAGAATGGGCAAAAGATTTATGGAATCGAACTTTATATCCTCAAGATGATGCTGTTGCTGTCTGTCTTCTTGATACAGGAGTTAATTGGAGACATAAACTGATTAAACCAGGTCTTGATATTAGTGACTTACATACTTGTGATCCTAGTTGGAAAGACCATGATCATCATGGACATGGTACTCAAATGGCAGGACTAATTCTATATTCTGATTTATATGAGGCTTTACAAACACAAGGATATATAACGCTTATTCATCGTTTAGAATCAGTTAAAATTCTCCCTCCTTTTGGAGATAATAGGCCTGAACTTTATGGGGCAATTACAGAGCAAGCAGTCTCTCTCCCAGAAATACAAAATCACAAACGAAAACGTATTTTTTGTATGGCTGTAACTAGCGAGCAACCATCACCAAATTATGGAACTCCTTCCTCATGGTCAGCAGCAATCGATCAACTATCTTTTGGTGAAGATAATTTTAAACGATTAATCATTATTTCAGCAGGAAATATTAGAGAAGATATCTTTCTATCTGATTATTTAAACCGCAATGATGTGGCAACAATTGAAAACCCAGCACAAGCTTGGAATGCTCTTGTTGTGGGAGCTTATACTGAAAAAGTTAATATCAGTCATCCTGACTTTAAAGGTTGGCAACCTGTAGCTACTTGGGGTGATTTATCTCCTACAAGTCGTACTTCTGTTTCTTGGGAAAATCAATGGCCAATTCGTCCGGATATTGTTTGTGAAGGAGGAAATTATGCCTCAGATGGGGAAAATCCAGCAGAAATTATTGACGATTTATCTCTCTTGACTACTTATTATCGTCCCGATAAAAGATTCTTTGAATCCATGTCAGATACCAGTTGTGCAACTGCACTCGCTAGTTATATGGCAGCTCGTATTCTTTCAGAACATCCCAAATATTGGCCGGAAACAATACGCGCTTTAATTGTTCATTCAGCCGAATGGACTATAGCGATGAAAGATCATTTTAATTCTCAAAAGAAACTGAAGCAATCAGATAAAAAAACGTTGATTCGTCGCTATGGATATGGTGTTCCTGATTTAGAAAGAGCTTTAAAAAGTTCAAATAGTGACTTAACAATGGTTATTGAAGATCAATTGACACCTTTTCAAAAATATGATAGTGTCATTAAAACAAACAAAATGAATTTTCATAGCTTACCCTGGCCAAAAGAAAAGCTAGAACAATTAGGAGAAGCCAAGGTAGAACTGAGAGTAACTTTATCGTATTTTATAGAACCTAATCCAGGGGAGCGAGGTTATAAAAGAAAACACCATTATGCCTCTTATGGACTCAGATTTCAAGTAAAAAAACCTTTAGAGACAGATCAACAATTTCCAAATAGAATTAATAAAGCTACCAGAGAAGAAGAAAAAAATATTTCTGGCAGTAAAGAGGAGGATAACTGGTTTTTGGGTCCTCATTTAAGGAGTCAAGGTTCACTTCATTCTGATATATGGACAGGAACGGCTGCTGATTTAGCAAGTAGAGGAACGATAGGCGTTTATCCTGTGGGTGGATGGTGGAAAGAACAAACACAAGAGGAACGCCATGATCAACCTGTTCGCTATACATTAATTGTAACGATTCGAGTACCAGAAATTGAGTGTGATATTTACACCCCTGTATCTAATTTAATCAGTCAAGATACACCCACTAACATACAAATAGAAACAGAGATTTAATCTTTACATCGAACTTCATCCATTAAATGTATCTCAGAAATTGAGAAAATTGCTATCCCTGGCTGTCAGGGAGTCAGTCCCGATGAAAAAATTTTCACCACCAGAGATGAAAGAGGTTTCCTTCTCTACACCCCATACCCTACACCCTACACCCTACACCCCACACCCCACACCCCACACCCTCTTTCAAGTCAGGAACATTGTTTATAGTAAGCTCTTGAGCTGCTATCAGGTCAGAATATCTAAAATACCAGATAAATTTGACATAATCAGAGGTTATACAGATATTGTAGTCGTCTGTTGTCTTTTTTCTTCTCCTAGTCTCCTGTCTCCCGAAAACGAAACCTTTTTACCTCACCATTAAGCAGCTTATCCATCTGCCAACCTAACTGAGTTGGCTGCTGATAAACCTTTTTTAAAGTGTTAATATCCCGGCTAGAAATTGGGGGAATATCTCTAGTTTGAGCGAAATACATCACATCCGTTACTGTACTCATCTTACAATCCCCAAAGGCGACAAAACGAAGTGATTTTGAGATGGATTCATCAAACTATCCTAGAAAGCTGAAGATGTATCTGGACTTAAAGATAATTTTCCTCGCCGGCTAAACGTAAAACCTCAAGATAAAGACTTGAAGCAATTCTAAACTTAGCTTGACCTATTAAATTATCCATAATAGGTTTAATTTCAAAAATCAAACCTTGGCTTTTTGCTTCTAATAAAACGCCTAACAAACCAGTAATATTTAATCCTTCATTCAGAGCAATTTTTCTACCCAATTGCTCATCAATAATCAACAACTCTGCATCTAATTCAAGAGCAATTGCTATTGCCTCAGCTTCCCCGCTATCTAAATTTTGTCCTTGCAAATGCTGAACTTTTCTCCAGTTAGTTACTGGACAAACAGTGATCCAATCTTGAGAAGGAATTGAACCTGCTTGCGGATAGATAGTTCCTACTTTTGCAATTTCATTAGCGACAGCATTAGGAATGGTAATTCTTCCATAAACCTCTCGAATGAGCATTAATTTATTAATAGCAGCTAGATTGGTTAGAGGCGAAGTATTACAAACAATTTTCATAATCTACCCAATCGTTTGAGAGTGTTTACATCTTCGTGCAAATCCTCAATATCGTAATGAATATACATATCTTTACTAGCTAGAAGATGTTGAAATTCAATTAAATTGATTCCCAATAGATTGCTTGCCTTACCTATACTAATTCGCTTTTTCTCATACAACATCAAGACAACTTCTTGCAATAGTTCCTCTTCTGACAAACCAGAAGCTTGAAAAATCTCATCAGGAATGACAACGCTCATAATTAGGACAGATTAATTTGATTTATCTTTCTCCTTCTATTATAGTGCCGCTAAGTCCTCTGGTATTGCGCCCAAACCTTTGCAGACATGACAGACATAACCCAATATCCTCAGCGCGATTCAAGCTTGGCTAGAGGAAATAGAGGTGTAGATGAACTAAAAAGTTAGTCAATAGTGGGTAAAATGTTTGTGTATAGGACATTTTTTCCCCATGACTAAACCCTTAGACTCCCTGAAACAGCCCAATCCCTCGGAAAAAACAGCCCCTAGAGATGATTGGTTAGATAGCGAACTATCTCGTTTAGAAGATTATGAACCTTACGATTGGGGAGAAATAGATCCCTTAATGTTAGGCAAACCCGTACAATATGTTTCTAGTATTGGCTTAGTTGTCGAGGGTGGCAAAGATTAATGTCCGATCCGATAGTTGTTGGAGATGTGGTGATCGCCAGATTCCCGACGCAAAACCCCCGAGGCAGAGAACAGGAAGGAATTCGTCCCGCTTTAGTTATTGGAGTTCCTCAAAAGTTGGGCATTCCTCGTTTTCCTCTGATTATAGTTGCTCCCATGACTAGCGATCGCAACCAAATTTGGGCAGCTGCTTCACCCACTTTATATCCCCAATTGGCGACTGGTGAAGCTGGCTTACCCCAAAATTCTATTATTCTTTTAGATCAGGTACGAGCGATCGACTCAAATAGGATAGTACGCTATTTGGGATCTCTTTCAAGCGATCGATACAGAAGAATTTTCAATAGCCTTCAAACTATGTTGCTTCCTTAACAACAAATTCATCGAACCCGACAACCCTGCCACCGAAATTTACCTATTCAGGTATTAGATACCCTAGCTGATCCATCTGCCAACCTAACTTAGTTGGCTGCTGATAAACCTTTTTTAAAGTGTTAATATCCCGGCTAGAAATCGGGGCAATATCCCTAGTTTGAGCGAAATACATCACATCCATCTCCAGGGGACTATGACCCCAAATTCCCAAAGCGTGTCCTAATTCGTGACGCACTGCCGCTAAAGCCGACTGAGCGGCTAAATTGGGACTAATCTGGATACTCATCCGATGAGTTAAGCGATTTTCCTTGACAAAAATCTCGTATTGTGTTATGGCAGAACGCACCCGGGGCAGTTCTAACTTACCGGTTTCGGGATTAAAACGGACTCCCGACGGCGGTAACTCCTGTTTAATGAGGATATCGGCCAATTCTGCCCGATTTACTAACTCGATCGGCAAATACTGCCCCCATTCAGCGATCGCCTGTTGTACCAAACTCAGCCAAGAACTGCGATCGCTTTGAACGTAAATCTTCACGGGAAATTGCGACCAAATCAACGCTCCCACGGGACTGATTTCCACAGCATCAAAATAATCCCCGGACTGTTTTTGCTCTTGCCATTGGGCTAAATTAGCGGGTAAAGGATGGGTTTTTAACTCCGGTAGCGATCGACTGTCGGCGATCAAAGAATAGGAAAACAGCAAAAGACTCGCCAAGGCTGCGAGTCCTAGAAAAGAGAACCGACCTCTCAGCATTTAGCGATTTAACCAGCCGGCGCTCAGTACAATAGTTAGGGTGATAAATACCGTCCCCAACGCCCAAGTCACCTGATTTAAGGTTTTTTCCGCTGTTTTTGCGCTGGTAAAAATCTGTGATTGGCCGCCAATACCGCCAATACCATCCCCTTTGGGACTGTGTAATAACACCAAAATCGCCAGAAAGGCCGCCGCCAGCGCCCAAATAATCTGTACTACCAGCACCACTGTCATGATCATTACTCTCTATTTTCCATTACAAAGTATAGCAGTTATCATCAGTTATCAGTTATCAGTTATCAGTTATCAGATGTAAGTTTTAAATTTTTATGGCTCTCTCGGAAATTGGCTGAAAAATGTTCATTATCTTACATTCAAAGATGCCCTACGCCCTTTCTTCGATAAGATTTGCTGATCACCATAACTGCAAGAGAGCGGTTTTTATTGGTCATTTTTCTGCTAATTAGCCAATTTTTTAATTATTTCCACTGATGACTGATTACTGATTACTGATCACTGTTAAAGCGAGATTCGGACGGGAGTGCGACTGGCTTTAATTTCCACCTCGGCCGGTTTAATCAGCGATCGCCCAGTCATTTCTATCGGGACGGGAATTTGGAGAATTTCGAGGATAGTGGGGGCAATATCGGCTAAACGACCATCATCCCGCAGCTGCACATCGCCACCGTGGCCGGGTATTTTTCTCCCTTCCCCTTCAATTAAAATTAAAGGAACGGGATTAGTCGTGTGGGCCGTCCAAGGATTACCCGACTCATCCACCATCGTTTCAGCGTTACCGTGGTCCGCGGTGATTAACACTGTTCCCCCCAATTTATTGACGCTACTTAACAACTTAGCCAAGCATAGATCCACCGTTTCCACTGCTTTCATTGCCGCGTCTAAAATGCCCGTATGACCCACCATATCGGGGTTAGCGTAATTGACCACCACGAGACTATAGATCCCCTGTTCAATCGCCGCAGAGACCGCTGCTGTCACCGCAGCTGCCGACATGGCCGGAGCTTGGTCATAGGTGGCGACTTTCGGACTAGGAATTAATTCGCGCACTTCTCCCTCAAAAGGTTTTTCTAATCCCCCATTAAAAAAGTAGGTGACGTGGGGATATTTTTCGGTTTCTGCACAACGAAATTGTTTTAATCCCTGTTGAGCGATCACCTGTCCTAAGATATTATTTAAATTCTGGGGAGCAAAGGCCACATCTACCGGTAATTTCGGATCGTATTGGGTGAAAGTGACAAAACTAAGCGGAGAAATTAAATCTCGATCGAAATCTTCAAAATCGGGCATAGTCAGGGCATAACATAACTGTCTAGCTCGATCGGGACGGAAATTATAGAATATCACCCCATCGCCCGCTTCGATCGCCCCCGGTGCAATCCTAGTGGGGGGAATAAATTCATCGGTAATATTTTGGTCATAAAATGCTTGTAATACTTCAGTAATCGATCGCCCGTCAATACCTTGATCACTGGTCATAACGTTATAAGCTTTTTCGACCCGATCCCAACGGTGATCCCGATCCATGGCATAATAACGCCCACTGAGAGTCACCATGCGACCGAGACTGATTTTATTAATATGTTCTTGAATCCGTTTAATAGCGAGCATCCCGTCGGTGACATTAGTATCGCGACCATCGGTGATGACATGAATGCAGACATCGCTAATCCCTTGCACTTTCGCTAAGTCTAATAATCCCAGTAAGTGAGCGAGATGGGAATGGACTCCCCCCTCAGAACATAAACCAATTAGGTGTAATTTGCTTTTTTTGGGGCGAATCTCCCCGCAGAGTTTTAATAAAGCCTGATTTTGTTGAATCGAACCATCTTCGATCGCATCGGAAATTCGTACTAATTCTTGTGGTACAACCCGCCCCGCTCCGATATTCAGGTGGCCAACTTCCGAGTTGCCCATCTGTCCTTCTGGTAGGCCTACATCCTTAGCGGAGGTGCGGATTAAGGTGTGGGGATACACTTCCCAGAGACTATCCATAATCGGGGTTTTCGCCATTGCGATCGCATTATCCGACCTTTGCGGGCGATAACCCCAACCATCAAGGATAACCAGCACGACTGGGGATATAGGTGCGTGGGTCATGATATACAGTCCTAAATCAAGAGTGGATTTCCATGCACTAAGATAATATCATCGAAACTTCCATTGATCACCGATGTGGAGGCGATCGACCCCCTAATGTCAGCAAATGATGGGTATGTCTCAAAAAAACGAAACAACTGCTTTAATAATCGCTCTTTTAGCCACTGCGAGCATTTTAGGTGGGGGTTACTTCTGGCTGCAAAGTCAATGTGCCGCGGGTCAAGAATTCTTTCTCTGTGGCAGCGGCAAAAGTCCGCAAAAACCCCCAACATCGGGAAGCACCTCCTCTCCCTTACCTCCTCCCCCCTCACCCCAGGGAGTGGTCAGTTTTGCCCCACCGACTTCTATTCCCAGTGGCACGACAATTCGCATTAACGGCGCTACCAGTATGGTACAGATTAATCAAGCCTTAAAAGCCGCTTTAACTGCCAAATTTCAGGGGGTAGAGGTCTTGACAAATGCTCAAGGATCTGATATAGGATTAGAGGAAGTAGCCCGGGGGGCGATCGATATTGCGGCGGTGTCACGACCTTTAACCGAGTCGGAACGCTCTCAGGGACTGGCTTCTAGTCCGATCTTTCGAGATGCGATCGCTATTGTGGTGGGAGTAAAAAACCCCTTTGCGGGAGGGTTAACCACTGCCCAAGTTAAAGATATTTTTACCGGAAAAATCACTTCTTGGTCGGAGGTGGGCGGTTCTACTGCTACTATTCAAGTGATTAATCGTCCTCCCATTAGTGGCACTTATCAAAGTTTTCGTCAGGAAGTCCTGCAAGGGGCAGAATTTGGTACAGGAACTAATTTTCAAATGATGGTGAGGGATGCCACCACCCCAATTTTGCGAGTTTTGGGACTGAATGGCATTAGTTACGCCACCTATAGCCAAATTGCCAACCAAACAACCGTCAGGGCGCTCGCTATTGAGGGAATTTTACCCAGTGAACCTAATTATCCCTGGCAGCGTACCCTTTACTACGTTTACAAAGAACCTGCTAGTGAAGCGGTCAAAGCTTTTATGGGTTTTGTGACCTCTAGTGGTGGTCAAGAAGCGATTTTTCGGGCCAATGAAGACCTACAAAAGTAGTTAGCGAGAATATACGAAAATCTGGGAAATTTTACGTCTTGCATGACTAGGGTGAGCATTGCCTATTTTACCGTGGAGACGGGGAGGCATTGAGAATGGTTAGCTGAACACCATTATCTTTTTCATAAACGATCGCCACGGGAATGGTCAACCTGGAATCTTTTTTCGGTAAGGAGGGGAAAATATAGGCATAACCGTCTTGTTTGAGGAGAAGTCGCCAAACTCTGGGTTTGTTAGAATTGCTCAGGTCGGTGAGTTCTTGACCGAGGAGGAGATCGTAGGCTTTGCGATCGCCGATGATCCGCAAGTCAGTCGGGTTATCGAGGGGGTTATCGAGTTTGCGTCCTAAAGGGGCATTTTTAGACATCAGAAGGGTGACGACGGGCAGTGAAGAGGTTTCGTTGACGGCATCTTTCCAAGCATCGGCTTGGGCTTGCCAACGGGCCAGCCAAAAGAGGGCGGTGAGGATAAAGAGGACGATAATTAGCTCATTCAGCAGAGAGGCGAAAAAGTTAAGAATCTTTGTCTGGGCTTCATTGAAAGTAAAGGGCAATCTTGGCAGGTATTTACTGCCCCATTTTTGGCCCCAGTGCAGGGTGACGAGAATAGCTAAGACTGTCACACCCAAAACGAGAATGGTTCTCAGGAAGGCGAGGGGTTCCCCGAAAAAGGTTTGGAAGGCGGCAAGATAAAAGGATTCGCCTGGCAGGTTAAGGGTAGTGACTTCGAGTTGAAAAAAACTGAAGTAAGTCCAGCGATAAGTCCATCCGGTAAAGTACAGGCCGGCGGCTAACAAAGCCAGCACACCGAGGAGTTTGCCGAGGGGATTGTATTCGGGGGTGGTCTGGGCAGCAATTCTCATTTTAAAAAGTAACAAGTGATACAGACAGAAACAAAGCTTTAAGCAAGCTACAAAATGCGCTCCCGCGAGTGCGACTGCATCGCAGAGAAGTGAGTATATAG
>VYKY01000234.1_pt1 | contig 11544 bp, 7 predicted proteins | sample 5114441 | NCBI WGS metagenome assembly VYKY01 (sample SAMN12291804, study PRJNA351875) | freshwater metagenome | isolation source: freshwater lake | place: USA: Michigan, Gull Lake | collected 2013-08-08 | reverse complement strand
TTTTATGGGCAGATATTTTAAAACTGTCTCTTGAAGCTAATTATGATGATTATCTTGAAAAAAAATGATAATTAGACAGAAGTTCTCTTGTTCACATAGAGAACTTTATCTTCTCTTGTTTTCAAAATGAGAATTGCTGACTGATCACTGAAAAAAGATTACCAGTAACTGCGTTTACCATTGGGCATAACTGTTAACCAATTGGTTTTTGCCAGGGCGATTTGTTCTTGAGTTACTTGGGCATCAGAGAGATTAGCCCCGCAAAGATTAGCATCTTTGAGATTAGCGTAGCGAAGATGGGCGCCGGTGAGATTAGCCCCGCGTAAATCGGCCTTTTCTAGGTCTGCATAACCGAGATAGGCATTATTTAAATTGGTACTTTTGAGAATAGCTTGACTGAGATTAGCCCGGCCCAGATCCGCATTGGACAGATTTGCCCCTTGTAAATTAGCTCCTGTTAATTTGGATTGACAGAAATTGACGCCCAAAAGTTTGGCTTTGGCCAGATTGAGATTGGGTAATTCCTCTTGGGCGAAATTGCGCCGGCCGTCATTGTAAGCATCGAGAATCGCTTTTTCATCTAAGCGGGGTTTTTTCTTCAGTAAGGTTAGCTCTGTGCTGCTGCGGGCTTTACTTATATTCAATACATTTGTATTAGGCAGTGAAAAAGCCATCTGTCCCCCCAGCATATTATCTGGAGAGGCCTCTGGATTTTTATTTTTGGGACGAAATTTAGACTTGAGAGGGACAGAAACGGAGGAAGTGGCTATCGAACCTGAATCTTGTCGGGGGTGCTGGGAAGTAACCATTGCAGCGGCGATTAAACTTTGGGCTAGACTGTCGGCATAAGCCGTCATGTCTAAAGCATCCATTACCTCTTGAGCGGATTTGTAGCGATGACGGACAGAGACTTCCAGCATTGTTTTCAGGACTTTAGCAAACTGGGGACTCACCTTGACTAATTTTTCCCAGAGTAATTCACCTGTATTAATATCAACTTCGATCGCTTTAGGAGATTTGCCCGTGAGTAGATAGAGACAGGTAGCTCCCACCGCGTAGATATCACTAGCGTAAACCGGACGCATGGCCATCTGTTCGGGGGGGGCAAAACCTTGGGTACCCACGGCAAAATTAGTGAAAGCGGTTTGAGAATCGGCATTGGCCATGACGGTATTAACTTGATTTTTGACGGCCCCGAAGTCAATCAGAACCAATTTTCGGTCTGTTTGCCGACGAACTAGGTTAGCGGGTTTGATATCCCGATGAATTACCTTGTGCTCGTGGACATATTGCAAAATCGGCAAGAGTTCACTTAAAAACTGTTTGACTCCCGCTTCGCTAAACGGTCCGCGTTTTTTGACCTCTTGGTGCAGGTTATGACCTTTAACGTATTCTTGAACTAGATAAAACTGTTGATTATCTTCAAAATAGTCCAATAATCGGGGAATCTGCGGATGAACCCCCAGTTTTGCCAAGGTTTCCGCTTCTCGATCAAAAAGCTCCTTGGCCATGCGAAAAACACTAGCATCTTTAGGGGGAGGTTGCAGTTGTTTGACCACACAGAGGGGCTTATCTGGTAGGGACAGATCCGATGAAACAAAAGTTGCCCCAAACCCTCCTTTCCCCAAAATGCGTAGGGTTTGATAGCGGTCGTGCAGAAGAAGTTTTGAACCGCAACTCTCGCAGATTAACGCTGTCGGGGCGTTTTTCGGTTGAGTACAGTTGGGATTAAGGCAGTAGGTCATCTAGAGTCACCAATTGACCGATACTTTTTTACTAACACACCCTAACAATGCACTTTAAGAGATTCTCCTCAAGAGGGGGTATCCCCCAAAGTCTAAAGCCAGAGGCCTCAGACAATCAAAGCGCCTGTAACGCCTTTTTTGTGTCATTGCTTAGTCAAGACAGGGGCAACTTATCAAGATAGGGGTTGCTCCCTAACGGGGATTTTTACCTAAACTCCTCCAGTCTATCACGGATATTAACATTGGCTACTTGTGCCAATTGTCAACTAATGTTAGCTTTTCTTGACAATTAATCATCCCTCATCACTTTTTCACTTTCATCAAAGCGGCCCGGGCCTGTTCGCGGTCATCGAAATGGATTTTTTCCGTCCCCAAAATTTGATAATCTTCGTGACCTTTACCCGCAATAATTACTCCGTCTCCCGGTTGCGCTGCTTGAATGGCCGTGTCAATGGCCAAAGCGCGATCGCTAATTACCTGAACAGTAATTTCTGAGGGAATGCCAGCGACGATATCCTGAAGGATTCGTTCGGGAGACTCTGTGCGGGGATTATCGGAGGTAACTATGGCTAAATCTGCTAATTCTGCGGCTATTTTCCCCATTAACGGCCGTTTTGTCCGATCTCGATCGCCACCACAACCAAAAACACAAATCATCCGACCGGAAATAAAGGGCCGGGAAGCTTTTAAAACATTCTCTAAACTGTCGGGAGTATGGGCATAATCAACAATGACGCTGATATCTTGGTCGGGAGCGGTGCTAACCCGTTCCATCCGCCCCGGTACTCCTGAAAACTGGGGAATTTGACCGATTACTTTCCCTAAATCTACACCACATTCTAACACTGCCGCCACCGCCGCCAAGAGGTTAGCCAGATTATATTGACCCACCAGAGGAGAAGCAAAGGCTATTTCCCCAAGGGGAGTCACCATCACCCCTTGAACTCCCGTGGGTTGATATTGTAAATCCTTAGTATAAAAATCGGCACTAGCATCGGACACACTATAGGTTAAAACCTGTTGGGGAGACAGGGAGGCCGCTAAACGTTGACCATAGGCATCATCAAGGTTAATAATCGCCTTCCCTTGCAGATAATCGGGACTAAATAATTTAGCTTTAGCGGCAAAATAATCTTCCATATCGAGGTGATAATCGAGATGGTCTCTGGTGAGATTGGTAAACACCGTCACGGGAAAAGTACAACCCTGTACCCGTCCCTGGGCCAGTGCATGGGAACTAACTTCCATGACGGCGATTTCATTGCCGGCGCTCACCGCTTTGGCTAAACTAGCTTGTAACTCGTTAGCGAAAGGGGTGGTATGATTAGCGGTTTCTTGGAATCCTTGCCAACGGGTATAAAGAGTCCCGAATAAAGCGGTGGGAATCTTTGCTTGGCTGAGAAAATATTCAATTAAATGGGTGGTGGTGGTTTTGCCGTTGGTTCCCGTCACACCGATTAATTTTAGGGTTTGGGCAGGATAATGATAGAATTTAGCAGCGATCGCAGCAGCGGCAGTAACTAAATCTGCCACAACGATTACGCAAGCATCCTCCGGGGGGGGAAATTTAGCGGCGGCTGCCGGGGAAATAATCGCCGCTACGGCCCCGGTTTCCAAAGCAGAACGCCAAAATTCGCCCCCATCGACGCGACTACCGGGTAAACCGATAAATAAATCTCCGGGTTGACAAGCATGGGAGTTGGTGGAAATTCCTGTAATCTCGGTTTCTAAAGCGATAGGAGAAGAAATCGGGGAAACCAGAGTGATATTGGTTAAAAGTTCTTGTAGTTTCATAGTCAGGATTGAATCTAGGGATTGCTGCTTTTAGATTAGCCGATTATCAAAGAGGTTCCTCGTCCGAAATGGGAAGTGAGGTTTTGGGGTGTGGGGTGTGGGGTGTGGGGTGTGGGGTGTAGGGTGTGGGGAAATGGGGAGAATAAATAAAAATAATCTCCTGACGACCGACTCCTAACGACCGACGACCGGCTCCTGATATCTGCGATAAGCTGAAAAAAACAAGGCTATAGCTTGTCAACTATTGACGATTTTCTGCTGACTATTTTCGGGATATTTATATGCAATTCGTCGATTTTCTGGCTCTCATTCATCCTGTCCTAGCGATAGTGGTCGTTTTCCCTATTATCGGCCTCGTAGTTAACTTTGCTTGGCAAACCCGTCAACGTCGCTTAGAAACCAACCCGGGAAATAAAAGTAAAATTCCCCCAGTAGTCGGGCCAGAACATCTACGCTTAGGCCGCTGGTTAACGGGTACAGTGGTAGGGGTTAACCTTTTAGCACTAGCTTACTCGGTCGTTTACGGTTTTAATGGTTTTGTCGATAAACAAAAAGAGGGAAAATTAGACCCCTTTCTGGTCATTTTTGTGATTTTGATGTTTTTTGTCACCATTGCCTCTTTGGTCTGTCTCTACCGCGCTAGACAAGCCCTCTGGCGCGGAATTTTTGCCACCTTGACTGGCATGGGTTTAATTATTATCGGTGCTCAGGATGGGGTCTGGCGACTCTCGGCCCAATGGTACTGGTCTCACTACTATATCGGCATGGCGGCATCATTACTGATGATTTTCTCTCTGGCAATTGTCGAAGATATCTATAAAGACCGTTCCCATCGTTGGCGCATTGCCCATACAATTCTCAATTGTATCGCTCTGGCTCTCTTTCTGGGACAAGCAATGACCGGTTCGAGGGATTTGCTGGAAATTCCCCTCAGTTGGCAAAAACCGGCAATTTATCGCTGTGATTTCACCAATAAAACCTGTCCTGAACCGAAATCCCAAACCCCGCTTATCGACCCGATAAGTTAAAAAAAGAATGGACTGAATCCACCCTTTCTCTATTCAAGTTTTTCAGGGACTGGGAGAGGGTGAAGCAGTCGGGAAATTAATCACACTCAGATTTACCTGCAGCGGTATCGATGGGTTCCTCACACCAATTGGCAATCTTACCAAGTTCGGGAAATTCGGGTTTCAGGTTTGTGATTAAGTCAGTCCATTCTACCCCTTGCTTCACAGCTACAGCACCGCTACTTGAGGGACAGCCTGAAATTTGGCCCCAATTTTTACCCCAGGCAGCGCCGACGAAAGCACTGGTACCGGTTTTACCGAGGGAATAGTCAGGAGCAAAGATAAACGCTTCTAGTTGTTGGTCTCCTGTCAGACAAATTTGCGGATCGGCGGACTTTAATTCATTATTGGCATAAATTTGTAGATTGCCCGGTTTACAGCCAGTCGTAGTACCACAATTGTGTTCGATGGCACCGTTAATATTACCTTTAACATAAAAAACTACCCGGTTCCCCGGAGTAATGGTAATCTTATCGCTACCACTCAAGTTGATATTATCAACGATATACTCGTACACTTCTACGCTTTTACGGTTAATCGTGCGGGGAGTGGGTGTGTCTCCTGTTCTGGGAAAAGTTTGAGAAGTGGTAAGTTCTCCTAGCTCTGGAATACTGCCGGGAATCGGCGGTAAATTGGGGAAAAACACACCGACAAATTGTGCTGTGTAGGGGGGACTGGGTGCGGATGTGGGCTGTTGAATCTTAGTTTGGTCAATATTACATGGACTCACCACTTTCTCCACTACATCCCCTTCAAATTTAGCACCATCGTCCGCCGTTCCGTCACTTATCCATAAAGCTGGGACCGTGGTGCGGTTAAATGCGAGGGGAGGGGAATCAAGAATAGGGATAGTTACCACCACGCGGTTACGGGAGGCGGCATTGTCGTCAATATCTCTATCGATAGCAGTGTTAGTTAGCTCTGTTTCTTTTGCGGCACTGGTGCGGGAAAGTCCTTCGAGGGTGAGAACTCCCCTGCCAGTCCCAATAATATAATCGTATCCAACCACGCGATAATAACGATTATTACCGAGATCAAACCATTTATTTGCGCTCAAACCTCTTAATTCATCGATTTTTGCCTTCAAGGTAGCAGCATCGTTGGGATTACTACAGGAGGGGGCGGCGTCGACTAATTTTTCTAAAAGTCTTTGTAAATTGGTGGGATTAGTAACCACATCATATTTGGCGTTCTGCCAACAATCGCCGGTAGTACAATTACTATCAACCGTCGCCATAACTCGAACGCTATTGAGTAGATCCTGCACGCGAGCCAGCCCCACTTCGGAACTTCTTAAACTATCAGCCCGGGCTTTTTGGGCAATTACTTTCGATTGGTCTCCTTGGGCGCGCATCATCATAGTCATTCCTGTCACCATCAGGATAAGTCCAATTAACACGGCAAGGGGCAAGGCAAACCCTTTTTCCTTATTAGCCATCAGGTGAAGACATAAACGATTGTTCATAGGCCAGTCCATCTAAGAATGGTTACTCTTACTATAATACTGTCAAGTTTTGGTCAAGTGACAACTGTGATAATACAGGAATAGCCATGTGAGTAAAATCACAGACAAAAGCCAGTTGATACGATAAGCATCCAGTAATTTTTCGATAAGTATTTTCGATTTTTGACTGAACTAAAGGGCTGTTTTTCGATTCAGAATTGCCCGACAAATCAAGCCTATCCCCCGAAAAAAGCTGATAATTAACAACCAAAGGGATTGTAATTCTCCTGCCGTATTTTTCAGCGGCCAGCGCTGGGGACGACAGAATAAAAAAGTAATTAGTTTTCTCTGGTCTGATAGGGTAAGTTGCTGGAATTTAAGGGTTGCTTGCCAGATTTTTCCTCGTTTTTCTAGATTGACTAGATGAGACGATAGGCGCAAATCTTCGCCTAAAATATCTAGGAGTAATTTTTCTGAGTAGATGGGTTCCCTCAGGTGAATTTCTGCCCCTATTTCCGAAAGTTTTTTCAGATTGCCCTGTATGATTATATCCGATTCTGTTATCAAGTGAACAGGATATTCCAGCAATTGGTATTGAGTTTCTATGGTGAGGGGAGCTTCCAATAAAGCCACTAAAGCAGTCATGATAATAACCACGTTATATATAGCCAAAATCAAGCCAAAATTTAGGGGACTTTCTTGATAATTGTGATGGCGTAAATTAAAGAAAATACTAATTAAAGTAATAGTGAGAAAAAACAGCAATGGGTAGGATAAGTGCCAATTATATTGATAATTTTGGCGAGCAATTCCCTTCGGTGTCACCTGAAATCCTTTGTCAAAGGGTTTCCAAAGAACATGGAGAACTGTTAGGGATGTAGGTACACAAATAATCATCGATAGTACCTCAGAAAAAACAATCGAGCGCGAGCGAGAATTTAACCAGTGATAAGTGGCTAACTGCAGCATCATGTAGGGTAAAAAGATATAGATTGTCTCATCGATGGTAATGTTCAAAGGTACTATATATCCAAAGGTATAAAGGAGAGGAATAAGTAGAGAAAATAAACGAGCTAAGGGAGAAAACCAAGATAATATTCCTTCTAAGTGTGCCAATCTTTGAGGGAGAGTTAATCCCGCAATTTTTAGGGGATTAGCTTTGATAAAAAATGCCTGTAACGTTCCTCTTGCCCAGCGCAATCTTTGCCGTAAATAAGCTGATAAACTTTCGGCAGATAAACCAGCGCTGAGTTTTTCATTTAAGTAAATAACTTCATAACCTTTGGCAGAAATAGCAATTCCAGTGAAATAGTCTTCACTAATAGATTCTGTATTAAAATATCCTACTTCCTCTAATGCTTTTCTTCTGACAATAAAAGAAGTGCCAGCACAAACAGGACTACCCACCCCATCTTTAGCCGGTTCAATATGACGATAAAATAATTCTTCGTCGGGAGTAACGATATTTTCTAAACCTAAGTTATGGGCGATAGGATCAGCATTATAAAAGCTTTGGGGAGTTTGCACTAGGGCAATTTTAGGGTTTTGAAACCAGCCAACAGTTCTTTCTAGAAAATTCCGACAAGGGATAAAATCTGCGTCAAAAACTACCACTAATTCCCCTTGGGTTTGTCCGAGAGCATGGTTTAAATTACCTGCTTTAGCGTTTTTTCTATCCTCACGAGTCAGATAATGACAATTTAATTTTTCTGCCAATTGATGAATTTCTGATCTCTGGGTATCATCGAGAATATAAATATTTTTATGAGGATAATTAAGGGCTTGACAACCGATAATAGTTCTTGTTAAGATAAAGGCTGGCTCATTATAGGTGGGAATCAGGATATCTACCGTGGGCAAATACTGTTGATTGATCACCGCTTGGCTATAAAAATCAGCTTCTTTGCTTCTATCTTTTGTGGTTAAGACTAAAACTAACTGAATCATGCTACTACTTAAAACTATCATCTCAATGCCTAAAAGTAGTAAACTAAAAAAGCCATTGAGAGGGGTGGAAAGATTTAAGGTGGCCAGAATTCTCCAAACTAGATAGCGCAGGGTGATAGCTAGAGTGATAGAAATAATGACTAATCTTGACCAAACTTGCGGACGCGGAGAAAAGAAAATGATTAACTGCGTAAGAATTAGCAGGATAACCGTGGGTAATAATAATTGATAGCTATGAGCAACCGTGGGAACTTTAATCCAAGCAAATGGATTAAAAAAATCTTCTACTAAGCCAAGTATTAATCGATAAATATTGTGTTCTGGCCAAGATAATGATAAACTGACCATCATTAGCCCGCCGATCACTGCTAACATAATTAAGATAACTGATATTATCGCTAAAATCGACTTGAATACGGAGGAATACACTGGTTTTTGAGGGAACGGAAAAATCGACTCTTTGTTAGACATAAATCCCCTTCTGAGCAAATAAATCTAACTACATTTTACAATTCTTAACAAAAACCTGGGCATTGGGCAGCTTTCTCATACTTGGGAATGATACTAAATCGTTTTATGGGAAACCCTTGGAACGCATTTGCGGAGGTTCTACCTTGGAACGAGACAAATCGAACTTTAAAAACCCAGTTATGGATTGTTGCTCCCTACACCCTACCCCCCACACCCTGTCTCACTTTCAATCTGCTTGTCACCCCGTCAGGAACATAGTATACTTTGGTTAACCGTGAGGAAAAATTAATCTATGATAGCCGTCAAAATCGCCGTTGTTAGCGCTCTCGTTTTAGTTGTGGTCAAATTCGTCGCTTCTGTTCTAGGCAAAGGCAATATACCCCTACTTAATCAGGCTGTCACTGTGATTTTAAGCCTTTTTATCGGTTTTGAGTTGATTCAACTAGGACAAGCAGTGATTGAAAAGATTAATTAAGGGTAATCGGCTCTCTTGGATGGTGTGTGATCAACAGGATTGATCGTCGAGATTGCCAGTATAGACTAGATGCTGCCGTCAACCTTTGGTCAAGCTGTTGCGATACAATCCAGCAAAGACAAGAGAGCCTGTAACCCAAAATTTTGGGTTAAAGCCCCGTCCTTTTAGGACGGCTTTATGTTAAAATAAAATTGGTTTGAATCCCCTGAGTATTCTAGTAGGTTCGGTTCAGACATAATCGTGTAAGACCTAAGTAAGGGAAACCAGAAAGGGCTGTGATTAGCTCAAGAATCCTCACGCCTTTAGGCCCAGGAGTGTCAAAGAACCGATTGATCGCTTTAGGTGGTGTACTCGGCGTTAATTTTGACGTAATCGTAACTAAGATCGCAACCCCAAGCCGTACCCGTTCCCGAACCGTTACCGATACAGATAGACATTAAAACGGTATCTTCTTGTAAATAAGCCCCCGTTGCTGCCGCTTTCAGGTAATTACTGGCACTAGCTCGATCGAACGCCAGAGGTTGGCCATTTTCCATCATCACGAAGTCGCCTAACTTAATTTGCAGGTCTTCTTGATGGAAGACGACCCCAGCCCGGCCGGCGGCCGCCGCAATTCGTCCCCAGTTGGGATCCCGACCGAAAACCGCCGATTTTACCAAGGAAGAACCCGCAATGGTGCGAGCGATCTGACGAGCGGACTGATCATCGGCCGCCCCCGAAACCCGCACTTCCATTAAACAGGTTGCCCCTTCCCCATCCCGGGCGATCGCTTTCGCCAAGTATTGACAAACTTCCGTTAACATGGCCTCTAACTTTTGGGCATCCCGGCCCATTTCTGTGATGGCTGTGGTGCGCGATTGACCGTTAGCCAAGGCGATCAGACTGTCATTGGTACTGGTGTCCCCATCCACCGTGATCTGATTAAAACTTTTATTGGCCGCCCGACTTAACATATTTTGCCAGAGAACCGTCGATACTGCGGCATCACAGGTAATAAAGGAGAGCATCGTCGCCATATTCGGGTGAATCATCCCCGATCCCTTGGCAATTCCCCCAATTGTGACCGGACGACCCTCGATAGTGGTTTGCAAGGCGATCGATTTGGGGACTAGATCCGTGGTCATAATCGCCCGGGCGGTGCTTTCGCCACCATTTTCCGACAATAAACCCACTAAGGTCGGTAAAGCGGCGGTTAACGCATCCATGCGAATCCGTTGCCCGATGACTCCCGTAGAAGCCAGCAAAATTGCATCGGCGGGAATCCCTAAAACTTGGCTCAAGGCGGCGGCACTATCGAGAGCATCTTGCCACCCGGCTTCCCCCGTGGCGGCGTTTGCTTGGCCGGCATTACACAAAATCGCCCTAGCGCTGGCTTTAGTTTGTAGGCGTTGACGGCAATAATCGACGCAAGCGGCGCGAACTTGACTGGTGGTAAAAACTCCAGCGGCGATCGCTTCTGTTTCCGAGACAATTAGGGCTAAATCGGGCAAACCAGACGGTTTTAGCCCCGCGGCCATCCCTGCGGATTTAAATCCTTTTGGGGCGGTGATCCCCCCCTCTATTTCCTGCCAATCGGCCATTTTCTCCCGTCTCCTACTCAAATTCGACACTCGATTTTGACACTCTCGCCGTCAAGCTACGCTGTGACGGGAGATTCTTGCTTCTACTCCTCTTAACTAGACACAATCCGAAGACTATGCCCCCGTCAGACCGAATCCACAAGAGTTTTAGTTTAACGTCTACCGACTGCCCGGACGTAGCTGAATTTTATTTGTGGGCAGAATTGACCTTAGCTGTTAAGCTTCTATGCTGCTTGACCCGTCACCATTACATTTTCAAGGGCGATATTTGTTCCGAGGTACAAAGGAGCGGGAGGTTTCCGTGATACTTTACGCGCTTTACCGCTTTCTGTATTCTAGCGAAATCCCTCGAAAGTGGAAACGCTACCGCGTTAGTTTCATTTTGGTTGCGATTCATCTCCCGTTAAGCAAGGGCGGCTCTAACGGGAGTCCTCTCGCGACCTTGAGATAGCAATTGACACTCCTCGCTCTAAAGAGACGGGGATTCTGGCGTTGTCAGATGTAAAGATGAATCAAGCAAAAGTGTAGGGAACTGGAACATCCTTAAACTTAAGGTAATGAATTAGAAGCGGTAGGGAACTTTCTAACATTTTGACACATTTTGAATAGCAGAGAGTCTGACGATGAAGACGGGCGGTTGTAATGACGTAATCTTGTATTTTCTCCCTCTACCCTTGTCCTATAAGTTTTGCTAACAATCTGATCCCCGTCAGGGATAAATATTGGATAGACTGGATTTCCATCACTTACCCAAAAATAACATTGCCAAAATGAGATAGCTTGCCATAAACGTTGAAATGTCTCTGCACTATGTTGCCGAAGGCACTCGCCTTGCGAGACCACCAATTACCCATCCAAGAATTCCATCTCGAAAGTGGTCAACAGCCGTCCCTATCCAGATTTTGTTCTTTTTTTGACCAACAAAGGTCTCTAATTCATCTAGTTCTCCCACTTCTGGAATCGTTTCTGGATTATAGGAATCAGGCAGCAGTTTTCCCACTTGTTTGACCCAATCCATAAT
>VYKY01000265.1_pt1 | contig 12106 bp, 12 predicted proteins | sample 5114441 | NCBI WGS metagenome assembly VYKY01 (sample SAMN12291804, study PRJNA351875) | freshwater metagenome | isolation source: freshwater lake | place: USA: Michigan, Gull Lake | collected 2013-08-08 | reverse complement strand
TTGTCAATATTCCTCATCATAGATTAATAGAAATGTTAACCTATAAAGCTCAATTAAAAGGAATAAAAGTCATAATAACCGAAGAATCCTATACCTCACAATCCAGTGCCTTAGGGGAGCATCTCATTTATGCAAGTGAGTAATTATACTTATCACTAAAACTGGTTTCTAGCAAGGCTTTCAAAATAGCTTGACATAAAAACCTGATTTAGGGGTTACAAAGGTGAGATGCTCCCGTGCCTTAGATAGGGATGAGTTACCTAAATATGGTGAAGAAAAACCATTATTTAAGGGAAAAAGGTTAACTAGTCATTGACCAGGGAATAAAGGGTTTGCCGTTTAATCCTGTAGTGCTTGACCCACTACGAATGACTAAGCTTTCAGACTTTTAAGTAAGTTTGAGTAAGTTTAGTTGAGCGGTAAAATGAGTATAGACGACCACCGCTTATCGATCGCTAAGTAATTATGCGTGTATTTGTACTACTTTTTAACGCAGGCACAGAAAACGAAGGTATCCACACCATTCAAATGGGAGCTATCAATAAGGTGTTGATGTTTGAATCGGAAGATGATGCCACCCGTTATGCTCTGCTGTTAGAGGCACAGGATTTTCCGACTCCCACGGTAGAGAAAATTGATTCGGAGGAAGTGGCAGAATTTTGTCGCGACGCCGGCTATCAAGCGGAAATGATTGAAGCGGGTATGTTGGTAATTCCCCCCGAAAGCAATGCCGAGGAGTTGGATTGGCAAAAAGAGGAAGTCCCCCCCGCCGAGGAGGAGTTTTCCGAGATTCCCGATGCGGAGTTAGACAGCATCCGTCGTCGTCTAGAAGGACTTTTGTAATAAACCTCTTGTAAAAATCGAAAATTGTCCTGCTTGGTTAGGAGACAGGAGACAGTAGCCAGTAGTCAGGAGTTCGGAGTCAGAAGACAGGACAATAAATCGGCGTTGTTCCCTGTTCCCTGTTCCCTGTTCCCTGTTCCCTGTTCCCTGACCACTGATAACTGATCACTGATCACTGATCACTGAATATGACAACCGTGGGGGAATTGGGCGAAAATTTGGTGGCGGATTGGTTGCAATTACAGCAATGGCATATCCTCCAGCGTCGTTGGCGTAGTGCTGGCGGTGAAATCGATTTAATCGTCTTGTCTAAATCTCAGGCGACTCTCGCTTTCGTCGAGGTTAAAACCCGCAGTGCTGGCAATTGGGATTTAGGGGGCAAATTAGCGATCAATGACCGTAAACAAGGGAAAATTTACCAAGCTGCCCAGATATTTCTCGCCTTTTATCCCCAATGGTCTGATTTAAGCTGTCGCTTCGATGTGGCGTTAGTTAGTTGTCAAAAAAGTTCTCTATTAGCTTTACCTGAGTTTTCCCTTGATTATCCCTGTCAGCTACAGGCAGGTTATCAATTGCAATTACAGGAATATCTCGTGGCGGTTTTCTAAAAACACAATAGGCCCGCCTAGGGAGGCGGGCTTCATCTTGTACAAACGATATGGACTCCTAAAAAATTAACGGACTCAATACAATAGAGGTTTACAGAACCCACAACAGTCTATCTGTCAACTATCAAGATTCCTCAGTTTACCGACTCAGGTGCTGATTACGGCTCACTCCATCTGTCCTATATCGAGCAACAGAGGCGAAACCATACTTTACTTTACAAACTTTGAGAATCTGCGTCCGATTTAGCTGTTGCGTTGATCTAGAGCAGGTGGCACAGGCTCTAGGTCTTTTTGCCTGGAAGGAAGTTGAGTCGCTTCCTTTGTGCCTTATGTTTTTAAGATAACACGTTTGTCAGGACTCGATCGACCTTGTGATTAAAGTTTACACTTATTGATTTTTAGCAAAAATTCCCGTTACAAAACTATAGATAGGGTCTGCTGAAAAAGTTTTTCCTAGGGGCAGGGTGTAGGGTGTGGGGTGTGGGGTTTTACTTTTTAAACAGGATTTAGTATCACTATAAGTGGGAGAGGGTCACAAATAGAAGAGGAACCCAAAAAATGAGTCTAAAACTTTACTTTTTGCGTCATGGCGAAACCACAGCCAGTCAAGCGGGTAGTTTTTGCGGTCGATTAGACTTGCAACTAACCCCGGCCGGCTATGAAATGGCCAAGGATTTCGCTCTTGTCTATCGAGATGTGCCTTGGACAGGGATCTATTCTAGTCCCCTCAAGCGCACCATGGCCACGGCCACCCCTTTAAGCGATCTCTTAGGTATTCCCATCCACAAACGGGAAGGATTAAAAGAGATTGCCTACGGCCAATGGGAGGGAAAAACCGCAGCCGAGGTTAATCGGGAGTTTCATGATGATTATGTGCGCTGGTTAGCAGATCCGGGCTGGAATTCTCCCACAGAGGGCGAAAAAGGCATCGATATCGCTCGCCGCAGTTCGGAAGTATTAGAGGAAATCGACCATAATCACGATGATGGCCATATTTTGATCGTTTCCCATAAAGCAACGATCCGAATCATGTTATGTTCTCTTTTAGGCATTGATATCGGCCGTTATCGCGATCGAATTGCCATGCCCGTGGCCTCGGTGACGATCGTCGAATTAGCCGAACACGGTCCCCTCTTTCAAGTCATGGGCGATCGCTCTCACCTCCGCAATGACCTGCGCTTGCGAGCGGGAACCTAACCAGTCAACAGTAACCAGGAAAGCTCCGGAATTGGTCTCCTGAAAAACTATGTGCTTGATGTTATATTTTCTACGACACGGACAAACGGCCTATAGCAAAACGGGAGGATACTGTGGTACTCCAGAAAATGACCCCGGTTTGACTGCCGAAGGCATCGAAATGGCCGAGGAATTCGCCGATGTCTATCGTTCTTTACCTTGGCGCGCGGCCTACGTCAGTCCCCTACAAAGAGCTATTCAAACCGCTAAACCCCTCTGTGAAGCGGTGGGACTGAAATTAGAAATCCGCCAGGGATTACAAGAGATCGGTTATGGTCTTTGGGAAGGTATGCACCCCAACGATATTGATCGTCAATATCATGATCTCTATGTACGCTGGTTGACGGATCCGGCTTGGAATGCCCCCCCCAACGGGGAAAGGGGGATCGATATCGCCCGTCGTTCGGCGGCCGTTTTGGAGGAAATCGAACACACCCACAGTGATGGCAATATCCTGATTGTTTCCCACAAGGCCACCATCCGGATCATGCTCTGTAGTCTGATGGGTATCGATGTGGGCCGTTATCGCGATCGGTTTGAAATGCCCGTGGCCGCTGTCAGTATCGTCGAATTAGGCAGTCGTGGCCCGCTTTTCCATGGCATCAGTTTACGTTCCCACCTCAGTGAGTACCTGCGTTCTCTCCCCTGCACCTAATCAGTGATCAGTTATTAGTGATCAGATGCGAGTTTTCATGCTCAATCCGGTTATTAAAAACTGATTATTTATTCACCCCTGTGCAGGAGTCCAAGCTTTTGGGGGGTTCTACCCCCCAAACCCCCCGTTGGGGGCGTGGCGCCGCCCCCAAACCCCCCGCGCATTAGTTTTTCGGTGGGATGCTTACACGCAGCTGCTGATACATCTGTAATCATTTAAGAGTCACTCCACTTGCAGGAGTGCCTCTCCTGATATTTAGCCTATACTCAACGGATTTAGTATCAGGTCACTGTTTACTGTTTACTGATCACTGAAAATACTCCCCACTTCATAATTCATAATTCATAATTCATAATTCCCAATTTATGCCCAAAATCCATCAGTTTGAACTATTACCTTCCACTAATACTAAAGCTTGGCAATTGTTAGAATCGGGGGAAAATCCGCCTTTTGTGGTGATTGCTAGTCAACAAAGTGCCGGGAGGGGACAATGGGGACGGGAGTGGATTTCTGAACAGGGAGGATTATATTTATCTTTGGCGTTAAATCTTGATTTAGAGGTGGATAAATCTGCCCATCTCGTTCTCGCTACAGTTTGGGGCATCGCTCATCACCTGAATTGTCAAGAAATACCCGTTAAAATCAAATGGCCGAACGATTTGGTCCTATTAGGGCGCAAACTAGGGGGAATTAACCTAGAAACCCGTATTCAAGGCCAAAACATCCCAGAAGCAGTCATCGGAGTGGGCATCAATTGGGCTAATCCCGTCCCCCCCACGGGCATTAATTTACAAGCTTTGGCCGGCAATAAAATCACCTCGATCGCTCAATTAACCGCTCTCACCAGCGATGCCATACTATACGGCTATGAATATTACTGTAATTACGGTATAAAAGCCCTATTGGCCTCCTATTTAGGAATTTTTGCTAATTTTGGTCAAAAGATAGTTTTTGAGGGCTATCAGGGCATAATAACGGGGGTAAGCGATCGAGGGGAATTAAAAGTTAAACTCACCTCGGACAATGCCAGTAGCGAAATCTATCTACCGGCGGGTAGGGTCAGTCTCGGCTATAATTGAGTCTAAATATTTTTTTGACTAAACTGTGAGAAGTGAGGCCGCCCTATGTATCCTTCATCGGTGATATTGAAACTTTTTCTAGGAAAATCCTTAAAAAAGAAGCTGAGTTTATGCAGTGGTCTCGGTTTAGTAATCAGCGGTCTGATTACTCTTGCTCCCAATGCGATCGCTAATTCCGAAACTGGCAGCGAAACCCCGGTGGTGGAAAATGCCGCCCCGACTCTGAAAGCCCCCGTTATCAAAGAAAATACTAATCCTGCCCCCCGTCTGGCTATCCCCGAAAACCATCAAACCGATATGCCTACCCTTGCCCCCCGGGCCGGCGGTAAAAATAATTTTATCGATACTAGAAACTTTAACCCCCCCAGTTCCGTTGTTGTCACCGAGCGCCGCAGTGGTTGCCAAACCATCGCCCAAAATGGTCAACTGGTAGGAGGTAGCTGTAATCTGGCGGCCCGGGCCTCCCGTCGTCAGCCGGTCAGCACTGTGGCCAAACCCTTACCCCCGGTTAATCTGGCCCGGGTACGTGTCAATCCTAATCCAGCCGTGCGGGTAGGACGGCAGCCCCGAAATCAGCCGGTTATCGCTAATAATTCCCTGCGTCGTTATGCCCCCACTCTCGTGGCTTCTAGCGCCCCGGTACGTCTGGCCGCCCCGACGGTGATTGCCAGTCAGGTGGTAGCCCTCAATCCCCCGGAATGGAATGGCGTAAAATTAGCTTTGGCCCCGGTGACTCGCGCAGAAGTGGAAGCAATCAGCGAAGCGACCACCTATGAGCGCGCCACCCGTTTAAGTCCCACGGATTCTAACCAAACTCAACGCACCGATTTAATCTTTCCCCTCGCCCTTCCCGCCCAAATTACCTCGGTTTTCGGGTGGCGAAATCATCCGGTCAGCGGGAATCGGGCCATGCACGCGGGTACTGATTTAGGCGCACCAATGGGAACACCTGTATTAGCCGCCTACGCGGGGGAAGTGGCCACCGCCGACTGGTTAGGAGGTTACGGATTAACGGTGATTTTACGTCACCTCGATGGTAGTCAAGAATCTCGTTATGCACACCTTTCGGAAATTACCGTCAAACCGGGAGAATGGGTGGAACAGGGTGCGGTTATCGGTCGTGTGGGTAGTACGGGACTTTCTACTGGTCCCCACCTACACTTTGAATGGCGACACCTAACCGAACAGGGTTGGACCGCCGTAGATGCCGGTTTACATCTAGAATTAGCCCTCGATAATCTGGTACAGAGAATGCAAATGGCCGCAGCCACTGACTCTAATCAGAATTGATTGGTCCTGGCTGACAACCATAGCAGTTTTTGGAGCTTAAAAACGCATCGTTGAGCTTTTGCCCAATTGATGCGTTTCCATACATTCGCAGTCTTAAGTAGTTGGACAAAAATAAAGTTAACTGTGGGGTAAGGAGTCAGGAGTCAGGAGTCAGGAGACGGGAGACGGGAGACAGGAGACAGGAGACGGGAGACGGGATACACGCTAAGATACAAATAATAAACTTGAGAGAAGCACTTGATTAAATATGACTCTAACTGACGTTGAAGTAAATCCCTCGACTCCAGAAGATTTTTTAGATTCTGAAACATTAGTACAGGTCGATTTAATGCAGCAAAAGATTCAACAATATTTACAAACCCTATCAGTAGAAAATTTAAAGATGATTCTAGAATTTGCCGCTTATTTGTCAGATAAAGAAAGTGAAAAGGCAACGCAAGAAATTAGAGCAATCCCGAATATTATGGAACATTTGAAAGAAGCTGAAATGGATTTACAATCAGGTTGCCTCATTGATTGGGAAAGCTGAGATGACTTATAAAGTCCGTTTGACAGCTAAAGCAAATAAAGTTTATTCTGAAGCGGATCCAATCTTAAAAAAGAAGATTGCTAAGTGTTTAAAACTCCTTCAAGAAACACCGAAAAATCACCCTCAAATTAAAGCATTAAAGGGAGAATTTGCTGGGAAGTATCGCTTCCGCGTTGGAGACTATCGGGTTATCTATACAGTTGATGATAGTCAGTCTCAAGTTATCGTCTTGCTGATTGAACATCGCAGTCAAGCTTACCGCCAATAAATAGGGTTTGCTGAAAAAGTTTATTGTTGAAGTCAGTCAGGAAGCGGGAGTTTCAGGCTTTGTTGTCCTCTTTTTGCACTAATTTGTGTTCTATAAAAATGGTAATGCAAGGTTTTTGAGGCTCCCAATCCTCATAGTGTTAATATTCGGTAATCTCATCCAATTGGAAAGGCAAGATTTGAGAAAAAAAGTAGAAGTTAAGGAACGCGGAGCATTCGGTCTTCGATTTCTAGCCAAACGGTGGGGGAAATATTAACAGCCACTTTTTGGCAGTCGAGAATCAGTCTATTAATATAAAAATAACGCTTCTCTATTTCGCCAATTTCTTGGTGGGTGGATAAATTAATTAATTCAGGCGTTAAATTAAAAGCAGTATTCGAGATTTTAAATAATTGATAAAAAAATTCTTGATGTTCTTTTCTAGTTGCTTTATCATCAGGAATAATTGGTTTTAAAGCCTCTAAATCAGCGATTAATTGGAAAAAATTAACCCTAGAAACAATTCGATACTGAGCAAATAATTTAACTAACCGGACAAACTCATGAATGAGGTTGAAGGTAAAGAGGCTCCTGGAGATGTTGTAGGCGATCTCGGGGGCGTAGGCGTAGGCGATGGTGATGCTGTGGGTGATGGGGATGCCGATGGCGATGCCGTTGGCGATGACGTTGGCGATGACTTTGACGTTGGCGATGACGAACCAATAGGCGAGCGCTCTTCTTCCTACAGGTTTAATCGGACTATCAACAGAATCTTTAGTCATCTCATCTGCCCATTGCAAAATCGGCACGAATTTTTGACCGAGGGGCGTTTTAAGATAATTATGGGCTTCTTTCTCCATTGCTAATAACAAATTATCGGCTTTCCCTCGCATCAAACCCGCCACTAACAAAAAGACCTCTTGCCAACGAGTTTCTGTTACATAATTCTTAACTGCTTCTTCAATCAAATCATTGTCATAGATATACTGAGCCGTGAGGTATTCCTGAAGGGTTAAATGAGAAAAAGAATAGACATCTCTCGCCCGCTCTACTAAAATTCCCTGTTCAATTTCAATAGTTTTTAATACTTTTTCGCCGTCCAGATGTTGCGGAGCATTTAAGTTTTGTTTAAGGTGATCTTTAATTTGCTTAACAATTTCTCGTTTTTCTAGAAAAAGTTTATCTGCTACAAAATTCTGATAAGCAATTTCAGATAGCAAAATTTCTTCTTGCTCAATACTGAGATTTTCATAAACTAAACCGCGATTAGGTAAACGTTTTTCGGCTGACCATTTTTCCAATAAAATTCGTAACGCATCTTGATAAAGGCGACTGCGATTTGTGGGAAACGATTGATTTTCATCATAAACCAAACACAAAAAAGTCAACAATAACGGTGTATGGGCTAACTCTTTTGCACTTTTATACTCCTCCTTTTGCAACAGTTCCCAACAATTTTTAGCCGTCTCATTTTTGCGATCTAATTCGGAACTAAACCAATGTTCAATAAAACTTTGAATTTGCTGATCATCAAATTCGACAATTTCAATATCGGTAAATCGTTGAAGATGAGTTCTAGCAGCAGTGCGACAGGAGAGAATAAAACGATTTTTGTAATGCCTATCTACAAAATCTTTGATTTTCTCGATTACATTATTCACATTAGCTGTTGGCACTTCATCCAAACCATCTAATAAAATTAGTAATTCTCCTTTTTCTAGTTTATTGCTAATATTTTTTTCCACGTTGGGAAAACCACAGATTTTAAACTCCTCTTCAATTAATGCCTGAATATTAATCTCGTTTTCTTTAAAGTTTTTCAACTCTAGTAAAACAGGTGTTAGAGAATGCTGATAACTGTCTTTATTTCCCTTGAGAGCTTCTAGCCCAACTTTTCGCAAAAATGTAGATTTACCAATGCCGGGATCACCAAGTACCATTAAATATTGTTCTTGATTAGCCAAAAGTAAACCATCTTCTTTACCATCATCCCTAAAGTTAAACCGTCGCTGCTTACTCTCACGATATTTATTTTCTAAATTTTCATCATAATAATCCCTGACTAAATTCCCCAAACATTTGACATTAATATAAATTGACTCCAAATCCATCGGCTTAGACATTTTTAAAACCTTAATCATGCCGTGCCGATCCCAGTAAAGTTGAGTATATTCCCGCAAAAAAAGATACTTTCCTTCTTTGATAAGCTGCCCGACATCTTTATTCAATAACTCATTTTTATTAATACCCTCCCACCCCGATTTAATCATTTGGCCAATAAAATTATTAGTCAATGCCGTTACAATGGTTGTTTCAATTCCTGTCATAACTTAACCCCTGTAAATCCTCTGAAGCTTAGTATAAGCCAGAAAGCGGGTTTCTCAACAACCCAGAAACCCGCTTTCTCATCAACAACCCAGAAAGCGGGTTTCTCATCAACCCAGAAACCCACTTTCTTTAAGAAAGTGGGTTTCTAATCCTTAAGCCGCTAAACTGAAAATAGCTGCTTGTCCTTGGCTCTCATTTCTCAGATTGTCAAATAATGCAAATTTATCTTGACTATAGTGCTACTACCCCCACTCATCCCCAAGTGATCGAGCGGGTTGCCACTATTCTCCAGCATCATTGGGGCAACCCCTCCAGTTTACACACTTGGGGACAGGATACGGCGACAGTCATCGAAATGGCCAGAGAACAGGTAGCAGGGTTAATTAATGCCAATTCAGACCAGATTATCTTCACTTCTGGCGGTACGGCTATCAAGCTAAAATTGATCAGCCCCCCAGTAAACCGCCCAAGGCTGGTTCTAATGTTAAACCGAGGCCAAATCAGGACAAGGAGAAAAAATAAAAATTCTTGGGTGGGAAATGTGGCCGCATCTCATAATCCACTGATTATCTATTCCCCCTTTTGCCTGTTCCCTGTTCCCTATTCTAACTGATAACTGATCACCGATTACTGATAACTGAATATGGCTTATTCTCGCATTAAAAAACTAGCAAATTATCTACGTCCCCATTGGCAAATAGTAACTGGGGGGGTAGTTGCTCTGCTTATTGTTAATCTTTTGGGTGTTTATATACCGCTTTTAATCCGGGATAGCATCGATGATCTGAGTAAATCCTTTGACTTTCAAAAAATCATTTATTATCTGATTTTAATTGTCGCTTTAGCCTCGATTATGTGGTTTATCCGCATGATTTCCAGAGTGTTATTATTCGGGATCGGTCGTCAGGTAGAGTTCGAGCTTAAACAAAAAATCTTTCAGCATTTATTAACCCTTGAACCTGCCTATTTTTCTCGGCAAACTTCAGGAGATTTAATCAACCGTGCCACTAGCGATGTGGATAATATCCGTCGTCTGGTGGGTTTTGCTTTGCTCAGTTTGGCTAATACTTTTTTTGCCTATGGGTTAACTTTGCCTGTAATGTTAGCGATTCATATTCCCCTTTCAATCGCCGCTATTTCTGTCTATCCTTTGATGTTAATTGCGGTGCAGTTATTTAGTGGTCGTCTGCAGCGGCAACAGAAAAAAGTACAAGAAAAACTCTCGCATCTGAGCGATTTAATTCAAGAGGATATGAGTGGTATTACTCTGATTAAAATTTATGCCCAAGAAGGTAACGAGCGCCGAGCATTTAAGCAAAGAAATCGCGAATTATTACAGGCTAATTTAGATTTAGTCCAGACTCGTAATTTTCTTTTTCCCCTGATTGAAGCTTTGGCCTATGTCAGTTTATTGGCGTTGCTTGCTCTCGGTACTAGACAAATTATAGCGGGTAATATCACCATTGGGGACTTTATTGCTCTGTTAATTTTGGCAGAAAGATTAGTTTTTCCCACTGCTTTATTAGGTTTCACTATTACTGCCTACCAACAGGGAGAAGTGAGTATAGATCGCCTGGAAACTATCCTATTAGCCGAGGCTAAAATTAAAGACAATGCCGATTGTATTCACTTAAAAAATATTCAAGGAAAAATTACCGCCAAAGCCTTGACTTTTTTCTATCCTGATGCTAAGGAACCCGCCTTAAAATCTCTTTCTTTTACCATTAATCCGGGGGAAACGGTAGCGGTCGTCGGTGCGATCAGATCGGGAAAATCTACCCTTGCTAACGCTATTCCCCGTCTTTTGAATATTGCTGAGGGACAGTTATTTATTGATAATCAAGATGTCACTCAAATTGCCCTGGAAGAGCTGCGAAAAGCGATCGCTTATGTTCCCCAAGAAAGTTTTTTATTTAGTACCACTATTGAAGATAATATCCGTTATGGCGATCCGCTGCTGAATTTTTCGGCAGTGGAATCGGCGGCCAAACAAGCGAGAATTCAGGAGGAAATCGAGAATTTCCCGCAAAAATACGGAACTTTAGTGGGAGAACGTGGGATTACTCTTTCCGGTGGTCAACGTCAACGGGCCTCTTTAGCGCGCGCTTTAGCCATCCAAGCACCGATTTTAATCCTTGATGATGCCCTATCTAGCGTCGATAATCAAACGGCTACAGCTATTTTGGAAAATATCAGCCAAGAAAGCCAAAAAACCGTGATTTTTATCTCCCATCAATTATCGGCCGCTGCCACTGCCGATCGCATTTTTGTCATGGATCGCGGAGAAATTGTCCAGATAGGAACCCACGAGGAGTTAATCGCAGTCCCCGGAGTCTATCAAAACCTCTGGCAACAGCAGCAGTTAGAATCTAAGGTTTTACATTAGCCGATAAAATAGGGAATCTGCCAGTTATTGCCAGTTAGTCAGGGAATTTAACCCGGATTTTCTGGCTATTTTGTCGATTTAATGGCAGTAAAAGCCAAGAATCTCACTCAACACTTTATCAAAAAAATTTCTAGCTAATTTTTGTGTTATCTTGATTTCTCGTGGCACAGGTAATGTGCTAAAAACCGAATAGAAGTCCACTTGAACCGAGAAATTCATGCTTAAAAATCTGAGTAAAACCGCTCTTTTAGCCACTGCTACCCTGCTCGGTGTCCCTAGCGTCTTAATTCAGCCGACAATTGCCCAAATGCCTACTCTAGGAGATGGTATCATCTGTACAGCAACTGGCAAAACCGCCCAAGGAGTAAAACTATATGTTTATACTTCTGAAATTGATGACGACTCAATCAACAAAAAAGAACCGGTGACACTGACAATGGTTTCCCCGGTTAGTGATGTGGTGGAAGGGCAAATTTTGGTAGTTAACAAAGACGATAACACCGTGACGATTGATAATTTTGCTGCCGCAACTCCCCCGGAAATGCAGCCAATAGGATTAGCTGTCACTACCTATCAAGGTAGAAATACTTTTAGCGGAAAAAGTCAAGCAGGAACACCGGTTAGTTTTACCCTAGAAAACAATCTTCGCACCATTAAAGTTAAGCATGGTGGTGATTCTTTCACGGGAGTCTGTCACTAAAATTACCCTAAGAGCGGTTAACAGTTTTGTTAGTCCTCTTTAACTTGAGCATCTCAAAAGCTGGATGTTATATTAATCCAGCTTTTTTAATTATAATTAGGGTCTGCTGAATAAATCTAAAAACCTTGTTGGGTAAGACTTTTAGACTTTTTGTCAATCAAAAAGTACCAGGCATGGGAGTGATCAGGGGGAAAATTCAGGTACT
>VYKY01000153.1_pt1 | contig 12113 bp, 10 predicted proteins | sample 5114441 | NCBI WGS metagenome assembly VYKY01 (sample SAMN12291804, study PRJNA351875) | freshwater metagenome | isolation source: freshwater lake | place: USA: Michigan, Gull Lake | collected 2013-08-08 | reverse complement strand
CCGCTCATCCCACGCACCCTGCCCCGCGAAAGAACTGGGTCCCGGCTTTCGCCGGGATGAGCGGAAGAAACTAAAGCGTCGTCAGGAACTGGTCGTAGGCCGCGCGGTCCATCAGGCCGTCCAGCTCTGACGCATCGGAGACCTTGATCTTGGCGAACCAGCCGGCGCCTTCGGGGTCGGCGTTGACGGTCTCGGGTGCCGAGGCCAGGGCGTCGTTGCCCTCGATGACCTCGCCCGAGACGGGGGCGTAGACGTCCGACGCCGCCTTGACGCTCTCGACCACGGCGAAGCCGTCCTTCTGCGACACGGCCCGACCGGCTTCCGGCGTCTCGACGAAGACCACGTCACCGAGCTGGTCGGCGGCGTGCTTGGTGATCCCGACCGTGGCGACATCGCCCTCGAGCCGGACCCATTCGTGATCCTTGGTGAACTTCATGACGACCCCTCAGGCTTTGGGTTTGCGGTGATAGCGTTGGGCGACGAACGGCATGGCGACGACCTCGGCAGCCGCGGCCTTGCCTCGCACGATGACCTGCATCGCCCTGCCCAGCGCCGCATGCGACGGCGGGACATAGCCCATGGCGATGTTCTTTCCGAGGCTGGGCGACGGCCCACCCGAGGTGACCTTTCCGATCACGGTGCCGTCCGAATCTGCGATGTCTGCGCCCTCACGGGCCGGAGCGCCTTCCTTGACATGCAGGCCGACGCGGACACGGCTCGGGCCGTCCGCCAACTCCTTCAGCACCCGCTCGGCTCCGTTGAAGTTCGCCGCTTCTTTCCGCGATTTGGAGAGCGCGAAGGTCAGGGCCGCCTCGACCGGCGAGGTCGTCGGATCAATGTCATGGCCGTGAAGCGGCAGACCCGCCTCGAGCCGCAGGGAATCCCGCGCGCCAAGGCCAATCGGCTTCACCCGCGCGTCTTTCAGCAACAGCGTCCAGATGCGCTCGGCGTCCGCCGCCGGGACCGAGATCTCATAACCATCCTCGCCGGTATAGCCAGAGCGGGAGATGTAGCAGTCCACGCCGAACAGCATCAGCCGGGCCGTGTCCATGAAGCCGAACTCGGCCAGCACCGGCTCGTGCGCGACCATGACCTCGGCGGCTTCGGGGCCCTGGATGGCGATGAGGGCGCGGTCGTCCAGAACGGTCAGCCTAGCGTCGCCGGAGAGGTTGGCGTGCCAGAAGGCGAAGTCCTCATCCTTGTTGCCCGCGTTGACGACGACGAACAGGCCGTCGTGGTCAGGCTTGCCCGCCATCAGGTCGTCGATGATGCCGCCCTGCGCGTTCAGCAGCAGGGAGTACTTCTGCTTGCCGGCCTTAAGCGCCTGATAGTCGCCGGAAACGAAGCGTTCGAACTGGGCGATGGCGTCGTTGCCGGTGATCTTGCACTGGCCCATGTGGGACACGTCGAACAGTCCGGCGTGCTCGCGGGTCCAGCGGTGCTCGGCCAGGACGCCTTCATACTGGACCGGCATGTCGTAGCCGCCAAAGCCGACCATGCGCGCGCCGAGCGCCCGATGCGCAGCGTTGAGCGGCGTGGTCTTCAGGGGAGCGTCGGTCATGCTGGCCTTCGGGGTCGCGTGTTGGGGCGGTCACCCGCCGGTCTCGCGCCCCCGCTGTCTGTGAGGCCTGAGAGATTCCGCCGGGAAACCCGGCTTGCTCCGTCGGCGCACCCTGGTGCCAAAAAAGAGTGGCGGGTGACTTTCCAGCGTCCGTGTGTCCTCGCGGTCCGTTTGCCTGAGCGTTTCCGGGGCGGTTGCGCCTTCGGCTCCGGGTCCACCCTCGACTGATGAGGAAGGCAGCCCGATCTCTCCCGCGAGAGCGGGCGCACAAAGGCCCCGACTCCGCCTTCAAGTCAAGCGTGGCGAGCAACCCATCCGTTGAGGTCGGCGATATGCCGCGCCTTGTCCGCTTCGGACAGGAAGGAGCCGGAAAAGCTGTTGCTGGCCATGTCGGCCAGCTGCGTACGGGTCAGACCGGTCGCCCGGGCCAGCTGGCGGTAATTCTCGTTCACATAGCCACCGAAGTATGCGGGATCGTCGGAGTTCAGGGTGACGCGGATGCCCCGCCGAAGCATCTCCGGCACTGGATGGGTCGTCAGGTCGTCAACCACGCAGAGCTTCAGGTTCGACAGGGGACAGACGGTCAGCGTCATCTGCTCTGCGGCCAGACGCGCGATCAGCCCTTCGTCCTCCATCGACCGGTTGCCGTGGTCCATGCGGTCGATGTGCAGCAGATCAAGTGCCTCCCAGACGTATTCGGGCGGCCCCTCCTCGCCCGCGTGAGCAACGCGCTTCAGCCCCATCTGCCCGGCCCGGTCGAACACGCGCTGGAACTTGGACGGTGGGTGGCCGACCTCGGACGAATCCAGCCCGACGCCCTCGATCCGGTCCAGCCTAGGCTCGGCGGCCCTCAGGGTCGCGAATGCGGCCTCCTCATCCTGATGGCGCAGGAAGCAGAGGATCAGCTTCGACGTCACGCCCAGCCGGCTCTCGGCCTCGGCCATGCCGGACAGCAGGCCGTCGGCCACGACCTGGAACGGGATACCGCGGTCCGTGTGCGTCTGCGGGTCGAAGAAGATCTCGGCGTGTCGCACGCTGTCCGCCGCCGCCCGCTCGAAGTAGGCGACCGCCAGGTCGTGAAAATCCCGCTCGGTCCGCAGCACGTCGGCCCCCGCGTAGTAGATGTCGAGGAAGTCCTGCAGGTTGGAAAAGCTGTAGGCGGCGCGTACCGCCTCCACGCTTTCGAACGGGATCGCGACCTTGTTCCGCCGGGCCAGCTCGAACATCAGCTCGGGCTCCAGACTGCCCTCGATATGCAGATGCAACTCCGCCTTGGGCAGGCCGTCGACGTAGGCGTCGAGGTCGGTCATGGTAGGGCTCCCTGTCGGGCCCTAGTTCGACACCACAAGCCGCAGATGTCCACGCCTGACCTCTGGCGTCGGCGTCTCGGGTCCGGGCGGAGGGGGCGGCACCTCGCCCCTGACGCTCCAGGCATTGGGACGTTCGACATAGCCGGACCGGGTCAGGATTCGTTCGGGCAGGCCGCAACGTTCCAGCATGCCGACCTCGACTTCGGTGCGGGCATGAACCCATTCCAGAAGCTGGCGATTGTGGCCGCGAGCCGGCGGGGCGACGCTGACCACGCGGATGTGGGGATAGCCCTCGTGCAGGAACCGCGTCGTCGCGGCATGGTCGCCGTCTGTGCTCAGGATATAGGCCACATCGAGCTTGTCGGCGGCGGCGTCGGCGGCGACGGCGAGCGCCATGTTAACGTCGCTCTGCTTCTCGGTGGCGTCCATCCATTGGTGGCCGCAGGAGTGGCAGTGATCTGCGTGCACGACGAAATGCCCCATCAGGCAGCGCACGTCGCGTGCCCGGAGTGCCTCCTCATAGGCCAGCAGGGCCTCCATCCGGTCGCGGCGCTGGGGCCGATGGGCGGAGACCCAGGTAACGCCCGCCATGCGCTCACCGGGCACAACGAGCGCGCGGCCGAGCGCCATCAGATCCAGCCACAGCAGCTCGCGCCGGTTCAGATCCAGGATGGCGTGGTGCAGGTTGAAGCCATCGACATAGAGGCGGGCGCGCTTGCGGAAGATCGGCAAGCGAAAGCCGTCGCGGCGCACGGCCGGCGTCTGGCCTCCCCTCGTTCCCGACCGCGCCATGGCTGGCCCCGTCCTGTCTTCCCTCGGAAAACAGTTAACCCGAGGATCGATGACGAGTCCGTGGCAACGAGGTTACAGGACCAGGCCTACATCCGCTCCGGCGTGTCGATGCCGAGCAGACGCAGCGCTGTTTCCAGCTGGTCCAGCGCCGCCCCGGACAGCGCCAGCCGCGATCCGACCGTGGCCGGGTCGTCCGCCGCCAGCACCGGGCAGGCCGCATAGAACTTCGAGAAACTCTGGGCCAGGCGATAGGCGTGCTCTGCCACCGCATGCGGCGCGCGACGGTCGTAGGCGTCCGAAACCGCCGCGTCGAAAGCGTCCAGCGTCAGAGCGAGTTCGCGTGCCGCCGGTTCGAGGACGACAATCGGGCCGGTCCGTACGCCCTGGGCTTCGGCCTTGCGCAGCAGCGATTTGATGCGGACGGCCTGGTACAGCAGGTAGGGTCCGGTCTTGCCCTCGAAACTCATGAACCGGTCGAGGTCGAAGACGTAGCTGGTGGTGCGGTTGTTCGACAGGTCGGCGAACTTGAGCGCCGCGACGGCCACCTTGGCGGCGATATCTTCGAACTCGGCCTCAGGCAGGTCTGCGCCCAGTTCGGCTTCGCGCAGCCGCTCGCGGGCCTTGTCGCGGGCCTGGGTGATCAGGTCGTGCAGCTTCAAAACACCGCCCGCGCGGGTCTTGAAGGGCTTTCCGTCCGACCCGTTCATTGTGCCGTTGGCGGCGTGCTCCAGCTGACCCGGCGTGGCGTAGCCGCACTTGTAGGCGGCCCGGAACACCTGCTCGAAATGGTCGGCCTGGCGCGCGTCGACGCAGTAGAGGACGAGGTCGAAATCCTGCTCGCGGCGGCGTTGCAGGATCGTGGCGAGGTCCGTTGTGCCGTACATGGCCGAGCCTTCGGAGGACACCAGCAGCAGGGGCGGCAGCTCGCGCTTGTCGCCCTCCTCGACCACCCGGATGATCCAGGCCCCCTGGTCGAACTCCGCCAACCCACTGGCCTTGATCTCCTCTACCATCGCCGGGATCAGGGGATCGGCATCCGACTCGCCGTTCCACAGGTCGAAAGTGACGCCAAGGGCGCCGAACTCGCGTTCCAGCGCGGTCCGGCTGACGGCCACGAAGTGCTTCCACAGGGCGCGATAGCCTGGACGTCCGGCCTGAAGCTCGGCCGTCGCCTTACGCGCGCGGTCGCGAAAGGCGGTGTCTTCCTTGGCCTTGGCGGCAGCCTGCGGATACAGGCGCTCCAGGTCGTCCAACGTGACCGGGCTCACGTCCGGAAACGGGCCGTCGCCCTCGGCCAGAAAGGCCTCGGCCTTGCCCTCATCGCCGACCGCGACGATCAGCAGGCCCATCTGGAAGCCCCAATCACCGAAGTGAGCGTCGCCCCAGACCGTATCGCCACGGAAGCGGAACAGCCGCTTCAGGCTCTCGCCGATGATGGACGACCGCAGATGGCCGACATGCATCGGCTTGGCGACGTTGGGACCCGCGAAATCGATCACCACCCGGCGGGGTTCCGCGACCGGCGAGGCGCCGGAGTAGGCTGCATCGTCGGCGACCGCCTGTGCCCGCACGGCGAGCGCAGCGGCAGAGACCTTCAGATTGATGAAGCCGGGGCCGGCGACTTCGACACCCGCCAGTCGGGGGTCTCCCTCAAGCCGGGCCGCGACTTTCGTCGCCAGTTCGCGCGGGTTGGCTTTCAGCGCCTTGGCGGCTGCGAGCGCGCCGTTCGACTGGAAATCGGCCAGATCGGTACGGTCCGACACAGTGACGCGCGCGAGCGACGCGTCCACGCCTTCGGCGGCGAAGGCGGCGGAGACCGCTTCGCCAAGGTCCGTCTTGAGATCGGTCATTGTTCCGACGAGGTCGCCGTTGCGGCCTGAGCGCCCGCATTGATGCGGAAACGGCTACCCGAGCGGTTGAACTCCGCCATTTCCGGCGTGACCTCAAAGCCGACCAGAATCTCGAAGTTCGCGCCGGACGTCGTCGCCGCGGCTCGCGGAATGACGATGGTCTGGCCTTGCTCGACCGAGGTCGTCCGTTCCCCGTCAAAATCGACAGGCAGGTCGAAGTACTCCTTGGCCAGCACCGCCTCGTTCCGCTCTGTCACGGCGATCCAGTAGCGGTAGGTGCGGCGGTCGTCCGACGCCTGGGGTCCGCGGCCCAAGTTGAACAGAATATTGGTCTGGACGGTGATCGGCTCATCGGACTGATAGGAGCAACCCGCCGTCACGCCCTCGATCTCGCCCGTGAAGCCCACGGCGGAGGCCGAGGTGCGCCCGCCATCCAGCTCAACGTAGCGGGCCGCGTCGTAGAGGATCTTCACAAAGGGGCAGGGTCCGGCGTTCGGACGCGCGCGAAGCGGGGCAAAACGGGGCGGACGAGCGCGGTCGGCGTCTTCGTCCTGGCCGCGCTCCTGGCGGTCCCGGTCACGCTGGGTCGGGCTCTGGGCGGCGGCGGTGCCGGCCGAAGCGAGAACCGCAACAGCGGCGAGGGCGACGGTCGCAAGACGCATTCTGAACGGTTCCGGAAATCAACACACTGACGAAAGCGTCGTCAGGCTTCCCGCCTGATAGCGGCTAAAGCGAGGCGTCGCAAACCGGAGCCTGCCTCGTCGCGGTGGCGGTGTGGCGTGGAAGCGACTAGGTTCAGGGCATGGACGTTCAGGCCGCCTCCTCCGCTCCCTCCCTTCGCCCTTTGACGGTGCGCATGGCCACGCCGCGCGGCTTCTGCGCCGGGGTCGACCGGGCCATCCAGATCGTGGAGCGCGCGATCGAGAAATTCGGGGCTCCGGTCTATGTCCGCCACGAGATCGTCCACAATCGGCATGTCGTCGATCGGCTGAAGGGCCTCGGTGCCGTTTTCGTCAAGGAACTGGACGACTGCCCCGATGATCGTCCGGTTGTCTTTTCCGCGCACGGCGTACCCAAGTCAGTGCCGGCGACAGCCCGGGCGCGGGAACTGCTGTTCCTGGACGCCACCTGCCCGCTTGTGTCCAAGGTCCACGTCGAGGCGGAACGGCATCACGCCAATGGCCGTCACATCATCCTGATCGGCCATGCCGGCCATCCGGAGGTCGTGGGCACCCTGGGCCAGCTGCCCGAAGGCGCGATCAGCCTGGTCGAGACCGTGGAGGACGCCGAGGCGTTCGAACGACCGGGCAATCAGCCGTTGGCCTACGCCACACAGACGACCCTGTCGCTGGACGACACAGCGGAAATCGTCGCGGCGCTGAAGCGTCGGTTCCCAGAGCTACCGGACCCGCACAAGGAAGATATCTGCTACGCCACCACCAACCGCCAGGAAGCGGTGAAGCAGCTGGCTGACGGATCCGACCTCGTCCTGGTGGTCGGATCAAAGAACTCGTCGAACTCCGTCCGCCTGGTGGAGGTCGCCCTGCGCGCGGGTGCGAAGGACGCACAACTGATCGACGATGCCAGTCATCTGGACTGGTCCTGGTTTGACGGGGTGTCGACGGTGGGCGTCACCGCCGGCGCTTCGGCACCTGAACCCTTGGTACAGGGCGTGATCGAGGCCCTGAGGACCCGGTTTGATGTTTCCGTCGCCGACGACCCCGGTGAACCCGAGACGGTCACCTTCAAACTGCCGAGAGCCCTGACCGCCTCGTGAGGTGACCCCACGAGGCGGCCTGATCGGCTCCTACTGGACGCTGGCGGCAACGACCCCGGCGCGCCAGGCTTTCGACGGATCGAGATAGCGCTGGGCCAGGGCCTGGAGGATCGTCGGCGTAACCGACTCGAGGTCGGCGATGTGGCCGGTGATCTCGGCGACCGCCGACGCATCGGTATCGACATCCGACAGCTGACCCAGCCAGTACTCGTTACCGGCCTGGCTGCGGCGCAGACGCTCGACCTCCGGCGCGCGGGCGCGGTTCAGCTCATCCTCACTGACCGGGGTATCCCGCAGCGCAGCGGCGATGGCGTCGAGTTCCGTGAAGAAGGTCGCACGGTTTTCGGGCGTCACCTGGGCCGAGGCGAAGATCGAGCCATAGCCCTCATAGACGTCCGACGATGAGGATCCGACGTTCGGTGAGTAGGTGATCGCCAGTTCCTCGCGGATCCGCTCGGTGACGCGCAGATCCATCACGGCGGCAAGCAGTCCGAGCTGGCGGGACTCGGTGCGGTCGCCCATGGCGTCGGTCGTCGGCCATGCGATGTAAGCCATGGCCTGTTCGGCCGGCCCGAGGTGGGTCAACCGGACGGGCTCGGAGACACCGGCGGGGAAACGCAGCACATCAGCCCCGGGTGCCGGCGTCGGTGCGGCCGGGCGGGCCGGCAGGGCGGCGAAGGTCGATCCAACCGCGGCGATGGCGTCCTGAACCGTGACGTCACCGACAATGGTGATGTCGATCGGCCCCTGAGCCAGGCCCGCGATAACGCCGGCCTTCAGCTGATCATTGGTCCATCCCGCGATGTCCGACGGGCTCGGGAAGGTCTGGCGGGCGTCGCCGGAGGCGAGAAGCCCGGAGGACTGGATCGCGAAGGCACCGGCCGGCGTCGCCGACTGCTGGGCGATGATCTGCGGGAACAACGCCTTGATCTGCTCGAACGGCGCCGGGCGCAGGCCCGGATCGGTCAGGTAGGCCGCCAGGACTTGCATCTGCAGCCCCAGGTCCGCCGGACGGGTCGCACCACTCAATCGGTAGGCGTCGCCGTCGAGCGCGAAGCCGGCGGAGTAGATGCGACCTGACAGGACGCGGTTCAGCTCATCCAGGGTCAGACGGCCCAAACCGCCCGAGGCGAAGGTGAAGCCCGCGAGAGACTGCGGATCCGGCGTCGTGGTCGAAAGACCCAGCTCGCCCAGGCCGGTTTCGACGCTGACCAGGATCTGCTCGTCGCGGAAGTCCGTCGGCTTGACCGTCAGGCGCGTGCCGTTCGGGAAGGTGACCACGGTCGTCCCGATCTCGGCAATCTCACGGACCTCCGACGGCTGTGCCGCCTGACCGAAGTTCGAATAGGGCCATTCGACCGTTGCAACCTCGGCCCGCGCTGTCACCGGCACGGCCTGCGACGCTTCCAGAATGGCCGTCACCGCCGCTTCGCCGCCTTCGATGGCTTCGGGCGTGATGACCAGAACCAGCGGCCCCTCGCCCTGGAAGGCCTCGCGCACGGCGGCGTTCACCGCGTCGGGAGTCAGGTTGGCGACCGTGGCGTTGAAGATTTCCAGGTTGGTCTGGGGATGGGCGAAGACCCGATTGTCATTGGTCGCCTGGAGCAGGCCATTGACGAGCGCCGGGGTTGTCCGCGTCGCAGCAGCCGCCACAGCATTTTCCAGAGCGGTCCGGTTGTCGGTGATCTCGCGCTGTAGTTCGGCCGAGGTCACCCCGAACTGGACCAGACGGCGGGTCTCCTGCTCCATCGCCTCGATGGCGCGCTCGATGCCGCCCGGGTTGAAGCTGGCCGAAACAGTTCCGATGTCGAGGCTTCTGACCAGGGTGGAAGCAGAAGCGCCGGCGCCGACAAAGGGCGGATTGTCCGCGCGCGCCAGCTCGCCGAAGCGTCGGTTCAGGACGGCCAGACCCAGGCTGCGGACGATCCGCGATTGGCGCTCGGCCACCGAGTCGGGATCAAGGTCTGGCGACCGGGTCCAGTTGATCTGAACCGAGGACTGGATGCCCGGCTCAACCAGGATGCGGGTCTCGGCCTCTCGCGGGGCGACCGTGCCGAGGTCCGGCTCCGGGCCGTCCGGCGCGCTCGGCTCCCAGCTCTCGAAGGCCGCGCGGATCTTGCCTTCCATGACGTCGACATCGAAGTCGCCGACCGCCAGCATGATGGCCCGGCTGGGGCGATAGTAGGCTTCATAGAAGGCGACGAAGCGGTCACGAGGTGCCGTGCGGATAATGTTCAGGTCGCCGATGGGGAAGCGGTTGGCGACGCGCTGGCCCGGTGCCAGAAGGGCCAACTGAGCCTTGGTGCTGCGGAGCTGCGGCGTGTTGCGGGTTCGCTCCTCGCCGACGATGACGCCACGCTCTTCGTCGATCGCCTGAGGATCCATGAGGGCCTCGGAGACCTGCTCGCGCATGATGCGCAGCGCCGTGTCGACGGTCTCGTCGTTCGTGCGCGGCAGCTCCAGCTGGTAGAAGGTCTGGTCGAACCCGGTCGCCGCATTGGTGTCCGCGCCGAAGGCCAGGCCGAGGCGTTCCAGGATGCGCAACAGTTCGTTCTCGGGGATGTTGGTCGTCCCGTTGAACGCCATGTGCTCCATGAAGTGGGCCAGACCCAGCTGTGTCTCGTCTTCCATCAGCGAGCCGGCATCGATCCGCAGGCGAAGCGAAGCCTGTCCCGGCGGAGTGGAGTTGCGCAGGATAGCGTAGCGCATCCCGTTCGGCAGCGTGCCGAAGCGGACATTGGAGTCCGCCGGAATGTCGCTCGTCGTCTGCGGCCAGGGATCGGACGGTGCTTCCTGCGACAGGGCGGGCATGGCGCTGGTGATCAGGGCAAGGCCCGAGGCGGCAGCGAGCAGCAGTCGGCGGGTCTTCAACATGGTAGCTCCGGTGATGGGGCGAGGCGGATGACAAGGACCAGACGGTCCCCCCGCGTGGTCAGCCGATGATCCTTACCGTGCCGTCATGAAGTGTAAAATGAACTTTACGTCAGGAATCGACCCGCAACCCTGCGACATAACGCTTCCAGTTCTGCACATAGTGCTCGGCCGAGGCTTCCAGCGCCGCGATCTGCCCCGGTTCAAGGGTCCGAACCACCTTCCCCGGCTGTCCCATGACCAGTGAGCCGTCGGGGATCACCTTGCCTTCGGTGATCAGGGCATTGGCTCCGATCAGGCAGTTCCGGCCGATGACGGCCCGGCCCAGAACCACCGCCCCGATGCCGATCAGAGTCCCGTCGCCGATCTCGCAGGAATGCAACATGGCCATATGGCCGACCGTCACATTCGCGCCGATGATCAGAGGTTCTCCGGGATCGGAATGAAGCACGCTGCCGTCCTGGATGTTGGTGTTCTCGCCGATGACGATGGGATCATTGTCCCCCCGGACTACCGCGCCGAACCAGATGCTGGCCCCCGACTTCAGCGTCACGTCGCCCACGACGGTGGCGTTGGGCGCGATCCAGTATTCGCCCTCCGGCGGAAGTTGCGGTTTCTTGTCCGTCAGCGAATAGACTGTCATCAAATCCTCATCTGATCTGGAACGGTTTGGCTCTTTAAGCCTTCGTAAACCACGTTAGCATCAAGGTGTTGATGCGATTCGAGGTGGCCATTTCCGCCCCGGATCCGAAGCCGGATCAAGCCCGGTCCGGTCAGAGCCCAGGAGAGCGTGCGTGCCGCGTTCGGGTTTGGGGCGGCTGTCGCCGCCCGATGTGGGATACATCTGCGACCCCCGACGTCGTTCCGTCGCACTCCACCACCTCCCCACCCTCGTTCGAGGCGATGCCATTCCGGCGTCGCCTTTTTTCATGCCTCGGAGACGGACATGACCAAACGCGCGGCCCTCAAGCGTCAAGCACGTGAATCGGGGGCCTTCGACGGCCCGGACTATGGCGCACAGGACGCCAAGGTGCGGCGACTTCCGACGCCCAGCGGCCGGGGTTGGTCGCCCAATCCGTCGAACGACGACCGCGAGCAGGGCTATCTGAAGACGCTCAAACCCAAGTCCGATGGCCAGGCAGAGCTTCTGACCGCCGTCGACGCGCACAATCTGACACTGGCGCTCGGGCCGGCAGGTACGGGCAAGACCTACCTTGCCGTCGCCAAGGCGGTGGAGGCGCTGGAGGCGGGCAAGGTCGGCCGCATCGTGCTCAGCCGCCCGGCGGTCGAGGCGGGAGAATCCATCGGCTTCCTGCCCGGAGCCATGGAGGACAAGCTCGCGCCCTATCTGCGGCCCCTGTACGACGCGCTGTCGGACCGGCTGTCGATGAAGCGGGTTGGTGCCCTGATGGCCGAAGGTCTGATCGAGATCGCCCCGATCGGCTACATGCGCGGCCGCACGCTGAACAACGCCTTCGTGGTCGTCGATGAGGCCCAGAACTGCACCTATGTGCAGCTGAAGATGCTGCTAACGCGGCTCGGGTGGCACTCGACCATGGTGGTGACGGGCGACCCGCAACAGTCCGACCTTCTGCCTGGCGTCTCGGGCCTTGCGGACATCGCCGCCAGGCTAGAAACGGTTCCAGAGATCGCCGTGGTCCGTCTGGCGGAGCGCGACATCGTTCGTCATCCGCTGGTCGCCAGCATGATCGGCGTGCTCTGATCGGCTGAGGCCAGTTCAAAGCCTGGAACAAAGAACGGCCGGTCCTCACGGACCGGCCGTTTCGTTTGGACCCGTCTCTGGGTCTACTGAACCGACTGTCTGGGGGCTTGGGGATTGGCCCCGTCCGAGGGGGTGCCCGGCTGGTAGGGTTGGGGCCCGGTCGGGGCCGGCGGTGTTGCCCCCGTGGTCGCCGAAGCCGGCGCGCGGGCGGGCGTTCTCGCCGGCGGGC
>VYKY01000166.1_pt1 | contig 12480 bp, 7 predicted proteins | sample 5114441 | NCBI WGS metagenome assembly VYKY01 (sample SAMN12291804, study PRJNA351875) | freshwater metagenome | isolation source: freshwater lake | place: USA: Michigan, Gull Lake | collected 2013-08-08 | reverse complement strand
TCAGTGGAGACATTGAGAATCTAAGCTGTCTCGTTGAACAAGGAATTTCTAACAGCGATGGGTCAAGAATCCCCCGTCACAGCGTAGCTTGACGGTGGGAGTATGTCAATTAACGAGTAATTTAGATAGTCAACAGCTTAGATAATCGCTTTAAAAGTCAGACAGAGGAATAATTCCACAGGCTTGAATTTTGCTTAAAACGAGGTGAAGTTGCCACAATAACCAATTGCCAACTCTCCAGAAAGCCACGGAGTTTTGATTGTCAGAAGCTTCCGCAGATGGGTAACAAAGATTTTCTTCAAAAATCAACCAATGAACGGGTAAATGACCGAGGGGAGAATTCGGCTCTAATTCAAAGTTTAGTTGCTCATAATTGAGCCATTGACCTTCCTTCCGCCAACCCAGGCGATCGCCAAGTTTCTTTTGGGTTTCATAATCCACTAAACCACCGAGACTAGAGAAAATGGCTTGCTGAATACTAAAACCGAAATGACCATTACTATAATGAAGCCAAAGTTGATCAATTTTTTTCAGATCCGAACAAGGTAATTGAGCAATATCTTGAGGATAAACCTCATTCCAGTAGGTTCTACCCAAAATTTTTAATAGTAGTTGGGTTGTTTGGCGATCGGCCGCTTGCCACTGTTGCTTTCTTAGCAAATCTTGTAATTGATTATAATCAATATCAGCCGATTCTTGAGTTAAGATATTTGGGTAAGTCTGGGGATTTTTAGAAGTAGAAGATTTGTGAAGACTGTTTTGAGTGAATTGAGAGACAACTATTGCCAGGGGAGTTTTTGGGATAGTGTCTTTTTGACAAGCCTCTTGTTCTGCTAAATGATGAGATAATTTATTGATGGTTTTTTCTAGGGAAATAAATTGTTCTGACCATTCACTTTCATTGAATAAGTAATCATTAAATTGATCAGAGTAAAAAGCCTCTTTTAACCTTGCTTCTTTCTCGTAACCAGTCGCCAGAAAATTTAGCAAAAACTCAGAATTTATGGCTGAATCTGAGGTTTCTAAGAGAGCAGGCTGAGGTGGAAAAATATTATCTACCAAATACTTAATTTCTCCAACTGTTGCATAAAATTCTTCATCCACCTTAATCACTTCTTCTATTAATAATTGAAAAGGAGCAAAATAGTCCTGTAAGTAGTTTTCAAAATTAATCGCATTTTGGGCAAGATCAGCAATTTCTTGGCGAACTCGTTGAGATTTGAGTTGATAATGATTTAATTCCTCATAAATTTTGAGTTCTTGAATAATTGCTTGCACAATTTTTTTCTGCTTTTGAGTATCCTCGGCTAATTTCTGAACTCCTTCCCCTAGTAATTTAGTTTTTCTCAACATCAAAAAAGATGTTTTTCCCAGTAGCAAAATTGACCGAAAATTTTCCTGTTTTTCTAGCTTGAGTTGATTGAGAATATTTTGATTATTATTATTTTTAATTTCTAACTTTATTCTCTCGTAGTCTAATATTTTCAATTCTTGATATTTTTGGGAAAATAAAATTTTGAGATTGTCACTGAGTTGGAGTAAAAAACGATAATATCCGTCCTGATAGATTTCTAGTCCATTAATTAATAAATTATAGTCTTTAATTAATAACTGAGTCTCGATCAAGATTTCTTGTTGAGTAATTTTTTCTTTTCGTTTAATAATCTTACCAAAATAGTAATGGTAGCGAACTCCTTCTTGAATTAATTTCCGACGTTCTTTGATGATTTTCTGAAAATTTTTTAAGTATCTATTTTTAAAAACAGGAAGTTGATAGCTTTGCTCATAAATGGCAATTTTTTTATAGGTCATCAGATGTTGAGAGTTCCTATTTAGCATAGCTATCTTAGACCAAAAAATTCCTCAATACTTAGCAATAATCATCCGCTGCCCCCATCTCTTGCAAGAGGGAGCAATACCTAATTAAACATTTTCAACTTCGACAACAACCGGTTCATTTTCAATAACTGGTTCATTTTCAATAACTGGTTCATTTTCAATAACTGGTTCATTTTCAATAACAACTGTTTGAGGACTTTCAGTCGTTGGCTCAGTTACCGTTTCTTGCTGCTTTACTGTCTGTTCTTGATGGTCAGTCAAGTATTTTTTGGTTTTTAATTTCAGGTCATCAGTCAGAGGTAAAGCATCAATTTCAGCCAAAAGTGTTTCCAGGGATTCTTTTTTACTTCGCTCAGTGTAAAAAGCATTCAGAACCGCTTCAATTCCGTACTGAGCAATCGCATCTCCTAAGACAGTAACCAACCCCATCGCTCCGATACCCAGAAAAACTACAAAGGGTTGTCCGAGGGTGAAAATTAGCACGATGACAGCAATAATAGCCGAAGCTAAATAAGTACCTGCCACTTTTTTGATAATGTTATCGAGTTCCATAAAAATCACCTCAAATTTCTAGCGAAGGATTAGTTTAATTTTAAAGCAAGGTTAATCTGTCTGTTGATCGTCGTCAAGTAAAGCTTGAAGAAAAGGTTCAAGACTTTTGGGACGATAATCGGAAAAAGCCTTTAATCGTTTTACCACACTGTGATGAACAGTGACAACTTTTGTATTGAAATATCGCCATTGCTCACCTCCCAAGGCCGACAATCCTTTAACAGTATTATCGAACTTGATGGTCGGGTCTGGTTTAATTTGGAATTCCTCGGATTCAGAGGTAGTTGAATTAAACTCTAATCCCAATTTTTTGGCTTGATTAATCATCCATTGTAACGGGTAGTCGGAAAGTCCTTGATATTCTTTTTTGCCACCACCTAGACAGGTATGTTCACCGACAAATAAAACTTCTTTGACAACTTGTTCGGGATTTTCGGGATTGGCTTTTATCGGAGTGGAAGGGAAGTTTTTACGTTTTTCATCAATGGCAACAGCATGAAAAGCATTCTGGATAATCGGACTTAATTTTGTATTACTAAATTCATATTTTTTATGATAAAACTTAGCCAGGGGAAACCAAGTAGTTAAATCGGGAATACCAAAATTGCCAACTGTATCCCAACAACCTAACATCTTGACTGGAATACGATCTTGAAAATCTTCCTTTTCTGTCTCAATTTTTTTAGCATTAGCGGCACGAAATTGTTGAGCTTTGGCACTATCGGAACTAACGGTGTGGTCTCGATAGAGTTGATAAGCTAGGGGAATTTCTTTAATCTTAGAGCGTTTTAGGATTCCACATTTATCGATAAAACTGGCCAAACATCGAACGATATATGCTCCTCGACTAAAACCTAACAAATAAATTTCATCCTCGGTTGTGGGATTGTAGTTAAGGACAAGAAAACGATAGGCATCTTGAATCATTCGATCGAGGCCCCAGCCAAAAGTTTCATTCCCTAAACTTTTAATAAATTCGTTATCTTCGGGGCTGCCAGAACCTGACAGAAAGACGATTTGGGGGGTTTGATCCTCGGCAATATACTTAATAGATTCGGCGAATTTAACCACATTGGTGGGGTAAGCACTGGCAGAGTCTTCCCAAGAACCATCACAACAAATAATTAACCGTTTTTTCTGGTTTGAATAAGTGAGGCTATCCAGTTGAGAAATTGCTGTTTCAGTAATCTCCTCAATTTCATTGCTGGCAAGGGCAGCTTCTTCGGCAATTATAATTGATTCTGAATTATCTTCCCGGGAAGGTTCTTGATTTTCAGATGGAGCATCCTGTTCAATCACTTCTTCTTCTTCAAGGGAGTTAAAAATTTCGTTGACCATTGTTATCCTTTTCGCACTCCTTCTAGCTTTACTGCTAGTCTGAGTTTTTGATTTAGGGATCGAGGTCGGTTTGGAGGGAAGACTATCTAGTTGCCAGGTTGTCCCATAAAGAATACCATGATTGCTATAACTTGTTTGATCCTCGGCACTGCCATTGAGTGATAAATAAGTGACTAAACCAAGGTCATCAACTAAGGGAGATTGATACATCGCTTCTTGGATTTCTTCTTGGCTACGCGCTTGATTCCAAACAGAAAGTTCTGCAAGACAACCTTGCCAATAATGGTAGAGATTAACAGAGGCTCCCAAGATGATTTTTTCAATCCCCGTTAAGGCCCGGTTATGACCGTTGCCACGATGCCAAATGATCCCATTGCGATAGATCAACATTCGGCCTGTGGTCGCATTTTTGACAAAGGCCCAGTGAGTCCAATCACTATAATCTTTAAGCTTGACTTTTTTTTCAATTCGATCGAAACCTTCTTCATTTCCCGCGTCCCAAAAAATCGCAGGTTTCACGGGATCGCCCCAGGGCAAGGTAATATGTAGAACGCGGTTATTTTCCTGATTAACAGCTTCTAAAAGAGTGGTTTCTGTGGATAAATTATTTTCCCCTTTTGCCCAAAATGTAATGGTAATACTCTGATCGATGTCAAGAAATCCGTGGGATAGCTCCATGTGATCATCGATGCCATTAAATTTTAGTACAGAGCGTTGTTCAGCCATTGGTTTTGTAATCACCTAGGGGAGAAAGAGGTAATCAGGGGTTCAGGGATTCTGACTAATAAGAGACTGATTTATCTGTCGTGATTTCCCAGAATGCTACCGCCTAGCTTAACACATTTTAGTTATCTAGTGATATATATAAATAAATGTGTAGGAGTCAACGACTAATATTCCAGGGCCGGCACTTGCTGTGGCGAGAAACTCAGAGGAGTTGACCCCAATCCCTATCGCCATCAAGTAGTAGAGACCTAGTCCTTGGAGGGATGCACATGGCTGACTGACATCCCTCCCCGGGCCGGTTATCAGCAAACCCTAGGTACTTATTGTAACTCTGACCAAATTCCTCGGCAGCGCTCTACAATTAGTCCCTGAAAAATTAATTGGGTTGCGGGATGAATCTCTACTTTATACAGAGCAAAAAGACCTGTTGGACTATTTAGATTCAACTCCCTTCGCGTTAGAGATAAAGCTTTTGTTCGGTGCATTTCCACCGCTTTTAGTAAGCCTGGATAACTGACATTACGCAGGGCCAATTGACCATTTTTTGTGAGATAAATAGCATCATTTTGCAAGAGATATTCCAAACTGATCAAACTAGCGTGGACATCCACATCTTTTTCTAAACCCCCTAAACGGTGAGCATCTAAACCAAAGCGAATGCAGAAATTAACAGCGACTAATTTTCCCGCTTCTTCGGCAGGTAAAGCACAGTCGGCAAATTCAAAGCCTAAACTATCTGAGCGCCACTCCTCGACTCCGGCATAGGTATAGTTTTGAAACAGTTTATTTTTGAGTTTCAAGTCAAATCCCAACCCACTAGCATGACCTGCTTCATGGAATTGGGTATCGAGATGGCGATAGCGTTCACCATTAATTTGATCCTCTAGGGGTCCTAATAGTAAATCGGCCGTTTCTGGCTCAAAAATTTTTCGGATACATTCGTAGCTAGAACCGGAAAAGCGTCTTTTTTGCTCACTGGCATTATTTAAAGCTGGCCCCTGAACACTATTGGGAAAAGTCCACCTATGAGGAACGATAAAAGCCTCCCCCTTTTCTCCGCTAACTGTACCACAACTAGCAATTTCAGTAAAGGACAAATTTCTGGGAATCGGTTGTCCTAAACTGCCAAATTTTTCACGAATTAACCTTTCTAGTTGTTCAATAGAAGGTTCACTATTTTTATGAATTTTTCCGTAAATCGCACTCAAAGTGACTTGTTGCTTCCCCTGACGATTGATGCTATAGGGAGCAATCATCAGAAAATAACCATTTTTATCGATAAAATTCAGATTAATGAAATCTTCTGATAAAATGCTCCAGTCATCGGTTTCTAAAGCCTCTGCTGTTTTCAGAAGCCACTGAGCCGGAATTTCACAGTTATCTGCTTCCTGTTGACGCAGTTTTTTCGCCGCAATTGCAATTTTATTTTGCTGGATATCTTGGACGATTTCTTGGAACAACTGTTGTTGATTAACCAGGATTTGATTCATTTTTTTTGTAGCTAAGTTGGTGTAATGTTTTAACGTTGTTTTTTGAACCATCTCTCATCGGCTAAACTCTTAGCCATTTTAAGATTTTAGGGTCTTTGTCATAGCGATAGGTCAGTCCATCTTTCCCCGTAATTGATTTTCCCTGACTGGCTTTGCTTCTAATGCTACTGAGAGAATAGTCGCTTAATTCCTTCATTTGTGCATGGGAAAGTCCTTCTTCGACTTCTGTTAAGATTGTTGTCGTTGGCGATTCGGGGGGGGGTTCCTCGGCAGAATTGATTTTAGGATTGACCTCGGTTTCCTGATTCGGTAAATCTTCAAGTCTAGTTTGAGAATTATCGACAGAAATATTAATAATTTCTTTCGCTTTTTGTCGGCGATATTCCTCCACTGTAAGCAGTTGCCAATGGGAATTACTAGAGAGTTCTAAAACCCATTGATGGTAGTTAAAGAGACTTTCCCGATGTCCAACACTAATAAAAGTTGTGTGAGTTTTTTGCAATTGCCGATATAAATTTTCCTCATTGTTTAAGTCCAAAGCACTTGTGGCTTCATCTAGGATAGTAAAACTGGGACGGGTAATTAATACCCTAGCAAAAGCCAAACGTTGTTGTTCTCCCAGGGACAAAATGTTTTCCCAAGGCTCTTCTGTATCAAAGCTATTGACTCGATTTAGTAAATTTTGGAGATTGACTTCTTGCAAAACTTCCCTTAATTTTATCTCATTGGTTTCTTGATTACGATTGGGATAGAGTAACTGTTCTCGCAAGGTTCCTAATATTATATAGGGACGTTGGGGCAGAAACAATACTTCTTCTAGGGGGGGGCGAACTAATCGGCCGGTTCCTGCATTCCATAAACCGGCAATCGCACGTAGCAAGGAACTTTTACCCCGACCACTCGGACCGACAATTAATAAACCTTGTCCAGGCTGAACAGAAAGGGAGAGGTTTTCGACAATTACCTGTTCATAATCGGGGGTTTGCAAGGTGACATCTTCAAAGGAAAATTGGGTTTCTTCGATGGTTTTAATCGTGCTTAAATTTTCCGGTTGTTTAATGACTTCTTCTAAGGCTTGGGAAAATTGCGATAGACGTTCAACATAACTGCTAAATTGTGCCGAAGTGCCAAATTCACTAATTAATTGCGCCAGCGCCGTAGCAAACAAATTAGCCGCTAAACAGGCTTGCCCGACCTGTCCGAAACTAATGCCCTCACTATTGATATACAAAGGACCCAAAATGACAAAAGTAAATACTTGAATTGCCGCCTGATAGCCCCGACTAAAAATTTCTGTGCCTCTCTCCCAATCAATTTTACGTTTAGCACTGTTTAAAAGTTTATTAAATCTCCGCTGAATAATATTTAATTCCTGATTTTCTCCCTCAAAGAAAGCGATCGACTCCGCATGATTACGAATGTGGGTTAGAGCATAATTGTAGTTAGCCTTAAGTTCTAATTCTTCTTGAGTAATTTTATTTAGAGCTTGGTTAAAATAGATAGCAATGACGTTACCGAGAATTGTCCAAACGACTAAAATAATGGCGACAGAGGAAGAAATTGACCAGAGAATCACTAAAAAAGTGATCATATCTAGGACATTTTCTAGGGAAACTGCAAAAAAGGAGAGAGCTTTACTGGTAATCGGCTCAATTTCCTGGGATAAACGCTGATCTGGGTTGTCGATATCGGATTTAAAATTAATTCTGTAATAGGCGCGATTATGCAAATATTTTGTGAGAATCCAGTCATTGAGCCAAGCATACCAATCCAGGGCGATTCTTTTCCTGAGAAATTTAAGCAAGCCAACCAAAAGGGTGACAAAGAGCAGTCCAACCGCGAAAACTACCAAAGTTTTGACAAATTTATCAAAATCATTTTTTTCAAGAATGACATCAACTAAGTAATTACTAACAAAGCTATTGAAGGCATTTAAGCCTACAACCGCTAGGATTACCCCGATTAGCAGGATGAGCATTGCCCAAGCTTGAATCACATCGGCAAAAGTCCTTCCCCCCGATTCAGTAGGATACCAATAGGGAGCAGCGATCAGCTTGACACTGTGCCAAAATTTGCTGACATCGGAGATAATATTAGTCGTCGATCGATCTTGAGGGACTTGGGGGGACATATAGCATTTATATTTGAGTTGTGGACATTTTGCTGGAATGATTTTAGATTTTGGCTGGATTGGCGGAGTTTATTCTGGGGTTGTCTGTTGGGTTCTAGTTTCAGGAGAAACCTTCCCCTGTGTAGAAGGCAATTGGCGAAAATATAATGCTCCCCGACAATTTTAAGGTTATTGTGCTTGAGTTGTGCTAACATACTCCCGTCGCTTTATCTGTCAGTATAAAGCGATGGCTTTCTCAGCCACCCTTGCTACTGCTTCTTTAACCCTCGTTATCTTACTACAAGTAACCATTGTTTTGATAGCTAAAGCTAGTGAGCGCTTCTCAGAATACCACATATTACCGAATTTCGTTGACCATGACAAATTTTTTTTCTATGATAAGATTTCAGGATACAGGTTTCAAAGCAATGAGGTGCGCCGATTTTCTTCCCCGTTTCCTGTTCCCCGTTCCCTCAAAGCGATAACAGACCTCGCGATATCATGGTGAAAAATGTTCGATTTATGTTACATTTTGTACTCGGCTTCCTTGCGCCCCTATAGCGGGGCAAATTCGGTTTCTGTAGGGGCATAAAGCATACGCCTTCCCCTAGATAACATTTTTTTATCACAAATGCGGGAGAGTCATGAGTAGAAATATGAAAACAATTTACCCAAGTTCATCTGGACTTTCACGTGGTCAAGAAGCAATGTGGTTAATCTACCAGATTGCTTCAGAAAGCGTTGCTTATAATATATTTATTACTGCAAAAATTTATTCTTATTTAAAGATTCCTGTTGTCAATCGTGTATGGCAAAAAATTATTGAAAAGCACCCGATTCTGAGAACCACATATACCAGTCATGAAGGTAAACCAGTTCAACAAGTTAATCAACAACTGAATTTTAGTGTTGGGGTAATAGATGCCAGCGAATGGAGCGAAGACCACTTAAGAGAGAAAATCTATGCTATAGCTGACACCCCTTTTAACTTAGAAAAAGATTCAGTTTTGAGGGTGAATTTATTTACTCTTTCACCAGAAGACCATATTCTCTTGCTCACAATGCACCACATCGCTGGTGATATGTGGTCTTTTAATTTACTGCTGGGTGAATTTCAAACGTCATATACTAATGAAATCAAGCGAATTAGTCAAGGGCAGCCAGAAACAGTAGATTCTCTCAGTGAAAAAAAATCTTATGCAGATTTTGTCCACTGGCAGTCAGAAATGCTATCGGGTTCCAAAGGAGAAAAACAGTGGCAATATTGGCAAAAACAATTAGCTGGCGAATTGCCAATTTTGAATTTGCTCCCAGACAAACCCCGCCCCCCAGTCAAGACTTATGAGGGAGCCTCATACATTGTTAAGCTGGATGAACAGTTAATTGAAAAACTCAAGCATCTAGCTTTAGCCACAGGAACAACCCTTTATCGGATTCTGCTCACAGTATTTTACGTCCAACTTTACCGTTACACTAATCAAACAGATATTCTCATAGGCAGCCCGATGAGGGGTCGGACGGGTAAAGAGTTTAAAGAGATTGTCGGCTACTTTTCTAATCTGACCGTTTTAAGAGTTTTTGTCGAGGAGAATGCCACATTTACGGAACTTCTTGCTCAAGTCAGCAAAATAGTTAGGCAAGCTCAAAAGCATCAAGATTACCCATTTTCTCTGTTAGTAGAAAAACTCCAGCCACAACGCGATCCCAGCCGTTCGCCTTTCTGTCAAGTTAGTTTTACTTGGCAAGCACAAACTTGGTGTGAACAAAAGGAGAACTTATCCCCCAGTCAAGAACCAATGCTACAGATGGCTCCCTATTTACTTGGACATCAACGCGGTGCAGACTTTGATCTAAGTTTAATGGTAATGGAAGCAGCAGAAACCTTCCAACTAAACTGGCAATACAATACTGACTTGTTTGAGGATACTACCATCACACCCATGGCAGGGCATTTTGTGACTTTGCTAGAGTCAATTGTTGAAAATCCACAGCAACCAGTGTCATTGTTACCTTTACTGACACAGCGAGAGCAACATCAACTATTAGTCGAATGGAACAACACTAAAGCTGAATATCCCTCAAATAAGTGTATTCATCAATTATTTGAGGAGCAAGTTGAACGGACTCCTAATGCTGTAGCGGTGGTATGTTCAGGTCAACAATTAACCTATAATGAGTTAAATCGTCGAGCTAATCAGTTAGCACATTATTTGCAATCTTTGGGTGTTAAACCTGATGAATTAGTGGGGATTTGTGTTGAACGCTCTTTAGAGATGATTGTGGGATTATTGGGTATATTAAAAGCGGGTGGGGCTTATGTTCCCCTTGACCCAAATTATCCAGCAGAAAGATTGAGTTATATGTTGGCTAATTCAAAAGTTGAGGTGTTATTAACTCAACAGGAATTGTTGTCATTTTTACCGTCATCTACTGCACAGACAGTTTGTTTGGATAGAGATTGGCAAAAGATTGGACAATTTGGTAATTCTAATCTTTATACAGGTGTAAGTTCAGATAATCTTGCTTATGTGATTTACACTTCAGGTTCTACTGGACAGCCAAAAGGAGTGGCTATGAATCATCGTCCGCTTGTCAATCTTATAGTTTGGCAAGTGAAACAACCATCTGCTAAATATGGCACAAAGACAGGTCAATTTACACCAATAAGTTTTGATGTTTCTTTTCAAGAAATCTTTTCTACTTTGTGTTCAGGTGGCCTATTCGTTTTAATTACAGAAGAAATACGCAGAGATGGAACAGCATTATTAAAAATGCTCACACAAGGAGCCATTGAAAGACTATTTCTTCCTTTTGTTGCGTTAGAACAGTTAGCCCAGAGTGCTGCTAATACTCAATTTCTCCCTCAAAATCTTCAGGAATTGATTACTGCTGGAGAGCAATTAAAAATTACTCCGGTACTAACAGACTTTTTCAATAAGCTTCCTAATTGTCGGCTAGAAAATCAGTATGGACCAACAGAAAGCCATGTAGTAACAGCATTTTCTTTAACAGGTTATCCCAATATTTGGCCATCACTTCCACCAATAGGTCGTCCAATTTCTAACACACAAATCTACATTTTAGACTCCAATCTTCAACCAGTACCTGTAGGTATTCCAGGAGAATTACACATAGGTGGAGCAGGATTAGCAAGAGGTTATCTTAACCGTCCCGAATTAACACAAGAAAAATTTATCCCTAATCCTTTTAGTAATTACTCAGATTCTCGTCTCTACAAAACTGGGGACTTAGCGCGTTATTTACCTGACGGTAATATTGAATATTTGGGACGCATTGACAACCAAGTAAAAATACGAGGATTTCGTATTGAATTAGGAGAAATAGAAACATTATTAACTCAAAATCCTCAAGTGCAATCATCTGTTATTATTTGGTAAAATAGACCGTCGCGCCTTACCTGCACCCGAACAAAATTACGAAAGAACAGACAAATTCATCTTACCACGCAACCCCATTGAAGAAATACTGGTAACAATTTGGACTGAAGTTTTAAAAGTCAAACAAGTAAGCATTAATGATAACTTCTTTGAACTGGGAGGACACTCATTATTAGCTACTCAACTCATCTCCCGCATTCGCAGTAATTTCTCAATAGAAATTCCCCTACGGAGTTTATTTGCAGCACCAACAATTGAAGAATTATCCCAACAAATTCAACAATTACAGCAACAGGATTTAACCCTATCCGCACCCCCCATATTACCAAGGGGTGAACAGTCTGAATTATTGTTGTCTTACGCTCAAACTCGTCTCTGGTTTTTAGACCAATTAGAACCTAATAGTCCCTTCTATAATATTCCTGTAGCTTTACGTTTGCGAGGTCATCTTAATCAAGCTGCTTTAACACAAAGTTTAGAGGAAATTATTCAACGTCACGAAGCGTTAAGAACCAACTTTGTTACTGTTAATGGACAACCAACTCAGGTTATTCAAACAGTAATAAAATGGACAGTATCAGTAATTAACTTGCAGCATTTATCACCAGAAGAACAAGAAATTACTGCAACTGATTTAGTCAAAGAACAAGCATTACAACCCTTTGATTTAGCTAAAGAAGCCTTAGTAAGAGCCACCTTAATCGTTCTCAATAATAACGAATATTGGTTCTTATTATGTCTGCACCATATTATTAGTGATGGTTGGTCAATGGGGGTATTTATTGAAGAATTAACAGCGTTATATAATGCTAAGAATCAAGGTCAAGCTTCACCCTTAAAACCCTTACCAATTCAGTACGCAGATTTTGCAATTTGGCAAAGAAAATGGTTACAAGGAGAAGTCCTAGACAACCAATTAAATTACTGGCGGAAACAACTAGCAGAAGCACCAACATTCTTACCCTTACCAACAGATAAACCCCGTCCAGCAAGACAATCGTTTACAGGGGCACATCAAGAGTTTCAA
>VYKY01000138.1_pt1 | contig 13075 bp, 6 predicted proteins | sample 5114441 | NCBI WGS metagenome assembly VYKY01 (sample SAMN12291804, study PRJNA351875) | freshwater metagenome | isolation source: freshwater lake | place: USA: Michigan, Gull Lake | collected 2013-08-08 | reverse complement strand
TGCACGTCGAGCCCGGCGCCAGGGTGTGGCTGCTCTTCCGGAGCCGAGGCGCTCATGGCAACGCTCGGGCTCTTCCTTATCAAGCGACGACGCAGGCCCTGAGGACCTCTTCCCGGGAGCGCGGGCGAGAATGACCCGCTCGACATCTCGGCCCCCTGGGACATTTCGGTGGCCACTGAGGATGCCCGGCGAACGAGCCTGGAGTTCCGGCGACCGGGAGCGTCTTCTTCAACAGGCTCTGAAGCTCGATGCGTTGAATTGGGTGCGTGTTTGTACGCAGCTCCAAATCTGGCATTCCATCTCGCTTCCCTGGTTCTCCGGCCGGACTCCGGCGTATCGGGAAGACGTGAAGCAGAGGGCCTGGAAGAGATCAGAGCGGCTGCGGGTTCTAGCCGCTCAGTTCCCCAGGTAGTCGAACTCGGCCACGGAATGGCAGACCAGCGCAGCAGTGGTGGTCGTGAACCGGACCCCTCCAACCACTCGGTAAAGCCAGGGCAAGCCTTCAGGGGAACTCGCTGCTTTGCGATTCCCGTATGTGACAGTATACATGTAACCGGGCATCCTGGCGATGTTGTTCAACAGATCTCGTGCCAACAACAGTCTCGACGCCGTGCGGATGTCGAAGCTGACCGTTTCACCATACTCCTTGCCCATGCTGGCCTGCACACACTGAAAGGGTATTGCCAGGCCGAGGATCAAAGCCCGGGCCGTCAAAACCCCGAACTCCATCTTGTCCAATGTGTCGGGCAGTACCGCATTGATTGGCACGGGAGCGGGCGCCAGCCCACCGGCCGCAGAAACTTGAGGCAGTTCAATGACCGGAGTCACACTCGCCCCCAATAGACCTTTGACTCCACCCGCAAGGGTGAAGACGTCGCCCAGGAGACCCAACGAATAAATAGTGATGGCTTTTGAGATGTAGTAGTTCTTAAGCGATAGTCCAAACGGCCCATCTTTAAGAAGATCCTTGTCGATGCTTTTCGCCGCGAACTCGTTCATGAGCTTCTGCATGAAGTCGGGCGTGCTGTTCACGAAGAGGATGGTTCCGGAGATGATCCCGAACGCCCCCCTCCCGAGTTTCATCCAGGCCCGGACCACGGGTTCGGTCGGTTGAGCAAGACGCTCCAGGAATAAGGCGTCGGTACCGATGGTGAATACGATCTGCAGGCCGCGCGTGACCACGTAGCTGATCTCGAGCGCTCGGCTGTCGGGCTTCCCATAAGGCAGGGTCGTGGACGCGGGAGCATCACCCGAATCAGAGCCCGTACGGACCAGCGCCTGGGACCGCTGGGGCAAGATGGCGTCTGGCATGGTCGACGCGTCGTCGCAGAAGAGACGTCCGGTCGCGATGACGTAGGCGATGTGCACGGCGGCGCCCAGCACCAGGCAGAAGACGTCCAGAATGCTCAAGTCGTCGCCGGTGATCCATTTGTAGAGTTCGCTGATGAAGGGAATGTAGATGGAGGCATCCAGCGTCTGGATGAGCCCTTTGATGCTCCCAGCCAGGATCTTCAGGACGTCAGCCAGGGTGTTGATGGCTCCCGTCACGAAGTCTGACGCCACTTTCTTGATCAGATCAACGAGTGCGTTCCCGATATCGGCCGGGTTCATCGTGGCAAGTTGGGGAACGAGGTTGCTGATTCCGATGAAGAAGTCCGTAAACATGTCCAGGTCCCCGATCGCGGGGGCCTGCGCCGTGGACCCTGTTTGTGCAGTGGCAATCGCCATGCCTGCGCTGTTTTCTTTGACCTTGGAATGGATCATCTTGGCCGAGACGCTGTTGGATCCAGCCACGGCGCTGTTGCTTGCCGATGGGACCTGCCCCTGACCCGCAGGAGCCACGTCGTCGCTGTTGCCGGTGATTGAACCCGATGGAATGCCCAGCACCTGCAGGAGCGGCGCGAAAGCCCTGGTCACGGCTTCCCCGTCGCTGAAGGCGTCCACGGCGCGGTCGGCGCAGTTGAGGAGGGTCTGCTTCAGGATGGCGTGGGCCGCCAGGATGGCTTTCCAATCGAAAAGCATCATGAGGAACTTGATGATCTGGATAAGCTCGAGGGCCAGTTTCTTCAAGAAACCCACCACGATGTCCACCAGGTGTTTGATGCTGTTGGGCAGTATGGAATAGATCCCATCGGCCAATTCGGCGACCACGTGAAGGGCGTCGTTCACGATGGACACCACGATGGACTTCGCTTTTTCGTAGACGTTCTCCACGTCGTGTTTGACCGCGTTCCACAGGTCGCTGCCGAACCAGCCCAGTCGCTGGGAATGGACTGGCATTGTTTGAACTGCGGCGCCCTTCAGCTTGAGCTCGAGTGGTGAGGGACCGGAGTGGTACTGAACGCTGAAGCCCGCGGCGGTGCCGTCTCCGGTCAGGGTGAACCCCGTAGTGCCCGCGGGGGCGAACTGTTGCAGAGATGCCTTGAACGCTTCGGGCGTGATGGGGGCCTTTCGCTGAATGTGTTTCAGCGTCGGCAGCGCGCGGATGATGTCTGCTCTTGGAATGCCCACGGGCTGGGCCATGTCTCCAAACGTCGGCGACGCGCGGAGTCCCGCCCTCAGACCCTGTCGGCCGCCTCCGGAACTGGTCTGGCCCCGGGTGTTCTGCGAGGCCGACATGACGTGGCGCACGGCGCCGGCGACTTCATTGGCGTGTGGCTGGTAGTCGCTGTTCAAGAGGGCGCCCTTATCGGGCCCGCCTTCGCTGTCGGGTTTCCAGTTGGTCGTGCGGTTGGTGTCGGCCATGTCGGAGCCCTGGACGTTGGCCAGGGTGTCATGAGCGTCCTGCGAGGGGTCGATGACGTAACGGGCCTGCGCGTTCATGAACCCGGCCCACACCGAAAGGTGGGGCGTCTGCAGGTCGGTGGCGCTGACCACCACCGTGAGCTCGCCTTCGGCGTCGGTGTAGAACGCCTGAGAATTCCCGGCGCTGATGGTGTGGACGGTTCCGCTCACCTCGATGTCCAGGGTGTCGTCGGCGTAGAGTTCTACCCGCTCGTTGGCGCGCGGCGTGTGATCCGGGTTGAAGGCCGAGATCACCGTGCGATAGGTTTCGCGGCTTCGGTCAGAGTTGATCTGCCCGCCGGTCGACCAGTGGTAGTCCTGAATGAGTTTTGATTGGGCGACGAGGGTCGGCGGGGCGGGTTTCGCCAGTCTCTGGTTATTCAACAGAACGTTCACGTGATAACGCTCGTTGTCAGGCATGAAGTCGGCGCGCACGTCGAACGAGGGCCCGTGGTCGAGGTCCGAGGTGATGACCTTGAGTTTGACCAGGCCGGAGGCGTCGGTCACCCCCTTGAAACTGTCTGTAGACGGGGTTTCAGGCTGGGCCGGGGCGATGCCGGTCAGCGTGGTCATGCCCTTGCTGGACTGAACACTGATGGTGTCGGGCTCCTGAAGGTCGCCGTGCTTCACGTACCAGAACTCCACGTTCTGTCCCGACAGAGGCGTGCCGTCGGCTTTGTGCACCACCACGCTGAGCGCGTAGATGGTATCCCGAAGGGTGGGGTCCGAGCTGGAAGGGTCTCCCACCTGCGTGATGGACGCTGCGGTGGTGAAGAAGGGGTAGTTGGGGTGCTCGAAGGAGAGGTCGGTGAGCCAGAAGGTGGCGTCGCCGTTGGCCGGGGCCAGGGCGCCGTCGTAGCCGTTGCGGGAGGCGTCGTGCACGCCGACGGTGTCGAAGTTCCAGTAGGCCACCAGGTCCGGTTCGTCGCCGCGCAGCTTGTCGTGCATGCGGTCGCTGATCTCGGAGGCCACGAGGTAGGTGTCCCAGAGGCGGACTTCTCCGATCAGGCCCTGGAACGTGTTGGCTGGGACATTGTTGGTTTGCGTGGCGTCGGCGCCGATGTAGGCGAGCAGGCTGGCGACGGTGGCGGCCGGAGTCACGGGAGCGGCTGGGGTCAGCGTGACGTCATGTGAGACGCCGTCAAAATAGATGCGAATGGTCGCGGCGTCCTGGCAACTGACGGCCACGTGGTGCCACCGGCCGTCCAGGAGGCCAGCCGCGTTCGCCTGCGCCGTCAGGGTCTGCCAGTCGTTCTGCCCAGCAGGTTTGTCGATGAGGGTAAAGTGGATGACGCCTGTTTTGTCCAACCACAGCCGCAGGCCGAGGTTGCTGGCGGTGCTGGGGCAGAGCGACAGCAATTCTCCGCCGTTGGACGAGTTATACCAGGCTTCCACGCAGCATTGCCCAACGTTCCGCAGCGAAATGGCATTGGCCGGATCAGTCTGCTCGACGACGGCGTAACCGTTGTTGGAGTCAGCCTGGTCCAGGGGGGTGACACCCAGGCGAAGGGCATACGTCTGGCCGAACACCACGCTGTGGAGAGCACCGTCGAGCGAGGCGTTGGGTGCGTTGTCGTCACAGCCGAAGTAGGCAGTGCCGGCGCTGATGAGCGGGGGCGTCACGACGGCGGTCTGCTCGAAGAAGAGGCCGCGCAACTGACCCGTGCGCCCGTCCACCGCGGCGACCGCTCCCGAGCGGCTGGTACAATAGACGTCGCGCCCGTCAATCGCGGGGACGTTCAAGACGCCTCTGGCCGCGTTGGCCGTCGAAGCGGTTCCGTCAGGAATGACGGTGGACCAGGAGAGGCCCAGGGTGGCAAATGAGAGGCCGAACAGTTTCCCCTGGTTGGTGGCAACCACCAGGAGGTTGGCGTCGGGGTCAGCAGCGAGGCCGGTGATCTGATTTCCAGTCACCGCAGTGGCCGTCCACTGGTTGTTGGCGGTCTTGCTGGTGTCCAGGACCGTGAGCTGGTTGTTCTGAATGCTGAACAGCCAATTCTGCCAGGCGCAGAACACGCCGCTGTCCACCGCAACCGTCGCTGGATTTCCTCCAGAGGGCAGGATGGTGTAGAGCTGTTTCTGAGCGCCGCCCGGTTCAGCCACACAGTACAGTTTTCCGCTGTCGAGGAACAAGTCCCCCGGATTCTGCCCCACAGTGAATGAAACGGGCGGGGTCGAGGCGTTGGCGAAATCCTTGATCCACAAGCGACCATCGGGCAGCGCGGCGGCCAGATACCGGCCGTCTGCCGCGGGGGCAGAGAGGGTGGGCGGGTTCGCGCCGGGCGCGACCGCAGGGGGTTGCAAACCCTGGAACCCGTCCACTTCCGCGAACTGTCCGCTCTGGGCATCAATCTCAATCAGTCCGAACTGCTGGGTCATAACGTAGAACGCGCACCCCTGCGCCACCGGGGTGGAACAGCCGATGGCAATGGGCAGAGACCATTTCCGGCTCCCGTCGGACTTGTTGACGCCATAGAGCTCATTGTTGGTACCGAAACAGATCACTCCGTCCGCGCTGATGGCGGCTGGAGTCTGAATGGCGTACTCGCCGCGCGCTGCCCAATGGCCGGAATAAGGCCACTGCAGCTGCGCCTGGTCGAGGAGATACGGAAACGCGCTGTCCTCGAGGTTCAAGTCAGTGTTCACCGAGCTGCCGTTATTGAAGACGGCCGGGTATTCATGCCCGACCACGTCGTTGACGACGTTGACTCCCTGACCTTCGTTACTGTCCAGGTGCCAATTGCCCTTCAGGTGGGCCACGGTGGGGGGCAGAATCTGGTTCATTCGGCTTTGCAGAGTGGCCGCCTGGACGGCGACGTCCCACATGCGCACTTCGCGCAACAGCCCCGCGAAGGAGGAGTTCGCGGGGGCTTGTTGCCCGCCGACGTAGGCGCCCAGGGTCAACCCCTTCTGCCCGTTGACGTTGCAAGCCATGGGCGGAGGCGGTGGCACCAGCTGGTTGAGGACAGGTTGACCGTTGGCGTCGAGCGCCTGACCGTTTCTGTACACGGTCATTCCGTTGCGGATCTGCAGGGTGGCTACGGGAGCGGTCACGCCGTCGACGTACATGGCCACCTGCCCCTGTTGGCGCACGACGGCGACGTGGTGCCAGAACCCGTCGGCAGCCGGCGTGGGCACGCTCTTGGCGAGGTCCTGGTTGGAGCCGTCGGTGTTCACTGCTGCGAAGCGCAGTTCTCCGAGCGAGCTCAGGTTGAAACGAAACCCGTGTGAATCGGGATCAGTGGTCGCGGGATAGCCAGAAGCGATCTCGCCGCCTTCACTGGAGCGCACCCAGGCTTCGACAGTGAAGTCCCCTGTGCCGAACTGAAACTCGGTGGAATCAGGCTGGACGTCGACGCGGGTCTGCCCGTTGAAAAAAGCGGCCTGGAACGAGGTAAAGGGTTTGGCGCTCAGGTTGCCGTCGGTGGTGGGGATGAAGACAGTGCCGTTGCCGATGATTGGGCCCACGGGACAGATGCCCTGGCCCAGGGAATAGAGGCCTGCTTCAGTGAGGGTCTTCCTGAACAGGTTGATTTCGAGGGCGTACATCTGTGTGTGATCGGGTGTGATCACGTAGACAGTGTTGCCGGCCACGGACGGTATGCCGCCCTCGTCAAGCTGCGCCTGGCAGATCAGCGAGCCGTCATCGGTATTGAGTACGTAGACCTGCCCCTGGGTGTTGACCGCGACGACGAAACTCTTGTCCTCTGACATGGTCGCCGTCCATTGGGTGGCGACTTGCGGAGCGAGGCTCCAGGCGAGGGTTCCCTTCTTGATGTCGAACCCATACACATTATCGCCGCAGCAGATCACCACCTTGTTGCCCACGAGGGGCGCCTGCGTCTGGTCCAGAGTGTAGGTCACAGCGGGGGCTGCGCCGCTGGCGGGCTGGGGGAAGCGCACGTCGCCAAAATCGGTGTTGACCGCGAACAGCTGGTTCTGCGCGGCAAAAAAAATGGCGTCTCTTCCGGGGCTGATGGCGCCGCTGGAAGAGCCGCTGACGGTGAAGGGGCCTTTGGCCCAGGCCACGCTTCCGTCCACGGTGCTGTAGGCGGCCACCTGGGTGTTGCCCCAGCTCGAGATCACGACCAGGACCACGTCGTCGAACGCGGCCAGCCCCACCACGCCGCTGATCTGCGGGTTCGTCCAGCCATCGCGTGCAGAGCCGTCAGAGAGTTCGAGCGCACGAAGCGTGGTTCCTTCCATGAGAAAGACCGCGCCCGCCGCGGCCGCAGGCAGGGGGTCGTTATCGCTCTGGCATTGGTAGGGAAACCCCGACCCCGGCACGCTCTCGGAAGTGATCTCGGTTCCCGTGTAGAGGTTGACGGCGTAGATCTTGCGCTTGTTATAGAGACCCACGATGCGGTCTCCGCCCATGATGAGCGGGCGGTCAGGCTGGCCGTAGGGGCTCTTGAACGTCCAGGTGGTGGTCAAGACCTCGACGGGTCGGGGCGAAACGCTTCCAGGCTGGTCTTCGGGCAGGGTGTTGGACATGGGCGTGACTCCTCAAAGAAACTCAAGGGCATGAAGTTGAGAACAGATCATCAAGGCTGGTACGCTTCCAATCAGCTTCAGCGAATCATGGCATTGATGGCGGGTTCCACCGACAGCTCATCATATCCGGCGTTCATCAGCGTCGATCGCAGATCCCGCAGCGAGCAGGGTGACGGCGCACTGCCTACCAGTACGGTCGATCACGCACGGGTCCACCTGAAGGTTGGCGGAAAAGGGAATGACCGTGCCCGTTCCGGACAGCACGAAGAATGAGGGATTGCCAGAGTTGTCGTTGAGGACCGTCGGGGCGCTGTAAAGCAGGTCGCTGCCGGCGCAATCGGCGAAGAGCGCCTGGTACCCCGACTGGGGATTGGTCTGGCTGGACCAGGAGGCGTGCGTCTTGAAGTTGACCGCCGTTTCAGGCGTGGCAGATGTATTCTTGATCAACGCGTTCAGATCGTACTGGCTGAGGACGCACCCGTCCTGGTTGTAGAGGTCCGAGCCGTTCACGGTCCAGCCGTTGAGCTGGTACTGCGCGGTAACGGTCCACAGCTGAAGGCAGTCGTCCGAGAAAACGTACAACGCGTTCCCGCTGAATACGAAACAACTCACTTCCGGCACCCAGCGAGGCGCGGTCCAGTTCCCTGGTGAACCGGCCGCGAGCGCAACGGCCTGCGTCAGCGCAGGGACCAGAACGGGCGCAGTCTGGAGAGAGCCCAAAGACTCGGCTCGCGGGGAAATGTTCTGAACGATCAACATTGGGCTGTCGGGGCTCAGAATCACTCCGTAGGCGGAAACGGGTGTTCCCCCGCCGCTTCCCAGTCCTCGCGCAGCGCAGCATACGCAGCCGTATAACCAGTGAAGCATTCATATTGAGAGTAGCCCGCGGCGATTAACGCTGGGAAGAGGGTCTTTTGTACGTCATCGCCATTGTCAGGACCCAGTTTGGGCGGGAACGTCTGCATCAGGCCGAGCGCGACGTCTCTGGCCCCATATCCCACCGCTTTCATGGCCGACGCCGTGTCGTTTTCAGCCAAGCCGGTGTCCTTCAGCGCCTGAGCCATGTCGACCGGTCGCATCGCATAAAGCGTTTTGATGATGGAGAGGAAGCTCGCCCGTGCGTAACCACAGGCTTCAAGCAGTGTGATGGCGTCGGAAGCGGTGCGTTGGCACAGGGTCTTGAGCACCGTCACGATATGCACAAGGTCGAACCCATTCGCGGCCATCAGGCGAATGGCGTTCTGCGAACCGTTGACGCAGGCGTTGGTCAGCGAGGCCGGCACTTCAGAGGTCTGCTCGCCCGCGGCTTGTACCGCCGAAAACAGGCAGAGGATCTGCTGGTCTGCGTCCAAAGGGACGGGAGTGAAGGTTCTTCCCGACGTGGACCATTCTGCAACGGCGGCGAACTGGGACTGCAACATCGACCAGGCATTGTCTGCCGAACCATCGGCGTTTGGCGCAGGCATCTTGAATTTCTGAAACTGCACGCTGCCTGCGACGGCAGAGAGGGCAAACAGGAACGCCGTGCCCATCTCGATGATCACGCAGGGCGGGGTGAGCAGTTGGGGCTGGGGAGAGCCCACCGCGCCGCCTGAGGTGAGCCGCGCACGGGAAGTGAAGGACTGGCCAGGCTCCTGGCTGACCAGCGTGACAGTCCATTGAGACAGCTGGCTGTTGTCCATGGCGATGAGCAGCCTGGAGCTCGAATCGGGGTCATCCACTCGAGACACCTGGGCCCTCAGCGAAAACCCGGCGAGGGCCAACGTTGCCCAGGGCTCGCACTGCATGTTGGCGATCTGGTTCAGCTGCGTCCACAAGGCCGCGCCGCCGGCCGGCGCTTGTTTGGACTGAAACGTGAGCTTGTCGTTCGTGGTCAAGGTGACGGCCTGACCGCCGCTGAGGTAGCTGAGGGTCTGTTGGCCGAGGGGCCCGCCCAAGAACAGGTTCAACGCGTCCGGTTCGTCCTGTGACGTGTACACCCTGGAACCGTCCACGTTCAGGTCAGCTGGCATGGGAATGACGACGCCCGCCCCGTTCAGTACGTACAAGACGGGTGCGTTGCTGCCAGGGAACTGAATGACCGGCGCGCTGTACAGCAAGTCGTCGCCCGAGCATCCAGTATAGACCGTGGACTCCAGTCCTGCGCCGGGGGTCTGGCTGCTCCAGCGCGCGTGCGTTTTGAAGTTGAACGCGGTTTCCGGCACAATCGTCGCGTTCTCGTCGAGGGCGTTGAGGTCGTACTGGCAGATCACGCAACCGTCCTGCACGTAGAGGTCTGACCCATTCACCGCCCAACCGTTGAGTTTGTATTGCGGCGCGATGCTCCACAGCTGCAGGCAGTCGTCCGAGAAGGCGTAGACAGCCTTGTCGTCGCTGAACAGGAAGCAGCCCGCGTCCTCAACCCACAGCGGCGGGGTGAGATTGGAGGCAGAGCCCGCAAGTGTCACGGGTTGGCTGAGCGCGGGAATGATATCAGGAGAGGCCATTCCGGTCAGCGGTGCAACGAGACGCTGGTTATCGAGGGTCGTGTTCTGGGCAGTCATGGGTGTTCCACTCTGGTCGGCATGCTATACCAACACCTCGAGGCGTCCGAGCAGCCAGTCCCTCGCGATGGTGATCTGGTGCACCTCGTCGGGGCCGTCTGCGATGCGGGCCGCCCGGGCTGCGCGATACCAGCGGCTGAACGGCACATCGTCCGAGTACCCCAGCCCGCCGTGCATCTGAATGGCGTCGTCCAGCACCTGACAGAGCAACCGCGCCACGTGGGTCTTGGCCATCGATGAATAGGGTTTCGCTTCCCGGGGTTTGCCCTGCTCCAGAAGCGATGCTGCGTGCAGCGTCATCAGGTTCCCGGCGTGAATGCCCGTCGCGTTGCGCGCGATCATCTCCTGCACCAGTTGATGCCGCGCCAGCTCTTTGCCGAAGCTGATGCGCTGGGTGACGTAGCTGCGGCAGAGGCCGAGGGTCCTCTCTGCCAACCCCAGCCATCGCATACAGTGCGTCAACCGGGCCGGCACCAGCCGCACCTGCGCCAGCCGGAACCCATCGCCGACCTCTCCCAACACCGCGTCGTTGGGCACCGTGACGCCCTCGAACGACACCTCGCCTTCATGGTGGTCGAGCACCTGGTCGCCCATGGTTGGAATGTCGCGAACGTAGGTGACGCCCTTCGCCTGCCGGTCGACCACGAACATCGTCGCGCCGGTCCTGGGGTCGTCAGAGGTGCGAGCCATCACGATCAGGAACGCTGCGTTGCGAGCGCCCGTCGAGTACCACTTGCGGCCCGTCAGTTCCCAACCACCCGAGACCTGCTTCGCCACCGTCTTCAGGTTGCTGGGGTCGGCCCCTGCGCCCGGTGCCGGCTCGGTCATACAGAACGCGCTGGTCACCTCCGCGCGCACCAGGGGGCCCAGGTACTGGTCTTTCAGCCGAGGGCTCGCGCTGCTGAGCAACAGATCCATGTTTCCCTGATCAGGCGCATCGCAGTTGAACGTCTTGGCGCCGATGGGGCTGCGGCCCATCTCACGAAACACCGCGCACATGCCCATCGGCCCCAGGCCCAGCCCCCCCAGCGACGTCGGCAGGTGCGGCACCCACAGCCCTTCCGAGCGCGCCTTCGCCTGCAACGCCTTCAAGGTGTCTCGTTTGCCGTACCGGTCTTCCTCGAGCACCAGGTCCTCGACCGGAAGAATCTGACTGTCTACGAATTCCCGTACGCGCTTGCGGGTGTCTGACAACACATCATTGAGCAAGAAGTCCACGTCACACCTCGTCTGAGAGATCGAACCTGGGGTTGGTCACCGCGAGCGTGTCTTTCGCTGCCGCGTAAAGCACTTCGAAGGTCTGCGCCAGCTGCTCGGTCGACAACGAGCCTGCCTCGAGCCGGGTCACCAGGGCCCGGTTGAGCGCGTCGAGTGATTGGAATTGCTGCTCACGATCACGCGAAGACACCGGCAGCGCGCTGGCCACGTCTGGCAACAGGGCCGCGAGTCGTTGCACTTCAGCCTCGAGACGCTTTGGTTCAGAGCGCAGCTCGTTGGCAACCATCGAGGCCAGGTTGGCGCTGATCAGCACCCGGAACTGCAACGCCTTGTCGTGCTCCAGCGTAGCGCTCACGTCTTCCAGCAGGAACCTGGCGAGGGCGTCGAGCAGGGTGGGGTGGTCCGGTCGTGTCTGCATGAGAAAGCTCTCCTCTCAGTCCAGCGTGCCCCGGCGAATGAGGCGCAGCGCTTCGAACTCCATCTCGACATTCCGGCGGGCGATGGCGATCAGCTCGAGATCGGTCTGTTCCCCCGACAGGTACCGCTCGCCCTGGTGCACGCTGCCCAGGGCCCAGCGAAGGTTGCCGACGATCTCCCACCACAGCACCGTGGCTGGCTCGATCGTGCGTCCGCTCGCGCGCTGGTAGGCCTCGAAGAAGGGCGCTCTGGACGAAAAGCCACCCAGCGGCTTGTCGAGGCGACCAAACCTCCAATCGCGCACCGAGATCCAGGACAGGTCTTCGTACGGTGAGCCGAAGTGGGCGAACTCCCAGTCGAGCACCGCGCTCAGGCCCTCAGGCGTGACCAGGAAGTTCCCGGTGCGGAAGTCGCCGTGCACCAGCACCACCTCGTCGTCGGCCGGCAGCCGGGCTCGCAGCCACTGCAGCGCGAAGTGCACCGCCGGGTACACCCCGGGCATCTCGTTCATCATCTCCACCAGCCGGTTCAGCGCTGAACGCGCTGGCGAGGTGACCGGCGTCTTCAGCGGCAGCGTGGTGTTCGAGGGCGTGAGGGTGTGCAGCCGGGCCAGCGACTCGGCCAGCTGCGCGGGGAGTCGAGCGCGCGCGTCAGCCAGCTCGGGGTTGCGAACCACCCGGCGGCCGATGGCCTCACCGTGGGCCCACTCGAGGAAATAGGCGTCTGCTCCTTCGCGAAGCAGGCCCGGCGACAACCAGCGCGGCGTCGGCGTCTTCACGCCAGCCTTCACCGCCGCGTCGATGACCGCGAACTCTTGTTTGCGGCGCAGGCTGTCGGGTAACGAGCTCTTCGCGTCACTTCGCAGCGCGAGCACCGTCGGCCTTTGCTCGTACAGCAGCTCGACGCGAAAGTTTTCCTGACAGGCTCCGCCGTGCAGCGGCTTCACCGAGGTCAGCGTGGCGCCGTGAGCCTCGATCGCCGTACGAATGCGCTCTTCCATGCGGGCGGCGTTCTAGCTGGTTGTGCGCGCGGTGGTAGGAGCCTCGAGATGACCGTTCGCGTCGAGAAGAAGGGCCCCGTGACGACGGTGATACTGGACCGGCCCAGGGCCAGGAACGCCGTCGATGGCCCCACTGCACGCGCGCTCGTCGAGGCGTTCACCGCCTTCGATGCCGACGAGACCGCCTCGGTGGCGGTGCTGTTCGGCGATGGCGGCACCTTCTGCGCAGGCGCTGATCTCAAGTCCTTCGGCACCAGCCGCCAGAACCCCGTCGCGCCGTTTGGCCCCGGACCCATGGGCCCCTCGCGGCTGCTGTTGTCGAAGCCAGTCATCGCCGCCATCGAAGGGCACGCGGTCGCCGGAGGGCTCGAGCTGGCCTGCTGGGCTGATCTTCGCGTCGCCGACGAAGGCGCAGTCTTCGGAGTGTTCTGCCGAAGGTTCGGAGTGCCATTGATCGACGGCGGCACCATTCGGCTCCCTCGGCTCATCGGTCAGTCGCGCGCGATGGACCTCATCCTCACCGGGCGCCCGGTCGACGCGAAGGAAGCACTCGCCATCGGCCTCGCGAACCGCGTGGTGCCTCGTGGCGAAGCGCGTCAGGCAGCCGAGCAGCTGGCCC
>VYKY01000158.1_pt1 | contig 13153 bp, 9 predicted proteins | sample 5114441 | NCBI WGS metagenome assembly VYKY01 (sample SAMN12291804, study PRJNA351875) | freshwater metagenome | isolation source: freshwater lake | place: USA: Michigan, Gull Lake | collected 2013-08-08 | reverse complement strand
AGCTAAATCACTTTTTACAGCAGGGTGAAAGAAGTGACTTTTCCCCCCTTCCCCCGAATGTACCCCGTAACTGATATAAGTAGAGATGTAGGTCTATAACCAAAATTGCCGCATCAGTTCGGTTAGGTGACTGTTTTTCGCTTGTCTAGGAGGGTAGATATGCTCAACGAATTAATTTATGAAGGATTAGGTTTAAGTGCTGTTTTCGGAGGACTATTCCTCTGGTCGCGCTCTAGTCTCGTCAGCAAAAATACCTCCCTTTTAGCCGCACAAGCGCAATTACAGCAAAGTAACTCAGATTTGTTGGCTCAAGTCAAGGGTTTAGACGTGGCGCAATCAGACTTAAAAGACGAAAATCAGCAGCTGCACGCCAAAATAATTCACATAGAACAACATTCCGCCCAATTACAGCACAAAGCTACGGATTTAGAAAATTCTCTCCAGTCCCTCCAGCAAGCTGTGCAGATAGGTGAGAGTGAAATCGAACAACTGAAAACCACCGCTAAGGAAATAGAAGCGGAGAAAGCTGGTCTGATGGAGCAATTAGAGGCAGAAAAAGCCCAAATTACTAGCCTAGAGGCACAGATTCAAACTTTAGAGCAGCAAAAAGGCGAAATTAACCGTCAATTTGATTTGACCAAAAAACAGAGCAACTCTCTCTCTAGTCAAATTCAGACCCTAGAACAGGATAAAACTCTCTTACAGCAAGAGCTAGAAAAAGCCGAGGAATTAAAGGCGAAAGTGGTCGATTTAGAGCATAAAAATCAAGAATTAAGCGATTTAGCCGCCCGAATTCCCAGCTTGCAAGGTCAAATTCAAACCTTAGAACAGAATCTGGCTCACCAAACAGAACAGTATGAGCAAGGACAGCAGGAAATAGCCAGCTTACAGGGTCAAATTACCGGGTTAGAGCAGGAAAAAAAGTCTCTCAGCGAAGATTTAGCCGCAAGTCAAACTCGATCGCTCTCTTTAGGCCAAGAATGCGACAATTTAACTATAAAACTGCAAGAAACCGTCGCTCAAGTGACAGCCATAACCGCCGAAAAGGACAGTCTCGGCGCTCGTCTCGAAGCAGCTAAACTGGAGTTACAAGCTTTAGCAGCCCAGAAAGGGGAATTATCGGCACAATTAAGCACTGCTGCCGAAAAAATTGCTCATTTAGAAGGGCAATTACAGGAATTAACTTTAGAAGGGCAATTACAGGAATTAACCCAGTTACCGCAACAATTGGCCGATTCTCAGGCAACAATTGCTCATTTAGAAGGGCAATTACAGGAATTAACCCAGTTACCGCAACAGCTAGAAACTTATCGGGAAAACATTTCTAATTTAGAGATTCAACTACACCAGTTAAGTGCCGAAAAAGACCAATTAGAAACCACAACTTCCCGTCATATCGAGGAATTAAGCCAACAAAATCGCCAACTAACTCAAGATTTAGAAGTCAAAAAAACGGCAGCTAAAGCTTTAGAAAAGGAAAAAATTAAGTTTGAGGGTGAGTTAGCAACTAAGCAAAAAGAAATCGCCGCTTTAGAGGTTCAAATTCAAAACCTACAACAAGAAAGAGACGATTTCTCTCAACAAACTGCCCCTATTACCACTAATGAACCAGAAGCAATTATTAGTGAAACTCCGGTAGTAGAAGAACCAGAAACTCCCCCGGCGATTGCCGAGGAAACTCCCCCAGTGATTGCCGAGGAAACTCCTGTAGTAGCAGCAGAAAAAATCCCGGTTGCCGATACGAGTTTAGAAGTGCAACCCGCAGAGGAGATAGTCCAAACGAGTCAAGAATCCGCAGAAAATTCCCTAAGGGGAAAAAGCGTAGTTATACTAGGAACCTTCGGCAAAATCAGTCGCGAGAAAGCGAAATCATTGATTATTAATGTCGGTGGTACTGTTACCAGTTCCCCCAGTGCGAACACTGATTATATTCTCCTCGGTAAAGCCCCCGGTGAGAAACTCAAAAAGGCTCAAAAATTAGGCATAAAAACCCTTTCAGAAGCCCAATTTCTGCAAATGGTAGAATCCTAAAACAGTTATCAGTTATCAGTTATCAGTTATCAGTTATCAGTTATCAGTTATCAGATTTTAGTTTTCAGTTCACTCTGCCTGTTCCCTATTATTGCCAAAATCATGAGTCAAAAAATTGCCTTTTTAGGATTAGGAGTGATGGGAGCGCCGATGACGGCTAATCTTGTCCGTCAAGGTTTTGTTGTCAATGCTTGGAATCGTACCCCAGAGGTGCCGGGGATAACCATTGCCGGGGCAGCTGGTGCGAACATTTGTTCTAGTATCGCCGCCGCCGTCAGGGATGCCGAGATTGTCTTTACCTGCGTCGGGGATGTGCCTGACGTGGAGGCAGTAATTTTGGGACCGGGGGGTGTCATGGAATCGGCAGCGGTGGGAACTCTGGTGGTGGATATGAGTACCATTGGCTCTCAAGCCGCTAGGATGATTGGTAAAAAGCTAGAGGAAAATAATCTCCGTTTTCTCGATGCTCCCGTCTCTGGGGGCGATATTGGGGCGAAAAACGGCACTTTAACTATTATGGTGGGAGGGAAAGAAGCGGATTTTCAGACTTGTTTACCCTGTTTTCACGCCATGGGCAAAACTATTCGCTGGTGTGGCGAAATCGGCAACGGACAAGCGGTAAAACTCTGTAATCAAGTCTTGGGGGCGGTTCACATGGTGGCGCTGTGTGAGGCTCTAAAAATGGCAAAAATTCAAGGATTAGACCCCAATTTAGTCATAGAAGTCTGTAAAACGGGGGCGGCGGGTTCTTGGGCTTTAGAAAATTTGGGACCAAAAATCCTCGCCCAAGATTTACAGCCGGCTTTTATGATTGAACATATCTTAAAAGATTTGCGATTAGTCAAAGAAACTGCCCAGACAGCCGGGGAAATTCTGCCCGGGACAGATTTAGCGGAAACCCTATTTAAAGCAGTAGCGGAATTGGACGAAGGCAAGGGAATTAAACAGGGAACCCAAGCGATGATTCGCGCCTACGATTAAGCCTTTTGTTGACGATAAATATCATCGGTACGGGCAGCCATGATAAAGTCATTTTGATGTAATCCGCCCACGTCATGTGTCCACCAAGAAACGGTAACTTTACCCCATTCTGTCAATAAAGCGGGGTGATGGCCTTCTTTTTCCGCTGCTTCTCCCACGGCATTAGTAAAGGCGATTGCCCCTTGAAAATTGGCAAATTTATAGAGTTTTTGCAGACGGGGAATACCCTCGTATTCTAAGAGATTCCAATCGGGAATTTTAGCCTTTAAAGCGGTAATTTCCTCGGCAGTGATAGGAGAAGAACCCGATTGATAAGGTTGACATTTTTGTTGAGCAAGTTCGGTCATAGGGGTATCAATCCAGATTTTTTACCTTTATTATAGAGGAAAATCCCCCAGAGAAATTTTCTATTCTTCCTCTGACTCTGGAGAACTTACCCAAGGAGTAGAAGATTCGGCAGCTTTCGGGAAAGAAAAAGATTTTTTTGGAGGAGAAGGCAATAATTCCAATTGTCGATTACCGGTTTTATAGCTAGTTTGATTTTTATGCTCTCCCCGTCGTCGTTGGGAGGTTTTTTCCTCCGTGGTATTTTCGGCTATCACTTCATACAAAATCGCCCGTTTATCCTCTTGTTGACCTTTTCTTAAAACCCGTCCTAAACGCTGAATATATTCCCGGGTGGAACCGGTTCCCGATAAAATAATCGCGATGCCCGCTTCCGGCACATCAACCCCTTCATTGAGAACATGGGAAGTCACCAGAATTTTGTATTCTCCCTGACGAAAACGGGTCAGGATTTCATGGCGTTCTTTCACAGGAGTTTGATGGGTTATGGCAGGTATTAAAAAGCTCTCGGAAATGCGGTAAACTGTGGCATTATCGTTGGTAAAAATTAAAATTCGTTCCGGATGGTGTTCACAGATTAACTCGGCTAAAACCCGCAATTTTCCCTGGGTTCCGGAGGATATTTCCTTCGACTCCCGGTGGGCCAACATGGCCCGGCGCCCTTCGCTACTTCTGGCACTAATCATGACAAAATTTTGCCAACCATCTAAACCAGACAAACTGAGATTATTTTTTCTTAAAAAATCATTGCGAATTTTAATTGCTTCTTGATATTTTTCCTGTTCTTTGGCAGATAGTTTCACTTTAATTTGAATTATTTCATGATCGGCTAGGGCTTTTCCTGACAAGTCTTGGGGACTTTTTTGATAAACAATTGCACCAATAAGATAATCTAAATCTTGATGACTACCATCACCGCGATCCGGTGTTGCTGTTAAGCCTAAACGATAGGGTGCGATCGAATCTTCCGCTATTTTCCGAAAGAAATCCGATGGTAAATGATGACATTCATCAAAAATCAAAAAAGCGTAACGATTGCCAAGAGTTTCTGAATAAATTGCCGCACTTTGATAGGTGGCGATTAAAATAGCACTATTATCCTTAGAACCTCCCCCTAATAATCCCACCTCGGCATCGGGAAAAGCCGCCAACATCTGGGCATACCACTGGTGCATTAAATCAATAGTCGGCACGATAATTAAGGTACTCCGGGGAGTCGATTGTAGAGCTAATTGGGCAAGATAGGTTTTGCCGGCAGCGGTGGGAAGGACAATGACACCCCTTCTCTGGGATTTTTTCCAAGCGATTAACGCTTCCGTTTGGTGGGGGTAGGGTTCCCGTTCAAAACTGGCAATTAATTCTAAATTGTTGAAAGCTTTTGCTTCATCTTGGAAGTTAATGCCCTCCTCCTGTAGAGTTTCCACCAGAGGACGATAATGAAGTGCCAAAATGCGAAATCTTTCAATACGATCATCCCAAGTGGCAAAATCTAGCCATTTTTTCCCTTTTGGTGGTGGATGGAGAATTAAGGTTCCTCGCTCATATTTGAGGGTGGGTAAGCGCATTTTTCAGTTATCAGTAAACAGTAAACAGTAAACAGTAAACAGTAAACAGTAAACAGTATAAGTGAACTGAAAACTTACATCTGATAACTGATAACTGATTCAAGGCTGACGGATGCAAGATAGCTTATCGCTAGATCATATTTATCGGGCTAAAAAAAAGAGTGTGAATTAACACACTCTCAGCATATCGAAACAGCTAAAGTTTGGCAATAGATTAAATCTTTTCGGTTAGCTTAGTCAGAACGCGATTGGAACGTTCCACAAAAGCTTGCATTCCCTCGGCATCAAATCCTTTTTGAGCGATTAAAGCTAAATCATAAACGTGCTGACAGAGCATTTTCGCTAATTGTGCCGATGGAGATTCGCCGCTACCGGTAACAATACTTCCCTGACTAATCTGGATAATTTGTTGAATTAGGGGATGATTAGTATTAATCATCAGAATATGTTCTTCGGGGAAAGCCATGGCTTTTTGTTGCATCATTGCCGTCATTTCCTGTAAGCGTCGCATTGCTTCTGGAAGTAAGACAATTGCCGGGGGAGTACCTTGGGGATCATCGGATTTCAAGGCTTCAGTTTTGATATTGATGCGAGAATTTTCGAGGGCTTTGGCGAAAATTTCTTTGATCAATTCAGACCGGGTTTTATTACTACCGGGATCGATAATTTCACTAGCTTGATCCTGTTCGAGCAGCGTCGAGTCTAATTCAGAATCAACCCGGGTGAATTTTACATCGGAGTATTCTCTTTCTAGGAAAGGAATAAAGTAATTAGTATCGATGAAAGAATCAAAGAAAAGGATTTCTAAACCTTGATTTTTGTAGAGTTCAACGTAGGTGGATTGGCTACGAGGATCGGTACAGTAAAAAACTCGATTTTCGTGGCGTTCTTTATGGCGTTCTAGGTAGGCTTTGAGAGTAGTATAACCTTCCTGTTCGATCGCTTCTAGGGGAGTTTTCGCCGTTGCTTCTTGCCAGGCGTCACCTTCAGCGGTTTGCACTGCCACTTGTACCTCAGTTTCTGGGGGTTTGTAGGTAGTGCGATAGATTAAAATATCTTCTACCTGCTGTTTAAATTTATCCTCTTTCAAGGAACCAAATTTAATAAAAGTTCCCACATCTCCCCAACAACGAATATATTCTTTTGCGTCTTCGTTATAGAGCGATTTGAGGCGATCAGCAATTTTTTTGGCAATAAAATCGGCAATACGGCGAACGGTGCGATCTTTGGTTAAAGCACTTCGAGACACATTTAAAGGAATATCTGGACTATCGATAACTCCTCGCAAGGGGATCAGGAAATCGGGAATAATTTCTTCGCAATGCTCGCTGACAAAAACCTGATTACAGAATAACTTTAATTGTCCTTTTGAGACATCCACATCCGGTCTGAGTTTGGGAAAATAAAGAATGCCATTGAGCAAGAAAGGATAATCGGTATTCAGATGTACCCAGAGTAAAGGTTCTTCTTGGAAAGGATAGAGATAACGATAGAATTCTAGGTAGTCTTCTTTAGTCAGATTTTGAGAAGATTCTTTCCATAAAGCCCGTTGTTGATTAATCACTTCCCCATCAATTTTAATGGGAACGGGCATAAAATCTGAGTAGGTTTTGACTAACTGGCGAATGCGGGCAGGTTCTAAATATTCCCCTTCCTCATCCATTAAAGTTAGGGTGATAGTCGTGCCGATTTGGCTGCGGGAAGAATCGGTTAGTTCAAACTCTGGAGAACCATCACAAGACCAATGGACAGGGGTAGCACCTTCTTGATAGGAAAGAGTATCAATTTCTACCTTTTTAGCCACCATAAAAGCCGAATAAAAACCTAGTCCAAAATGACCGATTAAATCCTTGGCTGATTTTTGGTATTTAGTGATAAATTCTTCCGCACTGGAAAAGGCAACCTGGTTAATATATTTCTTGATTTCTTCCCCCGTCATCCCGATACCATTATCGGTAATTGATAGAGTACGATTTTCTTTATCGATGGCGATATTAATTTCTGGTTCGGGGACTTCTCCTCTTGCTTCTCCTGCTAAAGAAGCCATTTTTAATTTCGAGATAGCATCCACACTATTAGATATCAATTCCCGCAGAAAAATTTCATGGTCAGTGTAGAGAGATTTTTTGATAATAGGGAAGATATTCTCGGTATGAATCGTGATATTACCTTTTTCTAGTACCGTCATACGTTCAATCACTAAGGGCTTGACTATTCTAACTTTTTTATTTTGCTCGATGATGGCACTATTGATCACAGAGCGATTGCCCAACTTCTTCTAGGGGGATAACCGTACCGATAAACGGATTCGAGAACTCGATCGCAAAAATCAGGGATAATTGCCGGATTATCGGGGTTATTTAGCACTTTTTGACTTTAGCAATCCGATTGAAGCGGAATTGCAGTAGCTCTACTGTTCAATTTGCAGATATCCCTCAATCACAATATCGGGATTGAGATAATTAACCGTGACATTTTCTAACTGTAAAGCTTGGCTCATTAACTGGAAACCTAAATCACCCACGGCAGTAGGTGCCTTGATTCCCCCGATGATTTTGGGCGCAATAAAAGCGATAATTTTTTGTACCATGCCCTCAGCGATCGCCGCTGCACTTAAACCGCCGCCGCACTCCCACAAAACCTGACAAAATCCCCTCTGATAAAGATTTTCCATCACTAAAGTGGGTGTCACCTCGGTTAGTTCGATCACTTCCACGCCTTTTGTTAATAATTGTTGCTTAAGCTTGACATTAGAATCAATTTGTGTATAGACAAGCGTGGGAAATTGACTGGTATCCCAAAGATGGGCGGAGGAGGGTAAATCGAGCGATCGAGTCATGACCACGCGCAGGGGATTATGATCGGAGAGGCCGTGAGTGGTTAGGTGAGGATTATCTTGACGGACAGTGCTACCGCCGACGATAATCGCATCACAGGCCGATCGCAATTGATGGACTATTTGGCGAGAAGCAGGGCTAGTAATCCAAGTGCTATGACCAGTAGTAGCGGCAATTTTGCCATCGAGAGTCATGGCATATTTGAGGATACCGAAGGGTTTTTTAGCGGTAATGCGATGGATAAAACCCTGATTGAGTTGAAGACATTCGGACTCCTCCACTCCCACCAGCGTCTCGATGCCTGCCGATTCTAATCTTTGAATACCTTTCCCCGCCACCAGGGGATTAGGATCGATCATCCCCACCACCACTTTTTTAATGCCCGCTCGCATAATTGCCTCGCTACAGGGGGGAGTACGTCCATGGTGGTTACAGGGTTCAAGATTGACGTATAAAGTGGCACCACGAGCTTTTTCTGCTGCCTGTCTCAGGGCGAAAACTTCTGCATGGGGTTGTCCGGCCTCCGGGTGAAAACCTTCGCCGATAATTGTCCCCTCTTGAACGATCACAGAACCCACCAAGGGATTAGGAGAAGTCCGTCCCAAGCCTTGTCTAGCAAGGGTTAGACATCTTTGCATCATTGTGCGATCGAATTCCGTTGCCCGGTCCATTGTTTATTTCTCCAAACGAGGGGAGACTTTTCAGTGATTAGTAAACAGTAAACAGTAATCAGTGGCAAGCTTTTTTTCAGTGATCAGTAAACAGTAAAAAGTAATCAGTGAACTGATAACTCGCATCTGATAACTAAATTCTTGATCACTTCTCCACCACTATTATTTTAAAATGAAATGTATCAACGAATACAGAAATCTCAGATCAAAAAAACAAAGATCGAAAAACATTGACTACTCACACCTCAAGATAAATCCCTAGGTGTTTGGTCTTCTGAAATGATTGACCCCTGTTCCTAGGATTTAGCGGTGGAAAGGACATAATTGCTCGGTAATTATTCTCAAAAGTAATGAATCGACCTACTAACTCAACAAAGTCAACGAATTAACGATGAAACGAATTGCTCGAAAATCTGGGGAACTTGTCGGTTTATTACCGAAAATTAACCCTGTCTGGTTAGCCTGTGTTCCTTTGTCCGCGATTATTTTTGTGGTTTGGAACACAGCCGTACAAGCCCAAGATGCGAAACCCTTAACTCCCGAAGATGTCCAAAACGCTCTCAATACAATCTGGGTTTTAATTGCCTCCATCCTCGTGATCTTTATGAACGCAGGTTTTGCGATGCTAGAAACGGGATTCTGTCGCCAGAAAAACGCCGTTAACGTTCTCGCCAAAAACCTGATCGTTTTCGCCCTCTCCACCATATCATTTTGGGCGATCGGTTTCTCGCTGATGTTTGGGTCTGTCAGTAACGAATTTTTCGGTACAGGAGGTTGGTTCCTTAGCAGTAGCGATCCTGCCACCTACGTCATGCCCGCCTCTTTGCCCACCTCGGTGTTCTTCCTGTTCCAAGTCGCTTTCGCGGGAACGGCAGCCACCATTGTATCTGGGGCAGTGGCAGAACGGATTAAATTCGTCGATTTCCTAGTTTTTAGCTTAATTATTGTCGGTATCATGTACCCGATCACTGGTCACTGGGTTTGGGGTGGCGGTTGGTTAGCCGACCTTGGTTTTAAAGACTTCGCCGGTTCGACGGTGGTTCACTCGGTGGGTGGTTGGTCTGCTTTAACCGGGGCTGCAATTCTCGGCCCGAGAATGGGTAAATACATCAACGGTCGCACCAGTGCCTTACCCGGCCATAACATGAGTATTGCGACCCTAGGTTGTTTAATTCTCTGGATTGGCTGGTTTGGTTTTAACCCCGGTTCTACTTTAGCGGTTAATGAAACTGTACCCTATATCGCTGTCACAACTAACCTCGCCGGGGCCGCGGGTGGCATTGCCGCTACCCTTACCGCTTGGTTCAAAGATGGTAAACCCGACCTTTCGATGATTATTAACGGTATTCTCGCCGGTTTAGTAGCCGTTACTGCCGGTTGTGATGGTGTATCCTATTGGTCGGCGGCAATCATCGGTTTAATCGCCGGCGTAGTCGTGGTTTACTCGGTGTCTTTCTTCGATAACCTGAAAATTGATGACCCGGTGGGTGCGACTTCCGTTCACCTCGTCTGTGGTGTGTTGGGAACTTTAGCCGTCGGTATCTTCAACAAAGATGCGGGTTTAATCACCGGTCAATTCCAACTGTTTATTAACCAAATTATCGGGATTGTGGCAGTAGGGGCATTTACCGTGATTGTTAGTGGTATTGTTTGGACAATCCTCAAGGCTACCCTCGGTATTCGTGTTACTCCCGAAGAAGAATTGGAAGGTCTGGATATAGGCGAACACGGCATGGAAGCCTATAGCGGTTTCGTCAAGGAGTCCGATATCGTCGCTGGTAGCTATTATGCTTCCAGTGCTGACATGGAAACGCCTAGCACTCGTTAGGTTAAACCTTGTAAAGATAGATTAATTGATACCCGACAAAGTTAAAGAGAAAAAGAAGAAGGCCTCGCCCCGATGCGATCAATGGCTATAATTGCCTTCTAAACCTTTTCTCTTTCGGTTTTTGTCTCTTTACGGACAGAAAAAATTAATCTTGCTACTAACCACCAACCGACAATGAAAAAGATCGTAGGAATAACCGTACTTTTGCTGGGACTGGGATTCAATTTTGGAGTTGCCCCGGTTTTTGCGGAAACCATCACCGCCGCTCCCCCCAATCCGATTAGTGCTGGGGATACAGCTTGGATGCTGATCTCCTCAGCTTTAGTTTTATTAATGACCCCCGGACTGGCCTTTTTTTATGGGGGTTTAGTACGTTCCCGTAACGTCCTCAACACCATGATGATGAGTTTGGTGGCCATGGGCGTCATCGGGGTAACTTGGGTGCTTTGGGGTTATAGTCTCGCTTTCGATGTCACCCCGGGTAAAAGTGGTTTTGGCGAGGGAATTGAAGCTTTTATCGGGGGACTAGATTGGATTTTTCTTAACGGTGTCACTGCGGCCACACCTGACAATATCGGTTATGCACCCACCGTTCCCCATCAAGTGTTTATGGTCTATCAGATGATGTTTGCGATCATCACCCCGGCTTTAATTTCGGGTGCGATCGTGGAAAGGGTTAACTTTAAAGCCTATTTTTGGTTTTTACTGCTTTGGTCCACCTTTATCTATTCTCCCCTAGCTCACTGGGTTTGGGGTAAGGGTTGGTTGGCGGCCACTGGGGCGCTGGATTTCGCCGGTGGAACCGTTGTTCACATTAGTTCCGGGATTTCTGCACTGGTGGCCGCCTGGATGATCGGTCCGCGGCGTAGTTTTGGTGTCCAAGCCTATGCACCCCATAATGTGCCTTTTGTTCTCCTGGGTATCGGTTTACTCTGGTTCGGTTGGTTTGGTTTTAATGGTGGTAGCGCGCTTTCCTCTAGTTCCCTAGCCACGACAGCTTTTGTTAATACCACGATCGCCGCTTCGGCCGGTGGTTTGACATGGATGCTTATAGAATGGATTTTACGGGGTAAACCGACGGCGATCGGTATTGCTAGTGGATTTTTAGGGGGATTAGTGGGTATTACTCCCGCTGCCGGCTATGTGCTGCCGATCGGGGCGATTCTCATGGGTTCGATCACTGCCCTTAGCTGTTTTTTTGCGGTTAGTCTGCGGGCAAAATTGCGCTTTGATGATTCTTTGGATACCTATCCCGTCCATGGTGTGGGTGGAACGGTAGGGGCAATCCTTACGGGGGTTTTTGCGACTAAATCGGTTAATTCCTTGGGTAATGACGGTTTACTATTTGGCAACCCAGGCTTAGTCTGGACGCAATTTGTTGGCGTTGCTGCTACTTATATCTTTGCTGCCGTGGGTACTTTTGTCATCCTGAAAGTTCTCAGTTTATTCATGGATCTGCGGGTTAAACCGAATACGGAAGCAGAAGGGTTAGATGTGCCTCAACACGGAGAGGAAGCCTACGGACAGGAATTCGAGTTTGGTAACAGCCTTTCCTACCAAGAAAATCCTGGTGCCACAAATCCGCAAGAAAATTATTAGCGATTCCAATCAGCTATCAGTCCAGCTAACAGAGGCGAAATTTCGTCTCTGTGAAACTGGCCTGAACAATCAAGAAAAGGAACGGGTCTGTTTCTAGGTGAGTTTAAATTTCAACCCCTCACACATTACGCCAATACCAGCGAGTAACATCGGTTAAAAACTGTTTGACTCTGGCAGGAGGGGTTATTTTTAATCCTAGCCATTGATAGGGAAGTTCTCCATATACATGATATTTCTTAGAGATGTTCATATTCGTCGGTAACTCCATTCCCCAGCGTTTAAAACTAGCGGCGCAATTTTCTGTGATTTCACCGCGACTGGTGCTTTCCCCATACACAGCTATATTATTCTCCACAATTAATTGTCTTTCTCCCACTAATTTTGTGTGTTTAAAACTATCCATTTCCTTAGCGACAAATGGTCGATCAGGAAAACTTTCAAAAATTCTTCTCAAAGCTTTTACTCTCATGAATTGATGAGACCAGACACTCTGGAGAATATCTGCTTGAGAAAATACTGTTTCTCGTAAAACTACTTGCTTTTTAGGCGTGAGAATCTTGACTCCTTCTTGGATAAATTTGTCGCTTTTAAAGTAACCACCTTTACGGTTGCGCACGAATAAAACTGCTATTAGAGCGGAATCGGCGTTATTGATCACAAAATTGTAGATATCATTAACTGCTTCTTCTTGAATTCGTATCAGATAATTATCATCCATGCACCAATAAATCCATTCTTCGTCAGGCAAGTCTTTTAAGAGATTTAAAACCGTGTCCTTAATCTTGGAACAATCCATCGGAATTAACTCCACTTTATCGCCATATTTTGCCAAGTTCTCAGGATAATCGCCGTAGGGAACCCGAAAAGTAAAAGGATTACTTGGCCACAATTTTTGATAAGTATAAATCATGTGATCGGCAAATTTAATGTACTTATCGCAGGTTAAAACGATCGCTTTCATAAATGATTTTTTGTCCTGAATAGTTTTTTTAGTTTTGGCTGCTATCCTTACAGAGCCGCTAATTATAGGATTATCACCAGCCAATTTACAGCAAAGCTGTCCATTTGTCAAGACTTTTGGAGCCTTAGCCTTGAAAAAACAGAGAGCATCACTCAATAAAGCAGGGTAAGAGCATCTCAATTAGGCTTGACAAAAGGCTTTCAGCACAGCCATCATATAGTTATACTTTGCACGGCTATAACTTGCATTTTTTACTCAAAGACAATAATATAGTTTAAGGGTCATAATTAGAAGCAAAGCACTCATTAAAAACATGATTAACCTAGAATTCACGG
>VYKY01000360.1_pt1 | contig 13243 bp, 14 predicted proteins | sample 5114441 | NCBI WGS metagenome assembly VYKY01 (sample SAMN12291804, study PRJNA351875) | freshwater metagenome | isolation source: freshwater lake | place: USA: Michigan, Gull Lake | collected 2013-08-08 | reverse complement strand
GGCAAGAAGGTCTTTCAGGACTGGAAGCTTCACGACATCGGGGCCCAGGTCGAAGGGGCGGCGCGCTCGGTGGCGGAGGGTGGCTGCGACCTGCTCACGGTCCATGCCGAGCCCCAGGTCATGCGGGCGGCGGTGAAGGGCAGGGGTGACCACGATACCCGGATCCTCGCAGTCACGGTCATGACCAGCCTGTCAGACGCCGATCTGAAGGAGATCGGCTATTCAGCCGGCGCGGCCGAGTTGGTCGAGGCACGCGTACGTCAGGCGCTGGACTGCGGGGTTGACGGCGTGGTCTCGAGCCCGCTGGAAGCCGCGCGCGTCAAGGAGATCGCGCTTGCGGCGGGCCGGCCTGACTTTCTGATCGTCACGCCGGGCGTGCGGCCGTCCGGTGGCGATCCGGGCGACCAGCAACGGGTGGCGACGCCGGCAGAGTCCCTGAGAGCGGGGGCGACGCATCTGGTGGTGGCGCGGCCAGTGATCACTGACGAAAACCCGCTGATGGCGGCAGCCCGGATCGCCGCCGAGATGGATCAGGTTCGCTAGTCAGCGTTGGCCGGCTGGACCGTCGGGGCGGCGCAGAAGGCCCGGGCCTGTCCGGCCAGATCGAGGTAGCCCCCGTCAAGGGCAGCTTTGACCGCACCCTCGCAGTCGCCTTCGGCAAGGAGCGAGGTGACAGCCCTGCGAGCGGTCTCGAAGGCATCCTGCTTGTCCTTCAGCATCCGGGCCGCACGACGATCGTCGGGCAGGCAGACGGCATACCAGGGCGCGTCGGCGCAGCGCGCGACGAGGCGTGCCTCCCGCTCGGTCAGGATGCCGGCGTCCAGGGTGACAGTCCGACGCTCGGGCGCTGAATCGACGGTCGTTTCGGGCGCGACGGGCTCGACTTCGGCGGCGGAAGGTGTCTCGCCCGATCGGCTACCGAGGACAGCGACTGGCGCGTCGGCGACGATATCATTGCCGGGCAGGGGCACGATCTCGATGTCGGGAACCACGTAACGACAGACGAAGCGTCCATTCTCCGGGCCGCAGGACTGGAGCGTCGCCTGAACGGCCTGCGGCGCGGGCGTCGCAATCATGGCGGCAAGGATCAGGCTGATCATGACGACCTCCCAAGGTCACAGAGGGCCATAGTTAACGCCGCGCGACCCTCTAACCTAACGAAATCTCGCGTTTGGGAGAGCGCGGGTCGCTCTGACCCGGCGGTCCGGACGAGGCCCCGGCACGACGTCCGATCACAGCTTGTTGATCGGCCGATCAGGGCCGCCGTCGCATCGGCGTCGCGCCTTTTCAACAGGGTCATCCCCCGCCCCGACGTGATTCGTGCGCAAAAGCGTGCGTCAAGGCGTTGACGGGTCGTTCACCATCTGCGCCCCATATGTGGGCTTGGGGAGCGCTTCGGCCACAAGATGATGTGGTTGGGGCGCAGGCGGCTCAATCGAGAATTTGTTCGGGATAAAGACGACCATGGCTGGCGGTGAAGCGTTGAAGACGGTGGAAATCCAGTCGGTTGCGGCCGCGCCGACGACCGAAAGGCCCCACCTGACGGTGGTGCGTTCCCTCGAACTGGACCGTTCGCGCGACGACCTGCTGACCGACTTCGGCAAGAAGACGCTGGAGGACCGCTACCTGCTGGCTGGCGAAAGCTATCAGGACATGTTCGCCCGGGTCTCGACGGCCTATGCCGACGACGCCGACCATGCCCAGCGCGTCTATGACTATATGTCCAAGCTGTGGTTCATGCCGTCGACGCCGGTTCTGTCCAACGGCGGGGCGGCGCGCGGCCTGCCGATCTCCTGCTTCCTGAACTCGGTCCAGGACAGCCTGGACGGCATCCAGCGCGTCTGGAACGAGAACGTGTCCCTGGCCTCGAATGGCGGCGGCATCGGCACCTACTGGGGCGGCGTCCGCTCGATCGGCGAGAAGGTTAAGGGCGCGGGCCAGACCTCGGGCATCATCCCCTTCATCCGCGTGATGGACTCCCTGACGCTGGCGATCAGCCAGGGCTCGCTGCGCCGGGGCTCTGCGGCGGTCTACCTGGACATCCATCACCCGGAGATCGAGGAGTTCCTGGAAATCCGGAAGCCCTCGGGTGATTTCAACAGGAAGTCGCTGAACCTGCACCACGGCCTGAACATCACCGACGAGTTCATGGAAGCGGTGAAGGCGGGGGCCGACTTCGCCCTGCGCTCGCCCAAGACCGGTGAGACGATCAGGAAGGTCGATGCGCGCAGTCTGTGGCAGAAGATCCTCGAGATCCGTCTGCAGACCGGCGAGCCCTATCTGATCTTCTCGGACACGGTGAACCGGCAGATGCCGCAGCACCAGAAGGATCTGGGCCTGAAGGTCAAGCAATCCAACCTGTGCTCCGAGATCATGCTGCACACCGGCCCGGATCACCTGGGCATCGACCGGACGGCGGTCTGCTGCCTGTCGTCGGTCAACGCCGAGAAGTTCCTGGAGTGGCGTGAGGAGCCCCGCTTCATCGAGGACGTGATGCGGTTCCTGGACAACGTCCTGGAGGACTTCATCACCCGCGCCCCGCCGGAGATGGCTGCCGCCGTCTACTCGGCCAAGCGCGAGCGGTCCGTCGGTCTGGGCCTGATGGGCTTCCACTCCTTCCTGCAGTCGCAGGGCGTGGCGTTCGAGTCCGCCATGGCCAAGTCGTGGAACATGCGGCTGTTCAAGCACCTTCGTCGCGAGGCCGACAAGGCCGGCCGCCTGCTGGCCGAGGAGAAGGGCCCCTGCGAGGACGCGGCCGAGCGCGGCGTCATGGAGCGGTTCAGCCACAAGCTGGCCATCGCGCCGACCGCCTCGATCTCGATCATCTGCGGTGGGACCTCGGCGGGCATCGAGCCGATCCCGGCCAATATCTACACACACAAGACCCTGTCGGGCTCGTTCGCGGTCAAGAACCCGTACCTGGAGCAACTGCTGGACGGCTACGGCAAGAATACCGATGCGGTCTGGTCCTCGATCCTGGAGCACGAGGGCTCGGTCCAGCACCTGGACTTCCTGACCGACGACGAGAAGAGCGTGTTCAAGACCGCCTTCGAGCTGGACCAGCGCTGGGTCATCGAACTGTCGGCGGACCGCTCGGCCGACATCTGCCAGGCCCAGTCGATCAATCTGTTCATCCCCGGCGACGTGAACAAGTGGGACCTGCACATGCTGCACTGGAAGGCGTGGGAGACCGGCGTGAAGTCGCTCTATTACCTGCGCTCCAAGTCCGTGCAGCGCGCTGCCTTCGCCGGAGCCGAGGACAAGGCCGAGGCGTCGGAGCCTGATCCGAACCAGCCGGATCTCTTCTCGGCCGCCCGCACCGACTACGACGAGTGCCTAGCCTGCCAATAGGGCATTGAACCGATTGGCTCCCTCGCCTTTATGGGAGGGAGACATTCGGAGCCCGACCATGAACACCGCCGCCCGCGATGCCGGCCTCAAGCTGCTGCGTGACTATGCCCTTATCGCCGGAGAGGCAGTAACCGGCGACAAGCGCATCGCCGTCGACGACCCGGCGACGGGCGAGACCATAGGTCATGTGCCCGATCTGGGCGTCGTCGAGACCGAGCGGGCGATACAAGCCGCGCATGCCGCCTTTCCGAACTGGTCGCGCAGCGATCCGCACAAGCGGGCGACCTTCCTGCGCGACTGGGCCCGGCTGATCGACGAGAACCTCGATGGCCTCGGCGGCCTCATGGCGCTGGAGAACGGCAAGCCGTTCGAGGAGGCGCGCGGCGAGGCCGTCTATGCCAACAGCTTTCTGAAGTGGTTCGCCGGCGAGGCCGAGCGCCTGCTGGGCGACACCCAGGACAGCCCGCTGGGCCACGTCATCGTCACCTTCCGCGAGGCGGTCGGGCCCTGCGCCCTGATCACGCCGTGGAACTTCCCGGCGGCCATGTTGACCCGGAAGCTGGGGCCGGCCTTCGCCGCCGGCTGCACCGCCGTGGTCAAGCCGGCCAGCCAGACGCCGTTCACCGCCATCGCCCTGGTGGAACTGGCCTACAAGGCCGGTCTGCCCAAGGGCGCGCTGAGCGTCGTCACGGGCGATGCGGCCACCATCGGCGGGGTGCTGACGGCCTCGCCCCTGATCCGCAAGCTCAGCTTCACGGGCTCGACCCCCGTGGGACGCAAGCTGGCGCAACAGTGCGCGCCCACGTTGAAGCGCCTTTCGATGGAGCTCGGCGGCTCTGCGCCCTTGATGGTGTTCGAGGACGCGGACCTCGATCGCGCCGTCACCGAGACGATCAAGGGCAAGTTCAGGAACTCTGGCCAGACCTGCGTCTGCCCGAACCGCGTCTATGTCCAGGCGGCGGTGGCCGAGGCCTATGCGGCCAAGCTGGCGGAGGCCGTGGCGCAGATCCCGGTCGGCCCTGCCTTCGAGGAGGGCGTCAAGGTCGGCCCCCTGATCGAGGACAAGGCGGTGGCCAAGGTCGAGGATCACCTGAAGCGGGTCGTGGCGTCGGGGGCTCGCGTCCTGACCGGCGGGGCGCGCCACGCGCTGGGTGGCCGCTTCTTCCAGCCGACGGTGACGCTGGGCGGCGACGACACCCTGTTCCGCGAGGAAGAAACCTTTGGCCCGCTGATCCCCGTCTTTCCGTTCGAGACGGAAGAGGAATGCCTTCGGAAGGCCAACGACAGCGAGTTCGGCCTGGCCTCCTACGTCTTCACCCGCGACCTGGACCGCGCCATACGAATCGGGCGGGGCATCGAAGCTGGCATGATCGGGATCAACACCGCCCTCATGTCGACCGCGATCGCGCCCTTCGGCGGGATCAAGGCGTCCGGCTATGGCCGCGAGGGCTCAACGCATGGCATCGACGAATACATCGAGATCAAGCAGGTGACCTTGGCGCTGAAGTAGGGCGGGAGCATTTCAGCGCGGAGATGCGCGGCGGGAAGCTTTGCCTTAAGGTGAGGGCGATCTCGTCGGAGAGAGCCCCATGGCCACCGCCCTCAGCCGCCGGTCCGCCGGCCTTCTGATCCTGACCATCCTCGTCGGACTGGCGCATCACGCCGACCATGTGCTGCGGGTCGACCACAGCGGCTGGCCGTTCCGCCCGGACGTCACGCCCTTCACCTACAGCCTGGCGGCCTATCCGATCCTGCTGTTCGCGCTCCTGGGCCCGGCGCGGCTGATCTGGCTGCGCTGGGCGCTGCTGGCGGCGGGCACGGCCTTCACCCTGTGGGCCCACACCCAGGTCGAGACCCCCTGGATGCAGTATGTCATGTGGGCGGAGAACCGGAGCCTCGATCCTGCCACGGCCCAGTTCCAGAACGCCTTCTGCATCCGATCGCCCGGACTGGGCGTGGCGGCGGTCGTGATCTCCATGACGCTGAACGTCCTGCTGTCGGCCTCGACCCTGTCGGTGCTGTGGGACGGCCTGAAGCGCAACGCGGCCCGGTCGGATCACCCAGGCTGAGCCTCTACCGCGTTCGCGCCACGCCTTCTCGCCGGTCGTCGGCACCGCCGTCCCAGGCCCAGCCGTCCGGTCCCTGTCGCCACAGGCCGCCGTGCAGGCCGGATGTCTCGGACTGGTTGGGGGCGAGCACGACGCCGCCGGCCGCCAGTTGCTCTGTCAGGGTGGGGCCGAAGCGGGCCGTGTCGGCCCCGAAGCCCGAGCCTCGCGCCACCAGATTGGGCAGGTCGATGGCCGCCTGCATCGGCAGGCCCCAGACCAGCGTCCCGATCAGGACCTTGGCGTTGTAGGCCAGGATCGAGGGGCCGCCTGGTGACCCTACGGCCCCAACCAGTCGCCCGTCGCGGTCCAGGACGATGACCGGCGCCATCGACGACCGCGGCCGCTTGCCCGGCGCGACTGCATTGGCTGCCTCGCCGCCGTCCGGCCGGGTCGGGTTGAACGAGAAATCGGTAAGCTGGTTGTTCAGGAAGAAGCCCGCCGCCATCCGGCCGGAGCCGAAGACGCTCTCGACCGTGGTGGTCATCGAGACGGCGTCCCCCTCTGCGTCGACGACCACGAAATGGCTGGTGCCAGCGGGCTCGGTGGTCGCGTCGGCGGCCCGGAAGATGCCGCCGGGGGGCGTGCCGGGCTCGGCGGCCCCGGTCAGGCCGGGTGCCAGGGCAGCGCGTGAGATGACATAGTCTTCGTCCAGCAACCCCGCGACGGGCACGCCAACAAAGGCAGGATCGCCGACGTAGCGGTCGCGGTCGGCGTACATCAGTCGCTGGATCTGGGCGAAGGCGATCCAGGCCTCGGCACTTGTCTCGCCCTGGGCGAGGGCGGGCGCGACCGCCGGTGCCTCGGCCATGGCCAGAAGCTGCAAAACCGCGACACCGCTCGACGGCGGGGGCGGCACACACACGATATAGACCCGGAACGGGCGGCACAGCGCGTCCCGCTTGATCGGCCGATAGTCTGCGAGGTCCACGTGGCTGAGGGTTCCCGGTCTCGGTTCGGCCCGCACCGTTTCGACAATCGCGTCGGCGATGGGACCCGAGCGGAAGGCACCGATCCCGTCGCGAGCCAGCGCGGCCACTGTGTCGGCATAGGCGGGGTTCCGCAGCACATCGCCGGCCTGATAGCGCTGGCCGTCCGGCCGGGTGAAGTAGGCGTTGGCCCATTCTGTGCGCGCCTGTCCACGCGTCAGGGCAATCATACCGGCCAGGCGCGGACTGACCACGAACCCGTTGCGCGCCAGCTGCTCGGCCTCGGTGAAAAGCTGGTTCCACGGCAGTCGGCCGTGATCCTCCTGCGCCATAGCGAGCGCCGCGACGGCACCGGGAACGCCCGTCGATCGGCCGCTCAGCACGGCATCCGGAAAGGACAAGGGACGGCCGTTTTCGTAGTCATAGACCACGGTCTCGCCGGTCTCGGCATCGAAGTGCATCAGAAAGGCACCGCCCCCAAGCCCTGATGACTGGGGCTCGACCAGGCCCAGCACCGCCTGCACGGCGACAGCCGCATCGACCGCAGATCCGCCTTGCCGGAGTACATCCAGCCCGGCCTGGACCGCCAGGGGGTTGGCGGCGGAGACGAACGGACCTCGCGCAGGCGGCGGTGCCTCGACAGCCGCCCCCGGCAAGGGTGCGGGCAGGGCTGCCACAGACGGCTGGCAGGCGGCGATCCCAAGAGCCAGGGCGGCGACCACGGGGCGTGCGAGAGCAGCGAAACGCATAGGCGAGGATCCGGCGACGGGAAGGTCGTCTTCCGACCTAGGGGCACCAGGTCCCTACGCCAAGCCCAGGCGGGAACATGGGCGTCAAATCCGGGTTGCGCGGGCCGGGTCGAGCCGCTAAAGACCCGCCCTCGCCGTCCGCGGCCGCGCGCACCCGTAGCTCAGCTGGATAGAGCACCAGACTACGAATCTGGGGGTCAGGAGTTCGAATCTCTTCGGGTGCGCCATTTTTCTCCCCGAACAACTCGGTCGATCGGGCGCTGTAACCGCAGAGAAAGCGTGCACGAAAGCTGAGAAGCGGCTTCCGCCTCGCCGCGCGGGGGCTATGCTTTCATCGTCATGTCTTTGGCCGCGCCCGCCTTGCCCAGTTCGCCGCTGATCGACCCGCTCGGTCGGGCGATCGGCTATGTGCGCCTGTCCGTGACCGATCGATGCGATCTGCGCTGCGTCTACTGCATGTCGGAGCGCCAGAGGTTTGTAACGCGCGACTTGGTCCTGTCAGTCGAGGCGTTGGACCAGCTGGCCTCGACCTTCGTGCGACTGGGAACCCGGCGTATCCGGCTGACAGGCGGCGAACCGTTGGTCCGCAAAGACTTCACGGCTCTGGTGGCGCGCCTCTCACGGCATCTGGCGTCGGGTACCCTCGATGAGCTCACGTTGACCACCAACGGCACGCGACTGGCGCAGCACGCGCGGTCGTTGGCGGATCTCGGGGTACGGCGGGTGAACGTCTCTCTGGATACGCGTGACCCCGCGACCTACCGGCGTCTGACGCGCGGCGGGGAGGTGGACCGTGCGCTTGAGGGCATTGCAGCGGCGCGCGCCGCTGGATTGGCCGTCAAAATAAATGCCGTGGCGCTGAAGGACGACAATGCGGGCGAATTGCCCAGCCTGATCGCCTGGGCGCATGGCGAAGGTCACGAGATCAGCCTGATCGAGGCCATGCCGATCGGAGAGATCGGCGCGGACCGGACGGCGCAGTTCCTGTCGCTGGCCGAGGTGCGGCGAGGGCTGGAGGCGCAATGGACATTGACGCCCTTGGCCAAGCGAACGGCGGGGCCCGCGCGCTATGTCCGGGTTGAGCAGACCGGCGGGACGCTGGGATTCATCACGCCGATGACCCACAATTTCTGTGGCGACTGCAATCGGGTCCGGGTGACCTGTACGGGGCGGCTTTATCTTTGTCTGGGGCAGGATGATCATGCCGACCTGGCTGAAGCCCTGGCGGAGGGCGGTGAGGTCGCGGTCGAGCGGACCATCCGTGAGGCGGTGGCGAGGAAGCCGGGTGCGCATGACTTCCGGATCTCGGCCGCGGCGGCAGCGGCTGTGTCCCGACCCATGTCCATGACGGGGGGCTGAGCGATGCCGCGCGTGCTGCTGTTCGGGGCCTTCGCTGACGTCGCCGGTTGGCGTGAGCGGGAAGTCGAGGGCGCGACGACAGAAGCGCTGGTCGCCGTGCTTTCGCAGCACGAAGGTCTTGCCGACCGGCTCGCAAGGCCGGGGCGAATGACCGTGGTCAACAAGGTGGTGGTACGCGGCGACGTGGCCGTGGGCACCGACGACGAGGTGGCGTTCGCGCCGCCCGTGTCGGGGGGCTGAGACTTGGCGCGGTTGGAGGATGGGGCGATCGATCCGGGCGCGCTGCTGGCAGCGTTCTGCGCGGGGCGGACCGATGTGGGCGCGGTGGTCAGCTTCACGGGCCTGTGCCGGGCGGAGACGGACGGGCGGACGGTCGAGACCCTGACGCTGGATGCCTGGCGTGGCTTTACCGAGAACGGGATGGCCGCGCTGGAGGCCGAGGCGCGGGCGCGATTCGAACTGATTGACCTGCTGACCGTGCATCGGTGGGGCGAGGTGCGGCCGGGCGAGGCGATCGTCTTCGTGGCGGCGGCGGCGGCGCATCGGCGGACGGCGTTTCAGGCGGCGGATTTCCTGATGGACCAGCTAAAGACACGGGCACCGTTGTGGAAGCGTGAGGACGGACCTGGCGGGCGGCGCTGGATCGAGCCGCGCCCGGCCGATCACGCAGACGCCGTGCGATGGAACACGGAGGCGAGCGAATGAGCGATGGAGATGTCCTGCCAGCGCCGGGCGGAAAGTTGCTGCTTGACCAGGCGGTGACGCCGGTGCGGGTGGCGGTGCTGACCGTGTCGGACACCCGCGATGACGAGACCGATACCTCGGGTGCCATTCTGGCCGAGCGGGTGAAGGCGGCGGGCCATGTCCTGGCGGGCAAGGCGATCGTTCCGGACGACGTCGAAGCGATCCGTTCGGCGGTGCGCGGCTGGATTGATCAGGGAGCGGCGGACGCCATCGTGACCACCGGCGGGACGGGGCTGACGGGGCGAGACGTGACGCCGGAGGCACTGGAGCCCCTGTTCGACAAGCGCATCGAGGGCTTCTCGGCCGTGTTCCACACAGTCAGCTACCAGACCATTGGCCTGTCGACGCTCCAGTCGCGAGCCACTGCGGGCATCATCGGCGGCGTGTTTGTCTTCTGCTTGCCGGGATCAAATGGGGCAGTGCGCGACGGTTGGGACAAGGTGATCCGCTGGCAACTGGACAGTCGGCACCGCCCTTGCAACCTCGTCGAGATCATGCCCCGGCTGATGGAGACCTGAGATGGGACCGACCCTGACCCACATCGACGCCGAGGGCCGGGCGCGGATGGTCGATGTGTCCGCCAAGGCTGAGACCGCGCGGGAGGCGCGGGCGGAGGGGCGGATTGTAATGGCACCAGAGACCCTCGCCCTGGCTCTGTCCGGTGGCGGGCGAAAGGGCGACGTGCGGGCGGTGGCGGAGATCGCGGGTGTCATGGCCGCCAAGAAGACCGCGGACCTGATCCCGCTGTGCCATCCCCTGCCGCTGGACGCGGCGGTGGTGTCGGTCGAGCCGAGCGCGGACGGGTCGGGTCTGACCGTCACAGCCACGACCCGGACTACCGGCCGGACCGGGGTCGAGATGGAGGCTCTGACGGCAGCGTCGGTCGCGCTCCTGACCCTGTATGACATGCTCAAGGCGGTGGATCGGGGCATGACCATCGAGGGAGTACGTCTGCTGGCGAAATCGGGCGGGTCGTCGGGCGACTGGGCGCGTGCGACGTGAGCCTGATAGGTGTCGAGGCGGCCCGGGAGGCGCTTCTGGGCGAGGTTGAGCCCCTGGGCGTGGAGCATGTCGGCCTCGACGACGCGGTGGGGCGTTGGCTGGCAGAGGCCGTCCTTGCTACCCGCGATCAGCCGCCGTTCGACGCCTCGGCCATGGACGGGTGGGCGGTACGGTCGGCGGATATCGGCACCGGGCCACTGAAGATCTTGGGGGAGAGCGCCGCCGGAGCAGGATTCATCGGCACAGTGGGGCCCGGCGAGACGGTGCGCATCTTCACCGGTGCGCCTTTGCCTGCAGGCCCAGATCGCGTGGTGATTCAGGAGGAGGCGCGGCTCGAGGATGGCCTGCTGAGGGTAGGCGCGCCGACGGATGGGCCCATCTGGGTCCGACGCCGGGGAGCCGACTTCCGCGCCGGGCAGGGACTGCTCTCCGAAGGTGTGCGACTTGACCCTTGGCGGATCGCTCTGGCCGCTGCCGCCGGGGTTGATCGTGTGGCTTGTTTCATTCAGCCGCGGGTCGCCGTGCTGGCGGGCGGTGACGAGGTGGTCCCGGCGGGTGGTGTCGCTGGGCCCCACCAGATTTTCGACGCGGCGGGTCCCGGCGTGGCTCACGTGGCGCGCAGGGCCGGTGCGGTGGTGCAACGGCTCGCGCTTGTCGGCGACTCTCAGGCCGGGATCGAGGCCGCCTTGAGCGCGGCCGATGCTGATGTGATCATCGTGATCGGCGGGGCGTCCGTGGGGGACCACGACCGGGTCAAGTCGGCAGCGCGGGCGCTCGGCGCGCGGTTCCTGGTGGAGGGGATCTCCATGCGGCCGGGCAAGCCGCTTTGGGGTGCCCTGCTGCCCGATGGCCGTCGGCTGTTGGGTTTGCCCGGCAATCCCGTTTCGGCCCTCGTTTGCGCGGAGCTTTTCCTCAAGCCGCTTCTCGCGGCCCTGCAGGGTGGTAACGGTCGACCCGTGCTGGAAGCCGCGCGGCTTGCCGAAGCCCTGCCCGGCAATGGACCGCGCGAGCACTGGATGCGGGCGGTGCGGGTGTCTGGCTCGGATGGACAAAGCCGGGTCAAGGCGCTGCCCGATCAGGACTCGGCCATGCTGACGGTGTTGAGTGGCGCAGATGGGCTGATCCGCAGGCCGGCAGGAGCGCCAGAAGCAGCCGAGGGCGAGGCTGTTCAGTACCTGCGTCTCGACCGTGGCTGAAGGATCAGAGCGGACGGATCATGGCTCGGGCATCCGCGCCGTAGCTGACCAGCTTGGTCTGCAACTCCGGGGATAGGTCGACAACAAACCCGTACCGGGCCCAGAATCCTTCGGCCGCGTTGACCGCCACAAGGGCGATTGCAGGCCAGCCATCTGCTGTCGCCTGTGAAATCAGGGCTTCGATCGCCGCACGGGCGTGGCCGCCACCTCGCGCTTCAGGTTTCAAGGCCAGGTCGTGGAGGTAGAGCACCTCCGCGTCGAGGGGCAGGGCGCTCATGCGGCTGTTCAGCGGAGGTATCGAGCCGCGCCGCGCGGGATAGGTGATGAGATAGCCGAACACCAACCTTGCATCCTTCAGGACGCGACAGCCCTGCGGATACAGTGCCAGCCGGTCGGCGAAGCAGTCGCGGTCCTCGAAGTGATCCGGAAAGGCCACCGCGGCGACGGAACACACGCCGTCCAGGTCGTCCGGCCCCATGGAGTGCCAGATCAGGCCGGGCATCGGCTATTGAGCGGGGCGGCGGTGTAGTTCCAGGTCATGGACTGGGGCTGGCCATTTGCCAGTCCCTCGATCCGGCCGGTCAGGACGTCGCCCTACCGGCTATAGATGACCTGCTGGGGGAAGTCGTGCTCGGGGTTCTCGAAGACCGCCCGGTTGGACGTGGACTCGATCAGGGGAAAGACGGTGGCAGGCACCCCGATGGGCTGGGCGAGGAAGGCCAGCGTGTCACCTACAGGCCAGATGCGCATGAACTCCAGCGAGCCCTGCCCTGACCGGCCGAGCGTGACCGACACGCCTGCCATCAGCCCGCCACGCGGATCGCTCCAGGTCTCTGACACCTCGCGCCCGGCTTCACAGCTCAGCCAATAGCCGGCCATCCAGGACAGATCCTCGATCGTCGCGGGTGAGGTCTGCAGCGTGAGAGCGGCGAGCAGGGCGGTGGACATGGCAGCCTTCTCAGTTGACCTTTGCGGGATCGGGCGGAGCAGGCGGAAGCGCTGCACAGGGGACGCCGTCTTCCTTCAGCGCCTTGACTTCGGCGGCCGTGGCTTCGCCGTAAATCTCCCGCTTCTCGGACTTGCCCTCATGAATGGCTCGGGCTTCCCGGGCGAAGGTGTCGCCGACGTAGTCGAAGTTCTGTTCCACATGGGAGCGAACCTTGCGGGCCATCTCCATCATCATGGTCTGCATCTTCTGCGTGACCTCTGGTGCAACGGTGCTGCGTTTCGTACCGGCGACGGCCGGGGCCATGATCTGCTTGGACACCTGGCGAGAGCCGCAGAAGGGGCATTCCACAAGGCCGCGCGCGGACTGGTCATCGTAGTCCGACGATGAGCCGAACCAAGCCTCGAAGCCGTGCTCGGCGTCGCAGTGGAGGGCGTAGCGGATCATTGCGGCGGTGCGTAATCGCGGTCGTGGGCAAGAGCCGGGATCGCCGCGCGGGCGCGGGCGACCTCGGTCAGGTCGAGCGTGGCGTGCAGCACGCCGGGGTCGTCGTGGTCAAGCTTTGCGATCACCTCGCCCCAGGGCGAGACGACGGTGGAGCGGCCCCAGGTCTTGCGGCCGTCTTCGTGAGCGCCGCCCTGCGCCGGGGCCAGGACGAAGGCGCCGGTCTCGATGGCCCGGGCGCGCAGCAGGGTCTCCCAGTGGGCTTCACCGGTCGGGACCGTGAAGGCGGCCGGAACCGCGATCATGGCGGCGTTCGCCTTGGCCAGCTGGCGGAACAGGTGCGGGAAGCGCACGTCGTAGCAGACGGTCAAGCCCAGACGGCCCCACGGCGTATCGGCCACGGCAGCTGCATCGCCGG
>VYKY01000130.1_pt1 | contig 13682 bp, 15 predicted proteins | sample 5114441 | NCBI WGS metagenome assembly VYKY01 (sample SAMN12291804, study PRJNA351875) | freshwater metagenome | isolation source: freshwater lake | place: USA: Michigan, Gull Lake | collected 2013-08-08 | reverse complement strand
AGTATCAATTGCAGAAGCTTTATTCAATTCATTGATACTGTTAGGTTCAATTTTAAGGTGCCAGAAATTTGCTGAAAAATATGTTTTCCAGTCTGTAATAGGAGCAATAAGCTTGATAGGAAGCTTTCCTACTGAATCCGAACTGATGACGACAGCAGGACGCACCTTTTTGATTTCTGCACCAACAGTAGGATCGAAGTTGACTAACCAAATTTCTCCACGTTTTGGCAGCTCAGGGTTAATAGTCAATGATGTCACCTGCCATTAACTCCTGCCATTCAGAATCTTGTTGATAGTGAGAGAGCATTATATCGGCTTGACTTTTGAGAATATTCCTACGTTCAGTCATTGGTAACTTCAGAAGAGCAAGACGCTGTTTTAAGGATGGAGAGATATCTGCGGTGGTAGAAGAATCAGAACTAACTTCTTCAAGCAAAATAACTACCTCAACAGTTTGTCCTACAGTCAGATCTGGAGATTCAATTTCAATTCTATTTCCCGGTAGGACTTTTGCTGTCGTGTACAAAGTTGATTTAACCATTTTAAGCCTTCTCTTTAAGTATTGTTGTTAATGTAGCTTATTAAGATCAGCGACCGCACTTAAACCCACAGTTTCAATCAATGTGCATGGTGCGTTCCCCAAAATCGCTCGCTGGAGCAGTAGGACTTGCATTAGGGAACGCACCCTACAGCTTATTGGTTCCGCATAACGGATAAGTTCAGCGGCGCGCTAAAGCGCGCGTCCGCTGGAACGAATTGTTAGAACCCCGTTTGGCGATGTAATGTCAGCATCTTTAGGCTGAATGTTTTCTTCCGCAGCCTCTTCAAACAGTGTGAAGTCGGCAATGCTGAATAATGGCAATGAAGCTTTTTTGGATTTCTCATTGACAAAATCACCCATACGATCCGAGCCATTAGCCATCCTATGCAATATTGTTGTAATAGCCTCCTGGCTACGATCAACACCAATCCATTTTCGCCCAAGCTCTGATGCCACCACTAATGTGGTTCCAGACCCTGCATAGCAATCTAGGACAAGATCACCGGGATTTGATGATGCTTCAATAATTCTAGAAAGAAGTGCAGGATTCTTTTCCGTTGGATAGCCGGTTATATGAATGTTTTGATTATGCGCATCACGAAAGTCCATCCAAATGTCTTGCACTGGAATTCCAGCGCTATTTTCAAGATAGATTTTTCGGCGCGGGTTTCCCGTTGGCGACCAATAAATCTCTCCACGGGCATCCATCTCATCTAGGGTTGACGGTTTATATTGCCAATGCTTTCCGGGTGGCGGCAGCTTGCCTTTCCACTCCCCACCTGTTTCCCCGTTACGGACACCGGGAGCATGGACGGGTACTTTTTTGTATCTGCGCCCATCGGGATCAAGGCATGGATACTCCTTTACTGATTTAACTTCATCCCATGGTTCAATTGGTCGGTTCCATACATAGTTATCGCTCTTTGTGTAGAAAAGAATGTAGTCGGCTACATTTCCGTATGTCTTTCTCGTGTAGTTCTTAGGATTGCACTTCTTGCGCGTTATGCAATTTCGGAAATTTTTCTCTCCGAAAATTTCATCTAAGACGACGCGAAAATGAAAAATCATTCTTTCATCAAGGTGAAGGTATAGCGAACCATCATCGGCCAACAAACGGTGAATTAAAATTAGGCGTTCGCGTAACGTTTCAACAAAATCAGGTCCAACAAGATGATCGTCATAAGCATGGTTTTGTTTTCTTGACTCAAAGGATGATGCAGTTGCAAATGGAGGATCGATGTAAACAAGTTTCACTTTTCCGCTTACGGCTTCATCCTTCGCTAAAGCCGCAAGTACAGCCAAGTTGTCCCCGTGGTAAAGCCTATTATCGCCGCCTGAATATGCCGAATTTGGCGAGTAGTGTCCTGCGGGAAGCGCAAGAATATCTTCTTGTGCCTTTTTTCCGGGGTACTCTAGGCGAAAACCATTAGTGTCCACAGGCGACACCCTTTCTCCTTTTGTACGATTTCCCATGCCTGGAATTGGAACCGCCATACTTAAGACCTCAACCATTCAGATGTGATGCGATCTGGAACCATGCGCAGCGTGACAACCTTTACTCGGTCTGGCCATTGATCTTCGATGTATGCGTAATCATTCCACATAGAACCAAGTAAGAGGCCTGGGCCGTCATTTACATAGACCACTTTGATATGCGGCAATCCATGACTCTCTGCATAGTCAAGAATCTCTTGGGCAACTTCACGATATTGACCTGTGCGATCGTCCTCCTGTGCACCGCCGCGATCTGAGTCGTAGCGAGCCAAACCAATAGCAAGTACTTTCTTGCCTTCATAGATAACGAAGTCTACTGGACGATCTGGCTTCGGATAATCCTTAAAAACATTTCCTAGCAGCACATCTTTACCTGCTCTTTGAGGGCCTGTAACAACAAACCCGATATGCTGGCTGCGCAGAACATCGAATAACCTTTCAGTTAAGTCATAGCCTTTTTTGCCGCGGTCCTTGTATTCCCAAAGCACTGCGCATAAAGCTTCGTCGGGCATGGGGCGACTGTCAAATTTTTGTTGGACTTCGACAATATTCCTGAAAGCATCACCAAACTGAGCGCATATTTTATCTGCGTCTGTTTTTCTTTTTAACATTTCAACTGGTGTTTGTGGGCTAACGTACTTCTTAAATACACGGCAAAGCTGCGTACGCATCCACTGATTCCTCGTGTCCATAATAGCGGTGAAAAAGTTAGTGGAAGAATGCGATGCCTTTAGCAATAGCCCAAACTCGACTAGAACTGGCTCATATAATCGGCAAGCGTCAGGGAGAATATCTGGGTAATACTCACCCGTGGCGAGTGTGATCCACGCCTCAGCTTCGGATTTGTAGTCGGAAAATTTTCGTTCTTTTTTCATTGAGCTTGCAGACCCACTATTTAAGAGGTTCTAACTACATATTATAGGTCAACTTTCTGTATAACACTCTCCAGAATAACGATATGGGTCAACTTTCAGCATATCAATCTATTTAGGCGCAATCGCCAGAACTTTTCCCTATATCACGCCCAAAAGCGTGTTTAGCCAGATTAGTATATTGCCAAAAACCTTGTTTAACCAAATTCCTGACAATAGGCTAATTCTACCGATGATTATTCGATCTGACCGCACCTCTTGACAAAAATTTATCATTATTCGATTCGTTTAATTGTCGGGGGCTTCTGTAAAGATTTTTTACCGTCAAATTATCATTCATACCCGATACAAGTATCCACCCCACACCCACCAACAAACTTTTTGCTGCAAACCCTAATTCAACCTTTTGGTCCTGTACTTTTAGCAGCACAGGACCAAAGTTGAAAATAAAAATTAATAACTGTCCTCATCGGTGATAACTTCCACGGGAATCACTTCTTCTAACACTTTTTCCTGCATTTCTTGGCGACGAATCGGTATTTTGGTTTTTTCCAATTCCGGTAAAGCGACTAATTCCCGTTGTTTTTCCCGGACGGTATTGGGTAACAACATCGGTAAAGGTTCGGGGGTTTCTAACCAGTAGCTGGCTACCGGTAGGGTATGTTCTAAATCTTCCAATAAACGGGGAATAATCATCACCGCGTGCAGTTCACCGATTTTCTCCGCTTCCCGCATTCCCGCATCAATGGCCACGGCCACATTAGCGACGGAACCCCGGATAATGGCCGTACACAAACCATCCCCAATTGTTTCGTAGGAAGCTAACTGCACATCGGCCGATTTCAACATTGCATCGGCTGCCCCCACCATAGCAGGAAAACCGCGGGTTTCCAAGAGACCGATCGACATATTGCTCAGTTTGCTGAAACCCCGTTGACTTTGGGCAATTTCGGCTAAACGGCTACCAATTGGGAAAATTACCTCTAAATTGGGCATCGGTCGCGGAATAACCGATTTAGATACCAATTGTCCGAACTGTGCGGCGGTTTTTGCCCCTTCTTCCACTGCTAACCGCACATCGGCAATATTACCACGCACGATCGCTGTACAGTGACCACCGCCAATTTTTTCGTAACCCACGAGGGTAACTTCTGCTGATTTTAGCATCATATCCGCCGTCCCGACGATCGCCGGAAAGCTGAGGGTAGAGACTAAACCCAAGGCGCTATCTTTGGGGTGACGCTTGGTTTTCATCGTCCTTTGACCGGGGTTAGTTGGGGACGAGGGGGGAATGCTTCCATTAACTCTTAATCTAGACATTGAAGATAAACTTGCCCTAACAGGTACGAAGGGGGTGATTGTCAGCTATCCTGTTACTATCTAGTCTATCCTGTTAACCTTAATTGCTCTTGAAGATTTTTGAGGGATTAGATAAATTTTAGTTATTGTAGCTTGATCAAGTTGTCTATGACAGAACAGCCTCGCAGTACAGATGATCGAATCAGCGAAACGGAAGCGACCGAATTAATGCGCTCGCTGCTTCATAAGGAAGGAAATTGGGTGAATTGGGGGCAAAAATGTCAAAAACTGCAAAAAGCTGGCTACGATTCCCAGTTAATCTTTGAACAAACGGGTTTTCAAAATGCCCAACAAAATTTAATTATTGTCGCTGCCCAAGTTTTTGAGAGTTTAATCAAAGCGGGAGCAGCTGAAGATTTATTAAGTTACTACATCGGTCCGCGCAGTGATGTGCTATACGAATTGCGGATTCTCAACCAAGAACAAAGACTAGGGGCAGCGAAGTTAGCGGCAGAAAAAAGGATTGAGGTGGGTGAAGCACACGATATCGCCAAAGCTATCCAAGATTTTTCCCGTTTATCCCAGATTCCCAGTGAATTTACTCGTCATCCTGGAGATGCGATCGCTTATCAGTGTTGGAAACGGGGCAAACAAAAGCGAGATTTAGCCGAAAGAGCGAAATTAATCGCTAAAGGGTTGAAATTTGCCCATTCTGACTCGGCCAGACAGGCGATCGAGTCTTTACTACAAGATTTTACCGTTACTCCCTCCCGTAGCGCTCCCCTGCTACCCGTCCATCGTTTACAGGATGAGGACGAATTAGCCAGAATTATTCCTTTGGTAGGAAGATTTCCAGTGACGGTAACTGATATAAAACACACAGAAAGTTTGAGCGTCGAGGAACCTTTTCGACTGGTAACGGTGGGGGATAAACAAACGATTGTGCCTCTCCCCGGTTGGCAAGCAATTCTCAAAGCGATCGATCCTATAGCTATTTTATGGCCTAGCGATCAATTACCTCGATCGATTGCCACCAGATCCGAAGAAGTTTTATTAGTGATCGATCGAGTTTTGGCCGAATGGGACGTGAACAATTATTATCTGGTAGAGAGAGATAATTCCGTCTCTTTACAATGGTTTGATAGTCCCCCCGATGTCACCATCTTAGGTCAATTAGTCTTGATTTTAAGAGCCAAAAATATCCTCGATGAAAAAAACATCACCGAACCCTGGCAAATGGACGACTAAATCAGTGATCAGTTATCAGTAAACAGTGATCAGGTTTAAGCTATTAGTTATGAGTGGGAATAAGAAAATAGATAAACTGATCACTGAATCGAATAAAACTGGTCACTGCTAACTTGTAGCTGACAGCATAACTTAAGAAACTAAGAGACATTTTTAAAGTAAAAAGTAAAAAGGGAAAACCTACTTTCAAGAAAACACTGGAACAGACAACAGGCAAATGTTGACTGACAACTGATAACTGACAACTGATAACTGATAACTGAATATATGCGTGCAGTAATTTGTGGATATTATGGGAGAGGAAACGGAGGAGATGAGGCATTATTAGTGTCTCTATTGCAGATGTTGCCCTCAGCAATTAAACCTATTGTTTTGTCAAATAATCCCAGAGAAACCAGTCAACGTTATGGAGTGGAAACCTGTCCTAGTAGGGATTGGTGGCAAGTTTTTCAAACTATGAAAAAAGCGGATATATTTATCTGGGGTGGCGGCAGTTTAATGCAGGATGTCACCAGTTTTGCCAGTCCAATTTATTACGGTGGTTTAATGGCTCTTGCTCAATTATTGGGCTTAAAAACTATTGCTTGGGGCCAGGGAATTGGACCATTAAATAGACCTTTTACCCGTTGGTTAACCAAAAAAGTTTTACAAAAATGTAGTTTAGTTACTGTGCGCGATGATACTTCGGCTCATTTAGTCGCCAATTGGGGTATTCATCCCATTGTTGCCCCCGATCCAGTATGGGCTTTAGACGCTCAATCAGTCAAGGGATTATCGGATTTACCCGCCCCAAGAATCGCCGTCAATTTACGTCCCCATCCCCTATTAACCCCGGCAAAATTAGATAAATTAACCCGAGCTTTAATTGATTTACAAACCAGCACGGGGGCGTTTATTCTCTTAGTCCCTTTTCAAAAGTCGCGGGATTTGCCCCTCTGTGAAGCTGTAGCCCGTCAATTAAGGGAAAATTATCAAATCATTAGTTTAGAGGATCCAAGACAGTTAAAAGGCTTATTTCGTGGGGTAGAAATGGTGATCGGAATGCGCTTTCATAGTTTAATTATGGCCGCGGCAGAAGATTGTCGTTGTTTTGCCCTTAGTTATGATCCGAAAGTGTCGCGATTAATTGCCGAAGTACCGATGCCGGGTTGGGAATTAGATCAGTTACCAGAGGCAGTTAATGATATTAGTACCACTTGGATTAATTTTTATGCCAATGGAGAGGGATTAACCAGCGATCGCAAACATTTTTTAATCGATCGAGCTTTAATTCATCGAGAAATTTTATCTAGATTGGTGAGCTAATTTTTATTTCGAGTGCTATTACCGATGCCAGGGCTATTTCATTCTAAAAAGTCTCAAAATATGCTTAAGTCTAACCACAATGTCTCTGTGCTTTGGCCATGTTAGTAAATCCGGCTTCTCGGTAAAGATTGATGGCTAAATTCCTCTTTTAATAGTGTGATTAACTCTCAAGTTATGAATTGTTTCTCCCTGCTCCCCACTCCCTGCTCCGGCACTCCCTTCTCCCCACACCCACGAAAAACTGTTTGCCGCAAACCCTACATAGCCACAGGGTAAAACCGAGGTCTTGACCTGACAACGCCTAAACATTGTGGCATAGGTTTTAATCAAGGGGAAAGGAGGCACTCGGCACATCCCCATCCCGCTTCGCTCTCGTGTGGGGACTTCCCGTGCCATATTTTCGTTAAGGGCAGTAAAGGGATCGTTAAATCAATCATAAATTGTTATAGTCCATTTCCTCAAGAGCCTAGCATAGAGGGGAAACCTCCTTTATCCCTAGGTAATTGCATGAATGGACTACAACAACAGATTATCAGTCTTGATCGGAAAGTCGAGCGTCTACAGGATATTGTCGAAAGCCTCAGCCAGCAAATTGCTATCCTAGCTGGGGATAAATCGAGTCATTACCGGCGAGAATCCCTGGAAATGGTCGGTTTTTCCGAGTTATCCGATAATAGCCTCTACGATCATAAAGATATTCTCCGGGATCACGGTGGCAAACAAGCACCAGCTGTCAATGGCGATAATTCTTTTGCCGATGAAATCCAAATTCGCCGATTAACGGCACAATTGACGGCGGCCTACAATCGCATTGCCGCCCTCGAAGAACAATTACTCATACTAAATCCGTTGAGTATAGGCTACTTATGAGGAGAGGCAAAAAGCAACAGGCAAGAGGCAATAGGAGGAATAAATAATCAGTCTTTAATAACCGGATTTGGTATCACCTATCGTATCCATTCCTAGTTAATTTCTGCCCAGAGGATTGGGTAAACTGGGCAAGGTGGGATTAGTCGGCAAATTGGGCAAAGGATTGCTATTTTCCAGGGTGGGATTATTAGCCTCCCCCGATAGAGTCGCTAAAGCCACACGATCACCGCCTGCCTGTCGCAGTAGGTCTAAAACCCCAACCACTTCGTTATAACTGGCATTTCTGGAGGCATTGAGTACCATCAGTCCATTGGGACTATATTGATGATAATTCTTGATCGCCTCGAACAGCTGGGCGCGAGTCACCATTTGTTTTTCGACGTAGAGTTGTCCGAAATCATCGAGACTAACCACCAACATTTCCCGCATCGGGGTGGTGGCGGTACTAGCTTTCGGTAAATCGAGGCTGATAGCCTGTTGGCGAGATAATCCCACTGCACCGAGAATAAAGAAAGTGAGAATACAGAAAATTACATCGATCAAGGGAACGATATTAACCTGCACATCCTCTTGAATACGGTGTTGATCATGCCATAATTTGAGCGGACGAGCCGTAATATGGCTACTATTTGGCTTTTTGTGGTTAAGAGATTTAGTTTCGGCCATGCTTGATAAGGGGGAGACTTAGCGATCGAGAGGTTTTTCTAGGTTAGCACTGAGGGCGTATTGTTGGTCTTCTTGGTGTAACCAGCGTTGGCGGTAGATAATTTCTAAATCACTGCCGGCCTTGCGAAAAATTCGGGCTTGATTGAACCAGAGTCCCTGAAAAACACGATAGAAAGCGAGGCTAAAAATAGCGACAATTAAGCCGGTAGCGGTGGAAATTAAAGCTTCACTAATACCTAAAGTTACTCCCGCCGTCGAGGAAGTTCCCAGGTCACTTAATTGAATATCGGCCAAAGAGGTAATTAAACCGAGTACCGTCCCTAATAATCCTAACAGGGGGGAAAGGGCGACGACTGCCTCAAGCATTTTATCGCCCCGTTTCATTAGGGATAATTGTTCATCGGCAGCCGATTCGAGGGCAAAGTGAAAAACCTCTGGATCTGGATTTTCTAAGCGCAGGGGAGCATAAAGATAGCTACCAATGGGGTGATTGCGGGAATCTCCGGCGACTTTTGCCGCCAAATCCCAGTTACGGATGGCGGATTCCATAATGCGATTTAAAATCTGGCCCTCACTGAGGAGAGTACGACTCCAAAACCAAATTCGTTCGATAATAGTGCTAAGAGCTAAAATAGACAGAAAAAGCAGCGGCCACATGGCCACTCCGCCTTTTTGGATTAAATCAGTTATACTCACGAGTTGTTTTGTTCCTCCAATACTGGGCGATTCGGGCTTGATTATTTAGTTTAAGATTTAAGTCGATCGATTAACATTTATACTTTTTATACCATTTTTCAAAAACTGTGGCATACTTAAGGCGTTTCTCATAAAGATGAAGTATAACTGGAGAGGGCATCCTCTGCTGTCTCCCGTCTCGACTAGGAAATTAATTTTGTCCGACTACTTATAGCAGTTATCAGTTTTTTAGTCGTCAGTCGTCGGCTTTTTTTGATCACTTGCCAAAAACCCAACCTTCTGCTGCAAACTAACGTCGTCTCAACAAATTTTTCATCTCTCCCCAGATAGAAAGTTGACCACCTAGACTAGAGGGATGAGTGAAAATTCCCTGACGGGGACTGAATAAAAAGGCCAACATAAATAGGGTAAAAGCGACAAGCACGATCGCCGGTCCAGAGGGTAAATTCCAGTAATAACTTAAATACATCCCACTGATACTAGAAATAATCCCCACACCCACACCTAAACCCATGACTTGATGGAGACGGGTAACTAAAAGATAAGCAGTGGCCGCGGGGGTAATCAAAAGGGACAAAACGAGGATTACTCCCACTGCTTGGAGACTAGCAACGATTGTCAGACCAATCAGGAGCATTAAGCCTAAATCTAATAAATTTACCGGTAAACCCGCCGCTTGCGCCCCGATTTTGTCGAAAGTGTAGAATAATAGTTCTTTATACAGGAGCAAAACGGTTAACAAAACGATAACGGCAATAATTAGGGTATCGCGGATGTCGGCAGCAGTGACACCCAGAATATTGCCGAAGAGAAAGTGATTCAGGTCAATTTTGTTGTTTTTTTGGATGAGAGTGATCAGGGTGATGCCAAGGGCAAAAAAAGCCGAGAAAACGATCCCCATGGCCGCATCTTCTTTGATTGGGGAACGATTACGGATCAAGTTAATCATTAGGGTACTGACCATTGAGGCTAGTAAAGCACCCAGTAGCAGATTAAAATTACCAATAAAAGCGATCGCTAATCCAGGTAAGACCGAGTGACTGATGGCATCGCCCAAGAGGGCCAAACGTTGTACCATCAGGTAGGTTCCCACCACCGCACAAATGATCCCGACGATGATAGCTTCAATTAGGGATCTCTGCATGAAACTATACTGTAAGGGTTCGATTAATCCTGTTAATAGATTGTTGCCCATGAATCTGCCTTGGGGTGAAATTTTTCTGATTCTCGATCGAGGTTTTGCTCCTAGGGTCTATCTTCTGATCGGGGGAGAAGATAGGTTAGGATAATTAGGATTAATTGTAAGTTTTTTCGCTCCTAACCGCCGCCATGGATACCCCCGTTCTTTCCTCAACTTTTTTTCTGACTCTCCTGCTCATGGTGGGATTATTCTTTTTTATTCGCGGTTCCGTCAAAGAGCGTATCGAACAGCGTGTCTATCTTACCAGTACCAGTGACGACCAACTATTAGAACAACTGCGAGATTATTTTGACCGACGTTCCTATCAAGTCAAGGCGATCGAACCCGAACAGAATATTGTCAGATTACAGGGTTTTGTGCCGCCTAGCCCCTTTCTAGCGATATTTTTGACAATTTTGGCGGCCTTGGGTTTATTTTGCTTATCGCTGGTGTTATCGCTGTTATTTCCCGATACTAATCCCTATATTTTTGCTCTTGTGGGTTTATCTCCCCTCGCGGGGGTTTTCTATTGGCAAAAAGTCGGCCGTTTAGAAGAAGTGGCTTTTAAAGTAGAAAGCAAATCTCAGCAAACGGAATTAACTGTAAAAGCCCATCGGGACGAGTTAAGACAACTACAAGATAGTTTAACCTTTCTAGAAAGACAATAAGCTTTTTATGTCCTACGAGCGCCTAATTTATCTGGCCGATACCGATGCGGCCGGTGTGGTTTACTTTGCCCATCTTCTCTCGATCTGTCATCAAGCCTACGAGTTTTCTTTAGCACAATTTGGCATCAATATCAAGGATTTTTTGAAAGATTCTCCGGTTGCCCTACCGATTACTCAAGCGGAAATCCAGTTTTTTCGGCCTCTTTTTTGTGGCGATCGCATACAGATTGATTTCACTGCCCGATCCCTAAGCGAAAACGAGTTTGAATTGCAGTATAAAATTTATTTGGCTGAAATCATGGTCGCAAAAGCGAAAACTCGCCATGTCTGCATCGCTCCCACCGCTAGACAAAGAATCCCTTTCCCGGAATCTTTAAAAAATTGGTTAAGATATTTATCAACCCTAGAGGAGACTGGTATTTAAGGGATGATTTGGGCAGATTTAACGATAATTTTAACTAGGGATTGGTGGCACAATGCTTGGCAATTATTTAACCTTAGCACCGGGAGGATTATCTGGAATTCTTTTCTGGCTTTTATCCCCTTTATCCTTAGCTTTTGGCTATTTCGGATCGCCCTCGATCGTTCCCTACTCTGGTGGTTAATTCTCTTAGTTTTCCTGCTTTTTTTACCCAATGCTCCCTATATTCTCACCGATAGCATTCATTTAATCGCCTATCTTCAGCAGGATTACGCCAAAAGTTTAATTTTTTTAGTTTTAATCCCCCAGTATAGCTTCTTTATTTTTATTGGCTTTCAGCTATACGTTCTCTCCTTACTTAATTTAAAAAGTTATTGTCAGCAAAGTCAGCTAAATTCAGCAGTTTTACCCCTAGAAATAATTCTCCATTTTTTAAGTGCGATCGGTATCTATTTAGGACGGTTTCTCCGACTGAATAGTTGGTATCTAGTCACTCAACCGCAGCAACTATTCTGGAGTTTGCAGAATTTACTGACTCAAAAACCTTTGATATTCATCTCTGTCTGTTTTTTAATTATTTGGCTACTATACGAAATCAATAAAAGGCTTTACAATCGATTTTTTGGCTACAATTAACACCTATCGGGGATTTCCACCCTCTCCTAGTCTCTTTCGGATTAATTAAAAGATAGTAGGAAGACAGAGATCAATTTGCCACACCGATATTATGATGATGATCAATATTTTTTCTCTCTCATCGCCATGACGAGCGCTGATCAATCTCAACCCCTCCCTAGGGATGACTGTTTTCACTACCAAAATTGTTGGTATCCTGTGTTATTCGTGCAGGATTGGCAAAAAAATCCCTACTCTTTCTCTCTTTATGGGCAACCATTGCTAATATTTCGCGATCAGCAGGGAAAATGGGGCTGTTTGCTCGATCGCTGTCCCCATCGCTTGGCTAAACTCTCCACAGGACAGATGATCGCTGGGCGTTTAGAATGTTTGTACCATGGTTGGCAGTTCGAGACGGATGGAAAATGTTCCCATATTCCCCAACTGCCAGTCAATACCCCGATTCCCCGCAATGCCAAGGTTAAATCCTATAGGGTGGTGGAACGTCAGGGAGTCCTCTGGGTTTGGTTAGGAGAACAGGAAACAGCGAAAGAAAGCGATATTCCTATCATCAAAGACCTAGAAGACCCCAATTGTGTCCATACCGATTATGTCATCGATTTTCCCTACGAACAGGGCTATTTACTCGAAAATCTCCTCGATCCCGCCCATGTTAATATTAGCCATGATCGCAGCGAATTCGGGGCAAAACGGGAAAATGCTCAACCGTTAGCCTTCCAAATCCTCGAAATCTCGGCGCGGGGAATTCGCAGTCAGTGGCGCAATAGCCGCAATCCGCAGGAAAGCTGGAAATATCTGGATTTTCTAGCCCCTAATCTCGTTCATTATCGTTTTTCTCTGCCTAATCCCGATTGGTATGCTGGATTGGCTTTATACGGGATTTCTCTCGGTCAAGGTCGTTCTCGCTTACTGATGCGACGTTACCAAAATTTTGCCGTTAACTCCCGTCAATACCGTTGGCGCTGGTTGGAACATCTGCGTCAAAGTCGCATCCTCGAAGATGATCTACCTTTAATTCAAAGTCAGCAGCAAATGGTGGAAAAGTCAAGAGATAGTTTACAAAAATTATACTTACCCTTAAAAAGTTCCGATGCCTTGGTGATTGAGTTACGTCAATGGTTCGATCGCTATGGGGACTCTTTCCCCTACTATCAAGGCTACACCAGCCAGCGGACAACGGCGATCGATTTATCCGATCCTTTACCCCTCGATCGCTATTCTCGTCACACTGTCCACTGTCGCACCTGTAGCACTGCCCATGAAAAAATGGTAAAAACTAAACAAATCGCGATTTTAATGGGGATATTATTAGCTTTACTGGCAATTTTATCCCCAAATCAGTCTATCTATCAAATTACTGCCCTTATTTTCGCAATTTTGGCTTTAGCAATAGCGATCGCTGCCAATTACACCCGCACAAAATTTGAACGCACCTTTGAGAAAAAAGCGCATACCAAACTACACTAATAAGTAGGGTCTGCCGAATAAATCTAAAAACCTTGTTGGATAAGACTTTTAGACTTTTTTCCCTCAAAAAGTGCCAGCCATTGGGGTGATCGGGGGGAAAATTCCGGGACTTTTTCCCCGAAAATTAGGTAATTGACCCTCTGAAAACGGGTAAAACCCCACACCCCACACCCTACCACCACCGAAAAACTTTTTCAGCATACCCTAACTAGGGTCTGCTGAATAAATCTAAAAACCTTGTTGGGTAAGACTTTTAGACTTTTTGTCAATCAAAAAGTACCAGGCCTGGGAGTGATCAGGGGGAAAATTCAGGTACTTT
>VYKY01000129.1_pt1 | contig 13924 bp, 8 predicted proteins | sample 5114441 | NCBI WGS metagenome assembly VYKY01 (sample SAMN12291804, study PRJNA351875) | freshwater metagenome | isolation source: freshwater lake | place: USA: Michigan, Gull Lake | collected 2013-08-08 | reverse complement strand
GAACCGCGCCTGCTGCATGACAGCCACCACCGCATGACTCCTCAGGAGGCCGCGCGGCTGGGCAAGTCGCTGGAGCCGTTCGACCTGTTCTGGCTGGAAGACGCGACACCGGCCGAGAATCAGGAAGCGTTTCGCCTGATCCGTCAGCACACTACGACGCCGCTCGCCGTTGGTGAGGTGTTCAACACGATCTGGGACTGCAAGGACCTGATCCAGGAGCAGCTGATCGACTACATCCGCGCCACCATCGTGGGGGCAGGGGGGATCACGCATCTGCGCCGGATCGCGGACTTCGCGGCAGTCTGGGGTGTTCGCACGGGCTGCCATGGGGCGACCGACCTGTCGCCGGTGACCATGGGCGCGGCCCTGCAGTTCGACGCCTGGGTGCCCAACTTCGGCATTCAGGAATACATGCGCCACACGCCGGAGACCGACGCGGTCTTCCCGCACGACTACCGCTTCGAAGCTGGCTTCCTGATCCCTGGCGACCGGCCCGGTCACGGGGTCGATATCGACGAGGCTCTGGCCGCTCGATACCCGTACGAGGCCCGCCAACTGCCTATCGCCCGCCTGACCGACGGCACGATGTGGAACTGGTAGGGTGATCCGTCCACAGCGGAACGCGTTCCGGGATTTCCTCGATCTTTCCGGTATCTGGCGCATCCGCTTCGATCCGGACGCCCAGGGCGACACCGAGGCCAGCTTGGATTCTGGGGCGGCGCTTGGACGATCCTGAAGGTTTCCTGCGGTCGTTGTTTGCGAGGGCCGTCGCCGCCGCCTCCGATTTTTCGATGATCCCCGGGCTGATCCCCCGCGTTGATGGTCGCGTTCGAGTTTTGGGCGCAGGCAAGGCCGCTGCGAGCATGGCAGCCGCGATCGAGTCCTCGCCTCCGAAATGGCTTGTCACCGGACAGATCGATGGCCTCGTTGTAACGCCTCCGGGACATGGTCTGCCGCTCTCACTGTTCGCCTCCATGACTGCCGGGCATCCGGTCCCCAACGAGGCATCGTTGGACGCGGGGGAACATATGCTTGCTCTCGCTGAGGATCTTCGGGAGGAAGATCTGCTCGTCGCGCTCGTCTCCGGCGGCGCTTCAGCCCTTCTCGCGGCCCCGATCCACGGCGCGACCTTGCAGGACGAGATCGACCTGAATCACCGGCTGCTCCGGTCTGGCTTGCCGATTTCCCAGATGAACGCGGCGCGCGCTCGCCTCTCTCGCATAAAGGGGGGCGGTCTTGCGCGAGCGGCGGCCCCGGCACGGGTGATCACCTTCGTGGTTTCGGACGTCCCTGACGACGAGCCGTCGCGGGTTGGCAGCGGACCGACGATTGCTCCCCTGCCGATCTCGCTCAGCGAAACAGCCTTGGCGATACTGCCTGATATCCCGTTCCCCGAACCCAGCGGGCCGGTCGCTTCCGAGGTTCATCTTGTCGTCACAGCAAAGGACGCGTTCGCATCTGCCGAGCGGGAAGCAAGAGCTCATGGCCTCAACGTCCTGAATCTGGGATCCGATCTTGAGGGGGAGGCGCGCGAGCTCGGGCGTGAGCACGCCGTGCTGGCCCGGCGTCTGGCGGAGACGGATCGACCTTGTCTGGTGCTGTCCGGTGGCGAGACCAGCGTGACAGTTCGGGGCGGCGGGCGAGGGGGGCGCAATACTGAGTATCTTGCCGGATTTATGCAGGAGCTCGGTCCGATTCCTGGCGTCTGGGCTCTGGCGGCCGACACGGATGGCCTCGACGGAGCCGGTCCATGCGCCGGGGCGATCGTGCGACCGGACAGTCACGAGCGACTTCTGTCCAGCGGGATCGACGCCGATAAACTCCTCCAGAACAACGATACCCTTACGTTGCTTGAATCCGCGGGTGAAGTCATCATCACTGGACCAACCCGGACAAACGTGAACGACTTCAGGGCGGTTCTCATTCTGTAGCCACCGCCTGCGATGGTCCTCGCCGTCTAGCGTGAACGAGGCTCCGTGCATCCGAATGTGGTCGAGAAAGCGAGATCGAAGCGCAGGTCGGGAGACAACCGAAGATTAAAAAACAACTGCGCACTATCTTGACGCGAGGGCGATCTTAGGCGACGGTTGTGCGTCCAATCCCGATAGGAGGATTGCCGTGCGATGGGTCCTTTGCATTGGCGCGCTGATTGCCGCGTTGGTTTCGACTCCCGCCTTCGCCCAGCAGCAGATTCAGTATCGTTACGACGTGCAAGGCCGACTGGTCCGTGTTTTCCGACCTCTCTTCGGGACGTCTGGGTACATCACGACGTACAACTATGACGACGCCGACAACCGCCGAAAGAAGATTGTAACGTTTGGCAGCGTTGCAACAGTGGCCCTCCAGCCGCTTGGGCAGGGGTCAGTTCGGCTCGCTGAAGCCCCGACCGAAGCCGCTGTAGACGCTCGCCTGACCTCGGCAACGCCAACGCCAGCGCCTGTGCCACTCGCCAACCTCGATGGCGCACAACTGCCCTCGACTGACCTTCGCTGACATTCCTTTCCCCGGCCAAATGGTCGGCAAGATGGAGGCTGCCATGCGTCTGACCCATCCGCTGCGGACTGCTCTTCTAGGCTCAGCGGCGCTGCTGGCGCTCAGCGCGCTGCCAGCAGCCGCTCAACAACAACCACTTCCTCCCGAGTACTACACCCTGGACGAACGGGGCGTGGATCTGGTCACCGGCGAATTCAATCTGACCACGCAGGAGGTGGTGATCGGGCAACCTGGCGCAGGCGGGCTCAGCTACGGCCGGGTCGCCCTGGCGCAAGGATGGCGCGACCTGTCCGCGGGGGGGATAAGCTGCGACGCGCAGAACATCTGCCTGGTCACGCTCGACGGCGTCAGTGAGGCCTTCCAGCGTATCATCAACGGCTTCACGATCTTTGAGCCCGTTTCGGAAACTGGTGCGACCCTGGTCACATCGGGAACCGAATACATCTACGTCTCAAGCGCAGGTTCAATCGCGCGATTTGCAGCTGTGTCTGACGCCAACAGCGCGAACAACTTCAGCGCCAACACTGGCATACTGACAGAGCGTCAGGCTCCCGGAGGACTGACCCAGACCTATGCCTACAGCAGCACGCCGTTCTGCAACGAGGCACCCTGCACCACGCGGCCCCTGACGGCGTACCGCCTGGAATCGATCCGGACCAACACCGGCTACCAGATGAACTACGCCTATGACGCTGAGAGCTATGACGGCCGCGACCCCCTCTTCTTCACCGTCCGCAAGGTGCTCGGGCTCAATCTCGCGATCGAATACTGCGACCCCCAGGCGGGTGACTGCCCGAACCTGACGCAGAACTGGCAGAGCGTTACCTATACGCGCACTTCCGATGGTGCCGGTGGCATCAACGAGGTTGCGACGGATGAGCTTGGCCGCCAGACCACCTATCACCTGAGCAGCGCCGGGGAAGTCGATCGTATTCGCCTACCCGGTCAGGCCACAGATCAGGTCAGCTTGCTACGCAACAACGGCAAGGTGTCGCTGCTGACCGACGGGTCGGGCACCTGGACCTACAGTTACAGTGACAATGGAGCCCTCCGCACGACCGTCTCGACCGGCCCCGAGAACCAGAGCACCACCGTCGTATCGGACATGACGATCGGCCGACCGCTCTCGATCACCGATGGTCTCAGCCGCACCGTCAGCTATACCTATGATGGCCAGCAACGGGTCAATCAGATCACCCGTCCCGCTGGCGATGTTGTCACGCTCGGCTATGACGCCCGGGGTAATGTCACGACCACGACCTGGTCTCCGCACGGGGCGGAAAGCCCGATCATCACCTCGGCAAGCTATCCTGCCAACTGCACCAATCCCGGCTTCTCGCGCGTCAACTGCAACAGTCCGCTTCGGACGACTGATGCGCGTGGAGCAATCACGACCTACACCTTCGATCCGGAGCACGGCGGTTTGACCCAGGTCACCTTGCCGAGACCGACCCCGGGTGCTGTCCAGCCGCAGACGCGCATCACCTATGCGCCTCAGACCGCCTGGTTCAGAAACGCGAGCGGCACGCTCGCACCGGCGGCGACCTCGGTGACGCTGCCCGTTCAGACCTCTGCCTGCATCACCCAGGCGTCCTGCGCGAACACGGCCGACGAGGTTCGGTCCACCGTCACCTATGGGTCTGCCGGTACCGAGAACAATCTGTTGCCGACGTCTGTCACGACCCAGTCGGGCAGTGGAACGGTCTCCTCGACCAGTCAGTTCACCTATTCTGTCTTTGGCGACGTGCGGACCGTGGATGGACCGTTGCCAGGGGGCAGTGACACCACGCGCTTCCACTACGATGATGGTCGGCAATCCATCGGCGTTGTCGGCCCTGACCCCGATGGATCAGGACCGCTCCTCAATCGCGCTCAGCGCATCACCTACAACCCGGACGGAAGCGTCGCCCTCGTTGAGGTCGGAGCGACCGCCGGCCAAGGCGACCCGGCCTGGGCGAATTTCACGAGCTTCCAACAGACCGCCACCGTTTACGACACTTATGTCCGGCCGACGGCGAGCCGCTTTACGGCCGGCGGCACGACCTATTCGGTCAGCCAGGTCAGCTATGATGCGGCGGGTCGCGTTCAGTGTGTCGCGGATCGCATGAACCCTGCGCTCTTCAGCGCGCTTCCAAGTTCAGCCTGCGTTCTGGGCACCGAAGGTTCATTCGGCCAGGACCGCATCACCCGCCTGACCTACGATGCGGCCTCTCAGGTGCTCACCACGACCTCGGGCTTCGCCTCGGCGGACCCGTTGGTGGAGAGTGCGACCTACACTGCCAATGGCCTGGTCGAGACCCTGGTCGATGGCAACGGTAACCGCTCGACGATGGTTTACGACGGCTTCGACCGGCTGTCCCGGCTGCTCTATCCGACGGCATCCAACGGGGCGGTCAGCAATCCGGCCGACTATCAGGAGTATAGCTACGATCCGAACGGCAATGTCACCAGCTATCGGACCCGCAACAACCAGACTTTTGCGACGACCTACGACGCCCTGAACCGGCCGACGGCCATTGCCCAATCCGGCTCGGTCGTGAACGTCGGCAACCAGGCCTTCACCTACGACCTGCTTGATCGACTGCTCAGCGCCTCGGTAACGGCGGTGGCGGCTTCGAGCACGCCCTATACGCCCTATGCACCGGCAGCGGTCACCACGATGACGTGGGACGCGCTGGGTCGACAGCTGACGGAGACCAACACCCGCGACGGGGCATCGCTCGGCACCACCACGATGACCTACGATGCGGCTGGTCGTCGTATGTCTATGGCATGGCCCGGTGGCTTCGAGGTGACCTACGCCTACGACACAACCGACGCGATGACGCAGATCGTTCAAGCTGGCTCGCCCTATGCGACCTACGGCTATGACAACCTGGGTCGCCGGACGAGCATTGCCCGGCCGAACGGGGTGAACACGACCTACGGATATGATCCGGCGTCGCGCCTGACCAGCCTGGCCCATGCCTTCACGTCCGGCGGTTCCGGAGGCGTTAGCTTCGCCTACACCCACAACCCGGCGGGACAGGTGCTCAGTGTCACGCCGAACACCGCGATTTACGACAATTCTTCGCCCTCCTGGGGCACAACCGACTACGCGGTCAACGGCCTGAACCAGACGGGATTGGGCTTCGTCTTCACACATGATGCCAAAGGCAATCTGCTGAGCGATGGCACACGGGTCTATACTTATGACCAGGCCAACCGCCTGCGCTCCAGCGCCACCAACGGCACTGTGAACTCGACCTTAAGCTATGACAGCCTGGGCCGCCTGGGGGAGCTGACAGGGACGCAAGGGGCACGCTACCTCTACGACGGCGACGAGATCAGCGGGATCATCCCCAACGGCTCCACCGGCCTGATCAACCGCATCGTGCGTGGCCCGTGGCCGGACGAGGTGGTGGTCAGCTACCCGACCAACTCCACCCCGCTGTGGCTGTTGCAGGACCACCTGGGCTCTACCATCGCGATCACAGACCCGTCCGGCAATCTGATCACGTCGCTGGCCTACGACGAATACGGCGTGCCCCGGAGCGGCAACTCCGGCCGGTTCCAGTACACCGGCCAGCTCTGGCTGCCGGACGCGCAGGTCTATCACTACAAGGCCCGCGCCTATCACCCAGGGTTCGGCAGGTTCCTGCAGACCGATCCGTTGGGGTATGCGGCGGGGGCGAACCTGTATGGGTATGTGGGCGGGGATCCGGTGAACTGGGTCGATCCCATGGGGACTGACTACATCACACGCAGCTGCATCTCAGGGGGCGACTACGCAAGCGGTACTGACGAGAATGGAAATTCGATAGGCAAGTGCCAATCGGTGCTCCGCCGCACCGGGTTCGGAGGAGGGTTTTCACCGGCGATTCTGTCCTTCGGACACTCCGGGATTGGGGGTTACTTTCCCGGATTTGGCGAGGATTTCTCTGGCCCACCGATCCAGAGTGACCCCACGTATGCCGCCTACAACGCGTCTCGTACCAGGAACATGAGCGCAAACGCCTGGATGGTCGATGTCGCGCTCGCGCCTACGCTGCTCATTCAGGCTCCTTTCGCCATGGGTGGTCGGGCGGCCTCCGTATTCACTCGCGCGTGCCAGTGCTTCGAGGCCGGGACCGAGGTCTGGACCGAGAACGGTGTACGCAACATTGAGGACCTGGAGGTTGGCGACCGGGTCCTGGCGCGTGACGACGCCACGGGCGAGACTACCTACCGCCCTATCGTTGAACTCATCCGCAACCAGGATCGGCCGATCTGGGAGGTGACGGTCGAGCTGGACGACGGTTCAACCGAGGTCATCGCCACCACCGACGAACACCCTTGGCGCACCACGGACGGCCGCTGGGTGGAAACCGATGATCTCTCACTCGGCTTTGAGCTCGTAACCGCCGAGGGACTACCGGTCGAAGTGGTCTCGGTGATCGCCACGGACCGCCTCTCTGACACCTACAACTTCGAGGTCGAGGGCTTCCACACCTACTTCGTTGGCGAAGCAGGCGTTTGGGTGCACAATGTTTGCCGAAGCTGGGCTCAGCGAAGCGCTTTTCTCAGGCAACTGGCGGACCACCGCAATACACCTTCTTGGATGAAACAATGGCTTTCGCAGGGACGCTCTCCACCAGGCTATGTTGTCCATCATAATCGACCACTTTCAGTCGGCGGAGCTGACGAGCCGGCCAATATGAGCCTAAGGCTTCAACGAGATCACGTGATCCATCACCGATATCACCGGCCATGGGAGCGATGATGAGCGAGTTATACACTCACAACATATTGGGGAAGTTCAGTCCGCAGAACGGCTGCTTCTCTGAGGATGAATCGCAACTTTTTATCATTCCTCTCGATCCGGTTCCTCTGCGTGACGCTGCAAGTCATGAGTTCTCTTGTTTGAAGAATCCAAATGTTAAGTCAAGATTTGGTTGGGTGAAAGCCACCAGACCATTCTCGATCACTGAGTTTTTATTGCGGATACCAGTTGGGGTGCGACGCGATGAAGCATTGATCAATCATTTGGAAACGATGCTTCGCGTGGCAAAAGTGTTGAAACCAGGAGACGCAGTAGCGGTTGACTATATGCGCCGAGGTGTTGAGACACAAAGGATGGAGCTATCAGTGCACAAAGTGTTTTTCGCCAGCCTGCCCATGGCTCCCCGAGGATAGACGCTGTTAACCTTGCGCGTCCGTCTTCCATTTTATTCTCGATACGCTTGGCATGGTCATGGCAACCTAACCTGCTGAAGTGGCTCGCGACCGACAAATCCAGCAGATGGCGGGGCTGCAGATTTGGCTCTTGGCGTTAACACCCTGCACCAAACGTGATCTGCTCGGCGAGGCCACGCGCGTCTATACTGATGACAAAGCCAACCGCCTACGCTCGAGTGTGACCAACGGCACGGTGACCTCGACCTTGAGCTAAGACAGCCTGGGCGAACTGGCGGGGACGTAAGGGTCGCGCTATCTCTACGACGGCGACGAGATAAGCGGGATCATCCCCAGTGGCTCCACCAGCCTGATTAACCGCATCGTGCGCGGCCCGTGGCCGGACGAAGTGGTGGTGAGCTACCCTACCAACTTCACGCCTCCGAAGTTGCAGCAGCATCACCATGAGACTTTTCAAGCCTGCATGATCGAGCTTTCAACGCTCGTGATGACGTGACTGAGGCGATGGCAGACGCCTTGCCGGGGGTAGATGACCTGGCGAGACACACTCCTGGCTCTGAGAATTCGGACAGGGGGACTGCACGAGGGCAGGCGGCTTTAGATGCTCGCCTCCTGTTCGGACAACAAGCTCACGAGCAGCCGCAGTTCCCGCCCCAGGGCTCCTTCAAGGCCCCCGCTGATCTGACAACGGCAATCCTGCCGAGGATTGCAACCGGCTCGACCAAACCGACGATGCCGAATGACCTATGCCATCACGGGGCTGAGGTTTGCTCTTCCTGAGCCCTGCCGACTGATATGGCTCAATGGAGCCTCTAACGGGTTCGCTGACATGGAAGTCACTGGTCACGCCCTGGTTACCCTCGAGACTGCGCCGCAAATCACGCGGACCGGGAGAAGCCCGTGGCGTGTTGGTGCTGCCGCTGAGCAGGGCCGGCGACCTTGCCGTGCGGGGTGCCGGTCTCGCTGAGGGGACGCAACAGGCGGTGGAACGCGCGCTGAGCTCGGCAGCCTTTGGCTATGGTGCGCGTCAGACCCTGACACTGCGGGGCATCGGCGAATGGGATCGGATCCTCATCGTCGGCCTCGGCTCGTCGAACGCCGATCCCCAGTGGAGCGGTGCCGTGGTCGGGCGCGCATTGGTCAACGATCCCGATCCCGTCACCGTGCTGGCGGGTGGCTTGCCTTTCGACTCCGTGGCGGCCTTCGCGACGGGTATGGGGATTGGTCACTATCGTTCCGACCTTTATCAAGCCGGGCGTCGGGCCGCTGCTCCGGGCGGTCCCGTCACGATCGTCTCTGACGAAACGGACGCGGCACGGTCGATCTTCGAAGGCCGTGGCGCATCGTTGATTGAGGCCATGGCGTGGGCTCGTGACGTTTCCAACGAACCGGCCAACGTTGTTTACCCAGAGACCTTCGTGGAGCGGGCGCGAACCGCATTCGCCGGTATCCCAGGCGTGCGTATCGAAGTGCTGGATGTCCCGGCGATGGAGCGGTTGGGCATGGGAGCGCTTTTGGGGGTCGGCCAGGGTTCGGAGCGTCCGCCGCGTCTTCTGGTGGTCCGTTATCGTGGCGAGGGTGCCCCTGAAGGTGGCCCCATCGCCCTGGTCGGCAAGGGGATCACGTTCGACACCCGCGGCATTTCCATCAAGCCCGCCGCCGGAATGGGGAACATGAAGATGGACATGTCGGGCGCAGCGGCAGTGACGGCTGCGGTCCTGGCGCTCGCCCGTTCCGGAGCACCGGTGGACGTTGTCGCTGTCGCGGCGCTGGCCGAGAACATGCCCGATGGCCGCGCGATCCGGCCCGGCGACGTTCTCTCTGCGATGAACGGCAAGACCATCGAAATCATCAACACTGACGCTGAAGGCCGACTGGTTCTGGCCGACGCCCTTGTCTGGACCGAGCGCAATCTCCAGCCCGCCGTCGTGGTGGACGTGGCCACCCTGACAGGCTCGGTCGGCGGGGCGCTGGGCGACGACTATGCCGGGCTGTTCAGCCGACATGACGCCCTGGCGGATCAGTTGGAGGCTGCGGGCCGCGCCACGGGCGAACAGCTGTGGCGTTTGCCGCTCAACGCGTCTCACGGCGCGGACATGTCCTCCACCATCGCCGATCTCAAGAACACCAGCGATGCCGGCGCGGGGGCGAGCACTGGGGCCTGGTTCATCGGTGAGTTCGTCAGCCGTGACATCCCCTGGGCCCACCTGGACATCGCCAACATGGCCTGGAGCGGCTCGGGCGATTGGAGCGCGCCGGGCTCGGCGGGTTTTTCTGTCCGTCTGCTGGAGCAGTTCGTGCGCGACTGGCGACCGATCGCGCGTGAGCCTGGCAATGGGGGAGGGTGATCCTGCCGGTGCTGTCAGCCTGGCAGCGGCGCGTCGCTGAAGATCGAGGCAAGGGCAGAGGCGGCGAGCCCCGTGGGCCGGGGAGTGAGTTGACCGCGCTCAGCCGCCGGTCGCCCGGTGGGCGATCGAGGCGGCGTCGGCCCAGATCTTTCCGCCGACCCACAGGCCGATCGACGGTGTGATCTCGGTCAGTTCGATCTCAGCGTAGAGGTCGGAGGTTATGTAGGGGTCACCGCGCATGACGCTCCAGGCCTCATCGGCATCCTTTGCGCGAACGAGGAAGTAGGAGCCGCTGAGCGCGGTCTCGCCGGGTCTACGCATGGGCCCGGCGACGACGTAGCGGCGCCAGTGGGCCTCCACGTGCGCCAGGTGGCCTTCCAGATGCTCGACGCGGCAGGTGGGGCCATTCGGACCGTCCTTGCAGACAAACAGGAAAAGCGGAGTCTCGTCCTTCGCCACATGGGGTGGGGCGTCGTCCGACGAGCGGGTGGCGATCGGCTCTTGCATCGGTCGGGAATCCGTCGGCAAATGGTATAGATTTATACCAACTGATCGGGACGGCGGATGCAAGCGCACGGAACGGCGGCGAAAGCCGGATACGGCGAGTTCAAGCTTGGCTGGCCCGTGGTGCTGTCGGCGATGCTGGGTATCGGGCTCGGGCTGTCGCCCTTGCCGTTCTACACCATCGGTATCCTTGCGCCCGAGCTGGCCAGGGAGTTCGGCTGGGGCTTCGCGGAGATTCTGGGCGGACTGCCGATCATGACGTTCGCCGTGCTGCTGGGCAGTCCGCTGGTGGGGCTGCTGGCGGACAAGGTCGGAGTCAGGACAGTAGCGCTGTGGTCGCTGCTCCTGTTCGGACTGGCGTTCGCGGGTTTCGCGGCCAGCAACGGGAACATCACCCTGTTCTATGTCACCTGGGGTGTGATGGCGCTGGTGGGGGCGGGGACCCTCCCGGTGACGTGGACACGAGCGGTAAACAACCGGTTCGAGGTGCATAAGGGGCTGGCGCTGGGTCTCTCGCTGGTGGGGACTGGCCTGTTTGGTTTCGCCTGCAAGCCCTACACGGCCTGGCTGGTGGAGGAGTTCGGCTGGCGGATCGCCTATCTGGGCGTGGCGGCCCTGCCGCTGCTGATCGCCCTGCCGATCGCCTTCGTCTTCTTTCACGACGTCGGTGGCAAGACCGTGACGGCGGCGGAACGGCGGGCAGCCGATGCGGAAAGAAAGGCCGTGACGCCGGGCCTCAGCTTCGGTCAGGCTTTGCGCGACTGGCGTTTCTGGGTGCTTGCGGTGGCCTTCGTGCCCATCAGCTTTGCGGTCGGGGGACCGATCCCGAACATCGAGAACATCCTGAGGTCCAACGGCTTCGAGGCCGGGGACATCGTCACGCTTGCCTCGCTGATCGGTCTGTCCGTGATCGGCGGGCGGCTGCTGGGCGGGTGGCTGATCGACCGCATCTGGGCGCCGGGGGTGGCGTTCGTTCTGCTGAGCGCGCCGGCGGTGGCGTGCTGGCTGCTGGCCCAGGGCACGACCGATCCGGTGATCGCGGGGCTGTTGATCGTGTTGATCGGCTTCGCGGCGGGGGTCGAATACGACCTGATGGCCTTCATGGTGGCGCGCTACTTCGGACTGAAGAGCTACGGCGGCATCTATGGGGCGCTGTATGGCTTCTTTGCGCTGGGGGCCGGCATCGGCCCGGTGATCTTCGGCCAGTATTTCGACCGAACGGGAAGCTATGAGACCATCCTGCTCTATTCGGCGGTGGGGCTGGTGGCGGGGGCGGCATTGTTGCTGCTGATGGGTAAGTATCGGAACTTCGGCGGGGATCGGACCGAGGCCGTGGCGGCGGCTGAGTGCACGGCGGACCCGGATTTCGCGGCCTGATCCAATCCTCCCCCCGTCGTAGTCCTCGGACGTGATCCGAGGATCAGAGGCCCCGCGAGACGGTTCGCGGGTTTGGGCGGATGTCGTCCCGCGCCAGCCCTCTTTTCTGCGTGAGGACGGTCCGATCCTTGGGTCAGGCCCGAGGATGACGAAGGTGGGGGGATGAGGCGGCCCACTGTTCGAAGTCGCTCCACCTCCGGTGTGCGCGCAGGAGGCTGACGGCGCGGGCGTGGGTGGCATCGAGGTCGGCGGGGCGGTCGATGCGGTGGGCTGGGTCGCGGCGATGCCAAGGGTCGAACAGACGCTCCCACGCAGCGATGCGGAAGGCGCGAATGAGGTGGGCACCGTCCCATTCGGGCGCGAGCGACGGGACCGGATCGGGCAGGCCGAGGGGGCGGCCCGGCTGCGCCGGGATGCCGGTCACAGTCGAGGCGAGGACGGAGCCGGCGCCGACGCCGGTGACCTCGGTGTCCGACAGGTTCAGCGCATCGAGGGCGGCGCGGACCGAGCCGGGCCAGTCGATGGGGCCGGTCCAGCCCTCCGACGAAAGGCCGTGGCCGGGGAGGTCGAGCGCGACGACTGGACGGCCTTCGGGCGCGGTCAGGTCGGCGGCGGAGCCTCCAGCGTCGTGCAGCATCACGAGCGGGCGGCCGGGCCCGTCGGACAGGCGGTGGACGGCGAGGCGTTCGTCGCCGAGCGCGAGGAAGCCCTCGCCGATGCGGTCGAGCGTAGGGTCGCCGGGACGGGCGGCGAGGTGGTCGGCGGCGGCAGCGTGGAGCGCCGGGATATCGGGCAGTATCACACCGCGACCGGACAAGGCGGGGCGGTCGAGGTGGGCGGCCAGCACGTCGGAGGCGGTGCTGGCGATAAGTGCGGTGGACGGCAGGCGATCAACAACCGCCTCGGCCCGGAACGTAAAGGCGGCGCGATAGACCGGGCGATAGCCATCGCCCGTGGCCAGGAGGTCCATCGCGTTGGCGTGGATATGCTCCGGGCTGGAGACGGCCATCGACATGCGCTCTGCAGGGTCGGTCGAGTGCCAGGGGAAGAAGACCGTCTGGGCCTCCATCCGCGCCCACAGCCAGGCCATATGGGAGCCGTCCCATCTGGGTTCGAACGGCGCGAGGTAGTCCGCGAGGAAGCGGGCGCGTTCGGCTTCGGTCCACGCGGGCAGGCCGTCACAGACGAGGGCGGCGGTGCTCTGAGGGAAAAGGGCCGCATAGGCCGCGGCGGTCGCGGCCCCGGTATGGAAGCCGTATAGGCCGACGCGGGAAAGGCCCAGCGTCTCGGTCAGACGATGCAAGGCGCGGGCGAAGTCGGCGCTTTCGGGGTCTGCAAGGGGTAGCGGATCCGAAGCTCCGGCCCCTGGCGTGTCCGGGGCGATGGCGGTCAGGCCGCGCGCGGCGATGGCTTGGCAGACTGTCTCGACGGCGCGGGAGGACTGGGGCGAGCCGTGGACCACAACAACCGCCGGGCCGCGTCCGTAGCTACGGATCAGGACCCGGCGGCCGTCGACCGTGACGAAGCCGCGCTCGCCGCCGGGGCGGATCACGCCACCCGCACCAGGGTCTTGCCGACATTCTCGCCGCGCATAAGCCGTTCGAGCTGGGCGCCTGCGCTGTCGAGGCCTTGCCCGATGTCCTCGGAGATGGTCAGGCGGCCCGCCTTGACCCAGGGCTCGGCCAGAGCGGTCCACTCCGACCAGCGGGGATAGAAGTCGTAGACAACCAGACCAAACACGGCGGCGCGCTTGCCGACGAGGGGACCGATGGCGGTGACGGCCGGGCCAGCGTCGGCGTGATAGTGGTCGGCCAGTCCGCACAGGACGACGCGGCCATAGAGCTTCAGGTTTCTGATGCCGACGGCGAGTTGGCCCGCGCCGACGTTCTCGAAATGGATGGTCGACCCTGGAGCGACGGCGGAAGCTAGCTGCATCTCCCAGTCCTCGGCGCGGTAGTCGATGCAGGCGTCGAAGCCGTAGCGACCAACGACGAGGTCGCACTTTTCCGGTCCGCCCGCGATGCCGACGGCGCGGCCGCCGAGGTTTC
>VYKY01000483.1_pt1 | contig 14613 bp, 15 predicted proteins | sample 5114441 | NCBI WGS metagenome assembly VYKY01 (sample SAMN12291804, study PRJNA351875) | freshwater metagenome | isolation source: freshwater lake | place: USA: Michigan, Gull Lake | collected 2013-08-08 | reverse complement strand
GGATTAGACGGAATTGAAGGGGAAATTTTAAGGGATAACCGCGCTATGCAGATGATAGCGGCTAAAGTGGGGTTTTCTCTCCATAAAACTGCCGATTTTGTCAAAGCGGAACTTGAATTATGAAGTCTTTTTGACAAGCTGATCACTAATTTTCTGGCTGAATTGTTTGGGCTAATCCTTGCTCTAAAGTAAAGGGAGGTTGCCAATCCAGGGTTTTTTGAATATATCTAGAGTCAACGGCAAGAGAACCAAGCAAGCGATCGATATTATAGGTGTTAAAAGGGAGAGTTTTCCCTGTTATGGATTCTATGTTATCACCCAGATAACCTAAGAATCTAAGTAAGGTAGTGGGGACGGGCAGCAATTGACAGGGTTGTTGAATTTGTTGAGCAATGAGTCGAATTAATTGAGGAGTCGAAACAGCTTGGTTATCGCTAATTAAAAATATTTTATTAGCGGCATTAGGATGATCTAAACAGGTAATAATGGCAGCAACTAAGTTACCCACAAAGACAAAACTACGACGATTTTTTATTGCACCAAAAGGTAAAGGTAATCCCCGTTTAATTAGTTTCATCAAGCGCTCCATATTAGCACGATTACCTGGCCCGTAAACTAGAGTAGGACGAAGGATTGTCCAAGTCATGTTACTATCTTTGGCAAGGTTAATTAAAGCTTGTTCCGCTTGCAATTTACTACCACCATAAGGACTATCAGGATGACAGGGAGAGTTTTCGTTAAGAATATCATCACTTTCGGCAGCCATAGCATGAATAGAACTGACAAAAATAAAGTGCTTAACTCCTGCTTTTAGCGACTGCTTAACTAGGTTAATAGGATATGAGATCGTCCTGCTAGATGAATAACGGTATCAATGCCTAGCAATGCTTCTTGCCAATCGGTCATATCATCAATTTCACCCACCTGAATAGCCTTAATTGGGATGGATAGAGGTTGACGGAAATCGTCCCGCACGGCTGCGGTAGTTTGCCATCCTTGCTGATGTAAGACGGGGAGGAGGTGACGGCCAATGAAACCAGTCGCTCCCGTAACTAGAATTGTTTTCATAAGATGTTTTTAATTTTTTGTTTTAAGTTAAGTTACTTTCTCTCTTGGATCGAATAATTTCAACCAACGGTATACGACAGTTCTGAATGGCAATGGTAATATTCCTAGTAAAAATGGTTTAGTAACACCAAGATAAGCAATGGGAGAAGCACGTAACATCCAGCAACCACGCCACCCGATAAGCATCTGCTCTGCTGATACACTAATTTTATTTCTTTGAAAATTCTCGTCTGTAAAACGATAGTAGATTAAAGTAATAGATAGATTGGCAAATTTTAATCCAGCAGCGGCACAGCGAAACCACAGATCATAATCTTCATTTCTGTTTGTTTTACTAGAATATGAGCCAACTTTAACTATTGCTTCCCGGCGAAACATTACTGTAGGATGAAGTAAAGGACAGGTCCAGATTAACCTATAGATTTGAACGGGATCTGTTGGGACTTTTATTTTAGTCATAACTTTACCACTTTTATCTATCCTCAAACCATACCCGCCCAAAATATCTACATCTGGATGCTCTCTCACATAATCCATCTGAAGTTCTAAACGATTGGGAACCGCAATATCATCAGCATCCATCCGAGCTATCCAAGTAGTCGTCGCTGCTGCTACGCCACGAGCTAGACTGTATCCCAGTCCCATATTCCGCTCGTTAGTTAAAATTCTAATTCGTGAATCACGTTCGGCATATTCAGATAATACTTTACTACTACCATCTGTAGAAGCATCGTTAATAATCAGGAATTCAAAATCTTGGAATGTCTGCTGTAATATGCTATCAATGGCTTCTGGTAGATAGGGAAGTCCATTATAGACGCTCATTAATACGGTTACAGGTGGGTTCATTTTATCGACTTCTGAATCCTTGTAAAAATTCTGCTGCTGCATTGTATTAGTCATGATAAGCAATGTATTTAGCCAGAATGTTCCAAGTCTAAATCGGAAAGTAGCTGACTATATTCTACCCGATGGTATTATTTTTTCAATACAAAGTGGCCCCTTGTTTTGGCAAGATATTCGATACTATAGTACTGAAAGTGGCTATCTAATTTTAAATTACTCACTTGCTCTAAGCCTCGTTCTGGTATTTCATAGCTTTCGCTGACAATCTGAAACCCAGTTTCCAGAAATAGCTTCTTGTATTCTGAGTGTCTCAATCGGTTTTGGTAGTGAATTCCAGGACTAAATTTAGTCCAAGTTTGCTCACTGAAACGTAAGAAGTTATAGGCATTTATATTTTTATCTGCGTAGGAGTAGTGATCGGCATAATCTATAAACATACTGACAACGCTATATTTATTGCATAAGCGATAGCATTCTTTAAGTATAGGTTTCAAGGTTGACATAGGAATGTGTTCAAGAGTTGCACTTGTAGCAATCAAATCTATGGAACCGTCGGACATATCTAGGTTTCTAGCATCTGAATTGCCTTGATAATTAATGCCGTAAAACTGCTTTAGATCTTTATAAAAGGATTTACTGCTGAGAATTTTCTGGGGCTTACGAATAAATTCTGGAAGCTGTTCTTTCATAAGTTTAGCAATAACTGAATTTACAAGAAATGGTTTAGCTAAAGGTTTTATGTCAACAACAAGCTGGTGTTCTATACCGCAACAATACATAATTATATTGCTATAAAGATCCCATCCAGCCCCAAATTCAAAATATAAAGCTTTATCTAATGCACAATCGTAGTATTTGCTAAACGCCTTAATGTGTTCGAGGAAGACCGCCGATGAATCCGCAACGGGATATAAATTTCTCGGAATACTTTTTGTAATATATCTCTGAGATATATAGTACATTAAATTCCCCAAGGGAGCTTTGTCAAATATTTCAGCAATTAAAGCTTTTAAGTGCCAGTCCATACAAAATATCCTTTTTAATTTTAAAAATCTTACTTGATAGACATTATGTTTTATAAGGTAATGTATTATTCACTGTTTGCTTTTTCATATAAATTTTGGTAGTCTTCTGACATTTTTTTTGCATTAAAATATTTATTCACGATTTCAACCCCTGCCTCTGACATTTCTTGGATATTTTCGTTTAAAAATAGTCGATCAATACTGGTTGCCAGAGATTGACTATCACCAACAGGAAATAATAGTCCTGCTTTCTCATTATAACTTATTATTTCTTTAAAAGGTTCAATGTCAGAAATGCAGACTGGAATTCCACAAGCTAGTGCTTCCACAACTACATAACCTAGACCTTCAGACAAAGAAGCTGATATGAAGTAATCTGCCGCCCTGACATAATCATGGACATTGTTGACTTTACCGGTAAATTTAATACAATCTTTTCCCTGAGATAACTTTTGACAATGCTTTCTTAAAGGTCCATCTCCAATAAATAAAATGATAGTGTAATGCTTGGCATTGCTTGCAAGAAAACCACGAATTACTGTTTCAGGATCTTTACGGTTCATGAGGTGACCAACTGATACAAAAATCTTCCGATCTATAGGCAAACCCAATCTTTGACGTAGTGCTAAACGCTCATTATTGGTAGCAGGAGTAAATATATTTATATCAACTCCATTGTAAATGGTGTGTGATGCTATTTCATAGGATTGAATGTGTTGTCTTAGACTTTCACAAATAGCTACAGGATAATCAATTTTTCTAAAAGCCATTATCTGTCTCCATGCCAAATATCTTCCCAAAAGCTGACCATATTTCATGGTATAGTCTTCATAGGGATAGTTATGGATGGTCGTAAATCGCTTGTATTCTTGTAGGCATTCAGCAGAGAATATATCAGGGCGAATCCCGTGACTGTGTATTACATCGGGTTGGTGTTTTGCTACAAAATGTTTTAAGGCAGATTTGCCCATTAAAAATCCTTGCCGGCGTGAAAAACCCAAGGAGTAGAAATTTAAGCCGAGTTCTTGAAATCGAGGCAATGCTGAATCCTGTGGTTCTGGGGAAAGTGTCAGAATAACTGGCTCAAAACGCTCTCGATCTAGATATTTAACAATATTAAATATTACATTTGTAGGTCCACTAGAACCAAGAGTTGATGAAATGTATAAGACTTTTATTTTAGACATATAACTATTAACTATTTTTAATCGGTTGATTTTTATTCTCACGGTAGCGGTAATATACGGATAAAAGTGAACCATTTAGCATTGGTATTAGTAATTGTTTTATTGATTCTGTCAAGAAAACTTCAAGAGAAAAGATGAGATTTTTATGTAAAGATATATTATTTTTTCTGATTAGATATCTTTCTTTTGCCTTTACCCATAGACTTTTAAATTTAGTTGATAAACCGCCCGACCTCATGCTAGCGATAAAATCATCAATCAATACAAATTCCGCTACTTGGGAACAATATGATCTATAAATTAAATCATAATCTGCAGCAATTTTATACTTGGTATTAAAGACTCCAACTGTAGTATATAAATTAAAATCAATAAAAGTTGTAGGGTGATTAACAGGCATATTTTTATCAATGTTTGCGTCAAAATATTTTTTCGTTTTATATATCTTACATCTGATATGGTTATTGTCATCTATGCCGAACATTGATCCACCAATAATAAGTTGTTTTTTACAATCAGGATTCAGGTATTCTTTATATTTTTGAACTACAATAACAATTGCATCGTCAACATAAAAATCATCACTGTTGATTATGCCAATAATATTTCCTGTCGATAGGCTAATTCCTTTATTCATTGCATCATAAATACCATTATCAGGCTCACTCACCCAATAATCAATCCTATCTTCATACTTACGAATAATATCAACTGTACCATCCGTAGAACCGCCATCTATAATAATATACTCAACATTATCATAATTTTGATTGATTACACTCTGAATCGTCTGCTCTAAATACTTCTCACCGTTGAAGACTACAGTAATAATAGTAACTAAAGGAAGATGTAAATTGTCAGACAAACCACTCTCTTGATCATAAGAGCGTTTGAAATATCCTTTAGTTCTCAATCCACCTTCTCCTTTTCGTTCTGGATTTGGTGGTAAAAATAAAACAGACTCTACTTTTGACGAGGGATCGTTAGTTATGACTGGTCTCTCCTGCGTCACCAGGCGAGTGGTGGAAAAATTGCGGTCTAGCGCAATTGCGTCTTTGTCTTGATTGACTAGGGGAAGCGTCATAATTGTGATTTAGCAGCAGCTTTCGGGAATTGTAACTCACTCCAGCAAACTCGTCAATTGAATTGGCAGCCACAAGACAAAAATTGATTGAATTAGTTAGATTATACCTTGGGAGCGCATTAATTCTATCTCTTGTTGCAACCCGACTTCTAGAGTACGAGGAGTAAACCCTAAATCCCTTTTAGCTTCTTCGTGGGAATAAGCTTTGTCTTCTTGTAATCGCAAGATTTGTTCTCGTCGCACGGGTGATTTTTTAGCTAATGTTTTTTCTAGTAGGGTAGCTGACCAGATGCCAAATTTTAAGGGAAAAGATAGGGATCGTACCGATTTTCCTAATAACTTTTCTACCAATAAAATTAACTGACGGAAGGAAACAATACTACCTCCGGAAAGATCGTAAGCACCTTTTATATTAGGACATTCCCAGACTTTTAACAACATCTGGGCAATGTCATCAGCGTGAACTGGTTGTAACAGGTTATCCCCAGAACCAAAAATGGGAAAGAATCCGTAGCGGTGACAGAATTTAATCAATTTGTGTAAGTTTTTATCTTGGGGAGAACCATAAATCATTGTCGGTCTCAGGAGACAATAAGAAGCAGCATATTGTTGTAAATAGCTTTCTGCTTTTTTATACTCGGCAGAATATTCATTATATTTTGAATACACTCCCGTGGTTCCGATGATAATTAATCGGGGAGTTTGTTGGAATTTTTTTAGACTATTAAGTATGGTTGGTACTTGTCGAAGCTGGACGAGATGGATAATGGTTTGAAAATTATTTTCACTAAAAATTTGCTGCCAAGTTTCTGGAATCGAGCTATCACCAATATGATAGATTATGGGTAATCCTAGACTATCTAACATACTGCGATCGCCAGTAGGGCGAATTAAACAATGTATTTCTATTTCAGGCTTAGTAGATGCCAAACGTTCCATGAAAAAACCACCTGGCAACCCTGTAGCACCTGTGATTAACAATTTATTCTCAATCATCATTTTTAGTCCTTTTCTCTAAAACTTGCTCATAAACCTGAAAGGTTTTTTCAAACATCTTCTTAAAAGTATATTCTGCTTCGTAGCGTTTGCGTCCTGCCGCTCCCATTTTAGTCCTGAACTGAGCATCTAGAACTAATTGTAATAGTCTCTGGTGTAAAGTGTTAACATCTCCCCAGGGTACAATATAACCTGTTATTCCTTCCATAATTGCTTCTGACGCTCCCCCAACATCGGACACAATCACTGGTAGTCCTGCTCTCATTGCTTCGATTGTGGTGCGAGGAAACCCTTCCCAATTAGATATTAAAGTAAATATTTGGGCTTGGGCTAATACTTCTGCTACATTGGTACGAAAGCCTAAAAAATTAATTCTGTCGATAATTTTTAGCTCCTTGGCTAAGGTTTTAATTTTTTCTAAATCCAGACCGTCTCCGACCAAATCTAAATGGGCTTCGGGAATATTTTGAAAGGCTTTCAGTAAGGTTACATGGTCTTTTTGCTGATCAAATCTTGCCACCATAACAATACGAACAGGGTTAGAATGACTAGGATTAGCTCTCAATTCTGCTGGTACATCTGGCATCCCATTATGTATGGTCAATAATCGATTGGGTTGCATACCAGTTTTTAGTCCAATTAATCGATCTTGTTCCGAAACACAGATAATTTTATTAGCTAAAGGTTCTGTGATTTTTTCTGACCACTGATAGATAGTTCGACTCGGCTCTGGTACACCTCCTGTAAAAGCCCAACCATGGGCGGTAAAAATACAAGGAGTCTTGCTTTTTCTGGCTGCTAATCGTCCTAAAATTCCCGCTTTACTAGAGTGAGTGCTGATAATATCTGGTTGGAATTCTGCAATAATTTTTTGAAGAAAATTTAAGGTTTTCCAGTCTTTAATTAAGTTAATTTTTTTGCCCAAGTATTGACAAGATACATTGTTTATGTGCTGTCCTTGCAAGTCATGATTGTAAATTCCTTTGATTCCAGTAACAACTAAGACTTGATGGTGAGAATCTTGGAGAAATTTCGCTAAATCCCGCACATGAACCTGTGCGCCCCCAACGGTATCTGCTCTAGTTATAATAAAAAGTATTTTCATTTTGTGTACAGTTTAAACTCTTTATTTATGGATAATTTTATGAGAACAAGTTTAACTTTTTTTAACTTGGACAGCTGCCTGTAATAGCTGAAGCAGTCTAGGAGCAGTTATTTTAATATTATACTTATCTTCGACAAGTTTTCTGCCAGCCCATCCCATGCTTTCTCTTAAATCTCGATCATGTTTCAGGTTTTGAAAAGCTTGCAGCCATTCAGCTTGACTACTAGCTTGAAAGCCGTTGATACCCTGCTCGATAATCTCGGCATTCACCCCTACTGGTGAACCAATAACTGGGCGAGTAGATGCCATATATTGAATTAGTTTAAATCCGCATTTTCCTCGCTCAAATGGCGTATCAGTAAGGGGCATAATCCCTACATCAAATTGTTGCATCTCTTTCACCTCGGTTGCTTCTGACCAAGGCTTAATTTCTAAAGGGATATCCTCTAGATTTGTCTCTTTGGCACCAATAGCAACGACTTTGGCACCACCATCTCGACAAATTTCTTTTAAAACAGGATAAAGTTCTTGTATATAATCGACAAACTTCAATGGACTTCCTATCCAGCCGATGGTAAAGACTTCATTTTGAGGAGCTTTTGATAAGGGATAGCGATCAAGATCGACGACGGTGGGTAATATTTCTACCCATTTAGCTCCTGCTTGTGTTGCTCTGTTAGCTAAGTAATCATTTCCCGCAATCACTAAGCGAGCATTCTGCATTACTCGATCGATTTTCTGTGCCAATAGCCATCTAACTACAGAAGCAGAATGTTGATCGTAACGGTGGAATACTGCGTCATCATAATCAACTAAATAAGGTGTTCTTCCTCTGAGCAACAGTAATTCTAGCCAAGCTGGTAGCCAAGGTAATGCTTCCTTTTCTAACCAGATTAAATCGTATTTTTGAGATTTCAATAGCAGCGAAATTCTCTGTTGATAAGCAGATAATAATCTCGATAAAGGGTATTTTTTCCCTAAGTAGCGAGTTCTAAGATAATCATTATCTAATAAAGGAGCGGTCTCAACCTCTATTCCCTCTTTTTTCAAATAAGGCAAATATTGGTAAGTACGATAGCGGCTGCTAGCTCCTAAAGTATCGTAGCGACTGAATAACAAAGTTTTCATCACTGTTGAGGATTTAATTAGATTATTTTCTTGTATAAACTGGAGAGTTGACGATATTCTCTAGGTATGGCGAAGATTATTAGCTCCCTTATATCTCTCAATAATCATTTGATCAGAAACTACTTTCTCAGTAGATTTTTTTCCTAAGAAATATGTACAAGAAGCTCCATCGAGAGCCTGAGGATTATTTTTGAATAGATAGTCAAAATATTTAAGCCAAGAAAACACTAATCTCACCATTGCTTTAGTTAATAATCTTGAGGTATTATTGCCAGTAAAACATAAAGCGAAATGTTCGATAGACCAGACTAAAACTGTTCCAGGTCCAGCAACTAAACCACTGGAAATTTCTGAAAAATAGTTAAACAAGCGCCGATGACCAGAAAGGGTATATCTGGTAAAATCATAGGCCCCTTCATGAACCTGCTGCATAAAGGGAATTTCTGAATAAATTACCCCGCCATCTTTGAGAACTCTGTGCATTTCACTAACGACTTTTTCGGGGTAGAGAACGTGCTCTAAAACTGCTGTGGTAATAATACCATGAAAAACTTGGTCTTGAAAAGGAAGATCGTGAGCATCACAGAATAAATCAACATCTGCATTAACATCAACATCGGAATAGATCAATTTGATATTGCTATATTCTGACATTAACCTATCCAAATCTCTTTTCTGATTTCCTCCACCCACAACCAAGACATAGGCTGGGGTAAACTTTTTTTAAGTCTGAGCGAAATTTTGAATCCTCTCAACATGGTTGAATGCAATCGAGGGACTAGGGACAATTTTTGAGAATATATTTTTTTTCTCTTTTGAACTGTAATTAGTAACCGCATTAGTATAAAAAGAGGGAGAAAAAATTTCATTATCTTCTCGAATGAATACTGGTTTATTATTAATAATAGCAAATTCAGAACTACAGTTTTTGCAAATAATCTGATGATCGTCAAAAATTAATTGACTACTTTGGCACTTAGGGCATTGACTCAACGTCTCGATAAATTGTTGCATTTTCTTACTCCGATCGATTAACTAAAAGTCTGTTTTTTCTCAAGAAACAAAGTTACACTGGCAATACACTTAAGAAAAAATATAGATAAAAACTCCAAAATAAATGAGCTATAATGGTTGGTATAGATTGATTTTGGTGTTCGTTTCATTTTTTTGTCTAGGTATAGTTGATAAAGTTCCCTCGCATATCTAAAAGATGTTCTTAAATTAGATATTTTGCCCATATTTAAAGTCTCTTGGCAGCTGATATAGTTGGTAAAATAATGTCAATAATCCGTATGTTTTTCAGTCCAATCGTCCAAAGATATACCCGATTCTTTATTCTGCTGTACTCTGCATAGAAAGTTTCTAACTCCTTTAAATTGTTGATTGCTGAAATATGTTCATGCAAATATCGCTCGAATAAAAAGGATTATTCGCAGTCTTTTAAAACTTTTTTCAAGGTTTTGTAATCGGTATGTAAATGGATATTGTTTCTAACAACTAAACCTCGTACAGCCCCCCAAATCCAAGATAAAATCAGCCCACACAAACCAAAATTATCATAAATAACTCTAGCGTACTCCTGCTTACAATTCGCTAATTTTGAGTTATCTTGATAGGAACTACTGGCACCACCAAGTCTAAAAAAAGCAATTGTAGATTTGTCTTTGATTGACGATGCACTCATCTTATAAATCTTTTGATTAAGATCGAAGTCAGCATATATTTTATATTTCGTGTTGAACGGAAGTTGAGCAAGTAAGTTTTTCTTAATGAATAATCCTTGGGGACATAAAGTATTTTTGAACACAATCAATGGATTATATCTACTGATCCGTAGCTGACCGTTATCCATAATTACATTGCCATGAATTATGTCCGTATTGTTTAAACTTGCTTTCTGAATAGATTGGCTAGGTATATTTAACAATATATCATCGCTCCCCAAGTAGTAAATGTAATCTCCTTGACTCAATTTCCAGCCTTTATTCATCGCATCATATATACCTTCGTCAGGTTCGCTCAACCAATAATCTATCTGATCATCATACTTACGAATAATATCAATTGTGCTGTCAGTAGAACCTCCGTCTATAATAATGTCCTTCTCCCCTGCCTTCTGGATTTGGTGGCAAAAATAAATGAGATTGCACTTTTGAGGAAGGAGTGTTAACAATAACTGGCATCTCCATAGTCATCAGACGAGTTGTGGAAAATTCATTATTAAGATTAATTGTTGTCATAATTTTTTAATAGTAAGTAATCTTCAAGCAATCATCCAGAAAGAACCGGGTAATCGATCTTCATTATAAGCATTAATGTTGTCCAGAAACACAGAATTTTTATAATCAGATACCATAGACAATGATGCCAAAACTTCAAACTTTTTATTAAACTGTAGAAAAGTTTCTAGAAAGTATTGCTCATTCCAGTATCGCGATTCTTTTAGATTCCGTGGAAACGAGGTCTATACTGATAGAATATCCGCAAAATAGTCCTAAAAGTCTTGTCCAATAAGCACTTCAGGATTCCATAAGCAAAAATTATCACACAAAGTCGAGGAGAGCCGACTCCTGTTTGTAAACGGGGATAAACTTGAAGAAATTCAAACTCCACATCACTGCCAGACTTAAACACATGACTAGAATCAACAAACAGAATATCATTGGTTTGCAGAGATTCAAAAACAGACAAATCTACGGCTTCTACTTTCTGGGTAAGCAAACTAAATTCTAGAAAATCTTTACTAACATTAGCAAAGTCTTTTAAAAAATCTTGAGGATAAGGTTCGATCGAGATCAGTTGTGATTTTTGGGAATTTTCTATAAAATTCATTCTTAAAGCTGCGGCGATAATTTTAGTGCTACCACCTGAGCCAATTTCAATTACCTGAGACGGTTTCTTTTCTCTGACCATAGCATAGAGGACTTCTGCATCGCCACTAATGAGAGCAGAAGTATCTTCGGAATAACCAAACGCTGAAAAAATTTCTTTATTGTTAAATTCTAAAGCATATTTTTCTAGTAAATACTTAACCAGTTCAGTCTGCTTGTCTAGATGCCATTCAATTGAGCTAAGAGGCCTTTCTTTACCCGCATAGGTCATAATTTCCTGACGGTTGGGTATCGGCTGATAAAAATGGTCAGTAATTAGGGTGTAGCCCATATTTCTTAAGAGGGGATTGAATATTTTTCTGGCTAGGGCAAATTTAATATTTTTTCTTCCCTGTTCGCTTTGCATACGGTTAAGTAATTTTTTCAACATTGTCAACCTTTATACTACTAATATTTACTGCCCTGTTTTATCGTCAAAGCCAACTCGGAACTGGCATCCTTTATCAAAATATTGCTACGGCAGCGTGTCACTCATAATGGGCAATTCAATTAACCAACCAGTTCAAGACCGGATTCAATAGGTATATTGGGTACATCTTACCTGATGATCAACTTCTTGTAAAGAAAATTTTAACCAGCTTCCTCCCAGAAAGCAAACAAGAGTTTTCTAGCGTTATTTGTTGTCTGATAATTTTTGCTTATGGAATTGTGAAATGCTTATTGGGAAAGACTTTTAGGACTATTTTGCGAAAGAAACTATCAGTATAGACTTCGTTTCCACACAGAAACCAGAAGAGCCTATTAGCTTTCTGGATCGTCATTATAGACAATCTTCTCAATCCTTAATAATTCAACGGGACTATTGGTTACTAGCCAATCAATATCATGGATTTATTCCGGCAAATCTCCAAAACGCTCTCGATAGCGTTGAAGCAATGCTTCTAAATCCTCAGCCCGTATTCTTTCCTGTTCAGCCCGCATTCTCTCCTGTTCAGCCCGCATTCTCTCCTGTTCAGCCCGCATTCTCTCCTGTTCAGCCCGCATTCTCTCCTGTTCAGTTAGCTCTGACTCTGTGGGCAGTAAATCGCCAGCAAAAGTCGCCCAACGCAACCACACTGCCTCGACTCCCTTATACTCCCCTTGCCAGCGTACCAAGGACAACCCTAGTCTTTGACTGAAAAATCTTTCTCCCTCCTCTAGAGATAATGGCTCGTAGTTGCCTTCTCTGAGGATAAAACCTGCCCAGTCTTCAGGATTAAAGGGATCGTACCAGAAATATTCTGGCACTCGCAAACGGTCCTGATAGATGGCTTTCTTTTCAGTTTTATCCTGTGGAGCGGTACTTTCGGAAAGGAGTTCGATAACCACGTCGGGAGCTTTCCCTTCTTCCCAAACCACCCAACTTTTTCTTTCCGCTTTGGGAACCCCCAGGACAGCAAAAAAATCGGGTCCGCGAAATTCCTCGCTTTTTAACTGTGCGGCACTGAAATAAACGAACATATTGCCCCCCACATAGCCATCTTCCCTAGCAGCTAACCAGGGTAACAAGGCATCAATCAGGATATCCATCTGTAGTTTATGTCGTTGGGTTTCCATGGGAACGCCGTCATCACAGGGCAATTCATCTTGGGTGGGCAGTGAAGGTCGAGAAGGGGCAATAGTGGAAGTCATCGGAGCTACACTGGTGATTAGACTTATGGGGCTTTTTCCTCTAGCACTAGGGAAAATAATCTACTGGCTAGAATTGAGATGGGGGCAAAATATTATGGTCATTATAGCCTAAATGTATTATTGATCTTGCTCAAGATCTCACTGTATAACTCTAAATATTTTTGTGCCTGTAACTCTAAAGTAAATTCTTGCGCCACTTTTTGCCTTGCCCGAATGCACAATTGGTTATACCTTTCTGTATCTTCTAATACCCAATTAATTCCCAGTGCCAAGTCTTCCACCTCGAAGGGGTGGGCCAGATAACCATTCTCTTGATGTTCGATCATATCAGGCATTCCACCAATTTTAAAAGCAACAGAGGGAGTTCCACAGGCGAGAGCTTCCATGACTGTGTTAGGAAGATTATCCTCAAGGGAGGGAGCGACGAAAATATCGGCGGCGGCATAGACTAAAGCTAGGGAAATATCATCATTTAATCTGCCTAAATAATGGGTTTTCAGTCCAAAATCAGGCGGATTAACTGGTTCAGAAGCACCGAAGACCACTAACTCTAATTTATGCTGCCATATTTCCCCCTGGCTGAGTTTTTTTATGGCAGGTAGCAGCAGATGAAATCCTTTTCGGCGATCGCTTGTTGCCGTCATAGCACCAAAGAGAATAAGCTGCTTATCTTGGGGTAATCCTAAGAGATGGCGAGCAATTTTTTTCTCGATTGGTTTATACCTTTGAATATCTAAGCCATTGGCAATTACTTCTATCCGTAAATCCTGAAATAGAGAACTATTTCTAGCACAATCTGCTAACCATTGACTGGGGGTAACAATAGTCAGATTTAGATTTTTCCAAGCTTTAGCTTTTCGCCACCAAACCCAACGAGAAATATCCCAATCTTGCTGACTTTTTAATTGAGGACAATGACCACAGGATTGGGTATAGCGATCACATTCTCCACTATAATGACAACCACCCGTAAAAGGCCACATATCGTGAGCCGTCCAAACAAGAGGTTGCTTAAATTTGGCTAGGGTTTCAATTTGTAAAAACCCGGCATTAATCCGGTGTAAGTTAATAATATCTGGACTAATTTGGGCTACTCTAGAAACAAGGCGATCAGGAAGCCATTGGATAGAATAAGTTGTTCTCTCTCTTTGGTTATATAATGACAAGGGCAATTGATCAAAAGTAGGTCTTAGCTTTGTCCAACCCTTCATTAATTTACTTGCCGGCGATAAAACAGTATAGTCATCACGAGTTTTATCACCAACTAACAGAGTCGAATCTGTACCAGTTTCCCGCAAGCCTTGATGTAAACGATAAACGGCCGCATAGGCGCCTCCTCGACCATCAGAATTACTTAGTAAACATACTTTCATGACTTAAAAAATATCCCGTCCATTTGTAATAGTCTTCCAGTTTTTATATCGGCAAAGTTCGGAACAATTGTCTATAGCTCGTAGCCAAGTTTTCTCATAAACTCTAGCAGATATTCAAAGAGAATTTGCTGGTCATATAGTGGCACTAAAGACATTTCTATTTGTATCCCTTTAACTAAAGGAAGAATGGCTCTTCGGTAATTGTTATGCGAATAATTAACTTAAAATAAAATTCGATGAGACTGCCTACGCCTAAAAGTAGCTGAAATCTATACAGGGAGACACTTACGGCACAAATA
>VYKY01000119.1_pt1 | contig 14615 bp, 20 predicted proteins | sample 5114441 | NCBI WGS metagenome assembly VYKY01 (sample SAMN12291804, study PRJNA351875) | freshwater metagenome | isolation source: freshwater lake | place: USA: Michigan, Gull Lake | collected 2013-08-08 | reverse complement strand
AGAACAGAGTAAAACTGGGGCGGCAGGTGCGGAACCCCGCAAGGGAAAGAAGCAGAAACCTAAATCGTGAGGTTTGGGAATCACCGTCCGTTTTACGGCGGTGAGGATGTCAAGTTTGTTACCTAACTTTACAAAACCCTCTCGCCTAAGATTTTAGCCGATCTCTGGCCTAGAAAAACTTCGGTTAGCCGAAAAAATGTCAAGCCTTCGCTAAATTTCTTAACATTTCAGCTAGAGATTAGCGGAGAAATATAGAATAAAGTCAGGGGAGACTAGGGATCCCCACGGGGATTAGCCCCTAGGAGGGAGTTATGACTTATCTGCTCAAAGATCGGCGATCAGCAGGGAGACTATTAGCTAGTTACTTGACAGAATATACCAATAGTGCTGGGGTGCTAGTTTTGGCTTTGCCCCGGGGTGGGGTTCCGATCGCCTTTGAAATTGCCCAAAGGTTACATTTACCGCTAGATCTGTGTTTAGTGCGAAAATTAGGTGTACCGGAGCGCAAAGAGTTAGCTTTTGGGGCGATCGGTCAAAATGGTGTGCGGGTAATCAATGAAAGTATCGTTGACGACTTGCACCTATCGGAGGCGATGATGGAACGGGTAGCAAAGGAAGAAATGATCGAATTAGAGCGACGCGATCGCTTGTATCGAGGGGAGCGACCCTTTCCGGGCCTGACGGGAAAAACGATTATTCTAGTAGATGATGGTATCGCTACGGGAGCAACGATTAAAGCGGCGATTCTGACCCTTAAGGCTGGAAATCCCGCTGCTATTATTATTGCTGTTCCTATTGCCCCAGTGGAAGTCTGTGATCAATTAGAAAAATTAGTTGATCGAGTAATTTGCCTACATAAACCCTACGAATTGAGATCAATTTCTCTTTGGTACGAAGATTTTTCCCAAACCAGCGATGAGGAAGTGCAAACACTTTTAGCCACCGTCGATAGTTCTTTGATTCAAGTTTAGGGAATTAGGAAGTGGGGGAGTGGGGTAGTGGGGGAGTGGGGTAGTGGGGAAGTGGGGTAGTGGGGTAGTGGGTAAGTGGGTAAGTGGGTAAGTGGGTAAGTGGGGAGACCACTTCGTGCGCGTTGCGGGGGGAGAATAAATAACAGCAATCTCCTGAATTCAGAAGTCAGAATTGAGACTTACGAATTCTAACTTCTGACTTCTACGGCATCGGTATCAACGGTATTGGTTGGGGAAGAAACTTCGGTTTGATTCTTGACTCCTCCCGGACGGCGATTGCGATAATCAAGAACTAATCGCGATAATTCCGTGGTTAAAAGGGTGAGGACAATCCCATCATCGATCCAACCAATAATCGGGAAAACGTCAGGAGAAATATCGAGGGGGCTAAACAGATAAACCATAGTTCCCAGAATGATAATCCAACGATATTGGGGGTGAGTGATTTTGCTGCTGTACCAGTTGTAAAAAGATTCAACAATCGGTTTCATTAATTTGTCCTCGTTGACTGCGATAATTTAATTTTGTCAGGTTGTCCCTGGGGCTGATAGTGAGGTTTTACCCCCATTATCTAGGGTGATATCCGCTAATTAATCAAAAAAAAATGCCCAGAAGAAAATTCACCTTTAGGGATGAGCCTGAAGTATTATTACTGGATGCTTAAGAGGGGAGATAGTGGCATCTTTATCCCCTATAATAGGCGATAACAAACTAATCAATTATCTGCCAGTTTAAGGATGGAAACCCTCTTTCATCTAGTTACTTTTGCCTTTGTCTTCGCTTTTGGTGCCTCGGTGGGCAGTTTTTTAAACGTGGTCATCTATAGATTACCTCAGGGGATATCTCTAGTTTATCCCCCTTCCCACTGTCCGAAATGTCACCATAGGTTAGGTAAAAGCGAGAATATACCTGTTTTAGGCTGGTTATGGCTAGGGGGTCGCTGTCGCTGGTGTGGAACTGCGATTTCTGTCCGTTATCCAGCCGTCGAAACTTTTACCGGTTTGTTGTTTTGTCTGGTTTTAGGAGATTTTAGCTTTTCTTGGCAGACCCTCGGCTATTGGATTCTTGTAAGTTGGTTATTAGCTTTAGCTTTGATTGATTTTGACACGATGACGCTTCCTAACTCCCTCACCCAATCGGGATTAGTTTTAGGGATAGTTTTTCAAACTCTCCTGGGTTGGCAAAATAATCAAAGTGTTATCTATCTCTTTTCAGCGATCGCTAGTGCGGTTTTAGGAGTCTGGTTATTTGATCTGATCCGGTGGGGGGGGAGTTTTGCCCTCGGACAGCAGGCCATGGGGGGAGGAGATGCCAAATTAGCGGCCATGATCGGTGCTTGGTTAGGATGGCAAGCATTATTAGTCACCGGTTTTCTGGCCTGTGCTATCGGGGCGGCGATCGGTATAACGGGCATTTTTCTGGGTAAAATGGCAAAAAAACAAGCTATACCCTTCGGTCCATTTCTTGCCCTCGGCGCTCTGATGAGTGTCTTTTGGAGTGATAAGATCATCTCAGCCTATCAAGCCATTTTTTTCCCTTTGTTTTGACAATCCTGGGCCTAAAGGCGTGAGGATTCTCGAAGCTCATCACAGCCCTTTCTGGTTTCCCTTACTTAGGTCTTACACGATTATGTCTGAACCGAACCTACTAGAATATCACTTGCTATCTAGTTATCCTTTTTCTGGTTCACTCTCCAAGGGTTTTGGTCTTTCAACCAAGATTTGGGTATGCCCTACCCTATCTGTCTGACGACAAAGATTTTTACTGGTTTTTCATTCACCGTTGTTTATCGGAACCCCTGCGCTATGTTTGACGAGGTTTTCGCTACCCTCCCTTTTTGTCTCTTATGCAGACTTTCGAGTTCAAGGGTTCAACTCAATCGAGCTATTCACTACCGCCCACTCAGGGGATTTAAACCAATTTCATTTTCACATAAAGCCGTCCTAAAAGGACGGGGCTTTAACCCAAAATTTTGGTAAAAAAGTTATCTTGTAATTAAATCTTGATACAATAGTCTTCCGTGTCTTGGATCACCATTAGAACAACCCCCAGTCGTTGGGAAGCCGATTGGCTACAGGAAATGCTCAAAGCTCACGACATCCCCAGTCGCGTTATCGCTATTGGCCTTGGTATTTATTGCGGCCAGGGGCATCAGGCCGCCCTACAAGTCCGTCCCCAAGATCGCTGGACAGCACTTTTGTTATTAAGTCCTCTAGAGGAAAGTCTATAATTGTCTTTATTTTAAACTATGTCTCTATTTGATTGGTTTGCAAATCGCCAAAAAACAGAACCCAAGGTTCAACAACAACAGGAACGAGAAATAGCCGATGGTTTATGGACAAAATGCCCAAATTGCGGCGTTTTGGCCTATACGAAGGATTTATTAGCTAATCAACTGGTTTGTCTCGATTGCGGTTATCATAATCGGGTCGAAAGTGAAGAAAGAATTCGCCAGTTAGTGGATGCGAATACTTGGAATTGCCTCGATGAACAGATTCGACCGACGGATCCGCTCAAATTTCGCGATCGGAAAAGTTATAGCGATCGCCTGCGGGAAACCCAAGAAAAAACTGGTCTGACGGATGCTGTCCAGACGGGAACGGGGACGATCGATGGTTTACCCTTAGCTTTAGGGGTGATGGACTTCCGTTTTATGGGGGGTAGCATGGGATCGGTGGTGGGAGAAAAACTCTGTCGTTTGACGGAACAAGCTACCGATGAACGTTTACCCCTCGTGATCATCTGCGCTTCCGGTGGGGCGAGAATGCAGGAAGGAATGTTAAGTTTAATGCAGATGGCCAAGATTTCTGGCGCCCTTAACCGGCATCGAGAAGCAAAGTTACTCTATATTCCCGTCTTGACTAATCCCACCACGGGAGGAGTCACGGCCAGTTTTGCCATGTTGGGAGATATTATTATCGCCGAACCAAAGGCTACTATCGGTTTTGCTGGTAAACGGGTAATCGAACAGACTTTGCGCGAGAAATTACCGGAAGGTTTCCAAACATCGGAATACCTATTAAAACACGGGTTTGTCGATGCGATCGTTCCCCGTACCCATCTCAAGAAAACCCTCGCTCAATTAATCAGTTTACATCAGCCCTTTTTCCCCTTGTTATCCCCCCTCAACAGCCATCATCACTACAGTCAACCGGAGTTAATCCCTCTGAAAACAGCCCAAGGTCAAACAACAGTTTAATCCCTGTAAGACGGCACTGGAGTTGAAAGTCTGAGCATTTGTACTAAAATATCCCGATAGGCAGTTTAAATGTAGTACAGCTTACTTAACTGGGTTGACAATGATCGCAAAGTCCAAAAAATTCGAGAGTGTGGTAATAAACCTTGAATTGGTGGGATTTTTCGAGTTTTTCTTCCAATTCATGAACGGGACACTCATTAAAGACGATAGACCGACCGCAATGAATACAGGTAAGATGGTGTTGATCCTGCTGAACGGAACTGTAGAGGGATTCTCCTGTGGCTAGGGTTCTCACCTGCACTGCTCCCTGTAGTTTTAGGGATTCTAGGGCGCGGTAAACAGTGGCTAACCCCATATTTTGGTCACGCTGACGGAGTTCCACAAACAATTCCTGAGCGGATACTGCCCGATTTAAGGTTTTGAGTAAGTGGATAATGCGCTCTTGCGATCGGGTGCGTTGGGATTTCATATCAAAAAGGTCAGCGATCAAAGTTAATTCTATGCCAAAAAATTATCAGTGCTGTATTTATGTTACCCTGCGCCCCTCGGTGCTCGATCCGGCGGGTACGGCCGTAGAATCGGGATTAAAGCAATTAGGTTATGATACTGTAGCCGGGGTGCGAATTGGTAAGTATATTGAGCTTACCGTGACAGCAGCGGACGAAACCAGCGCTCGCGCTCAATTGGCTCAAATGTGCGATCAACTATTGGCTAATCCTGTGATTGAAAATTATCGCTTTGATTTGCATTGTCAGTCAGGAGATAGGGGATAGGGATTAGGGGATAGGGGATGGGGGATAGGGGATAGGGGATAGGGGATAGGGGATAGGGGATAGGGGATAGGGGATAGGGGATAGGGGATAGGGGATAGGGATAAAAGACAATTTTATTTCCCCAACACCCAACAACCAACAACCAACACCCATCTGATGAGAGCTTTTTGCAAAATGAATTAACCAAGTTAAAAATTATGAAGTTTGGGATTATTGTTTTCCCCGGATCGAATTGCGATCGAGATGTGGCAACGGTGACGGAGGGGATTTTTCGGCAACCTACCCGCTATGTTTGGCATCAAGAGACGGAGCTATCGGATTTGGATGTGATCGTGGTGCCGGGGGGATTTAGTTACGGCGATTATTTGCGCTGTGGTGCGATCGCTCGGTTTTCGCCAGCGATGAAAACTGTCCGAGAAGAAGCCGAAAAAGGTAAATTAGTTTTAGGCATCTGTAACGGTTTTCAGGTATTAACGGAAATTGGGCTGCTACCCGGTGCGTTAATTCGTAATCGCGATTTACATTTTATCTGCGATCGAGTGCCGGTAAAAGTGGAAAATAATCAATCTGTCTGGACGCGAGGTTATCAACCGCAACAGGTGCTTAATTTGCCGATTGCCCACGGGGAAGGGCGTTATTATGCCGCAGAAGATACGTTAAAATCTCTGGAGGATAACGGACAAATTCTCTTTCGTTACTGTACTGCCACAGGAGAGGCAAATGAGTCAGGGAATCCTAACGGATCGTTAAATAATATTGCAGGAATTACCAATAAAGCCGGAAATGTGCTAGGAATGATGCCTCATCCCGAACGCGCCGCCGATCCGCTGCTCAATTTGACCGATGGGAGTCTGTTATTTGAGGAGATAATCAATTGTTGTTGACTAGACCTCTTGTAAAAATCAAAAATTGTTGTTAGGGTCAGTAGTCAGTAGTCAGTAGTCAGTAGTCAGGAGAATTAAAAATGAATAATAATCAATTAAATGGTCTATTTACAGACTTTAGGCAATTTAATCCTTATTTTTGCCGTTTTTAAACCCTCAAATAGTTGGGTTTTTGGGTTTTTGGGGTTTTAGTTGAAATTTCCCTGATAACTGATAACTGATAACTGATAACTGATAGCTAAAAAACTGATAATCCTGTGGCTGTTTTAAAAGATAATCGGGCTACCGTCCAAAAGGTTCTCTGGATCACCCTGATGCTGAACATTTTGGTTATGGCGATCAAAGCGGGGGTGGGTTTGAGAATTGGTGCTTTAAGTCTGCAAGCGGATGCTCTCCATAGTGTCACCGATAGTGCGAATAATGTCTTGGGATTGGTAGCGATGCGGTTTTCCTCTCCCTATCCCGATCGAGATCATCCTTACGGACATCTGAAATACGAAGCGATCGGAGCTTTAGCGATCGCCGCCTTTTTGGGGATTGCCTGTTTTGAAATTTTGCAAGGGGCGATCATGCGTATTATCAAAGGAGGCAAACCGATCGAGATTGCCGGTCCTGAGTTATGGCTATTAATTATCGTTTTAGGGGTGAATATTTTTGTTACTTATTATGAAAGATCGGTGGGGCAGCGTGTCGGTAGTGCGATTTTGATTGCCGATGCTCGTCATACCATGAGTGATGTGTGGGTGACAATTACGGTTTTATTGGGTTTAGTGGGGGTTTGGGTGGGTAATACGGCTAATATTCCCCAATTACAATGGTTAGATGCGATTTTGTCCTTTCCCGTCGCTTTTTTGGTGTTTAGCAGTGGTTGGAAAGTCCTGATGGAGAATTTACCTTTGTTAGTGGATGAAATGGCGATCGCTCCTGAAGTGATTCATCAAATTGTGATGGAGGTGCCGGGGGTGCTTAATTGTCATGCGATCGCGTCTCGGGGAGTGGTGGGAAGACAGGTATTTATAGAAATGCACCTAGTTGTCTCCGCTCAAGATGTGGAAACTGCTCACGCAATCACGGAAGCGGTAGAAGCAAGATTAACCCAACAATTTAGCCCTGTGAGAATTTTAATTCACGTTGAACCGCCGGATTATCGTTCCGATCAGATCACTTTTGATGAAGAAGTGTGAAGCAAAAAGGCCTAAAATAAGTAGCAAACTTTTGCTAGAGGTGGCCATGACGACAGAAAATCAAGCTAGAAGCATAGTAATTACTGGTGGAGCAGGATTTATCGGCTCGAATTTTGTTCATCATTGGTGCGAGAATTATCCTGAGGATCGTGTAATTGTTCTTGATGCTCTTACCTACGCGGGCAATTTGAATAATTTAGCGACACTGAAAGATAGAAAGAATTTCCGTTTTCTGCAAGGGGATATCTGCGATCGAGCTTTAGTTGATGAATTATTTGCTGGTGAAAATATCGATACAGTTGCCCATTTTGCCGCCGAATCCCATGTGGATCGATCGATTCTTGGACCTGGGGCTTTTGTGCAAACTAATGTGGTGGGAACTTTTACTCTATTAGAAAGTTTTCGGCAACATTGGTTAAGTAATCATCAACCGGATAACTATCGTTTTCTGCACGTTTCCACCGATGAGGTTTATGGCAGTTTAGGAGTAGATGATCCGGCTTTTACCGAAACTACTCCCTATGCTCCTAATAGTCCCTATTCTGCCTCAAAAGCGGGGAGTGATCATCTAGCGAGAGCTTATTTTCATACCTACGGAATGCCGACAATTATTACTAATTGCTCTAATAATTATGGTTCCTATCATTTTCCCGAAAAGTTAATTCCTTTGATGTGTATTAATATTCTTTTGGGTAAACCTTTGCCCGTTTATGGTGATGGTCAAAATGTTCGAGATTGGTTATATGTGCGGGATCATTGTCAAGCTTTAGATACAGTTATTAACCAAGGAAAAGCGGGAGAAACCTATAATATTGGCGGAAATAATGAAGTAAAAAATATCGATTTAGTCAGTATGTTATGTGAGTTAATGAATGAATTAGCTCCCGATTTACCCGTGAAACCTGCTCAGAATTTAATTACTTTTGTCAAGGACCGCCCTGGACATGATCGCCGGTATGCTATTGATGCTAGTAAAATTCGCACTGAATTAGGTTGGCAACCTCAAGAAACGGTAGAGGGGGGATTAAGAAAAACCATTCAATGGTATCTCGATCATCGGGATTGGTGGCAACCTTTGTTATCCAAAGAATATCAAGAGTATTATGGGAAAGTTTACGGTTAGATAAGGGTAAAAACTTTAATCTTAATTTTGGGTGTGTTAGCCAAAACTAACACACTTATTACTTTAGCTAGATTAATATTTTAATTGTCAGTGATTAAGATCACAGAAAAATCTCAAAAAAATAGTTAGGTTTGAGAGATAATAGGAGCAGATCAGGCTAAGACTGGTAATCTTGACTTTTTATTAGCAGCAACTATGGCTTATAAAAGAAATTATCGCCGCCGCAAGAATCGGCAATCGGGAAGGACAATTCCAGGGATTTTCATCTTTTTAGTTTTAATGTCCGTTGGGATGGCATTTAAAAACCAAAGTTCTCAACTGCTCAGGAATTTTCAATCATTTAAACCAGCCAATAACTTAATTTATAATACTAATAATCTGCAACTTTCTCAGCCAATTATTCCTGGGAATAATCACCAAGTTAGACAGGGAAATTATCAAAATATTGATCGTCTAGCTCGCAGCATCAATTACCAAGGAAATTCTCTATCAGAATTAGCAACAATTCTATCTAAATATGCCAAAACAGAAGCAGAAAAAGCCCGCATTATTTACGTTTGGATTACCCATAATATTACCTACGATGTGGCAAGTTTTTTAAGGGGTAATTACGGTGATGCGAGTCCTTATGTGGTTCTCAAAAATCGTTTTGCTGTCTGTTCAGGGTATGCCAATCTTTATCAAGCTTTAGCAGAAAAAATGGGATTAAAATCAGCAGTTGTTATCGGTTATGCTAAAGGATTCGGCTATCTAGTGGGCAATGCTAGTGATGCTAACCATGCTTGGAATACTGTCAGAATTAATAATGCTTGGTATCTAATTGATGCAACTTGGGGTGCGGGAGTAGTCAATAACAATCAATTTCAACGGCAATTTAATCCTCATTATTTTGCTACTCCACCCGCACAATTAATTTATAGTCATTTCCCCGAACAAACTCAGTGGCAATTATTACCGAAAGTTTATAGAAAACAACAATTTGATTCTTGGCCGATTGTGACATCACAATTTTTTCGAGATGGCATAAAATTAGTCAATCACAATAGTTATAATATCCAGTCTTCAGGAATAACAGAAGTTATTTTACAAGTTCCTCCTCACACCCAGATTTCTGCTCAATTGCAGCAAAATAATTTACCTATCAATAGCCATTTACCCTTAATTCAAAGAGTCAATGGACAAGCAACAATTAAAGTTTCCTTTCCCCAAGCTGGAAGTTATGATTTGATGGTTTTCTCTAAAAATAAATCCGATAAAAATAACCTTAATCATGCTTTATCCTATCGAATCACCAGCAATGCTATGGGTGTTTCTATCCCGAAAACCTATGCTACTTTTGAAGAAAATAATGCCTATCTTTATAGTCCCACAATAGCCAAATTAACGAAGAATCAATTGGTAAATTTTAAAATCGAAGTACCTAATGCTTTAGATGTGGTTATCATTGATCAATCATCGGGTAACTGGACTCCTTTAGCTAAGTCAGGTAATTTATTTTTCGGTAATGTTAAAGTTGGTTCAGGAAAGATAACTATCGCTGGCAAGTTTATCGAGGGTAATAACTACGCTAGTTTAGTTGAGTACGAGTAATTTGTCTTTGAGTCATTAAGGAGCAAAAGAATGAATTTTGATACTTCTAACAACTCTCAGAAAATCCTTATCGAAGATGATAAAAGTTTACTGATGTTTGAAAATAAAGAAATTATTTTGGTTGGTCAATTTAAAAATCAAATAATTGAAGAATTAGAAGACTATATTTCTGACTTTGTTCTCGATGGTGTAATGTTAAAATCGAAAAGTTATATTTGTGGTCAGATAGCTAAACTAGATTGGGTTTATTATCCGAGAGATAGACAAATATTAAATCTATTAATTTTAGGAGAAAAACGATGGAGACAAGGTAAAATTAAAGTTTATGGTCAATGTGACTTTTCTCCTATTTTAGAAAAATTAGCCCATCAAGAATATGACTACTCGCAATTATTACAGATATTAAAAGAGCAAGGATTTAAAAATTTCAATGAAACTCGTCAAATAAAAATTACCCTAGAATTTATTCCTGAAAATAGCCCACTGGAACAAGAATCAGAGTCACCCCTAGAGTAAATTTGTATGTTATTATAATTAAATAGGGAATAATTAAGGAGCAAAAGAATGAATATTGATACTTTTAACAACTCTCGGAAAATCCTTATCGAAGATGATAATAGTGTATTGATGTTTGAAAATGAAGAAGTTATTTTAGTGAGAAAATTTAGGGAAAAAATCCAAGAAGATTTTTTGAAGTATATCGGCAAATATACTTCCTCTGGAAGACTAACAACAGATATGGGAGATAGGTCGTCTCTATTTGGTCAAATTAATAAAATTGAATGGGTTCATTATCCGAGTGAAGGGAAGGAATGTAAATTATTAATACTGGGTGAGAAAGACTGGAGAACAGGAAAAGTTAAAACTTATGGAGAATGTACTTTTTCTAGTGTTTTGGAAAAACTTTCAAGTCCGTATATACATCGTAATTCTAGTGAATATGATATTTTACTTCGAGAAATCAGAAATCAAGGCTTTAAAGATTTCAATGAAACTCGTCAAATAAAAATTACCCTAGAATTTATTCCCGAAGAAAGCACAATTGAGCAAGAACCAGAATCACCCCTAGAGGAGATTCGGCAAATGCTGCGAGAAAATACAGAAAAAACTAACTTCAATTCCTGAAAACCTAATTAGGTAATAAGGAAAATAAATTAAAGCAATCTCCTCTCTCCTGCTGTAATTATCATGGCAAAAACTCCGAGAATCCCGATTCCGATCGAAGTGAGAAAATATGTTTATCAAAGGGATAATTATCAATGTCAGAGTTGCGGTAAACCCGAAAAATTGTCCCAACTTTCCATAGATCATATAATTCCCTTAGCTTTAGGTGGCAGTAACGACATTAGTAACCTGCAAACCCTTTGTTTATGCTGTAATCGCCGCAAAAAAGACCATTTAGACCCGCGCTTTCGGCGTTATTTTCAATGAATATGCAATGGCTGCCTGCCGTTCCCTCGATCGCCACTTGTGGAATTACCGCCGGGATGAGTTAGAATCGGAAAGGAGAATTTTTTAGTAACCATGATCAAATTACGTCTAAAACGCTTTGGCAAAAAACGCGAAGCCAGTTATCGTATCGTTGCGGCCGTTAGCACCAGTCGTCGCGATGGTCGTCCCCTAGAGGAATTAGGATTTTACAATCCCCGCACCGATGAAGTGCGTCTGGATGAAGAAGGGATTATCCGACGCTTACAACAAGGAGCGCAACCAACGGACACCGTACGCAGCATTCTCACCAAACAGAAAATTTTCGAGAAAATCAATGCCTAGTACCCCCAACTATCTCGAACTGGTGAAATTTATTATCGAGCCGTTTTTGGAAGATCCGGCCAGTCTGAGATTGGATATCGAGCGCTGTCAGGAAAATCAACGTCTTTGGGTGCGTGTAGCCTTCGATGATGCCGATAAAGGCAAAGTTTACGGCCGGGGAGGACGCAATTTACAGGCGATTAGAACTACCCTAGAAATGGCGGCCGCGAGTGTGGATCGCTCTCTTTATCTAGAAGTCTATGCGGCCGAAAATGAAGGCGAACAGCGCCGCACCCGTCGTTCTAATGGTAACTTTGAAGGTACGGAAAGAAGACCGAGCAATCGCCGACCACCCGCACCCCGGCAGCCGAACAACTAACGAGCGATTTTAGGAAAACAGGGAAGGGGTTTCAACCTCGACCCTCTCCAGTTGCTCTAACTGCTGCCAAACTTTGGCGAGTAAAGTGGTTAATCCGGCTCCTGTCACGGCGGAAATAGTCAAAATCTCGGCATTGGTTATTTTAGCAAACTGCTTTTGATAGTTATCTATCGTTTCCTCGTCCACAGCATCAATTTTGTTGAAAACCAGTATTTGCGATCGCTTTTCTAATCCCCGACCATAGGCGGCTAATTCCCCTTGAATAATTTGATAATCGGCGATCGGGTCTTCTGATGTCAAGGAGACAAGATGAATTAACAGGCGTGTGCGTTCGATATGGCGTAAAAATTCGTGTCCTAAGCCGATTCCTAGGTGCGCTCCCTCGATTAATCCAGGAATATCGGCGAATACCGTCCCGTCTCCCGTGGGTTTGCGTACCACTCCCAAGTTAGGAATGAGAGTCGTAAAGGGATAATCGGCGATTTTGGGACGAGCAGAGGAAACGGCCGAGATTAGGGTGGATTTTCCCGCATTGGGCAGCCCGATCAGGCCTACTTCCGCTAATAACTTCAATTCTAGGCGTAAATGGCGTTTTTCTCCCTCTAAACCGGGTAAAGCGTATTCGGGTGCGCGATTATTATTACTTAAAAAGTGGCGGTTGCCTAATCCCCCTTTTCCCCCGGCGGCCACGATTAAAGTCTGTTCGGGAGTTACCAAATCGCCGATAATTGCCTCGCTATCGAGATCGTAAACCACTGTACCACAGGGAACTTTAATAATGCGATCGCTACCGTTGGACCCGGTGCAGTTGTTGGGGCCGCCCCGTTTGCCGTCATCGGCCTTAAAATAGCGACTATACTGGAAATCTAGCAGGGTTTGCAGGTTCTGAGTCGCCACGAAAATCACCGAACCACCTTTTCCCCCATTACCTCCGGCCGGACCGCCGGCGGGGACGTATTTTTCCCGACGGAAAGCGACAATTCCATCACCTCCCTTACCCCCTTCTACTTCTATTTCGGCGCGATCAATAAACTGCATAAGATTAAGTAGTTAAAGTGAAAAAATGCTCAAGATCATTGCTTGTTCTACAAATACTGTGGCGTATTCTCAGGCAATTTGTGTTTGTTCCCTAGTTATTTCAATAACTTGATCATAATCTCCTAATTGTCGTAAATCATAGGTAATTCTTAACGCTTTTGATAGTTCTAATGGTAATTCCCCTGTTTGAATAAAATGTTGAGAAAATTGCTGTCGTACCCCTCGATGACTGCGAGTATTGATATTTTTAACTATTAACAGAGCTTGGACTGTACAATAAATGGCATAATAGCAACGAGAAATACAAGCACGATAATAATTTTTTTCAAGTAATAGGGTGGCCGCTTCTAATTCTTCATTAGCTTGATTGATATAGGACGAAATTTGGTTTTGGTTCACAGGAAAATCCCTTCTCGGCGAATATTGTCCATTAATGGGGTTTGTCGATGAACAAAGTCTTCATCGGCGATGGGAATCAAAGAAATGAAGGTATTATATTTAAGGTCTAGTTGAGTAGCGATGTCTGCCATCCGAATCACTTCATCTCCAGGGGAAATGGGGCCTTTTAATACGACCATAATATCAATATCTGAGTCCTCATTGGCGTTACCCCTCGCTTGTGAACCAAAAAGGATGAGTTTTACTAACCGTTTTCCATAAAACTTTGCTAATTCTTGGCGAAATTCTTGTAGTATAGGCATTAGGGTTTGTAATTGAGCCATTGTTTTATTAGCTAGAAATTATTGTATTTGGCAAAAAAATGTATTATGGTGGACTGTGCTGATCGTAGCACTTCTAATTGATTTATGAGCATCACCGCCACCAGCGACTAACATCCCTAATACTTTGATACACTTCTCTTAAGGCAACCTCCCCCCCAAAATGAAGGATTAAAGGCACTAAATGGGGAATAGTTTCGAGAAAATGAGGACGAGTGAGAGTACCCAAAGCCTGAAGGGTTGGGAACATCTCATTTTGGATTTTGGATTGGGGGATTGTCTGTGTGAGCCAGTTTCAGGAGAAAACTTCCCATCTGTAGAAGGCGATTGGCGAAAATGGGATGCTCCCATCGCCTTTGCTGTTTTAATAAGGTCGAGGTTGAAAATTATCGGGAATATCTAATTCAAATACTTGGTCATGAATCCGAGCCACATAAAACCCTTCTTGCAGAATTTTTTCCCGTAATCCTGGTGATAAATCAACCGCCGCTAATATGCCATAGAGTTTTTTATCTTTGTGTTCAGAGAAAAAGCGGCGAAACCGTTGTAAAATACTTTTTAATTGAGTAATAGATTCCTCTTTGGCATGACTTTTAACCTCGACGATATAGGCGGTATTTAGCTCACCATTGGTATAGGCAAGGACATCAATTTCTAGGTGTTGTCCATCTTTACTGACTCGCACACTAGGACTGATGACTTCCATACCAAAGCGTTGCCTGAGAATCGTTTCCATTGAAGGAAGGGCAAGTCCTTCGGTAAAGCTGCCGAATTTTGCACCAAGTCCCCCAATTTGCTGTCCTAATTCTTTGAGTTGTTTGTCAGTTTTCTGCTGTTGTCGGTCAGTTTCCTTGAGTTGTTGAGCGTTTTCTTTCTGTTGTTGACTGACTTCCTTGAGTTGTTTGTCAGTTTCTTTTTGAGCAGCAGTTAATTCGGCTTGAGCAGTTGCTAATTCGGCTAGGATTCGCCATACGTCTTCTGATGTAGTTGCCATCTGTAATTT
>VYKY01000125.1_pt1 | contig 14917 bp, 16 predicted proteins | sample 5114441 | NCBI WGS metagenome assembly VYKY01 (sample SAMN12291804, study PRJNA351875) | freshwater metagenome | isolation source: freshwater lake | place: USA: Michigan, Gull Lake | collected 2013-08-08 | reverse complement strand
GACTTCTGTTAAAGAAGCAGCATCCCGGGTCGCGTCAACCCCATTGACGCGACCATTCTAAAAAGGTGGCGTGGTGAGGAATCGCCGTCCGTTTTACGGCGGCGAGGATGTCAACGGTTAGAAAGAGCGCAGTTTCCCCGCGACCAACCCCATTCTTCCACTCCCACGGAAATTTGCGAACCGGGACGGACATCTCCTTTCGATAAGTCTATCAGAGTCACACTGACTGCGGCGAATAAACTGCCACGATAAATCGGTTGTCCTTTGTTGTTGGTATTTTTAAAACTAAGGCTAGAAACTTGGGGAGGTTGACCGGAACGCGTCCAGCGAATGCGTTCAAAACGTCCATTGAGAAATTCTGCCGAATAGGACCAACCGTTATTCATGCGGCCTCGACAAAAAAGCTGTTGTGTGGCCACAGTAGCGGGAATATTGACAGATAAACTCAGAAGGCTGAATGCAGCGAGAGCGATCGGCAAAAATTTCATAAAAGTTGGCACTATAGCGTCAAATAATCCCATTATAAGTTTTTAGCTCGCAAATTTAACTATCGCGGCTGCGGTAAGTTCTGGTTTTTCGAGGTGGGGAACATGACCACAGCGAGGAATCCAGACCAGTTGATTATTGGGTAAGGCCTGCTGAAATATCTTCGCGTCTTTTGTGCCTAAAATTTGATCGTTTTCGCCCCAAATAATCAGCGTTTCTCGGTTTATTTGGCTTAATTTCGGCAAAAATCCCCCATAACCGCCACTTTTGGTAAAAGAGATTAAAGCCTCACTCCAGTGGGGACAATTCAGGTGCAGATTAGCACAGGTGCAAGCATCAACAGTGGCCAAAGTTTGATCAAAATAGGCGGTACGACTGATATTTTGACGCACGCGGGAATTGGCTAAAAAATTAGTTGCCCACTTATCGAGGGGAGAAAACATCAATTTACCCAAGACCGGGGGATTAGCTAGTCCTGCGCTGTCAATGAGGACTAATTTCGCCACTATTTCCGGGTAGGAGAGGGCAAAATCGAGGGCCACTGCACCCCCCATGGAAGCACCGACTAAAATTATCGGTTCGGCGATCGCAGTTTGCCAGAAATGGTAAAGATGGCTTTTAATAGTTTTCGGAGATACTTCTAAATATGGCGATCGCTCAGTAAAACCGAAGCCGAGTAGATCTATCGCCCAAGTTTCCCTATTTTGGGCGAGTAAAGGTAGTAAACGCCGAAATTCCAGCAGGGAACTATCAAAACCGTGTAGGAGGAGAAAAGGCGGTTGACCTTGCCCTTGTTGACTATAGGTGGTTAGGATCGATCGAGGATAGATAGGGCTATCGATGGCAATTTGCTGGATATTCTGGAGGAGAGCAAGGGAGGTATCTTCGCTCAATCCCTCGCTAACAGTGGGTAAAAAGTTAGGATAATTCACGGATGAGGGCGAAAGTTTGATGAGGCAACAGGCAAGGGGCAAGAGGCAAAAGGCAAGAGGTGTTTAGATATGTGTAGTTAAGTAGTCGTGCAAAATTAATTTCCTAGTGAAGATAGGCAAGAGGCAAGAGGCAAGAGGCAGTTAGATATGTGTAATTAATTGTCTCTAGCTACAGATGTTAATAGCTAATTTCGAGGGTGACAGCAGCGCGCAGGGTTTGTTCCCCTCCGATAACCGGGCTACTGGCAGCATCGGCACTCCGAAAAACCGCTTCTGAGCGGGCTATTGGCACGGGATTACCGGTATTACCCACTTGGATAGAAACCGTTTCTTTCGGCAATAAACCGAGGGCTTGTAACACGATTGTCGCCTGTTCTCTAGCTTGTTCCGTGGCTTTGATGAGAGCGGTTCTTTGGGCAGCTGCGATCGCTGATTCGCCAGCAGTAAAACTGACCCCATCGATGCGTGTTGCCCCGACTTTCACCGCTTCATCGATTAAACTACCCGCTTCGGCTATATCAATCTGAAAACTAATCAAATTAGCCCCGATATAACCGATTAAACGTCTTTGGTTGTTGCTGAAGTCGTAATTGGGCTGTAAACTAATGCCGGTGGTTTCCAATTTTTCCACTTGACGGGAACGGAGAAATTTAACTACCGCATCACTACGACTGGCGACTTCCCGCTGCACTTTCCCCGCTTCTTTGCCTTGAACTTCTACCCCTAAGCGCACTATTGCTTGAGAAGTGGCGATATTTTCTATTCCTTCTCCCGTCACGGTAATTGTCCTCAATTCTCTTGTGTTTGCGTAACTAGGCATAACTAATCCGGTGTTGATGAGGATAAGGGACAGCAAAAAAGCCAAGCAAAATTTTCTGTAATTCATGAAAAATCCGTAGCGATCGATACTATATTTCGATTCTAGCCTTTATTTTGGGCAATTGAGTGGAAGATTATCCCTTTTCCGTCACTTTCGGAATATTGGTGACTAAGCTCTGGGAACTTGAGAAGAGGCCTTTAAGCAAGATTGGTTCGTACACCGCTGCTATTGTACCTCATCTATCCGATCAACGCTGTTCTTGGCATCAACGGGCCAGAGAAGTTACGTCCAGCCCTAAATGTCCTGCATTATCTTTAATTGAAACCTAGTTGATTAAAAAGATAAATTCTCAAAACTTGCTATGATCTAACAAGATTGTTACTGCACTTTCTCGGCTTAATTATCCACTTCAATGACTCGCCAAATTCACGACCAATTTGCCAAGGAATATTTAGAGGAACTCTTAGCGTCTCTAGGAACGATTAAAAAGAGCAAGAAAGTCAAGAGTGAAGTCCAAGAAATCGATGTTTGGTTTGAACCAGCCTCAGCATCAAGGACGGAATTACCCTTGGGTTTACTCGCTAAAATGGCGGCGACTTGCTGCTTATTTGAACCTTTCCGTAACCCACCCTCCGAGGTAGAGATTCGCAGTTGCATCTCAAAGTTATATGCGGTTCATGGCGAGGTCTTGAGGAAGGCGAAAAGGACAAGCAAAACTCTAACAGAAGCTGAACTACCAGTTCTCTGGATTTTAACGCCTACTTTTTCGGGGAGAATGATTGAAGAATTCGTGGGAATCCCCCCTTCATTCCTACCGGAAGAGGGGATGAAAGAGGAGTGGGGAAAAGGAGTTTATTTTTCCCCCACGCTGTTCAAAACAGGAATTGTCGCCATCCATCAATTACCAGTCAATGAGGAGACTTTATGGTTGAGGGTACTAGGGAAAGGAGGGACACAGAAACGAGCAGTAGAAGAATTAGTGCAATTGCCTGAAGGTAATCCTTTCCAAGAGAATTTACTGGAAATTCTGGCCAACTGGCGGCAGAGTTTGGAATTAAGAGATAATTTAAGTACCGAAGAACAGGAGGAGATTATGAACCTATCACCAGCTTATCTAAAACAACGGGAAGAGTGGAAACAAGAAGGGATACAAGAAGGGATACAAGAAGGGATACAAGAAGGGATACAACGAGGCAGTTTAGAAGAACGGTATTCCCTGATAACCAGTCTTCTGGAAGGACGCTTTGGCAGCCTAGATGCAGAATTATCTGGTCTGGTGGAACAGATTGTCCAACTTCCCGTCTCCGAACGCACCGGGTTACTTCTTTCTCTGGCGAATTTATCTCGCTCAGAACTGTTAGAAAGATTCAGGGAAAATTAAACTTTCAGTCCCAATCTCAAAAACAGACAATTAAAATTCCCGATCAACAATCATTTCCAAATCCTGAAGAACCTTATAGCGCTTTTCACGTTACTGAGGTATCGACAAGTTTTGCTAACAAAGGGTTTAAGCCCCTTGCCCATACCTCATTCTGATGAAAACTGCTATAAATGTCCTGCTTATTTTGCTAGACTAAAGAAGTCCCAATTCTTGATTAGCCTGAGATAGGAAGGATTATGGTCAATCAAATCAGCATTGTCATCTCCAAGAATCCCGACGGATATTCACTCAAATCTCCTGAATTAGCAGCAATTGATTACCAGGATAGCTCTCTAGAAGGCGTTTTAAATCGACTGAAAGATGCCCTGGAAACTCATCTGATGGCTTCTGATATATCTCAAGAGGAGACTGGAGAATCAATTTTAAAGATAGTTGATAGGTTGAATCTGAACTTCCCTGAAGAAGAACTTGATCCGCTTCCATCTGACGGTGCAGAAGAGCATGACCATTATCTTTATGGGAGTCCCAAGAAAAGGCAATGAAACAAATTTTTGCCGACACTTTCTACTGGGTTGCTTTAATCAATCCCCAAGATAATTGGCATCAACGAGCCAGAGAAGTTACGTCCAGTCTCAAAAACGTTAAACTTGTAACGACGGATGAAGTTTTGGTAGAGCTACTGAATTTTATGTCAGTCCGGGGAGTAAATCGGAAGCGGCGTACTGTCGAATTTATCGATGATCTGCTCCAGAATCCCCGCCTTCAAGTCATTCCGCAAAACCGAGAATCATTCCTGCAAGGCTTCGAGTTATACCGCCGCCGTCCAGACAAAGAATATAGGCTGACAGATTGTATTTCATTGACGGTCATGCAGCGCTTAAAAATCAGTCAAGTGTTAACTCACGACAATCATTTTCAGCAAGAGGGTTTCATAATTCTATTTGAATAACAGAGGGAAAATTAAACTTTCAGTCCCCCTAAGCTAGGAAAAACTATCCCCAAGCATTAATAGAAAACGGGTTTCTCGGAGAAACCCGTTTTCTGTGCGTTACTCAACGGATTTAGTATGACAACTAATAAAAACACCTCCAATTAATGAAGGGGTATTGTCGGATTTTATTGATGGTATTAGGAGACTTTTGTGGTTTCTTTTTCTGAGGATTTAGAGGATTTCAATTGGCGCTTGAGGGTTGAGGCTGCGCCTAGAGTGCCGAGGGCGAGGAGGCTGAGGGTTGAGGTGGGTTCGGGAACTACTGTGATTAATTCTTTAGTAACATTTCCCGTAATTTCAAGACCTGTGCTGAAGATATATTTTTCCCCAATTGTAAATGTGGAAGATATTAAAGCAAGTTCTGGATTTGTTACAGTGTACTCAAAAGCAGATAAAGGATTAGTTGAATTTAAAAAGAAATTACCTAATATTATTTCCTCACCGGTATCGGGATCTATGCCTATTGCTTGATCTGAAAACCACTGAGTGCTATAGCTTATCGCTCCTCCTTGTGGGATCTGGTTTCCTGGAGAGCCTATAGTTGCATTAAATCCAGTTGAATTGATTAAATTTCCATTAACAGTAACATCGCTAAATAAGCCTTCTAAATCTCCAGTAGTAGTTATTCTAAAAATTCCAGTTCCAGAATCAATAGTCCCTGAGATATTTTGCAAACTACTAAGGCTTGTACTATAAGTAATATTGCCTTTCTTATCTTTGAAGTCTGCTACTTTGACTGTACAAGATATTGCTCCCGGACATCTAACCACTGAAGTCCCACCGCCTTTTTTTGGCAAAGGAATTGCTTCATCACCATTTAAAGTTAAGGTTGCTATCGATCGATCTTCAGAAATCCATTTTGGTGTAATTTTTGCGGCAAAAGCAGGTTCAATAGCTAAAAAAGCAAGGCTTACAATGCTTAAACTTAATGACCAAAATTTTTTGTGCTTAGTTATCATACTTTTTTACTCTCACAAAAGTGATTGAATACGATCGCCCTCCCTCGCAGCCAGGTCAAGCAACAACCCAACCCAACACCAAAAGCGGATAGCAAAACAATACACATTCCCCCCCCCCACAACTGTATTTTAAGCTACATTTTTATAAATATTTACATTCCTAGCCGTCAGGCTTCTTGGGACAGGTTAAGAGCGATCGCATTCTATCTCCAGTAGTCAACAATGCCGATGACAAGAGCTAAGTTAAGATTGAGGGGCATTCAGTTGTTAACTCATGTAATTCTTGAGTAGGGGGAAAATATGACGACACTACTTGTACAAGCGACCTCGGCTCCTCTGATGATTGATCTTCCTTGGATTATGCCGATGACGGAGGAGCAGTTTTATGAATTTTGTTTAGCCAATCGAGATTTACGCATTGAACGCAGTGCCAGTGGAGAAGTGATCGTTATGCCTGCTGCTTTTTCAGATACGGGTAATCGCAATTTTAATATCGCCGCTCAACTTTGGAACTGGTCAGAACTAGATGGGACAGGGCTTGGGTTTGATTCTAGTGCGGGTTTTACGCTGCCCAATGGTGCGACTCGTTCACCCGATGCTGCTTGGATTAAATTAGAACGCTGGAATGCTTTAACAGAAAAACAAAAAGCCTCTTTTGCCCCCATCTGTCCCGATTTTGTCATTGAATTACGTTCTGCTAGTGATAGAGTATCCAGTTTGCAGAAAAAGATGGAGGAATATATTGCCAATGGTACTTTATTGGGTTGGTTAATCGATCGCCAAAATCGCCAAGTCTATATTTATCGCCCCCATCGAGAACCAGAAATTTTAAATGATCCTGAAACCGTTAGTGGTGATCCAGAATTGCCGGGGTTTGAGTTAGTAATGGCTAAGATTTGGTGAATGCGATCGCTTCGGACTCCCGTTATGAATTAGGAAGTAAGGAAGTGGGGAAGTGGGAAGTGGGGAGTGGGTTTTTAAAGTTGGATTGGGAGTTAATCATACTGTTAAAAAAGGATTTAGTATCAGAGGCGACCGGGATTTTCCCACAACTCGATCGAATGTGCTATCATTCTGAGCAAATAGAGTAAGTCAGCCTAATTCAACGACGGTGTGTTGAAGCGGAGGAACCGAATTTGGGGCGCATTTCAGTCAATGAAAAGGACATCTCTCAGTCCTAGCCCGTCAGCTAACTTCGTCGGCATTGGGGGAAGACTGAAGGGAAACAGAATAGGAGATATTCCTGCAAATATTCTGACTCTTTCAGGATTCTTGGTTGGTACTGCTCATTATCTGTACCTCGATCCTCATATAAGGGTAAATAACATGAATATTGCGGCTATTTTAGTCGCTGCGCGTGCCACAGGCAGGCAAGCGAAAGCTTGGCTGTTCAAGGATGTGGTACTGTATCCGGCGATGGGTTTTATCGGTCTGATTACCCTCTGGTGGATAATTGCGACTTTCCGAAGTGAATTGATGCCCAATCCTTGGCAGGCCTTGACTAGCAATCTGGATTATATTCTCCATCCCTTCTATCGTCGCGGTCCGGGCAATCTCGGCATTGGTTGGCTATTGCTGGCCAGTTTGCGACGCGTCTTAATTGGTTTTCTGTTGGGAGCATTAGTGGCTATTCCGGTCGGGTTTCTCATCGGGCTATCCCGGCCGGCTATGCTCATCCTCAATCCGATCATTCAAATTCTACGCCCCGTTTCCCCCCTAGCTTGGCTACCCATCTCTCTAGCCATGTTTGGAGTCGCGGAACCCTCGGCCATTTTTGTTATTTTTATCACCTCCCTCTGGTCAACCATGATTAATACAGCCCTAGGAGTCGGTAGTGTACCCAAAGACTATATCGATGTGGCCAGAGTCCTAGAAATGCCCAAATATCGCCAGATTTTAAAAATTATCCTCCCCGCTAGTTTGCCTTACATTTTTACGGGATTGCGCTTAAGTTTAGGAATTGCTTGGTTAGTCATCGTAGCCGTGGAAATGTTAACCGGAGGTGTGGGAATCGGGTTTTTTCTTTGGGATGAGTGGAATCGCTTAAACCTTAGTTCCGTCTTTCTGGCGGTGATTGTCATTGGCGTTACCGGTTTAATCCTCGATTACCTAATTAGCCGTTTACAAGTCCTTGTCACCCATCGTCCCGCTAAACCGGGCAGTTAATACCATGATTCCCCCCATATCTAGACGTACCTTCCTTCAAGGATTGGGGACGACCCTGGTTACTGGTAGCCTGACTGCCTGTACTATCAATGCCAGTCGCAACCCGACGGGATTAACCGAGGCAGCCCTGGCCGTAACCCCGATTATCGATCCGAAAACCCTAGAAAAACCTAACCTCACCGTGGGATATGTCCCCGTCAATGATTGCGCCCCCTTCGCGGTTGCCTGGGAAAAAGGCTTTTTTCGCAAGTATGGACTGAATGTCACCCTCAGTCGGGAAGCAAGTTGGGCGAATTCCCGTGATGGGATTATCTTCGGACGCTTGGACGCTTCTCCCGTGGTCTCCGGGGCGATTACCAATGCGAGGACGGGGGCAGAAGGGGCGCGGGTTGCCCCTCTGTGTGGGGCGATGACTATTCATCGACACGGCAACGCTATGACCATGAACCGGCCGATGTGGGATTTTGGCCTTCGACCTTGGCGAGAGTATAATGGCGATCTTCAGCAAGCGGGCAAGCAACTGCACGCCTATTTCCAGAGTATCCCCCCAGAAGAGCGCATCTGGGCAGCAGTCTTGAGTTCCTCCATCTATGAATACTTCCTGCGTTATCTGACGGCATCGATGGGCATTAATCCCATTGAGGAATTTCGTCTTTTGATTATTCCGCCACCGCAGATGGTCAACAATATGCGTATTGGCACAATGCAAGCTTATATGGTGGCCGAACCCTGGAACACTAGGGCGATTAGGGGTAACGAAGGAGTCGGTTTTACCTTTGCCCAGGGACGGGAAATCTGGCAAGGACACCCCGATCGCATTCTAGCGGTGATGGAGTCTTTTATCGAAGAAAACCCGAAAACCTATCGCTCTTTAGTCAAAGCGATGATTGAAGCTTGTCAGTATTGCGATCGACCTGAAAATCGAGAGGAAGTAGCGACGATCATTTCCGGGCGCTCGTTTACAGGGGCAAAACCACAATTGACCCGCCCCGGCATTGTTGGCGATTACAACTATGGCGGTTTCGATGATCGAAAACGTCTGGTTAAGGACATAGCCACGACAATTTTTTTCGCCATGCCCGAGGATATTGCCAAAGCCGATCACGATCATTCTACCTTTCTCTGGCAATCCGAAAGTCTTTGGTTAATCACCCAAGCCGCTCGCTGGGGACAGATTGCTGAAATACCCAAAAATGCCGAAGAAATAGCCAAAAAAGCCTGGAGAACTGATTTATACCGTCAAATCGCCGACGATATGGGTATTATTTGTCCCAGCGAGGATTATTACGTTGTACCAGCAAGGTCTTTTATTGATCAAAAAGCTTTTGATCCTAGCGATCTCGTTGGTTATCTCAATAGTTTTGAAATTCGCGCCAATTTACCTCAATTCTTTTATTTGCAGGGATAATTAATTATTATGGCTCAATTCTCCTCTGTTCCTAACTCGATCTCAGGTTCCTTTTCTGGGGAGGAATTTTTAGAGATTAAAAATATCGTTAAAGCTTACCCTAAAGCTGATGGCAGTAATTTTGTCGTTCTCGATGGGGTCAATCTGACTATTGGTTCCCAAGAATACATTTCGGTGATCGGTCATTCTGGTTGTGGCAAATCGACGCTTTTAAAAATTATCGCTGGTTTAGAACAAGCCTCCTCGGGACAGGTCACTTTAGAAGGAAAGTTAATTCGTCAACCGGGGGCCGACCGCATGATGGTTTTTCAACATTATTCTCTTTTGCCCTGGTTGACAGTGCGAGAAAATATTCGTTTGGCGGTGGATGAAGTTCTTAAAAGTGCTAGTAAAGTTGAAAAAAATAGCCTTGTTAATGAACATTTAGCTATGGTGCATTTAACGGCCGCTGCTGATAAATATCCCGAAGAAATCTCCGGCGGAATGAAGCAGCGGGTGGGCATCGCTCGCGCTTTGGTAACTCGACCGAAAATGCTATTGATGGATGAACCTTTTGGGGCTTTAGATGCTTTAACTAAGCGAAAATTACAACAGGAAGTTCTCAAAATTTGGGAGAGTCACCGGCAAGCGGTGATCATGATTACCCATGATGTAGATGAGGCAATTTTTATGTCCGATCGCATTGTTTTAATGACCAATGGGCCTCATGCTAATATCGGTGAGATTTTAACAGTCCCTTTTCCCCATCCCCGGGATCGTCACGCCATGCGAGAAACTCAAGAATATTATGATTTGAGAAATCATGCTCTCGATTTTCTAGAGCGTTATTTTACAGCGGATGAATAGGTGGTGAAAAAAGTGAGATTAACCTAGAGTCGCAACTCTGAAATCAGGAGAAACTAGGTTAATTTTTTATCTCCTCAACTAGATTGAATATAACGCTGTTCTATATTGTTGCCCACGGGAAATCCACTCAACACCGATAGAACAGCGATAACTAATCATCCTATTAAGATTGGCTCAAGGTAGCCAATTCTGAGGCTAAAGGATCAACCCGGCGCAAATTTGCCCCTAATGCTCTTAATTTACCCTCTAAATTATCGTAACCTCGATCGAGGTGATGGAGTCCCTGCACAATAGTAGTCCCCCGGGCTGCCAATCCCGCTACCACCAAAGCTGCCGAAGCGCGTAGATCCGTGGCCATCACCGGCGCCCCAGATAGGAAAGGCACACCGCGCACTAAAGCCACATTTCCTTTGACCTTGATATCTGCTCCCAGACGCTTTAATTCGGCCACATGACGCAGACGGTTTTCAAAAACCGTTTCATTAACCACACTACTGCCCTCGGCTAAAGTTAATAGAGCCATAAATTGGGCCTGCATATCCGTGGGAAAACCGGGATAGGGCAGGGTTTCGATATCGGTGGCTTTTAAGTCCTTAGGGATAATCCGCAGACGATTAGGACCATCTTCCACCACTTCCGGACCGATTTCGTGCAGTTTGGCAATTACCGAAGCTAAATGGCACGGAATCACGGGATAAAGACTTATTTCTGAGCGGGTAATCGCCCCGGCTATCAGTAAAGTTCCGGCTTCAATGCGATCGGGAATGATACTGTAATCGGTACTGTGCAGACGGGAAACTCCCTCAATGACAATTGTATTGGTCCCAGCACCGCGAATTTTTGCACCCATGGAAACACAAAAATCGGCTAAATCAATCACCTCCGGCTCTTGGGCCGCATTACCGAGAATGGTTTCCCCTTCCGCTAAAGTCGCCGCCATCATTAGGGTTTCCGTCGCTCCCACACTGGGATAATCCAGATAAATATTCGCCCCTTTCAGACGACCATTACCTTTAACGCGGGCGTGTACCATGCCGCTATCGATTAATACATCTGCACCCATTGACTGGAGACCCCTAACGTGCAGATCCACCGGTCTGGCCCCAATGGCGCAGCCGCCGGGGAGGGGAACTTTTGCTTCTCCTAAACGGGCTAAAATCGGTCCGATGGCGAAAAAACTGGCCCGCAACTGGGAGACGAGATCGTAGGGTGCTTGAGCTTGTTTGAGGTCTCTGCCATCAATCTCTAGTCTATCTCTGGTGCGACGGACTTGCACGCCCAAGGCCGAGAGAATTTGACTCATCCGCTCGATATCGGCCAGGGCAGGTACATTACTAATCTGGCACTCGTCGGAGCAGAGTAAAGCCCCCGCCATAATGACTAGAGCGGCATTTTTGGCACCACTGATCTTGACTTCACCCTTGAGAGAGTGACGACCTTGAATTTCTAAATAGGGATGCTCGGTATCGATGGTCATAGGATCATTCATTTATCTTGGTTGGCAGTCTTGGCTAAGGATAGCTTCGGCAAAATGACACTGCATTTTATCAGATTTTTGAGGAAATTATTGGTGATTCTACCCCGAAAAGCGATTTTCGTCTTAATTATCTGAACCATCTTGACTTATGGATTGTCCGATAGTATAATAAAAGATTGTGAAAGAAAAATGCGGAACTGGCGGAATTGGTAGACGCGCTAGATTCAGGTTCTAGTGTCTGCAAAGACTTTCGGGTTCAAGTCCCGAGTTCCGCATTATCTCCCTCAAGACGTGGTTGTTTAGGGTAGGCCTAGCGGGGTGAAAAATCCTATTGGCTATAGTCTTGATCGCTCTCCTGTAACGGCTATGATTAGCAGTGTTCAAAACCCTTTAATCAAGCAAATTCGCAAGCTACACCGCACTAGAGAGCGACAGGAGCAGAATTTGTCCTTAATTGAGGGAACGCACTTACTAGAGACAGCTTTAGCGGTGAATTGTTCCCTAGAGACAGTTTTTTATACTGAAAAGTGGCGGCAAAGACAGGGAGAATTAGCGCAGAAGCTTCAAAATCAAGCCAAACGAGTCGAGATAGTTTCCCCGGAAGTCCTCGCTTCCCTTGCAACAACGGTTAATCCCGATGGTGTGATTGCCACTATTTCCCGTCATCACCTTCATCCAACCCCCCAAAATCCGCTACAATTGGGCTTAGTTTTGGAAAGATTGCAGGATCCGGGTAATCTCGGCACTATTATTCGCACTGCCGTGGCTACGGAAGTACAGGGTATCTGGTTAAGTCTCGATAGCGTCGAAATCGATAATCCCAAAGTGATCCGCAGTTCCGCCGGGGAATGGTTTCGATCGCCCCTGGTGGTAGAATCGGATTTATCGGCTTTAGTGAAAAAATATCAAGCAGAGGGGGTAAAAGCGATCGCAACTTTACCCACAGCCACCAAAAACCACTGGGAGATTGATTTTACCCGTCCGACTTTAATATTATTAGGCAATGAAGGAGCCGGTTTATCACCCCAATTAGCGACTTTAGCCGATGAAACGGTGAAAATTCCCCTCTTTGGTGGTGTGGAATCTTTAAATGTTGCGATCGCTACTGCTGTCATCCTCTACGAAGCTAGAAGACAATTATCCTACAGTAGGGTGGATTAGCGTCAGCGTAATCCACCGTTAAACCAGACAAGAATTAGAGATTTATGTATTCTCGTTTTCTGTCTCCCAATCTAAATCATCTAGCATCTTCAACAATAAATCGATGAATAGGATAATTGCCCCACCCTCCTCTGGTTTAGGATCGATGAGTCGATGAGCGTAATGATTACGAAAAACCTTCAATATACCTGAATATAAATCACGGTATCCTTCTAATTTTCCCGAGGAAGGTTTATCTTTTTGTACGGATTTACTGCTTCCAAAAATTCGGTTAACAATATCTATACCCGTGGCTTTTGGATCAGTAGTATCAATATTTCCCAGTTGCCGCAAGCGTTCCTCTAAAACAACTGTCGCATTGCGAACCGCACTATCCCAAGCTGTTGGATCGTCTCCACCCGCACTCAGAGAAATACGGACTCTCTCCCATAGTTTGGAGTCTAAATGTTCAACTTCAGTTAAGGGAATTAGATGACGAATAGCCGAGCGATCGGGTTCAGCAAAGTTAGAATCAACCGCTTCATAAGCTTTTTGTGTTAGAGCGCCCTTGTATTCATCCGAGGCTATTCCTTGCCACTTAATATAACGATGGTCTTGTAATATAGCGAGCTCTGTGAATTCGACCTCAGGACAGCTATCAGAACCCGTGTAATTTGGCCAACTAGGACCTCCGAAAACCTGACAACCCCACAAAATATTGCCCTCGGGAAGATGACCAGCCCGTACTTCTTTAACTATCCATCGCAAAAGGTTTTTTTGATTTTCTGTTAGACTCATATTTACACCTCGAAAGGTAAAGAACAGTACTATTATACTATGTACTTTTGATTTTCGTAACGGGAATTTGCTAAAATTGACATCTATATAGGGTCTGCTGAAAAAGTACGGGCGAAGCATTCGGATAGAAAATCTACGGTTTCACCGATAGGTTATTGCCCGAATGCTTCGCCCCTACAGGACACGGGCCGATGAAGACGCAAGGTTTTGAACGAAGATTCTCTCAAAATCTTGCACCTGTGAGAGCAAAACAGAACCCTAAAACCCTTACCTCGTCTATATTTCACATTTATTCAGCAAGCCCTATATAAATCCCTCGGATAGGTGAAACTGTTTCTATGAATAGTGAAATTTGATACAGTCAACCAATTTTTTACACTTCCGTTTTTTTGGCAAGTTTTGGCGGAATTTGCGCGGCTGTTAAGGTGACAATTTGGCCATCTTTGAAAATGCTGATAGACTCTCCTAAGAGGCGGTGTCTCTCAATTGCTTCTGCGATTGCGACTCTAACACCTGTATCGATTCGTTCCGATAATTTATCAGGAATTGGCTCAGTCATGGGCTGCCTCGGTTATTTGTTGCCAGATAGAGGAGTCATAGATAATGACTTGTTGATTGAAGGGACGTTCAGCAACTAAGTGCGGCTCATCCCCAGAATTATCATAGATCACCCAAGTATCGCACAAAGGTAAATACAACTGCTTGACATCCTCGCCGCCGTAAAAGTGCGGCGATTCCTAAACCTCACGATTTAAGTTTCTGCTTCCACCACCGTCGCATACCACAGTTAAAAAACCATGTACTGTCTTACACTAAGCCGAGTTTTCAAGGTGCTGCGCCGTCCACTTGGTTTTCGAGACTGGCCTTTTAATTCTAACGTAAAGCCAACCTAGAACGGCGGGGTTTCAGACCCAAAATTTCCGATGAGGTTAATGCGTCCCCGCTCATAACGACGACGAACCACATCTTCAGGAATATTATGACCGCCACTGGCTACCCTTCTGTGAACTCTCTCTAAAGCTAATTCTGGACTTTGTAGCCAAAAATAAATAAGATTGAGCCTATAGCCAGAACTTTGACAGTCTCTCAAAAAACGGTCAAAATATCGGGCTGCCAGGGTGCTTTCAAAAGCAAAATCTATTCCTTGGCACTTCAGTGTTATCAGCCTTTCTAACATCAAGCGTCCTGCTTGGATAGCAACCGACTCAGGATTAAAAGGTGAGAGTCCGGCGGCAATTTCATCGGCGTTAACGTACTCGATAACGCCTAAAAAGTTGGGTAAAAGTTTTTTAGCGACGGTGGTTTTCCCGGAACCATTGGGGCCACCAATTAGATAAACATCAGACATGAGGGAAAAGCTCGTCCTCCAGATTATTTTGACGCCAATTCAAAAATGAAACGCATCAACCTCAAGAGTTGACAGAAAAAGGCTCATCAGGTACTGTCTGATCATTAACAACAACAAATCAGACCCAAAAATGAGCCGCCCACATCTTAACATAGAACAAAGAAA
>VYKY01000100.1_pt1 | contig 16145 bp, 11 predicted proteins | sample 5114441 | NCBI WGS metagenome assembly VYKY01 (sample SAMN12291804, study PRJNA351875) | freshwater metagenome | isolation source: freshwater lake | place: USA: Michigan, Gull Lake | collected 2013-08-08 | reverse complement strand
CGCCTTTGGCGCTGACGGCATCATCATTCCGAAGGACCGGGCGGCGGCGGTGACTGGAGTGGTGGCCAAGGCCTCTGCGGGGGCCTCGGCGCACACCCGCATCGCGCGGGTGACCAACATCTCGAGGGCCATCGAGCAGCTGAAGCAAGAGGGCTACTGGACGGTCGCCGCCCAGCCCGACGCGAAGGAGTCGCTCTTCAGCGCGCGCCTCGACGGGTCCCTGGTGATCGTGGTGGGAGCCGAGGGCCCCGGGGTTCGCAAGGGCGTGCTCGAGCACTGCGACTTCCTGGTGCGAATACCGATGAGCGGGCAGGTGGCGTCATTGAACGCCTCGGTGTCGGCAGCGCTGCTGCTGGCCGAGGTCAGCCGTCGGCGCCTGAACCGCCCGGTGAGGCCCGCCGTCGCGGAAGTTCCCGTCGCCGAAGAGGGCGAAGACCCGGACGAATAGGCTCGAGGTTCGGGTGGCTCAGCGAAACGGTCAGCCGGCCCTCGGGCCCTTCGTCGGGAACCCTTGACTTGTGTTTTCGCACATGGGTAGAGAGCGCCGCCCTTCGAGACGGGCTGAAGGGTTCCCCCAGAAGTTCTGGAAGTTAGCAGGTGTAGACAGGGGCAGGCGGCTGCCGGTGTAGCTCAGCTGGTAGAGCACCTGATTTGTAATCAGTAGGTCGCGGGTTCGAATCCCGCCGCCGGCCAGACGAGACAAGTGAATAGCATGACCCTTCGCGCGGAGGGGTAGCCAAGTGGCCAACGGCAACAGACTGTAAATCTGTCGGTCCTCGACCTTCGGTGGTTCGAATCCACCCCCCTCCACAGCAGCACACGACAGTGGCGGGACACCTCGCGGCTGAGCGTGGAAGTACGAAGACGCGATGTGCGGGGATAGCTCAGCTGGTAGAGCGTCAGCCTTCCAAGCTGAATGTCGCGGGTTCGAATCCCGTTCCCCGCTCCAGGCAGCAGAAGCGACAGTCTGGCCAGAGCCGCACCGAAGGGTTTGACCGAAGGGTTTGAAAGAGCAGAGCAGGGCAGAGCCGAAGAAGTGCAAAGACAGCCAGACAAGACGGAACAGAGGGACAGCAGGAGCAGTGCCCAGATAGCTCAGTTGGTAGAGCACATCCTTGGTAAGGATGAGGTCACCGGTTCAATCCCGGTTCTGGGCTCCATTTTTGGTAGCAGACGCAGCCTCAGGCCATTCGCAGTCTCAACGCCTCACCGAAGAAAACCAGCGCCGCTCGTTCGAGCACAAAGAAAGGTCGACCATGTCGAAGGAGAAGTTCGAGAGAAACAAGCCGCACGTCAACATCGGAACCATTGGCCACGTCGACCACGGCAAGACGACGCTGACCGCCGCGATCACCAAGGTGCTGGCCAAGACCGGTGGCGCCACGTTCCTGGCGTATGACCAGATCGACAAGGCTCCGGAAGAGCGCGCGCGCGGCATCACCATCTCGACCGCGCACGTGGAATACCAGACGGCCAACCGTCACTACGCGCACGTCGACTGTCCCGGCCACGCCGACTACGTGAAGAACATGATCACCGGCGCCGCCCAGATGGACGGCGCGATCCTGGTAGTCTCGGCGGCTGACGGCCCGATGCCGCAGACCCGTGAGCACATCTTGCTCGCGCGCCAGGTCGGCGTTCCGTACATCGTGGTTTTCCTGAACAAGGTCGACATGCTCGATGACCCCGAGCTGCGCGAACTCGTCGAGATGGAAGTTCGCGACCTGCTGAAGAAGTACGACTTTCCGGGCGACAAGACCCCCATCGTTCCCGGGTCGGCCCTCAAGGCGCTCGAAGGCGACCAGTCCGACATCGGCGAGAAGTCCATTCTCAAGCTGATGGAAGCGGTCGACTCCTACATTCCCAACCCCGTTCGCATGACGGACAAGCCCTTCCTGATGCCGGTCGAGGACGTGTTCTCGATCGAAGGTCGTGGCACCGTGGCGACTGGCCGCGTCGAGCGTGGCCGTGTGCACGTGGGCGACGAGGTCGAGGTGATCGGCATTCGCGCCACTGCCAAGACCGTGGTGACGGGCGTCGAGATGTTCAAGAAGCTGCTCGACGAGGGCATGGCTGGCGACAACATCGGCGCGCTGGTTCGCGGTCTCAAGCGCGAAGACATCGAGCGTGGCCAGGTGCTCGCGAAGCCCGGCTCGGTTTCTCCCCACACCAAGTTCAAGGGCCAGGTGTACGTGCTGACGAAGGAAGAGGGCGGCCGCCACACGCCGTTCTTCAAGGGCTACCGGCCGCAGTTCTATTTCCGCACCACCGACGTGACCGGCAGCGTGAAGTTGCCCGAAGGCGTCGAGATGGTCATGCCGGGCGACAACATCGCCATCGAGGTCGAGTTGATCACCCCGATCGCGATGGAGAAGGAACTGCGCTTCGCCATTCGTGAAGGCGGCAAGACGGTCGGCGCCGGAGTCGTGGCTGAAATCATCGCGTGAGTTGAAGGTGTTGTTTTTCTTGAGGTGCGCGGTGTCGCACACCTCTTGACACGAGGGGAAGGCTCTGTCAGAGGGCCTTCCCTTCTGTCGTCTCAAGGGCCCGTCGCGGCCATCGAATCAAGGAGTTTGTCATGCCCAAGGGCAACCGCAGCCTGATCTCGCTCGAGTGCACGGTGTGCAAAGAGCGCAACTACACCACCACCAAGAACCGCCGCAAGCAGCAGGACAAGCTCGAGCTGAGCAAGTTCTGCAGCCGCTGCCGCAAGCACACGGCTCACAAAGAAGGCAAGGTCAGCTAACGGCTGGGCTGTTTGTCCTGGTTGGTCGTCTGGAATTGTTCGTTTCGCGTAGGCCAGTAGCTCCAACGGTAGAGCAGCGGTCTCCAAATCCGCGTGTTGTGGGTTCGAATCCCTCCTGGCCTGCCATTTCTCGCCGGTGTCGAGACTCACTCTCGTCAGTCGGAAGTGTGTCTTTGACCCATTCAATAGTCGTCTCGTCGGAAGGTGCCCATGTCTGCCTCTGAGGCCTCGGATCAAGCCAACCGAGCAGAAATCGACCCGAAGCGGTTCGTCGTCATCTCGTACCTGGTGTTGGGGCTCGTGCTGGCGCTGTTCTTCGGTCACCTGCTCGAGCTGTTGTTTGCCCAGTTCGGGTGGGGGTCGAACGCGCTGGTCGCAGGTATTCCGCTGTCGAAGCCGCCTGATCTGTTCGGGTTCTTGTTGGCCATCGGCGCAGCAGCCTATTGCTGGACGAACCCACGCATTCACACCCTGTCGCTGGAAGTGGCGACCGAGCTCAAGCGCGTCTCGTGGCCCTCGTGGGAAGAGACGCGCATCTCGACCTTCGCGGTGGTGTTCGCTTCGCTGATCGCCGCGGTGGTGCTCTCGGCCATCGACGCCCTGAGCCTTCGGCTCATGGTCGACTGGTTGCCCGTGATCTGGGAGTACCTGTGAAATGGGAGACGCGGCGATGAGCGAAGGCGACAAGAAGTGGTACGTCGTTCACACGTACTCGGGCTTCGAGAACAAGGTGAAGAAGAACCTTGAAGACCTGATCGCGCAGCGCGAGCTGCAGGGTGAGTTCGGTCAGATCTTCATTCCGGTCGAGCAGGTGGTCGAGATGCGCGACGGCCAAAAGCGTCAGACGCGCCGAAAGACCATGCCCGGCTACATTCTGGTGCAGATGGCGATGACGCCCATCACCAAGTCGCTGGTCAAGAACACGCCGAAGGTGACCGGTTTTCTGGGGGCTCAAGGGCAAGATGACCCGCCGCCCCTGCCCGAGCGTGAGGTTCAGCGCATCACGACGGCGATGACTGAAGGGGCGATGAAGCCGAAGCCGAAGGTGCACTTCGATGACGGCGACACCGTGCGAGTCATTGACGGCCCGTTCGCGAACTTCAATGGAACCGTCGAAGAGGTGAACCCTGAGAAGGGTCGCGTCAAGGTGCTGGTGAGCATCTTCGGGCGCTCGACGCCGGTTGAGCTCGACTTCATGCAGGTCGAGAAGACCGCCGGGTAAACGAGGGCTGGAATTGCCACGGCGCTGGCGGGACGCGGCTGAAGACCCCGTGGTCGCGCCAGCTGGTTGAGACTGTTGAGCAGGTTGAACGGAGGACACTGGGCATTTCGCCCAGTGCTTGTGGGAGGCGAAGGGACACTTCGCCGCTTGAACCACGGGAGAGCACGCAATGAAGAAGATTACAGGAACGGTCAAGCTGCAGATTCCGGCTGGTAAAGCCAACCCCGCGCCGCCGATTGGCCCCGCGCTCGGTCAGGCCGGCGTCAACATCATGGAGTTCTGCAAGCAGTTCAACGCGAAGACTCAGGCTGCCATGAAGGAAGCCCTGATCATTCCGGTGATCATCACGGTCTACCAGGACCGCTCGTTCTCTTTCGAGCTGAAGACGCCTCCGGCGTCGGTCCTGCTGAAGAAGGCCGCGGGTCTTCACACCGAGAAGAAGAAGGGCTCGGGCGCCAAGAAGACCGGCAAAGAAGTGGTTGGGTCCGTCACCACCAAGCAGCTCGAGGAGATCGCCAAGCAGAAGATCGGCGACACCACGGCGGCTTCGGTCGAGGCCGCGATGCGCACCATCGCTGGCACCGCGCGTTCGATGGGCATTCAGGTCAAGTAACCAACCACCTCTTTCACTCTTCAAAAGACAAGGAAATCACTCATGCCTGGCAAGAAATTCAAGGCCGCTGCGGCCAAGGTCGATCGCAACAAGCGCTACTCGGTGGCTGACGGCTTCAAGCTGCTGAAGGAAGCGGTGGTCGCCACCAAGTTCGACCAGACCATCGACGTCGCCATCAACCTCGGCATCGACCCCAAACACGCGGACCAGATGGTTCGTGGCGCGGTGGTGCTGCCGCACGGCACCGGCAAGAGCGCGCGCGTCGCGGTGTTCGCGCGCGGCGAGAAGCAGACCGAGGCGACCAACGCCGGCGCCGACTTCGTCGGCGAGGCCGAGCTCGCGAAGAAGATCGAAGAGGGCTTCATGGACTTCGACACCGTCATCGCGACGCCCGACATGATGGGCGTGGTGGGGCGGCTCGGGAAGGTGCTCGGCCCCCGCGGCCTGATGCCGAACCCCAAGGTGGGCACCGTGACGGCCGACCTGGCCCGCGCGATTCGTGAAGCGAAGGGCGGCAAGATCGAGTTCCGCGCTGAGAAGGCCGGCATTCTTCACGCGCCCGTCGGCAAGGCCTCGTTCCCTGCCGAGAAGCTGCAGGAGAACTTCCTGTCGCTGATGGAGACGGTGATGAAGATGAAGCCCGCCACCGCCAAGGGCGTGTACCTGCAGGGCGTCGCCATCAGCTCGACCATGGGGCCGGGCATCAAGCTCGACACCGCCGAGCTGGGAGCGAAGTTCAAGTAAGGGTCCCCGGGTTGATTGGGGCCGGCGGCGAGTCACCGCTCCAGCCCGCCTGGCCGAGTAACCCTTCGAAGCGCTTCAGTTTAGTCGGGTTGACAGCCGAAACCCGAATCGGGTAAGGGCCCAACTCTGTATCGACAGTCGTCAAGAACAAGCTGCGCAGAAGGCGTCAAGGGGGGCAGCACAAGATTCGAAGACTTCAGAAGTGAAGAGAAGGACCGCATCACCCTGGTTGAAGACAGCAGGGGCTGCTTGCACTCGACGTCGACTGCTCTTGGCACCCTGACTGATTGGGTCAGGGCGAGCAGGCGAAGGAGAGTCAGGGGGCTTAAACGGCGCCGTCAGTTCGAGGCTGCCCTGCCGAGACAGGGAGCGCTGAAGGTGATGGTTGTACTCGAGTCACTGTTGTTCTCGCTCTCGCACTTTGCACCAGGAAACACAGACGGAAGGAGGTGACGAAGTGCTCAAGAGCGAGAAAGAAGTGCTGTCGAAGGAGCTGAACGACAAGTTCACCCGCGCGAAGTCGGTGGTCATCGCCGAGTTCAAGAAGCTGGACGTCGAGACCGTGAACCGGCTTCGGCGAAAGCTGCGTGAGGGCAAGGTGGAGTGGAAGGTGTTGAAGAACACCATCGCCCGCCGCGCCGCGAAGGGAACGTCTGTTGAGCTGGTCTCTGACGACTTCGTCGGGCCGGTGGCTGCTGCCATCAGCTACGACGACGTGGTCGCGCCAGCCAAGATCCTGGCGGAGTTCACCAAGGAACTGCAGACGATCACCATTCGCAGTGGGGTCGTTCAAGGACAGAAGATCGACGCGAAGGGCGTGCAGGCGCTGGCGAAGTTGCCGGGCTTGACCGAGCTGCGCGCGAAGATTCTGGGGGTCATCAACATGCCTGCCGGCAAGTTGGTGCGCACCATCGCCGAGCCCAGCAACGCGCTGGCCCGGGTCCTCAAGGCGAAAGCCGACAAGCAGTGAAGTCGAACAGTGATTCGTTTTGAAAACCAACCATCAACCATTCGAAGTACCGAGAAAGAAGACACATCATGGCAGACATCAATGCAATCGTTGAGTCGTTGTCGGCGCTGACCGTCCTGGAAGCCGCTGACCTGGTCAAACAGCTCGAGACCAAATGGGGCGTCTCGGCGGCCGCCGTGGCGGTTGCGGGCCCTGCTGGCCCCGCTACTGCGGCTCCCGTCGAAGAGAAGACCGAGTTCACGGTCGTTCTCGCCAAGGCTGGCGAGAAGAAGATCGACGTCATCAAGGTCATTCGCGAGCTGACCGGCCTGGGCCTCAAGGAGGCCAAGGACCTGGTCGAGGGCGCGCCCAAGACCGTGAAGGAAGGCGTGAACAAGGAAGAGTCGGCGAAGATGAAGGAGAAGCTGACCGCGGTCGGAGCGACGGTCGAGCTCAAGTAATCGACTCGAAGCTGAAGTCTGGAAGAGCCGGTGGCCCAGAAGTGGGGTCACCGGCTTTGCCTGCTTAATGCCAGTACCGGTCTCAAGAAGTCCCCATCAGAAGAAGCTTTGTTTGTTGATGCACAAGGTTCCCCTCACCGCCGACTGAGAGAAGCGAATGCCGACCCTGCAGAACAACTTCCGGACGCGGAAGAGCTTCGCGAAGATCAACAAAGTCATCGAGATCCCCAACCTCATCAACATTCAGAAGTTGTCGTACGAGAAGTTCCTCCAGGCCGACGTCGCCCCCGAGAAGCGCGAAGATGTGGGCCTGCAGGCGGTGTTCAAGAGCGTCTTCCCGATTCGCGACTTCAACGAGACCAGCTCTCTGGAGTTCGTCAGCTACAACCTCGAGAAGCCCAAGTACGACGTCGACGAGTGCCGTCAGCGCGGCATGACGTTCGCGGCGCCCATCAAGGTCGTCGTTCGCCTGGTGGTCTGGGACAAGGACGAAGAGACCGGCGCGCAGTCGATTCGCGACGTCAAGGAGCAGGAGGTCTACTTCGGTGAGATCCCGCTCATGACCGAGCACGGGACGTTCATCATCAACGGCACCGAGCGCGTGGTGGTCAGCCAGCTGCACCGCAGCCCGGGCGCGTTCTTCGATCACGACAAGGGCAAGAGCCACTCGTCGGGCAAGCTGCTCTACAACGCGCGCATCATTCCCTCGCGCGGCTCGTGGCTCGACTTCGAGTTCGACCACAAAGACCTGCTGTACGTGCGCATCGACCGCCGCCGCAAGCTGCCGGTCACCTGCCTCATTCGCGCCCTGGGCGCGGTGGGTGACACGGCCCGCAAGAACCCCATCGAGTTCAAGGGCACCACCGAAGAGATCCTCAACTACTTCTACGCCACCGAGACGATCTACCTCTACGGCCAGGACGAGTTCGAGAAGTCCGTCGACTTCGAGCTTCTGTATAACCAGCGCGCGACGCGCGACGTGAAGAGCAAGTCTGGCGAGATCATCGTCAAGAAGAACCGCAAGTTCACCCGCGCGGCGCTGAAGAAGCTCGAGCAGGCCAAGCTGACCCGGCTGCCCATCGATGGCGATGAGCTGTTCACCAAGGTCTCGGCGTACGACCTGATTGATGAGGCCACCGGCGAAGTGCTGGTCGAGTGCAACGAAGAGATCACGCCGCAGCACGTGGAAGAGTTGCTCAAGCGCGGCATCAAGGAGATCAAGGTCCTCTTCATCGACAACCTGAACGTCGGGCCGTACCTGCGCGACACGTTGTTGATGGACAAGCTCGAGTCACCGGAAGAGGCCGTGATGGAGATCTACCGGCGCGTTCGCCCGGGTGACCCACCGACGCCCGAGACCGCGATCAACCTCTTCAACAACATCTTGTTCTTCAACCCCGAGCGCTACGATCTCTCGAAGGTCGGCCGCCTCAAGTTGAACTCCAAGTTCGGCGTCGAAGAGCCCCTGGACAACCAGGTGCTGACCAAGCGCGACATTCTCGAGACCATTCGGTACCTGATCGACCTGAAGAACGGCAAGGGTCAGATCGACGATATCGACCACCTCGGCAACCGGCGCGTTCGCGCGGTGGGCGAGCTGCTCGAGAACCAGTACCGCATTGGCCTGGTTCGTATGGAGCGCGCGATCAAGGAGCGCATGAGCCTGCAGGAGATCGAGACGCTCATGCCGCACGACCTGATCAACGCCAAGCCGGTCACGGCCGTCATCAAGGAGTTCTTCGGCTCGAGCCAGCTGTCGCAGTTCATGGACCAGACGAACCCGCTCTCGGAGGTCACGCACAAGCGCCGCCTCTCGGCCCTCGGGCCCGGCGGTCTGACCCGCGAGCGCGCCGGCTTCGAAGTGCGCGACGTGCACCCCACGCACTACGGCCGCATCTGCCCCATCGAGACGCCGGAAGGCCCGAACATCGGCCTCATCTCGTCGCTCTCGTCCTACGCGCGGGTCAACGAGTTCGGCTTCATCGAGACTCCGTACCGCAAGGTGGAAGGCGGAGCGCTCACCCCCGACGTCGCCTTCTACTCGGCGCTCGAAGAAGAGAAGCACACCATCGCGCAGGCCAACGCGGCCTTCGACAAGAAGAACAACCTGCTGGGCGAGGGCGTGCAGTCCCGCCGCGGTGGTGAGTTCGTTCAGGCCCGTCCGGAAGACGTCGACCTGATGGACGTGTCGCCGAACCAGCTGGTCTCTGTCGCCGCGTCGCTGGTGCCCTTTCTCGAGAACGACGACGCCAACCGCGCCCTCATGGGTTCGAACATGCAGCGCCAGGCCGTTCCGCTGGTGCGCACGGCATCTCCGCTGGTAGGCACGGGTATCGAAGCCGTCGTCGCCCGCGACTCGGGCGTCTGCATGGTGGCGCGCCGGGACGGGGTCATCGAGTCGGTAGACGGCTCGCGCATCGTGGTGCGCGCCGAAGTGCCGGCCGCGTTCAGCGACATGGCGAGCGAGGTCGATATCTACAACCTCGTAAAGTTCCAGCGCTCGAACCAGAGCACCTGCCTCAACCAGAAGCCCATCGTGAAGAAGGGCGACAAGGTGAAGAAGGGCGACGTCATCGCCGACGGCCCGTCGTGCGAGACCGGCGAGCTGGCGCTCGGCCAGAACGTGGTCGTCGCGTTCATGCCCTGGCAGGGGTACAACTTCGAAGACTCGATCTTGATGAGCGAGAACATCGTCAAGAACGACGTGTTCACCTCGATTCACATCGAAGAGTTCGAGTGCATCGCGCGCGACACCAAGCTCGGCAAAGAAGAGATCACCCGCGACATTCCCAACGTCGGCGAAGAGGCCCTCAAGGACCTCGACGAGTCGGGCATCATTCGCATCGGCGCCGAGGTGAAGCCGGGCGACATCCTGGTCGGGAAGATCACCCCCAAGGGCGAGACCCAGCTGTCGCCCGAAGAGAAGCTGCTGCGCGCGATCTTCGGCGAAAAGGCCGGCGACGTGCGCGACACCTCGCTGCGGGTGCCTCCGGGCGTGACTGGCACCGTCATCGGGGCCAAGGTGTTCTCACGCAAGGGCGTCGAGAAGGACGAGCGCGCCAAGGCCATCGAGTCGATGGACGAGGCGCGGCTGCTCAAGGACCAGAACGACGAGATCAAGATCCTTCAGGACTCGGCGTTCAGCCGCATTCGCAAGCTCTTCGTCAACAAGGAGGCCAACGCCAAGCTCGAAGATGAGAAGGGTGTGGTGCACTTCAAGAAGGGCGACAAGCTGACCGAAGAGCTGCTCAGCAAGATTCCCTACAAGTACTGGGGTGAGATCTCGGTGGGCGAGCAGGTCGATGGCAAGGTGCGCGAGCTGCTGAAGAACCTCGAAGAGAACAAAGAGGCCGTGAAGCTGGCCTTCGGCGAGAAGATCGCGCGCATCAAGAAGGGCGACGAGCTGCCCCCTGGCGTGATCAAGATGGTGAAGGTCTACGTCGCCATCAAGCGCAAGCTGCAGGTCGGCGACAAGATGGCCGGTCGCCACGGCAACAAGGGTGTCGTCTCGCGCATCCTGCCGATCGAAGACATGCCGTACCTGGAAGACGGGCGACCGGTCGACATCGTGCTCAACCCGCTCGGCGTGCCCAGCCGCATGAACATCGGCCAGATCCTCGAGGTTCACCTCGGGTGGGCCGCGCGCGGCATGGGCGAGAAGCTGCAGCAGTTCGTTCAGAAGTACTCTGGCGATGAGCTTCGCAAGCAGCTGAGGGGCGTCTACGACGACGAAAAGTTCCAGGACTTCCTCGAGAAGCTCTCGGACAAGGAGGTCGTCGAGCTCTGCCGCCGGTTGAAGACGGGCATTCACGTGGCGTCGCCGGTGTTCGAGGGCGCCAACGAGGGCGAGATTCACGAGCTGCTGCTGAAGGCCGACCTGCCCAAGACGGGTCAGATGGTGCTCTTCGATGGGCGCACCGGCGAGGCGTTCGATCAGAACGTCACCGTCGGCATCATGTACATGCTGAAGCTGCACCACCTCGTCGACGAGAAGATTCACGCTCGGTCGATTGGGCCCTACTCGCTGGTCACCCAGCAGCCGCTTGGCGGCAAGGCCCAGTTCGGTGGTCAGCGGCTCGGTGAGATGGAAGTGTGGGCGATGGAGGCGTATGGCGCTGCCTACAGCCTTCAGGAATTCCTCACCGTGAAGTCCGACGACGTGGTCGGCCGCACGCGCATGTACGAGTCCATCGTGAAGGGCGATTACACGCTCGAGTCGGGTCTGCCCGAGTCGTTCAACGTGTTGCTCAAGGAGCTGCAGGCCCTCGGCCTGGACGTCGAGTTGCTCGAGCAGGCGCCTCCTGAGCGGCGGCGCGCGTCCATCATGGTCTCCGACGAGCCCAGCAAAACGGGCACTGACGCCTGACCGAACAGGTCAAGCCGTCGCCGTGGGTCAAGCTTAAGACTTCCAACTTTTTCAACCGACAGGTGAACCCGTGAAGGACATCTTCAACTTCTTCGAGAAGCCGAAGGACCCGCTCTCTTTCCAGGCGATTCGCATCGCGCTGGCCTCGCCGGACAAGATTCGCCAGTGGTCGCACGGCGAGGTCAAGAAGCCCGAGACCATCAACTACCGCACCTTCAAGCCCGAGCGTGACGGCCTGTTCTGCGCGCGCATCTTCGGGCCGGTGAAGGACTACGAGTGCAACTGCGGCAAGTACAAGCGCATGAAGCACCGCGGGGTGGTGTGCGAGAAGTGCGGCGTCGAGGTGATTCAGTCCAAGGTTCGCCGCGAGCGCCTGGGCCACATCACCCTCGCCACGCCGGTCGCCCACATCTGGTTCCTCAAGTCCCTGCCGTCGCGCATCGGCGCCCTGCTGGACATGACGCTGAAGGACCTCGAGAAGGTGCTGTACTGCGAGGCCTACATCGTCCTGGACGCCAAGACGATTCCGGTCACCGACCTGCAGAAGGGCGAGCTGATCACCGAGGAGCGCTACCAGAAGCTGGCCGCCAAGTATGGCGACGAAGGCTTCGTCGCGGCCATGGGTGGTGAGGCGGTTCGCGAGATCCTCAAGACCATTCACGTCGATCAGCTCAGCGAGCAGCTGCGCGAAGACATGAAGGTCACCACCTCGGAGGCCAAGCGGAAGAAGATCGCCAAGCGCCTCAAGGTGCTGGAGTCGTTCCGCGTCTCAGGCCCTGTTGGTCAACGCAACCAGCCCGAGTGGATGATGCTGGACGTCATTCCCGTGCTGCCGCCGGACCTGCGCCCGCTGGTGCCGCTCGACGGCGGTCGCTTCGCGACGTCGGATCTCAACGATCTGTACCGCCGCGTCATCAACCGCAACAACCGGCTCAAGAAGCTGCAGGAGCTGAACGCGCCGGACATCATCATTCGCAACGAGAAGCGGATGCTGCAGGAGGCCGTCGACGCGCTGTTCGACAACGGCCGCCGCGGCAAGACGATCACGGGCCCCAACAAGCGCCCGCTGAAGTCCCTCTCGGACATGCTCAAGGGCAAGCAGGGTCGGTTCCGCCAGAACCTGCTCGGCAAGCGCGTCGACTACTCGGGCCGCTCGGTCATCGTGGTCGGCCCTGAGCTGCGGCTGCACCAGTGCGGGCTGCCGAAGATCATGGCGCTCGAGCTGTTCAAGCCCTTCATCTACAACAAGCTCGAAGAGAAGGGCTACGTCACCACCATCAAGTCGGCGAAGAAGATGGTCGAGAAGGAGCGCCCGGAGGTCTGGGACATTCTCGACGAGGTGATCCGCGAGCACCCGGTGCTGCTCAACCGCGCCCCGACGCTGCACCGCCTCGGCATTCAGGCGTTCGAGCCCGTGCTGATCGAAGGCAAGGCCATTCAGCTGCACCCGTTGGTCTGCACCGCCTTCAACGCCGACTTCGACGGCGATCAGATGGCCGTGCACGTGCCGCTGTCCATCGAGGCTCAGATGGAAGCGCGCGTGTTGATGATGTCGACCAACAACATTCTCAGCCCCGCCAGCGGCAAGCCCATCATCGTGCCCACCCAGGACATGGTGCTCGGCATCTACTACATGACCCGCCCCCGCGAGTTCGCGCACGGCGAGGGCATGACGTTCGCGTCGCCGGCTGAGGTGCGTTCGGCGTACGACCAGGGCGCGGTCGCGCTGCAGGCCAAGGTCAAGTGCCGCATCGGCGGCAAGCGCTACGAGACGACCGTCGGCCGCGTGTTGCTGTCAGAGATCGTGCCCAAGAAGGTGGCGTTCGACGACGTCAACAAGGTGCTCGACAAGAAGCAGCTCGGGTCACTGATCGACACCTGCTACCGGCTCACCGGTGAGAAGGAGACGGTGCTGCTGGCCGATCGCATTCGCTCGTTCGGCTACACCAACGCCACCCGCGCCGGCATCTCGATCGCGCTCAAGGACATGGTGATTCCGCCTGCCAAGACGGTGCTCATCGAAGCAGCCTCGAAGGAGGTCGCGGAGGTCGAGAACCAGTACCTCGAGGGCCTGATCACGGTCGGCGAGCGCTACAACAAGGTCATCGACATCTGGGCGCAGACCACCGAGGTCATCACCGTCGAGATGATGAAGATGATCTCGGAAGAAGAGATCAGCGGCATCAACAAAGATGGGAAGAAGGAGACGCGCAAGCAGCGCAGCTTCAACCCGGTCTTCATCATGGCCGACTCCGGTGCGCGCGGCTCGACCCAGCAGATTCGTCAGCTGGCCGGTATGCGCGGCCTGATGGCCAAGCCGTCGGGTGAGATCATCGAGCAGCCGATCACCGCGAACTTCCGCGAAGGGCTCTCGGTGCTGCAGTACTTCATCTCGACGCACGGCGCGCGCAAGGGCCTCGCCGACACGGCACTCAAGACTGCCAACTCCGGCTACCTGACGCGCCGACTGGTGGACGTGGCGCAAGATGCCATCGTCACCGAGTACGACTGCGGCACCCTCGACGGCATCGTGATGGTGGCGCTGGTCGAAGGCGGCGAAGAGATCGAGCCGCTCTCAGAGCGCATTCTGGGCCGGGTCGCCCTGGATGACATTCACGACCCGGTCTCTGGCGAGGTGCTGGTTCGCGCCAACGAAGAGATCGACGAGGGCCGTGTGCTCAAGGTGGTCAACGCCGGTCTTGACAGGGTCAAGATTCGCACCGCGCTGACCTGTCAAACCAAGCGCGGCATCTGTGTGGAGTGCTACGGGCGCGACCTGGCCCGCGGCCGGAAGGTCTCGGTCGGTGAGGCGGTCGGCGTGATCGCCGCGCAGTCCATCGGCGAGCCCGGCACGCAGCTGACGATGCGAACGTTCCACGTCGGCGGCGCGGCGATGAACCGCTCGCAGCAGTCCGAGCTGAACGCTCGGTTCGCGGGTACGGTGAAGTTCGTCAACCTGCAGCCGGTGCGGCGCGCGGGTGGTGAGTCGGCGGTCATCAACCGCAACGGCGAGCTGGTGATCGTCGACGACTCGGGCCGTGAGCGCGAGCGCCACAAGATCGTCTACGGCGCGCGGCTCTTCGTGAAGGAAGGCCAGAAGGTCGACGCCGCGGCGAAGCTGGCTGAGTGGGAGCCGTTCGCGATGCCGATCCTCTCCGAGGTCGGCGGGGTGGTGAAGTTCGAGGACATCACCGAAGGCGTGACGATGAACGAGACGACGGACGAGGTCACCGGCCTCTCTCGCCGCACCATCATCGAGTCGAAGGACCCCGAGGCGCGGCCCCGCATTACGGTGCGCGATACCAAGGGCGAGGTGAAGACGCTGTCGAGCGGTCAGGCCGCGAGCTACTTCCTGCCTCAGGGCGCGGCGCTCGCCATCGACGACGGCGCGGAGATCACCCCTGGCGAAGTCGTGGCCCGCGTGCCGCGAGAGACCACCAAGACGAAGGACATCACCGGTGGTCTGCCCCGCGTCGCCGAGCTGTTCGAGGCCCGCAAGCCGAAGGATCACGCGGTCATCGTCGAGATCGACGGCATGGTGTCGTTCGGCAAAGACACCAAGGGCAAGCGCAAGCTGGTGATCACCCCTGAAGTGAACGGCGAGCAGCGTGCAGACCTGGCCAAGGAGTACCTGATCGCCAAGTCCAAGCACATCACCGTGCACTCGGGCGACCGCGTGAAGGCCGGCGAGCCCTTGATGGACGGCGCGGCCAACCCGCACGACATCTTGAAGGTGTTGGGCGAGAAGGAACTCGCGCGCTTCCTGGTCGACGAGATCCAGGAGGTGTACCGACTGCAGGGCGTGAAGATCAACGACAAGCACATCGAGGTCATCGTTCGGCAGATGCTGCGCCGGGTGCGGGTGACCGACGTGGGCGACACCGAGTTCCTGGTCGACGAGCAGGTGGAGAAGTGGGTGTTCGAGGAAGAGAACGAGAAGGCGCTCAACAGCGGGCGTCGTCCGGCGGTCGGTGAGCCGTTGCTGCTTGGCATCACCAAGGCCTCGCTCTCTACCGAGTCGTTCATCTCGGCCTCGTCCTTCCAGGAGACCACCAAGGTGCTCACCGAAGCTGCCATCTCGGGCAAGGTCGACTACCTGCGCGGCCTCAAAGAGAACGTCATCATGGGTCGCTTGATCCCTGCTGGCACGGGCCTGCCCAACTACAAACACCTCGACATTCAGGTCGAGAGCCCGGCCGACGAGATCGCCAACCTCGAGGACTCTCTGTCAGCCACGCACACCGCGCCCACCACGATTCAGGCCCCGACCCCCGCGTCGAGGCCCGAGTCCGGGTTGGCGTAACCGCGACTCCCTGTGCCGAAGGGCCCGCAATGGCCCTTCGACGTGGGTGAAGAAGACTCGTGGCGCGATCGGGCTCCAGCAGGTGGAGCCCGTTTTCGTTTGTTCCCGCGGAGGCGTTGGGCTCGCCTTCCTTTGCGCGGTCGACCAGGCGCGCCCGAGCCCCGATGATGTTCTTCGCCGCCACCCGGCGAGCGCTGATTGATCGGGTTCAGCGTGACCGTTGCAGCGGCCTTCGGTTGCGCACCGCCAACGCGGTCGGCGCGGCGCGAATGATTGAGCAACGATGGTGTTGCCCAGTGACTCGACTGTGCTGCGTTGTCCTCTCCTGCACATCGGGCAACGGCTCGACGCGCTGATGCCTGCCTGCCGTTCCGAAATCGTGAGCGAGCCGCTCGAGGCTTGAGCGTGCCCCAACCCCCAGGGAAGTCATGGAGCGCGCCTCGAGCGCTGGTCGCATGGGGCCGCTGCTTCTGGTAGCGCGGCTCGGTGAAGTCCCTACCGAAGCCCACCACGCCCATGCCCGCACCCCATGCTTCGCCCATTCGGTTTCAGCTGCTCGCGTCCTCGTCCTCCGGGGCGCGGGCGGGTGTGCTCGAGACTCGCCGCGGGCTGCTCGAGACGCCGGCGTTCATGCCCGTCGCGACCCACGCCCACGTGCGGTTCTTGACCATGGACGACGTGGCCGAGAGCGGCGCGCGGTTCTGCCTGTCGAACACGTACCACCTGCTGCTGCGCCCCGGC
>VYKY01000272.1_pt1 | contig 16348 bp, 16 predicted proteins | sample 5114441 | NCBI WGS metagenome assembly VYKY01 (sample SAMN12291804, study PRJNA351875) | freshwater metagenome | isolation source: freshwater lake | place: USA: Michigan, Gull Lake | collected 2013-08-08 | reverse complement strand
TAATGTACCGCAAGTCCTTCGTCATCGCTGTGCTTATCTAAATGGTTGCCTTTTTTAACTTTTTTATTGAGATCATTAAGCATTTCTACTTATTGCAAAGGTGAGATGCTCCCCAATCACTCCAAGGGGCGGCACTTTTTGAGGGAAAAAAAGTCTAAAAACCTTGTTGGATAAGGTTTTTAGATTTATTCAGCAAACCCTAATTAACGCCAGTTCGTTTTAAGGGAATTTTGCCATAGCTTCCACGAAAGAATAGGAGTTTCAGGCTACGGTAGCATCAGGGTTTTAGCTGATCCCGAACTCAGGTTAATTATTGCGAATGTGAATATCTTGCTGCGGGAAGGGAATCTCGATACCCTGTTGAGTAAACCTATCAAGAATAACACAATTAACATCACTAATTACTCGCTTTTTCCTGTTAACATTATCCAACCAGAACTTTAATTCAAAGTTTAAACTAGAATGATCAAAATTAAGAAAAAAAGCTACTGGTTGCGGGTTTTTAAGTATATGAGGATGTTGGTCAGCAATGTCTAGCAATAAATTCATCACCTGTTGTGCGTTAGAATGATAACCAACTCCGATAACAATTGAACAATAAATCAAGTTATCACTACCCGTATAGGTGGTGACATCCTCAGTAAAAAACTTTTGATTGGGGATAATTTTTTCGGAATTGTCTGTAAGAATTTGCACTGTTGTCGCTCGAATACCTAGCTTTTTTACCTGAGAAGTCTGTCCTTCAATATTAATGATATCACCGGGTTTGAGAACTTTTTCAAATAATAGTAAAATACCGCTAATAAAATTACTTACTACTTGCTGCATACCGAAACCAATACCCACCGATAAACCGCCAGTAATTGCCGCTATTGCCGTTGCATTAACTCCCACATAACCCAAGATGATGATAAAACCTAAGACAATGAAAAAATAACGTCCTAACAGTAAAGTTGCTTCAATTTCACCGCGACTAGCTTGCTGATTTAAATTGGCAATACTCAGAATTATAGTCTCTATAAGAACAACAATAATCACCAGAAAATAGGGAGCTATTATCAAAATAAATATGCTTCTCAATGTGATCGGACTATTGAATAAATTGAAGGGAGATACTTGGGCAATTTCCTGAATATTATTGTAAAAACCAATCATGTTTCTCAGGAGAAATAACACCAATAAAGGTGCTAAAAGCCGGAAATGATAATATCTAATTATATTGACGGAAAACTTGGCGTATAGTCCAGCTAATAAACCACGATAAACTAAATAAAACCACAGGAGTTTTATAGATAAACTAATCATTCCTCTTGTCCAATTTTGACTGAAAAAAATTAGATAATTTAAGTCAAGTAAAATTAGACTAATAACTGGAAAATTAAGAAACTCTATCAGGATAGCAAAATATTGACGGAGGGTTAAATTTTTATCACTGTGAATAAAACTGGTGACGTGAGGGAATCTTTTTCTCAAGTAAGACCATAACCATTTTGATAATAACCAAGCAAGAATTAAAGACAGAAAAATGATCGTTAATTGACTTTGAACATTTCTGCGTCCTAAAAATAATAATTGGTTAGCAATTATTTCCGAAAGAGAGGGAATATTGTTATTCATAATTAATTTATTTTCCTGACTTCCTGATCGAGACCTGATTGAATATAAAGTGTCAGTTTTTGGGCTGCTGTTGAGGAAGATATTTCACCAGCGATCGCTCTTTCATACCAAAATTCTCCCTCTTCTAAAATTTTATTCAACTTTTCCCAATCATCCAGAGGAACTGCCACAGCATTGTGAGATTGTTGTAATAATACCGATTCAATCGGTAGCAAATTTCCTTCGATCTGCACCCGTCGATTAGCGGGAATAAAACTTTCTGTTTGGATGATTGCTTGTAATTGTTGTTCGGGATTAGAGAGAAATTTTCCTAAAGCTAATCCCAAACTATTTTCATTATCACTATTATTGCGATTAAATACCATCACCCGTGTATAGAGAATTGGTGATGCTTTACCCTGAGTTTCTTGGGGAAGTAAAGCGACTCTGAGATCATCTTGTAGGCTGTTTTTTAAATCGGCAATTTCAACAGAATTACACACATAATAGGTTAAGCGGCCTCTAGCAAAAGCATCATGAAGTAATTCCCGTTGACGATTGAGGATAAAATTAGGCTGTGACGAGGCAAATTTTAGCCATTCTAGCCATTTTGCCCAACCATCTAAGCGAGGTTGCAGCCTACCCTGCTCATCCCACAAATAGCTGCCAAAAATTGCCATTCCCCAAAAAGTATCTTCAAAAGAGGAAACTATCCCCACAGAATAACCTTTGCGCGCACGTTCCACTAATCCCTCTAAAGTGGTAGGAGGTTGCTTCAGCAGCGGATCGGGACTAACTTGTAATTTTTTTTGATTATAACACAGTACATTGGTACGAGAACCTAAGGGAATACCATAGATTTTTCCTTGATAGCTAACTTGTTTCAGCGTCGGGGGATAATAAATAGATAAATCTAGATTGTTCTGGTCAATTTCCCCCAGTACTCCTTGGGATACTAATCTGGGTATATTTCTCGAAAAAATTAGAATAACACTTGCACCTAATCCGCTTTGAGATTGTTTAAAAAAACGTTCGGGTATCTCATCGATAGGAATAGCTTGTTCAAGAATTGTCACCTGCGGATTTAATTTTTCAAACTCTTGCAAACCGAGACCTACTACTTCAGTTAAATTGCCCTCTTCTGGATACCAAACCAAAAGGGTTCCTTGCCGTTGCTCCGATGATTGGTTAGGAAGATCACTAAAACAAGCATAAAGAAAAATCGGCATCAAGATAAAAAGCAATAGGAGCGATATAATCATCTTTGCTTTTTTGCTTCTCCAAGCATTTTTAACTCTGAGCATTAGGGATTGCATCGCTCGTGATCCTTCAAAAATATTGCCATATATTCATAGTACAATGAAAAGGTGAATAATAATCTTCATCAGAAAAATAATTAACATAATCTTTTGTCAATATCCACCAGTATAGCAATAATCCCAGTTAAAAATTTGTGCGAGTTAAGCTGATGGTTATCTAAATTACTTGTAAAGACCAGCTGATAGTAGGGAAAGAGCGATTTTCATAGTTTATTTTCTAACACTCTAATAACCAGTTTATACTAAATCTGGTTATTAAAGACTGATTATTTATTCCCCCTTTTGCATGAGTGCCTATTGCATGAGTGCCTGTCCTTATAAGTAGCCTATGCTCAACGGATTTAGTATAACAGTTAAAGAATTATCAGAATGGATTCAGGCAATTCAATCCGCAGAATCACAATTTGAGCAAGTTTTAAATTTATTGGAGGATGATGATGATTCAGATTAATAAAAATCAAACTAATTCGGCTCAGGCTAGTAATTATGAAACAGAGTTAAATCTTGAGAACTTTGATCAGATTGCACCCAAAAAACATGATTATAAAATCTATCAAAAGCTCTTAAAAAAAGCTCAAGATATTGGCGATAAACAATCTGAGTTTTTTGCTCTTGGTCGGTTAGCAATGATTTATCAATCTTGGGGTCAATATAGAGAAGCAATACAATATCTTCACCAACAATTAGTAATTATTAGAGAAATCAATGATCGGTATTCGGAGGCGAATACTTTAGGTAATTTGGGAGCGGCTTATCAGTCTTTAGGGCAGTATCAAGAAGCAATTGCACATCTTCAAGAACAATTAGCAATTGCTCAGGAGATCGGCGATATTCTTGCCCTAGCAAATGCTTTCGGAAATCTGGGGATTACTTATCAATATCAAGGCGATTTTTATCAAGCAGAATCTCTATTTTTACAAGGATTAAAAATCCATGAAGAGTTATTTGGTGGCAATAATCCTAGTGTTGCTTCTAATCTCAACAATCTGGCGAGTCTTTATCAAGATCAAGGGAAATACGCAGAAGCAGAACCTCTTTATCAAAGAGTGCTGGAGATTCGGGAAAAGCTATTAGGAAAAGAGCATCCTGATGTGGCGACCAGTCTCAACAATCTGGCGAGTCTTTATTATTCTCAAGGGAAATACGCAGAAGCAGAACCTCTCTATCAAAGAGCCATTGCTATTTTGATAGCTACATTAGGCGAAAATCACCCTAATATTCAAACAGTAAGAAAGAATTATTTTCGGATGCTGTCCCAACTTCCCGATGAGGAATTAAGCCAACGCTTTCCTCCCGAAATGATCGAATATATCCAATCCCTCCGTCATGCCTAGATTCTTTGTAATACCTTAATAATGCTCAAACTGCAATAAAATTACTCCAGCAGATAGCAAATGCCTAAAAAAATACGAGAACTCAAGTCTATACTTCTGAAAGCAGGGTTTACCTATCGCCACGGTAAAGGTAGTCATACCGTTTGGAGTCATCCCCGTTTAGAATATAGCTTGACCCTGTCAGGCAAAGATAGTAGTGATGCTGATCGCTACCAGGAAAAAGACGTAAGAAATGCACTTCAGGAACTAGCAAACTTAAATCAAGGAGACAACCCATGAATTATCACTACAGTATTTTTATTCAATGGTCACAAGAAGACAACAAATTTATCGCCCATCTACCTGAATTTGGCCCCTATGCTCATACTCACGGCGAAACTTACAATACAGCCCTACAAAATGCCCTTGAAGTCTTAGATCTCCTGATCGAAGACTACACTGCACGAGGCAAATCTCTCCCACGTCCCCAGGCTATTTCCGCATAGCCCAAATATCCTCTATTACATTCAAGGGAAATACGCAGAAGCCGAACCTTTCTATCAAAGAGCTATTGCTATTTTGATAGCTACACTAGGCGAAAATCACCCTAACATTCAAACAGTAAGAAAGAATTATTTTCGGATGCTGTCCCAACTTCCCGATGAGGAATTAACCGAACGCTTTCCCCCAGAAACAGTCGAATATATCCAATCCCTCCGTCAAAATTAACCCTGATGAGACAAACAATCACCATGCAAACCCAACCGCTAGAATCAAACACCACAAACCTGATTAAACTGCGCTCTAGTCAACCAGAATCCCTTAAAGCAATGATTCAAAGCGATCTGAACTATCGGCTACAAGACTTAGAGAGCGGATTACAACAAACTCAAGCACGCCTAAAACAATTTGAAACCCAATATCAATGCTCAACAGAGCAGTTTGTTGATTTGTTTACTAATGATCAATTACAACACAGTCAAGATTTTGATGAATGGTTAGGAGAGTCCTGGATGCTTGACAAAATACAGCAAAAAATCGCCATCATTAAGGAGATTGAATTTGTTGATTGAGACTTACTTTGAGAGAATTAGAAAACTTCTCACAAACTCAGCCATGATCCAAACTTTTGAACTTGACACAGAAAAACGGACAGAGAGTCTCGGTTTTATTAGAGGCAATATTACCTTTATTGACGGCTCTCGGCTCTATATTCGAGAATTTATCTGTATATTTAATCACTTAATCAGAAGCATTTACCTTTGAAATAGCAGTTTTTAAATAGGAAACCACCTCATTAATTGCTACTTCTGACGCTTTTTTACTGGCTCTTTCGACTAATTCCACCTTACCAGATTTGAGAGATTTACCCGTGACAATGCGATAGGGAATCCCAATTAAATCCGCATCTTTGAACTTAACTCCTGCACGTTCATCCCGGTCATCTAAAAGGGTTTCAATGCCCGCTTGATTTAACTCATTGTATAAACTTTCGGCGGTTTTTACCTGCTCGGCATCAGCTAAATTGGGAATAACCACAATCGCTTGATAAGGGGCAATAGCTACCGGCCAAATAATGCCATCTTTATCGTAGGATTGTTCTACGGCTGCCTGTGCTAAACGCGATACTCCTATGCCATAACAACCCATACAAATGGGGGTAGATTCTCCCGCTTCATTAGTATAAAAAGCATTCATGGCTTGAGAATATTTATAGCCCAATTGGAAGATATGACCGACTTCAATTCCTCTAGCACTTTGCAAGGTTTGATCAGGATCGTGAATAGCTCGATCGCCTACCTGGGCTTTGCGTAGATCGACGATTAATTCCGGTAAGATAAAATCTTTACCCCAATTTGCCCCCACTAAATGAAACCCCGTTTCATTTGCACCGGTGATCAAGTTTTCTAAGTCTGTCACCGTGTTGTCTGCTATGCGTAAAAATTGAGGAGCTATATCGCTGGCTTTTTTGAGCAAATTATCTTCTAAGTCGGGAGCAATATAACCTAAAGGTAAAGGTTTAGTTGCCCATTTCTGTTGAGCGGCAGCATCGGGTATTTTTAAAGCCAAAATTGTTTTAGCATTGTAACGGCTCGCCTGTCTAATTAATTCATTTTGTAGTTTAACTTCGTTAACCTCTTGATCTCCCCGAATGCTCACCAAAACTAAAACAGTTATGCCGCTATCATAAACCACTTCGTAGAGAACATTTTTGACGATAGCGGTGGCAGAACAATCGAGAAATTTAGCTAAACTTTCGATAGTGTTGGTGTTAGGAGTCTCTTTTTTAGCAAACTTTTTAAAGGGAGAAGCCACTTTATCTGCCGGCAAAGAAACGGCTTTTTCCACATTAGCCGCATACTTTTCATCGGCGGTAAATAAAACCTCATCTTCTCCGGCATCAGCTAAGACCATAAATTCTTGGGATGCGGAACCACCAATCGCTCCAGAATCGGCTTCTACTGCCCGAAAAGCTAACCCACAACGGCGGAAAATATTGCGGTAAGCTATATCCATCGCTTGATAGGTTTTCTTTAAACATTCCTCGTCGAGATTGAAAGAATAGGCATCTTTCATAATAAATTCTCGTCCCCGCATTAAACCAAAACGAGGGCGAATTTCATCGCGAAATTTAGTTTGAATCTGATATAAATTAACCGGTAATTGTCGATAGGAACGAATTAAATCCCGAGCGACGGCAGTAATTACTTCTTCGTGAGTCGGTCCTAATCCTAACTCCCGGTTTTGCCGGTCCGTCAGGGCAAACATAATCCCTTCTGCTTTTGTGTAGGTGTCCCAACGGCCTGATTCCTGCCAGAGTTCCGCCGGTTGCAGTTGGGGAAGTAAACATTCTTGGGCGCCGGCTTTATTCATTTCTTCCCGGACTATCTGGGAGACTTTCTGCAAAACCCGCCACATCAGGGGTAAATAGGCGTAAATACCGCTGCCAATGCGACGAATGTAACCGGCACGGACTAAGCATTTATGACTGGGGATTTCCGCCTCGGCTGGGTCTTCCCGGAGAGTGACAAAAAGCTGTTGAGAGAGTCGCATCCTATCGATATCCTTTTGAACAGAAGACTTTCTATTATCTCATCAAAGGAGAGCGACTGCAATTATCAATTACTTGTGTTGACAAACAATAACAGCGATCAGTTTACCGATTCTCAGGTATTTCCCCTCACAACTTGAGACTGGTTGGAGACGCATTGAACCTTAGTTGCAATTGCCTAACTCCCTTGTTCTCTACTCTAGGAAATATGAGCGTTCAGGTCGATCGCTGTTATCGTCGTTATCGAGACAGAATGTAACTTTAACAGGGTTTACTCCTTTGTGAACTTGACCTTATAACCTTGCCAGTTGATCTGTCAGGGAAGCTTTTTTCCTTAGCTTCAATTATTAATATAACATCGGATCAGAGCTAGAAGTCTTTCTCTTAATCAAAGTTTACATTGCCAGCATCAAGGAAAAGCCTAGATGTTTTGACGCTTAACCGACCATAACTCTTATTATTCAAAAATTATGGCAGGAGTAACCTCAACAGTAGTCAAAGAAAGCGCAGAGGAATTAACTCAACGGATCAAAGAAGCAATCACCGCTAGGGAAAAAGACAAACTGCCGCTAAATCAAGAAAAAGCTCCTACCCTCAAGGTCATAGCTACAAGTTTAGGGCATTTTGGTATCTTTCCCAAAATCCTTACCCAGTATGGATTAGAGCGAATTAGCCAAAATACCTGTAATTCTTACCCGTGAAGCGTCACAAGAGAGATACCAAATAGGTTCTATACAGAAACGAGAAGAGCTAAGTTATCGTTGAAACTGGTATAATTAATAGAATCTCAAGAATAGTAAAATTATATGAATGCCCTAAAATATCAAACAATCATCAAAAATGGTCAACTTAGTTTACCTCCCCTCGACTTACCAGAAGGAACAGTTGTCGAAGCGATTTTATTGATTAAAGAAGCTGCTGAAATGGATGAAACGGACTATCTGCTTTCAACAGAAGCTAACCGTCAACATCTCCAAGAGGCAATAGAATCTCTGAAAAATCCTGATAGTTATATTTATGTAGATGCTGCTAACTGATCCGGAAAGTCGCCTTTCTAACCCGAAGTTTTGATGAGTTTAACCAATAAGCGATCGCAGATAAAAAAGTTGACGCTAAAATTGTCAGCCTTATTAAAGATGTTCAAAGAGAGCCTTTTTCTAGATTAGGAAAACCAGAAGCATTGCATTACAAAAGAACATCGCCTAGTTTATAGCGTGTCTGATGAAGAAATTGTGATCATTTCCTGTAAATTTCACTACTAATAATCGCCAGAAATTCCAGAACTAGCTTAGAGCAAGAATTAGGGAACACGAAAACTTAAGAAGAATTTCTGAAGAAAGTGAAAACCAACCTACATTTTTCTTTTATTCTTGTCCAACACCACCATCGAATACTGTCCTATCCCTAGATAAATTAATTGAATAGAACATTGCAAGTCAGAACAGAATTATGTTGATTTTGGACTCGACTTTAACACTCTTGAACACTTTAAACAGGATTTAGGATTACACAAGAGCTAGAACCTCTGGAAATGCGTTGCAAGGGAGACCCTTGCAACGAGGTAGAAACGAGAAGAACCACTTACTTATTAATTTTTCACAAAAGTAAATTTACCATTTTTACCATCGGCATCCATTTTAATTTGTGCCACGGAGAATTTATCCTGAATGATTTCTCCTTCGGGAGTAAAAGCAATATCTCCTAGGACAGTGACATACTTACCCGCTAAAATTTCCTGATTTAATTGTTGGCGAATTTGTTCGAGGGAAAGTGTACTGAGTTTATTTTTATCATCTACCCGTTTTAAGGCCTCGACAAAAACTTGAATTCCCGTAAAAGCTTGAGCGGTAAATTGGGGCGGTGCTTTTTTATTTTCTGCTGTATAAGCGGCGACAAAATCCCGATTAATAGGACTATCTAATTCCGGGTTATAAGCTTGAGCAATGATAATGCCATCACATTGAGCTTGACAAACAGGGAAAATATTAGAAGTATTTAAACCATTGCCACCAATAATTAATCCCTGATAGCCTAATTGTCGCAACTGTTTGACCAAATTGCCCCCGTCAGCAACCAAACCAGAAATAACCACTAAATCCGGTTTAATATTGATAGCGGCGGTGGCTTGGTTTTGAAAATCTGTATCGGTGGTTTGGAATTTCTGCACGGTGACAATATCAAGATTTAAACTCTTCAGGGTTTCTTGAAAAGTTTCCGTTTCCGATTTACTAAAAGCATCATTTTGGGCAAAAAAGACAGCCACTTTTTTAATCTTGGGATCGATTTTTAAAGCGGTTTTAACCGCATTGGGAGCGACCACAGCCACAGGAGCAGACACCCTGCCCACATATTCACCGATCTGGGGGATACCTTTAGCGGTGTTAGACGGGCCGAGAATGGGAACTTTGGCTCGATCGGCGATCGGACTAGCGGCAAAAGCTTGTTGGGACAGGGACGGACCGAGAATACCCACCACCTTATCTTTGGTGATGAGGGTATTGATGGCGTTGATCGCTCCCGGTTCATCCCCGGTCACATCCTGGATAATAACTTTAATCGGTGTTCCATTGACTCCGCCCTTTTTATTAAAATATGTTTCAGCCATCTTGACACCGATCACCTGTTCCTGTCCCAATAGGGCGAGATTGCTGGTTTGAGCCAAAGCTGCACCGATGGGAATAGCGGCAGTGGCGGCGTTTTCTGCGGGACTGGGGTTAGTTTGACCGGTGGGAGTGCCGGAATTACAGGCCACCACTAGACCAAAAGTGACTAGGGATAAGATTAAAGGGATTAATAAACGTTTTCTGAGCATCTTAACTCTCCAGGAGGCTGATATTGTTGATGACACTATTATTTCGCTAATCGGGTTGATTTCAGCGATAATTCTCGACGCAATCGGACCGGATTCTACTCCCTTAGCGCCCTTTGTTTCTCCTAATTTTGTCGATTAACCTCCCCGTCTCACCTCCGTTTTCTAAAAACGATTTGCCTTTTCTGGTTCTGTCGCCTAACCTAGTAGTTAGGGAATCTATTATCGCCTTTCCCGTCCACAAACCCCGAAGCGAAAACATCCATTTAAGATTATGACTAACCCCGTTATTCACGCCTTTTTCCTCGGACGAGCGATCGCTGAAGTGATCGGTGAACAGCTAGAAGATGCGTTTACCAACGCTTTAAGCGAATTAGGCAAATTTGATGCCGAACAACGGGAAAACCTGCGGCAATTCGTCGAAGAAGTGCAAATGAGAGCCGATCAAGCCATGGAAAAGGGAGTATATACTGGTACAGAGTCCGGTGGTTCCTCCAGTGCCGATGTGCAGGAAAACATCGACGAAATGCGCGCCGAAATCGCCCAATTGCGCTCGGAACTAAAAAACTACCAGAATTAACCCAAAACCCTCTTTTAGTCGCTTTAAAGCCCCAAAAATTGCGTGTCAGCCTTTCTACCCGTCCCCGTTACCCCAGAGTTAAACCCAGCAATGCCGGCCCTCCAAGTCGCCAAAAATAGCTATCGTTGGAATCGAGAAAACTATTCGATCAATCGTCGTCGTCTAGATATTTGGCGATTCGTTCTGACTGTACTTTATCAATTCTGGCTCAACGGTAAAAAATGGAGCTATAACGGCGGCTATAGCGAGGAAAAACTCGCCAGCAGACGCAGAAAACAGGCCGCTTGGATTCGGGAAACCATGTTAGAATTGGGACCGACTTTTATTAAAGTCGGTCAACTGTTCTCCACTCGCGCCGATCTTTTTCCCCTCGAATATGTGGAAGAACTCTCGAAACTACAGGATCAGGTTCCCGCATTTACCTACGAACAGGCCAGCAAAATTATCGAGATATCCCTCGGTAAACCCCTGAATAAACTCTTTAAAAGCTTCGATCCCATCCCCCTAGCAGCCGCTAGTTTAGGACAAGTTCACCGGGCCCAACTGAAGACCGGGGAAGATGTGGTGGTCAAAGTCCAACGGCCCGGATTGAAAAAATTATTTAGTATCGATCTGGCCATCCTGAAAAAAATCGCCCAATACTTCCAAAATCATCCCAAATGGGGTAAAGGTCGCGATTGGACTGGTATTTATGAAGAATGCTGTAAAATTCTCTGGGAAGAAACCGATTATCTCAACGAAGGTCGTAACGCCGACACTTTTCGCCGTAATTTTCGCGGGGAAGATTGGGTCAAAGTACCGAAAGTCTATTGGCGCTACACCTCTCCCCGGGTTTTAACCCTAGAATACCTCCCTGGCATCAAAATCAGTCATTATGAGGCCCTAGAAGCGGCAGGACTCGATCGCAAATTGTTGGCTAAACTGGGGGCAAAAGCTTATTTAATTCAACTGCTCAATAACGGCTTTTTTCATGCGGATCCTCACCCCGGCAATATCGCCGTTGATAGTGATGGCTCGTTAATTTTCTACGATTTCGGCATGATGGGACAAATTAAAACCAACGTGCGCGAAAAATTAATGCAGACTCTCTTGGGAATTGCCCAAAAAGATGCCGATCGCGTGGTCACTTCTCTGGTAGATTTAGGAGCATTAACTGCTAATGGTGATATGGGAGCAGTGCGGCGCTCGATCCAGTATATGCTCGATAACTTCATGGATAAACCCTTTGAGGAGCAATCCGTGGCCGCTATCAGCGATGATCTCTATGACATGGCCTACGATCAACCTTTTCGCTTTCCCGCTACCTTTACCTTCGTCATGCGGGCATTTTCTACCCTGGAAGGGGTAGGCAAAGGACTCGATCCCGAATTTAACTTTATGGAAGTGGCCCAACCTTTTGCCCTGCAATTAGTACATGATATGACAGGAAATAATGGCAGTAATATCCTCGATGAGTTAGGACGACAAGCAGCCCAAGTGAGCAGCACCGCCCTGAGTTTACCCCGACGCATCGATGATACGATCGAAAAATTAGAACGGGGTGATATCCGTGTCCGGGTACGTTCGAGCGAATCCGATCGACTTTTGCGGCGATTGGGTATGATCCAAATGGGAACCAACTATACTTTACTGATCAGTGCTTTGCTTATCTCAGCGACGCTTCTATTTATCAATGGTTTTGGTTGGTTAACTTTAGTGCCGATGGCGATTTCCCTGCTTCCGGGGATAGCCCTCTTGAGACTTTGGCGAAAAATTGAACGTCAGGATCGTATGATGTAATCGATCGCAGGATAATAAATATTGTGTTAGCAGCAGAAATTTCGATGAACAATCTTTCTTTTGGGGGAATGACCGATCCTGGTGTAGTACGATCGGTTAATCAGGACAGTTATTATATCGACCCCGATCGCCGCTTTTTTATCGTTGCCGATGGTATGGGGGGTCATGCGGGAGGCCAGGAAGCTAGTCAAATCGCCACTGAAACTATCCAAGCTCATCTAGAAGAACACTGGAATTCGCCCCTGAATACCGGGGAATTGCTGCAGGAGGCAATTACTGCCGCTAACGAGAAGATTATTGAAGATCAGCTGAAAAATCCCGAAAGACAGGACATGGGGACAACCCTAGTCATAGCTATCTTCCGAGATGATGGCTATTGGTACACCCATATTGGAGATTCCCGTCTCTATCGCTTTCGTGAGCAAAAATTAGAACAGGTGACGGAGGATCATACTTGGATAGCTAGGGCGATAAAAATGGGCGATCTGTCCGAAGAAGATGCGAAAAACCACCCTTGGCGACACATTTTATTTCAATGTCTCGGTCGTCGCGATTTGCCCCCAGTGACGATATCTCCCCTTGATGTGCAATCCGGCGATAGTTTAATTCTCTGTAGTGATGGTTTGACGGAAGAAGTGTCCGACGAGGAAATTAGCGATTATTTGCAAACCAGTGCTGATTGTCAGGAAATTGTCGAGAATTTAGTGGCAGCGGCCAAAAACGCTGGCGGTTCTGATAATATCACTGTGGTCATGGTAAGCTGTTGACTATCTAGGGTTTGCGGCAAAAAGTTTCTCGTGGGGAAGTGGGGAAGTGGGGAAGTGGGGAAGTGGGGGAATTTCAACTAAAACCCTAACACCCTAACACCCTAAGACCCCCCGCAACGCGCACGCAGTGACCACCCTATCTCCTGCCTCGCAGCCTCGGAGCCTCATCTCAACAAGCAATTTAAATTCGCGGGCAGCTTACTCGATCGCTCCCGCTTGTTTTAATAAAGAAACGATCGCCTGATGGTGATTAAATTTAGCTAACATGAAAGCGGTCATTCCCCCTTGATTTTTCTGGTTTAAGTGCACTTTTCCTCCGTCTAACAAAACTTTAACCGTGTCGAGACAACCGTGATAACTCGCCCACATTAAAGGGGAAGCGCCGCTAAAATCGAGTTTATTGACATCAGCACCGATATCGATTAACCGGCGCACCAGTTGACTATTATTGCCCTCACAAGCTTTCATGAGGACGGTTTTGCCATCGGGATAAACGGCGTTGGGATTAGCCCCGTAGTCGAGGAGATAACGGCAGATTTCGGCAAATTTGTGCTGTAGAGCTAAGGTTAACGGTGTTTCTCCCTGCTGAGTTAGGTTAGGCTCCGCTCCCTGTTTTAACAATTCTAAAACGATCGCTTCGTATCCTTGCATCGTGGCGATGATCAGGGGTGTATCCCCAAAATGGTTGCGGTGATTGACAAAAGCGCCGGCTTGTAGTAAGGCATGGACGATCTCTAGATGTCCTTCGATCGTCCCTAAATGCAGGGCCGTTTCTCCAGCCTGATTTTGATTGTCAACACTGGCCCCCTTAGCGAGTAAAAGTCGGACAATATCGAAATATCCCTCAGCAGCAGCGATCATGAGGGCAGTTTCTCCCTCCTCCGTGCTGATATTCGGATTTGCTCCCGCTTGCAGTAAAGTTTGCACGCTGCCGAGATTTCCCCTCTCTACAGCCAAAATTAGGGGAGTTTCCCCGGATAAAGTGGGAGAATCGAGGGGCATACCACGGGTAATAAACAATTCGAGGATTTCTGGGCAATTAGCGGTGAGAGCCTGTAACCAAGCTTGTTGACGGATTTCTTCATCTACACCACTATCGAGCAGTAAACGGACGATTGCGGCGTAATTTTGTTTGATCGCTACAGATAAAGCCGTATCTCCATCCCGATCGCGCATATTGACCCGAGCGCCGGCGGTTAATAACTGTTCTGCGATCGCTGTATGACCCTTATAAACGGCGATCATTAGTGCTGGTGTACCATCTTGATTGACCTGATTGATATTAGCACCGGCAGCGATTAGTTGAGGGAGGATTTGACTGTGATTGAGGGCAGCCGCTAACATGAGAGGGCTTAAACCTTGAGGTTGTTTACTTTTGTTGATATCAGCCCCAAATTCTCGCAAAATTGCCACAATTTCCCTATGACCCCCCTGCACGGCATAGATTAAAGCCGTAGTATTTTGCACATCAGTGGCGTTGACATTTGCCCCCTGACTCAGTAAAGCTTGAACCCGCGCGAGATTGCCCTGACGCGCCGCTTGTATTAACAAGATATCCCAATTAGAAGCCATTAACAGTGACCGATCGGCAGAAAGTATTTTTTCTATTATCGATCTTTCTAGACGGGTAAACGGACAGAAACGCTAGTACCCCGTTCTAATTCTGAGGTGACGGCAATAGTTCCCCCATGAGCATCGATAATGCGACGGGAGAGATAAAGTCCTAACCCATTGTTGGAACTGTCCGGGGAACCGGAGTACAGGCGCTCGAAAATCCGGGGTAGTTCTTCTGCTGAAATGCCTATACCAGTATCCTCGACGACAATGGTGACAAAAGTATCTTCCTCTGTAGCGGGGATGAGATGAATTTTCACATCACCCTTTTGGGTAAATTTAATCGCATTGCCGATGAGATTGGTAAAAACGCGCCGCAGTTCCAAGCGATCGCCAGTTAGGAAAATTTCCCCGGCATTTTCGGCATTTAAGCTTAATTCTAGTCCTTTTTCTCGGGCAAGGGGAGTTAACTGCTGACAGACTTCTTCGAGAATATCGATAATCTTTAATTTAGTAAAATTAAGTGTCTTTTCGCCGTTTTCATAACAATAAACTTCCAAAAGATTATTAACCATTTCCAAGAGATTTGTATTACTGCGAATAATCACCTGAATGACTCGACTCATTTCGGGAGTAATCTCACCGTATAAACCTTTTTGAAATAGTTCTAATATATGATTGACAGACACTAAGGGAGTTCGCAAATCGTGGGTCATCCTCGAAACAAAATCTTCTTTTTGTCTACCCAATTTATCTTTTTCTTGTTTGGCAATCGCCACTGCTTCTTCCGCTTCATAGATGCGGATGGCGTTTTGCATCGCTTGATTTAAGCGCGAGGCAGAAAGACGAAATTTACTCATATAATCGGAAGCACCGGCTTTCATCATATCTACGGCAATTCCTTCGTCTCCGTGACCGGTTAAGACAATTAGGGGTATTTTAACTCCCTGGTCCCGAATTTCCCGCACCAAAGTCAAACCATCTCCATCGGGTAGAAGATAATCGATAAACATACAGTCGAAAAGATTATTGGACATCTGTTTTTTAGCCTCTTGATAGTCAGCGGCTTCTGTTATTTCTATCGCCATCTCCGATGTTCTTAAGAATCGGCGCACGGCGGTCCGATCTACTTCATTATCATCAACAATTAGAATTTTTAACTGGTTTAACATTGCCAATTTAAATCTGAATTTCATTACTGTCTGATCTACCCTGATAGAATACCTCGAATCGGGTTCCATGGTCAAGACATTTTCGAGGTCGATTCTTACAGCTTTTTTCATAAAGATGAAGTATAGTCTAATTTGCTATTGACGACTGAATCGTGACGACTGGCCCCCAAAACGAAAAATTACTACCTCACTATTAACTCAAGTTTAGACTAATTTGAGCAATAGTCAGTACAAAAGAACTGCTTGAGCAGAAAAAACGGGAAATCAAGTAAGATTACTAAATTTCCCGAAAATAGACCTCCTGCAAAAATAGGAACTGATTATGTACAATAAAGTAAAACACTCAGAAAAACCATGACTTACGAAAAAGTAAAAAATTTGAATCCAGAAGAGTTTAAACGCTTTTG
>VYKY01000096.1_pt1 | contig 16832 bp, 10 predicted proteins | sample 5114441 | NCBI WGS metagenome assembly VYKY01 (sample SAMN12291804, study PRJNA351875) | freshwater metagenome | isolation source: freshwater lake | place: USA: Michigan, Gull Lake | collected 2013-08-08 | reverse complement strand
CCCGAGTGAGCCTCGCCGAACTCCTGTCGAAATGTGTCGAAGTGCTTTTTTATACTGGTCGGGTTTCATCCCGTCAGTGAAACTGAGGGTCTTCACCCGACACTTAAGATAAAATTGCCGCTACAGATCGTAGATGCTCATTGAGTTCTTGGATTTCAGTTGGAGTCATTTTATCTACTGATAATGAGGATGTTTACATTATCTCCTATTTGTCTTCCCCCGATCTCTTAAGTATTTATACTTACTACAAAAGTGGGATGCTCCCATATCGATTCGCCACTAATGTAGATATAGAGATAATGAGCAACGAGGAAATAGCCGAGGGGTATCGTCAGCGATGGGCAATAGAAATCCTCTGGAAATTCCTAAAAATGCACTTAAAGCTAGATAGACTAATGACTAAAAACGTCAATGGTGTCACTATTCAAATTTATACAATATTAATCGTGTATTTGATTTTGCAGCTCATGCAAATTCGTTTTAATTCTCCGTGTACGCAGTCTTTAAAAGCCTCTATTTCGTTCCAAGACACGATTAAGAGTGGCTTTTAGGCTAAGTATAATTACTCATCGCGTAAGTGAGATGCTCCCAATAAACTGCGCTATGTTAACTTAATTTTATCACAAGAGGGAAATTTAATCTCTCTAAGCGAACGCCTGTTCTCGTCAGCTTGTATGTAAAGTTTTATGTACGGATTCAACATTTCTGCATGTATCGGGGTGTATTAAGAAAGTTTACAAATCCTCGCAATATTCGCCAAATTCTGCTACGGATGAGCAACAGTTTATTACAATGGTAAGACTTTAACGGCTTCTTCTCCGGCCGAGAAGTTCATTGCCGCCCTTGTTGCTCCAACGACCATTGACGCAACTCTACCTAAGATTTAGATTTTTCCATGTTGGTTGCTTTAAGTGAGTAGATTGAATGTTAAGAATTGTGTGCGATTGCCCTGAGACCGGCTCCCGTTCGCTTGCCTCGCGTTCTTACTTATTGTATGATTATAACGTCTGGTCTATCAATTTTTCGAGATACCCTTCTCACGCTAAATATTATGTCTAAAATCATTTCTATTCACTCGTATCGAGGTGGTACGGGTAAGTCCAACGCTACAGCTAATCTCGCGGCCATTCTTGCCTGTCAGGGTAAACGGGTTGCCATTGTCGATACAGATCTCCCCTCTCCTGGTATTCATATTCTCTTTGAACTACAAGATAAGCATATTAAATACACCTTGAATGACTTTCTTTGGCAGAAATGTAAAATCAATGAATCAGCTTACGATGTTACCTCAGTACTAGGAGAACAAAAAACTGAAAAGAATCTAATTTATCTGGTTCCCGCGAGTGTCCAAGTGAGCGATATTTCTCGAATTTTACGGCAGGGATTTAATACAGAGTTGTTATTGGAAGGTATAGAAGAATTAATTCAATTACTCCAGCTTGACTATTTGTTTTTGGATACCCATCCTGGACTCAATAGAGAAACTTTGCTATCTTTAACTATTTCCAATATTGTTTTACTGTTTCTTACCCCTGATGAGCAAGATCTCCGAGGTACTGCTGTCACCCTAGATGTAGCCAGTCGTCTTAAAGTTCCGAAGTTATTTCTAGTTGTCAACAAAATTGTAGACAGATATAATTTTGGCGAACTTCGTCAACAAATTGAATCTACTCATAAAATACCTATTGTAGGGATGATGCCGGACGCTTGTGATATGCTCCAACTGGCAAGCAAAGGTCTTTTTGTTCTGAAATACCCAAACCACCCAATTTCTCTAGTGTTAAAACAGATAGCAGAACAAATAGAGCAACAAGATTCTGACTATGCCCCGAATGATAGCTGCGATCTTAAACCTTTTATAATGGAGTGTGTTTAGCGTGGAATAATTAACCTGTGGCTAAAATAAGGGAGAATTTTTATGAGCAAAAGGCGATCAACACAACTATCCATGAATTCTTTAGAATTCTCTAGCAGGGTGTTAGCTGACTCTGGTGCTAGTGTCGAGGAAATTCAAGAACTGCTGGCTTACAATCAAAATAAATTTAATCATGTTTATCATCGTAAAACTTTGCCCAAAGAATCTGAGCCTCACATACAGGTTTGGCGACAATACATGACTGAATCTCACCAGATTGGCGTGTATGCAGTCCTTAAAGCTCATTTAGTCCAGTTTCAGTTTCCCATTAAGCAAGGCATCAGTCAAACCCCAGATTATCGCCAAGCTACCCGGCAAGGTAAGTCAGAAGAAGGAATGTCGTTAAAAACGGGCTTAACTTTCAACCAACCGGAGCGATTGTCCCTGATCCTTTATGAAACCCTAGCGGGGTTGATTCCTGTCATTATTGCGGATGATCGCAATGACTTTATAACTTTAGTTCAAGCACTGACAAAAGGCAATGAACCCTATCTCGTACCGGAGTCAATGGGAGCTTGTATGGTAGGAAACTATAATAATTGGGAGAGAATACGCCAGTATAAAGCACAATGGATAGATCGCAATCCCAACTGTTGTGGTGAGACTGATTGGCAGTTGGAATTCCAACACCTTATTCTCAAAAAAGAATTGTATCAAGATCGATTCATTATCTTAAGTACAGGCAACTATAGCAATGTAAGTGCTCAGCAATTAGGACTCACAGAAAGTCAGTGGCTAGAACTATCCTTGAAAATTCGCTTAGAACATGAATGTACTCACTATATTACGCGGCGGTGGTTCGATTCAATGCAGAATAATCTATATGATGAATTAATCGCAGATTATCGGGGTATCGTGGCGGCTCTAGGATATTACAATGTCGATTGGTTTTTGCACTTTCTCGGATTAGAATCCTTTCCTGCATATCGTTCAGGCGGTAGACTAGAAAACTATAAAGGGGAGCCAGCTTTATCCCCAGGAGCGTTTAAAATTCTACAGAAATTACTTAAAAAAGCTGCAGAAAATCTAGCCCGATTTGAGCAGCAATACATAAAACAGCCAAGGAATTCAGTACAAGAAACCGCACTGTTGTACGCTTTGACCAGCCTTCGACTTGAGGAATTAGCTTCAACAGAGGCTATCGGGCTACTGAATAGAGCTATGGAGGAAATCCAAGAGGTAGGAGTAGGGATTTAATCGCTAGTTGTCGACAAAATAAAGATATGCTAAACTAAAATGAATGTTAATGGTTGAGTTACCCTATGAAAAACGTACTACTCCAACAACTAAATAATAGTGATTTTCAATGGCTAAAAACCCATGGAGATCGTCAGCAAATTCCAGCGCAAACTGTATTGGTTGAGCAACATCATCCAGTCAATAACTTTTATATCATTCTTCAAGGAGTTCTGGTGGCTACAATGGCTAAAAACCAAAACCGCATGGATCGGGTTTTTGCAGCCTTAGAAGAAGATCAAGAATTAATGCAAGAAATTACTCGTTTTGAGCCGGGAGAAATGTTTGGAGAAATATCTTTTTCTGAAACTAGCCCCTCAATTACTACCGTCAAATCCCTAGATAACGTCTTGGTCTTGGTCTTACCTGCTAAGCAATTACGAGACAAACTAGAGCAAGATATAGGTTTTGCCGCACGGTTTTATCGCGCTAGTGCTATATTGCTTCTAGACCGGTTTAATTACCTAGTCCAACTTTTTTTGACTCATAAAATTGGACAAATTCCTCCCTTACAAGATGTCCCTCTGATTTTTGGAGAACTTAGTGATAGTGATGTTGACTGGATGATATCTTCAGGTCAATTAGAAGAATTGAAAGCCGGTGAAATTATAATTTCGGCTGGACGACCTGTAGAAAACCTTTATATTATCATCCAAGGAACGATTTCTGTATTGGTTTCTGAAGAAAGAAAAAACCCTTTGAGTAGTATTTTTGCAGCCCTTGAGAATGATCAAGAAACCCAAGAATTGCTGCAGCGAGAAATTGCACAGATGGCCAAAGGTAATCTCGTAGGAGAGTTGGCCATTCTTGACACACATCTTTCTTTTTTGACCTATGTAGCTTTAGAAAATTGCACCGTTTTAAAAATACCTCGACAAAAATTTCTGCTCAAACTAGAACAAGATGTAGGAATGGCTGCTCGCTTCTATCGAGTTGTTCTTATGCTTTTATCTCAGAGGTTACAGAACCTGAGTAGTCGCCTAGGCTATGGCAGAACTGAGTATAAAGTCGGGCAAAGTCTCTCAGAGGATAGAGTATATGAAGATGAGATCGATGTAGCCAGCATGGATAATCTCACCTTAGGGGGGGCGAGACTTGATTGGATGCTAAAACGATTAAAGTTGAAGGCAAATTAAACTTAGACATTAATTAGTATTTCCTCACAATTTATATTTAGGACAAGATTATGCCAGAGCCAAAAGACGGTTTGTTTCGTCAGGAATCTCTAGAAAAACTCTCGTCTCCAGAGCGGCTTGACGAACTCATGGAAGTAGTTAATCCTAGGGCTTGGTTGTCTTTGACAACGATAGGAGCCTTGATAGTGGCTACATTAATCTGGAGCATTTTAGGAAAAATTCCCATTAACATTAGTGGTACAGGTGTATTGATTCAACCACGGCGAGTAGTTCAGCTACAGTCTTCAACTCAAGGTCAAGTTTTAGAAATATATATTAAACCCAATTCCATCCTTAAGAAAAATCAAATAATTGCAACAGTTGACCAATCTGCTCTCAAGAAACAACTTCAGCAACAACAAGAAAAATTGGCTCAACTGCAAGGACAAAATCGGCAGACAACGGAGTTACAAAAAGAGCGAATTGCTCTAGAAAAACAAAATCTAATTGCACAGAGAATGAATTTAGAGCGGAGCTTACAACGAGAAAAAATTTCCTTGGATTTACGCCAAAAAAATCTTGATTCTCTAGTTAATCTGCGAAAAAACTACCAAAACATTTTAGATGAATTTCCCCAAATAGCCCAAGACGTTGAAGAAAAAACCTTCCAAGCTATTCAAGCCAAAGAAAATAGTTTAAAAAGTCAAATTCAACAATATGAAGAATTGCTACCCAAGCTAAAACAAAGAAGTATGAATATAAAAAATCTTTTAGATAAAAATTTAATTACTGAAGATGTATACCTAACAGCAGAAAGAGATTATTATAGCTCTCTCACTCAAAAATCAGAAATAGAAACCCAATTGAAACAAATTAGATTAGATCGGGCAAATACCCAAGAAAAAAAACTACAAAATCGTGATCGCGTTAGAGATCTAGAAAATCAAATCAAAGATACGGATGTAAAAATACTTAATGTGGAACGTGAGTATCGACAAAGTCTTAATCTGATCGATGATTTCAAAATGAAAATCCAAGGAATTCAAGTTGAAGAAGCCAAACTTAATCAACAGGAAAAAGAATCCCTGATTGATAAAACCAACAATATTGCTGAAGTGAAGCGAGGTATTGCTGAACTGCAAAAATCAATCTTAGATAAAAGTGAAATTTTGAGTCCCTACGACGGAAAAGTATTAGAAGTAAATATTGTTAGCGGTCAGGTGATAAATGCAGGCAGCAGGATTGCTTCCCTTGCCACTAAAAAACCGGATAGCCCTTTAGTCGGTATTGCCTATTTTCCTGATAAAGATGGCAAACAAATTCAGAAGGGTATGCAAGTTCAAATAACACCCAGTATGATTAAACGGGAACGTTATGGGGGAATTTTGGGAAAAGTGACTGAAGTTTCCCCTTTTTCCGTAACGACTGAGGATATCGCTACTATAGTCGGCAATCCAGAATTAGCTCAGAGTTTGAGCGGGCAGCAACCCCGCATTCAAGTGATTGCTGAGCTTGAAAGCGATTCGAACAATATTAACAATGGCTATAAGTGGTCTTCATCCAAAGGTCCTGTTCTTGAACTATCGGGTGGGACAACCGCACAAATCCAGATTCAAGTGGGAGAAAGAAGACCGATCAGCTATGTTATTCCGATTCTCCGTTCTTTGACAGGTCTTAATTAAATAAAAAGATGCTCACCAAGTTGACGGCTCAATTGTTACGATCTCACAAGCAGGGGCGTGCCCGTACTCCCACCCTGTTACAAATGGAGGCTGTTGAATGTGGAGCGGCGGCTTTAGGGATTATTCTAGGTTATTATGGCAAAATCGTCCCTTTAACCGAACTGCGTCGAGAATGCGGTGTGTCTCGAGATGGCACTAAAGCCTCTAATGTCCTCAAAGCAGCCCGACTGTATGGGCTAGAAGCCAAAGGGTTTAGAAAATCTCTCGACTCGGTTAAAGAATTACAACCTCCCTATATTGTCTTTTGGCAGTTCGATCACTTTTTGGTCGTTGAAGGAATACAAGGCGATAAAGTCTATCTTAACGATCCGGCTGTCGGTCCTAGAACTATATCAGCCCAGGAATTTGATTCGGGTTATACAGGTGTGGTCTTGGTGATGCAGCCCGGGGCAGAATTTAAGAAGGGAGGCAAAAAAAAGAATATTCTCGAAACTTTAACATCTCGCTTACAAACCTCTCAGCAAGCTCTTTTGTTTTGCCTATTAGCTGGATTGTTGCTAACAATCCCACGTCTAGCCATACCTGCTTTTACTCAAGTTTTTACAGACGATTTGCTAATAGAAAACCGCTACGAATGGCTTCGTCCTCTAATTTTGGGAATGTTAATCACTACCGTATTACAAGGACTTTTAGCTCGTTTACGTCTCCTCTACTTACGACGATTGTTGATCAAGCTCTCTGTCTCAATGTCAGGACAGTTCCTTTGGCATACACTGCGGTTACCCATCGGATTTTATGCCCAACGCTATGCCGGGGAAATTAGTAGTCGAGCTCAACTCAACGACCATATAGCAACCATCCTCTCAGGAAAACTAGCCACAACCGTTATTGATACCTTTATGGTTGTCTTTTATGCTTTGTTAATGGCTTTCTATGATTGGGTACTGACAGGAATTACTATTATTTTTGCCGCCTTAAATTTCTTGGCATTACAGACTTTATCTCGCAATCGCATTGATACCAACATCAGAGTTTCTCAAGAAATTGGCAAAGTTTTCGGCGTTGCTATTGGGGGAATTCAAGCAATCGAAACCGTAAAAGCAAGTGGGTTAGAATCAGATTTATTTACAAAATTTGCTGGCTATTACACTAAAAGCCTTAACTCTCAACAGCAATTAGCGTTGGCTACCCAGATTCTCAATGCTTTACCTGCACTATTGACAGCCCTTGCTACCAGCTTAATCCTCTTGATCGGAGGCTGGCGGGTGATGGCGGGTAGCCTCAGTATTGGTATGTTAGTCGCTTATCAATCTCTGACTAATGAATTTCTCAAGCCGATTAATGATTTAGTCAATTTTGGTAGCACTTTACAAGATTTAGAAGCTGACCTAATGCGCTTGGATGATGTGTTAGAAAACCCCATCGATCCCATAGCAAAATCTGACCAATCAGAAAATTCGGCTGCCTCAGTTACAGTTAATAGAATCTCTTTTCGTTTATCTGGAAAATTAGAGTTGCGAAATCTAACTTTTGGCTACAGTCGCTTTGATCCACCACTGATTGAAAACTTGAGTATTACTTTACAACCCGGACAAAGAATCGCCCTAGTGGGGGGCAGTGGATCGGGAAAATCAACGGTGGCTAAATTGATCACAGGACTCTATCCAATTTGGTCAGGGGAAATCCTTTTAGATGGTATCGATCGAAACCAAATCCCTCGATCTATCCTCGCTAATTCTTTAGCTATGGTAGAACAGGAGATATTTTTATTCGCAGGAACAATCAAGGAAAATCTAACTCTTTGGGATTCAACTGTTCCCGATGCTGATTTATTTAAAGCTTGTCAAGATGCAGCTATTCATGAACTGATTCTTAACCTTCCAGGTGGCTATAACACCCAATTAAGTGAGGGAGGAATGAACTTGAGTGGCGGACAACGCCAAAGATTAGAAATCGCTAGGGCATTGGTGAGAAATCCGGCTTTGCTGGTCTTAGATGAGGCGACAAGTGCTTTAGACGCAGAAACTGAGTTGATCATCGATCGCAATCTGCGGCGTAGAGGGTGTTCTTGTATTCTTGTCGCCCATCGACTCAGTACTATTCGAGACTGTGATGAAATTATTGTTTTAGATAAGGGCAAAGTGGTACAACGGGGAAATCATGAACAATTGCGCTCTCAAGAGGGAATCTATACTCGTTTAATTAGTACAGAAAGGACAAAGGATAACGTCGATGAACAAGTCTAATTTAGAGCAAGAGCCAAAATTTGCTCAACTCCATAGCAATGAATCTCTCCTGTTAGATTGGCCGGACACAGTCTGGGTGGTGCGTTCGGGAGTCCTACTCCTATTTGCGCTGCAAGTGGAAGCATCTAAGCTTACCAAGACTCGCTCCTATATGTTTACTATTCAAGCCGGGGAAGCTCTTTTTGGTTCAGAATTAGTCAGAGGCGTTTCCCCAGAACAACAATGGGGAATTTTAGCGATCGCTCTCGAAGAAGCGATCTTGGAAAAACTTACGTTGAGAGATTTAGTTGAGCAAATCAGTCATGGCGATTCAGCCGCCCGAGTGCTTTTACAAGGCTGGCTGAACCATATTAGTCAATGGCTCGCTCAAAAACCTAGCCCTTTTTCCTTACCAGCCGATAGAATTTATATTCAAGATACACATTTTTTATCCTTGCTGTCCGGCCAGGGATTGATGCTTCTTGCCAAAAGAGAAGAGGAAAAAAATATTCTTTGGATAAAAGTAAATCAGGGTAGTATGTATTGGATGGGGTGTGAAGCCTTGAAACTAGAAGCCGGTTTACCTATGATTCCTTTGGCTTCAGATATATGTTTAGCTGCACAAACGACGACTGAAGTTTATACCTGTCTGACGGAAGACTTAGAAAACCTAGAAGATTTACCAAAAAGTTTGGCTCAGGTACACCGCTATTGCCTCTACTACTTTAGCCTGGTCAAAGAACTGGAAACAGAAGATGAATTCAGCCGCTTTCAGCAAAGAGAACAACTTAACCGTAGGGCCCTGCAAAGCTCTATGGGAGAGTTGATGTCCGTTTTGCAACCCCAAAAACCTGACCTTTGGCCACCTGGCTCCCCTCTACTGATAGCCGCTGGAGCAGTCGGACGAAGTTTAGGAATTAAGGTTGTACCCCCGGCTCGTTCCGAAGACATCCATCGAGTTAAAGATCCCCTAGAGGCAATCTCTCGAGCCTCCCAATTCTCCACTCGCCGAGTGTATCTAGCTCATAATTGGTGGAAGGGAAACTATGGAGCGCTATTAGCTTACCTAGGTAGCGATCAAAGTCCAGTCGCTTTATTGCCCGAGGGAAAGCATCACTATGTCTTGTTTATTCCCGAATCCCATCAACGCATTCCGGTGACGGCTACAGTAGCCGCCAACCTAGCTCCTGATGCCTATATGTTTTATCGGCCTTTGCCGATATTACTGAAAAATGTCTGGGAAATTTTCTATTTTGGCATTAAAGGCCATCAGCAAGATCTACTCTGGCTCATCTTACTTGGATTAGTAGGTAGCCTCCTGGGAATGGTTACGCCACAAGCAACGGCAATTTTAATCAATAATGCTATTCCTGATAGCGATCTCCTTCTCTTGGGACAACTGGGTTTAGCTTTAATTGCGGCAGCCTTTGGTAAATCTATCTTTGGTTTAGCCCAAGGAATTATAACCATACGGATAGAAAATGTAGCCGATAGTAATTTACAGCCTGCGGTGTGGGAGCGACTCCTCAAACTTAGCCCCAGCTTTTTTCGCAAATATGCCTCCGGTGACTTATTAAATCGTCTGATGGGAATCAGTCAAATTCGCCGAGAATTGAGTGGAGCAACGCAACGCACGTTGTTGAGTGCTGTATTTTCTTTAATTAACCTCGCCTTGATGTTTGTTTATAGTATTCCCTTAACTTTTATTGCCATCGGTTTATCTATTCTCGTTGCCCTAATCACCTTCCTATCGGGTAAACAGATTATTCAAAAACAACGATTACAAGAAAATATTGATGGTCAAATTACTGGGTTAACAGTAGAACTGATTAATGGGGTGGCTAAACTCCGCGTTGCTGCCGCCGAACAAAGAGCTTTTGCTGCTTGGGCAAAACAATATAGTCAAAGAGTCAAATTGCAAGCCAGCATCAAGCGCCTTGATGACAGTGTAACCGTTTTTAACGAAGCCCTTTCCTTAATCAGTTCAGTATGGATATTCTGGTTTGCAATCCTCTTTATTCAAATGGGTGAAGCTCAGGGGGCAGCCGCTACGGCTAAACTGACGGTAGGAGGATTTCTGGCCTTTAATTCTGCCTTTGGCACTTTTTTAGGGGGGACAACAGATTTGAGCAATACCTTAACTGATATTTTGGGGATTGTTCCTTTATGGGAGAGAATTCAGCCAATTTTAACAGCTCCCCCTGAGTCAGATCCTACTAAAGCCGATCCAGGTCGTTTAACAGGACAGATAACTTTAAGTCATGTCACCTTTCGCTATCGAGAAGATGGTCCACTGATTCTAGAGGATGTAAGCATTTCCATTGAACCGGGAGAATTTGTGGCGATCGTTGGACCGAGTGGCAGTGGAAAATCTACTATTTTTCGTTTATTGTTAGGCTTTGAGACGGCTCTAAGCGGCACGATTTACTATGATGGACAGGATTTAGCTGGCTTGAACATTCAAGCAGTTCGACGGCAATTGGGCGTTGTTCTCCAGAATGTTCGTATTTCTGCCGGATCGCTGTTTGACAATATTACAGCAGGGGCTTTGGTTAGCTTGGAAGAAGCCTGGGAAGCTGCACAAATGGCTGGTTTTTCAGAAGATATCAAACAAATGCCCATGGGAATGCATACCGTAATTAGTGAGGGGGGAACTAACCTTTCCGGTGGGCAAAGACAAAGGCTTTTGATTGCGCGGGCCTTGGTGATGAAACCCAAAATTATTTTGATGGATGAAGCTACCAGCGCTTTAGATAACCGAACCCAATTGATCATTACAGAAAGCTTAGATAGGTTGAAAGCTACTCGCGTCGTCATTGCCCATCGTCTGAGCACCATTCACAATGCTGATAGAATTTATGTAGTTGAAGGTGGGCGCATAGTTCAAATCGGGACATTTGACCAATTGGTTAGCCAAGAAGGATTATTTGCCAGATTGGTAGCAAGACAGTTGGATTGAACGAAAGCGCGTCAGTCCCCACCCTCACGGCGTGATTGATAATCTGTAAATATATTACTCTTTCTGAGTTCTTTGATTGTCAGAGTCCTGAATTTATCTGAACTTTTCCCGATTGGCAAGCCTTTTGACCGAGGTTAGTATTGTTAGTGTGAATCGAGAAAAGATTGAATCACCCACAGACTTAAGGAGAACACAGTCATGAGTCAACCAGATGTCGAAAGATTTTATGAAATCGCTCGCAATAGCGAAGAGCTTCAAGCCATGTTAGGCGCAGCCGAAGATCGCGACAGCTTTGTCGAAACCGCCGTCAGACTAGGACAAGAAAATGGCTGCAACTTCACTCTTGACGAAGCTAATGAGTTTCTTAACACCAAGAAGGGAGATGCGGAACTGAGCGAACAAGAGTTAGAAGCTGTAGCTGGCGGTCGCCGCCGGCCTTGTAACTTAGGTACGCGACTCACTGTCTGTATCATTGTTAGCCGCAACTGCTGGGTTGCTACTTGTTAGAATCAGCTTTCTGGAAACCTCGAAAAATACCTTGCTGAAAAAGACATACACTTTTGGTGCTTTCTTGGCAATAAGTTAAGTATAGTTAATCGAGGTTTCCCTTGTTAGTCTAAAAAGGGGTTAAATTGGTGTAATTTTAATTTTCATCAGATCGAAGATTAACATTGTATGCAACAGAATGGTTAATTATTCATTAACTGAATTGAAGGGGTTGGCTTGGCTTCAATATTCGGAAATGACCTTTCCTTCTTATCAGACTGCTTTACAAAGTTTGCAGTTTGAAGACTCTCTTGTTGCCATTGGCGCAAGTGTTGAGCAAAAACCAGTTGGCTTAGGACTGGCTAGGCTTTACCCTGAAGAAAAAGAAGCTATCATCCTCTCCATCTTTGTTAAATCCCCCTATCGTTGTCAGGGGATTGGCACAGCCCTACTCGCGCATTTAGAGCAGGTGTTTAAGCAACGAGGTTGTCGGTATGTTGAATTAGTTTATACAAGCGACCAAACGACAACTCCGGTTTTAGAACATATACTGAAAAAAGAAGGTTGGACGCCGCCGGAGTTCCGAGTGTTAATCTGTAAAGCGATCAAAGAGCAGATGATTCAAGCACTCTGGCTACACAAATATAGGCTACCTGCTGGTTTTACAATCTTTCCTTGGTCTGATTTAACAGAGACAGAACGAAAGAGGATTTTAGAAAAACAAAATACTCAGCCGTGGTATCCAGAAGTTCTTTCGCCTTTTTCAGAGGAGGACAAAAGAGAGCCACTCAACAGTTTAGGGCTTCGTTATCAAAAAGAAGTCATCGGCTGGATGATAACCCATCGTCTTGCGCCAGATACAATCCGCTACAGTAGCCTTTTTATCAAGGAAGAGCTACAAAAGATCGGGCGTGGCATTCCTTTGTTAGCCGAGTCGATTAAAATTCAGTGTAGTAGCCACATTCCCTATGGAATGTGGACAGTATCCAAGGATAATCCAGCCATGTTGAGTTTTGTTAAACGCCGAATGGCAAACTATATGATGTCAATTAAAGAGTCTAGAGGTGTTTCTAAAGTGTTATAGTGAGTCTGACGGGGAGACAAACTAGGCTGAATGCTTTATCTGATTAAAATAAAAAGAAGGAGACTGTTTCTGTGAGCGCAACCCCATCTGATTTAAAACCAGAATTAGCTAAGATCGTCAGTCAAGCTACGTTTATTTCTGAACGTCTCAGCCCTCAAACAATATCGACCATCTCAACCCCATTTAATGAAGAGATAGCAAATACTCGTTTCAATCATTGGTGTAAGGTCAGTGCGTCTGGAGATTGGGATAAATTTTACAAACGTCTAGAGTGGAATGGTTGGGAACGCGATACAGTTTTGCGAGTACTTGGCACAGAATTAGAACCTGAAACTCACTCCTTACCCAGTTGGGCTTTAACCCTAGCTGAGATTATCGAAACAGTTGCACAATTAACCCAAGAAAATATTGAACCATTTCCCCAAGATTATAATGACCCTAAACCCTTTGAAGATGTTTTTTTACCTTTGGTTGTGGTTGGACGACAAAAACTTCTTACTCGACTAGGAGTAGAATCATTATCTGACGAAAATTTGCCTTTAAAACGATTGGAAAAATCTGCTTATCTAAGTCTAGAAGATGGTCTTTACCAAAGACTTTTTTATCTTTTAGCAAAAACTTTAGATTTCGAGTTTTCCCATTCTCGTCCCCTGGGGAAAAACTTGCTCAATTTGATAATTCCGAATAATAAAACTACATCAGATAACAAAAAATATAAGGCTTTTGTTAATAAATTATTGTCAGATGGATTGTTGGGTTTTTTCCAAAAATATCCTGTATTAGGTAGGTTTAGTGCAACCACTATTGATTTTTGGGTTGAGTCAACAGCAGAATTTCTAGAAAGACTGGAAAATGATTTATTAGAAATTAAGGAAGAATTTTCCCAGATAAATGAGTCGATTGATTCTAAAATATCAGAAAATCAGCTAGGGAAAATTAAAGAAATTAAGCCAGACTTATCTGATCTTCATCATCAAGGACGTTCTGTAATCGTGCTTACTTTTGCCTCGGAACTAAAGTTAGTTTATAAACCGAAAAAGATAGGGGTTGACATCGCTTTTAACCAACTTTTATCTTGGTTAAATCAACAATTAGAAAAGTTAGAAGGTTCTGAAAGCTCCCCCTTGAAAATTCTTCGGATTTTAGACAAGCAAACCTATGGATGGATCGAATACATTGAACAAAAACCTTGTGAAGATACCGCCGCTGCTAAACGTTTTTATTTACAGGCGGGAAGATTGTTATGCTTGTTATATTTTCTAGGAGCAAATGATTTTCACCACGAGAATTTAATTGCCTATGGCGATCAACTGGTGATGATTGATCTAGAAACAATCATGCACCATGAAGCTAAATGGATGGAAGAGTCGGAAGATGAAACAGCCGGAGAAGCAGCGCTGAATCAATTGTCTGATTCAGTCTTACGCACAGCATTGTTGCCGACTTGGGAGTTTAATATCGATACTTCTGTTGCTTATGATGTTAGCGGATTGGGTAGTATTGATATTCAACCTGTGCCGGTACCATTTCCCGTCTGGAAATCGATCAACACCGATGATATGTATTTAGCACACGAGAAAGTAGATAGACCCCTGCAAGCTAATATTCCTATGCTTAATTCACAGCCACTTTACCCGAATGATTATCTAAAAGAATTGATTACAGGCTTTGAACAAGTATATCGTTTCTTGATTCAACAGAAGGAAAGCCTATTAGCAGCAAATGGACCTTTATCGCCATTCCAGACACAGGTAGTCAGATTTCTGTTCCGTTCCACCAAAGTTTATGGCGCAGTTCTCAATAAGACGCGAGGGCCAGAATTTCTCAAACATGGACTAGAGTGGAGTATTGAAGCAGATATCTTGAGCCGTGCCTTTCTCAATAGCAAAAATAAGCCTCAAGCTTGGCCTATTCTAGAGATGGAACTTCAAGCCATCTCCTTAGGAGATATTCCCTATTTTAGTGCTGCTACGATAAGCGATGACCTTAATTTAGGTGGTGAACAGACTATACCAGAGTATTTTAAAGGATCATGTTTTAATCAAATTGAACAACGATTAAAACGGATGAATGAAACTGATTTAGCTCAACAATCTAGAATTATTCAGTTAGCTTTTCAGTCAAAAGTTGCTGGAAGTTTCTCCTCAGAAAGGAGCAAAATTGAGTCTAAAAATCAGGAAGAAATTACTAAGAATCTGTTGACTGGCTCCCAGTTTCTTACCAAGGCAATAGAGATTGCTAAAGAAATAGAAGACCAGGGAATTATTGGTTCTGATGGTAGTCTTTCTTGGATTAGTTTAGCTTTTGTTCCGAAAGCAGAGAGATTTCAGCTACAACCTTTGGGAGAAAGTTTCTATGATGGCAATTGCGGTGTTGCTGTCTTTTTTGCCGCCTTAGCCCGTGTGACAGGTGACAGTAAATTTGAGAACTTAAGCCTTAAGTCTCTTCAATCTTTACAAAGCTTCTTACAAAATGCGGATGCTGAGGCAATCAAAATTTTTGCCGATAACTTTGGCATCGGTGGCGGAGTAGGACTAGGGGCGATTATTTATTGTCTCGTCAAAATCAGACAATTTCTCGATTTACCCCATCTCTCTCAAGAAGCACAAAAAGTTGCTCAATTTATGAGCCAAGAGATTATTGATAAAGATACTAATTTCGATATAGTTAAGGGTGCTGCTGGGACAGTTTTATCCCTTTTAGCTCTTTATCAGGATACGGGGACAAATTTTGTTTTGGATAAGGCTCAAGCCTGTGGTCAACACCTGCTGAAATTTTGTGATTTGCGCTATAACGAGAAATCAGATACCTATAAACCATTGACTGGCTTCTCTCATGGGGCCGCCGGAATTGCCTATGCACTTTTACGACTCTATGAGGTGACTCAAGACCAGGCTTATTCAAGAGGCGCACAACAGGCGATCGCCTATGAAAATAGCAAATTTCTCCAAGAATTTGGGAATTGGCGTCAAATCATCCCAACTGAAGAGCCTTCTGCTGCGCCAGTGTTTTGGTCAACTTGGTGCTATGGAGCTCCTGGTATTGGTTTAGGACGTTTAGGCGGTTTATCAAGCTATAGAACTGAAGAAATTCTCGCTAATATTGAAGCGGCTCTCAAGACAACTCAAGAGACTCCCTTGCAGCAAGTGGATCATTTGTGCTGTGGCAATTTAGGTCGCTGTGAAGTTATGTGGGTCGCTGCGCATAAACTGTCTAATCCGCAATGGTACAGTGCTGCTCAAGAATTAGCAAGTCGAGTAGTCAATCGAGCTTCTCAAACAGGCAAATATGAACTATTTTCTGATTTGCCGACATCGGTATTTAATCCCTGTTTCTTTCAGGGTTTGTCCGGTATTGGCTACCAATTTCTGCGCCTGGCTCATCCTGAGTCTTTACCTTCTGTATTACTTTGGGAGTGAGCAGCCTGTCTTAATAGGGGGGAATTAAATTAATCGTGCCGACCAACTTTAATTCTAATGAAGCGATCACCTATAGTGTTGCCTTAGTAATCATTAGCTTGGTAATATTACTCGGCTTATGGTTGCCAGATTTTTTGCATAAAGATTGAGAGCGTAATGTATAGCGCTACGCGCAAGTCAAAAGTAGAACCTGAGAGGGTTTCGGAGATTGTAAATATCCTAACACGGGCGGTTGCTATATTTCCAGCTTAGGTCGAAGACTGCGCCCCTCCGACTCCAGAGCTAATCATCGAAAATTTTGGGTCTGAAACCCCGTCGTTCTACGACGGCTTTACTGTTAAATATTAGCACATTTACCAAATATATGCTAAAATGTGAGACATGGAAAAAGCCTATTGGTTTCGATTTTACCCCACACCAGAACAAGAGTCGCTATTGCGGCACACCTTGGGCTGTGTAAGATTAGTTTACAATAAAGCTCTCCATCTCAGAACACAAGCATGGTATGAAAGACAAGAAAGAGTAGGATATGCTGAAACTTCTTCAATGCTAACCGAGTGGAAAAAGCAAGAAGAATTAGACTTTTTAAACGAAGTTAGCTGTGTACCTTTACAACAAGGGTTAAGACATTTACAAACAGCTTTCACTAACTTCTTTGCTGGTCGTACTAAGTATCCTAACTTTAAGAAAAAACATCAAGGAGGAAGTGCC
>VYKY01000197.1_pt1 | contig 18191 bp, 26 predicted proteins | sample 5114441 | NCBI WGS metagenome assembly VYKY01 (sample SAMN12291804, study PRJNA351875) | freshwater metagenome | isolation source: freshwater lake | place: USA: Michigan, Gull Lake | collected 2013-08-08 | reverse complement strand
AAATTATCGACTCCCTCTACGAACCCATCAAAGACAAATTCCCGAAAAAACCGAAAACTTACCGAGAACAAGCCAGAAAAGCTTACTTAGAAGTGGCTAAAAGACGCAGACCATCTCAAAAACGGCTCTTCGTTACTTGGTATGGTTTGATCGAGGGGACTAAATCAACTAAATCCTTATCTGGCAAGAGATTTAATTGATTATCTCGTTCTCTGCAAAAGCCTATTTATAACGTGGAAAAAGGGATTTAATGTCGGTTGGGAACCTCAAAGGCTCTTCTCGATTTTGTCTGATAATTTTTGCTTATGGAATCGTGAAATGCTGATCGGGCAAGACTTTCAGCACTATTTTGACGGATATTCTATCAGTATAGACCCTGACAGGGGGACAAGCTGGCTGAACTCCTTACAGCATAAGCTTTTTGGGGTGTTCGAGCGAAAAAGTTCGATGCAGATCACTCCCCATTGTTGATAAAGATTTCTAATAAGCTCGCCCAAATCCCTGATTCTCTCGTTAGCTTTTTGGCTGAAAGGGATGTATCTATTTGTAACTGAGGAGCCTAAAAACCTTTGTGGACAACGCTTTGAGATGTCTTGTACCCCTGTCAGGTATAGACCTCGTTTCCACACAGAAACCAGAAGAGCCCCTCAAAAATTAGAACAATCCATTATTTTGGGATCATCGGGCAGAACTATCGGCGTTCAGTAGCTTCCACCTCTCGATACAATGTATCATGCTCTGGCAAAAATGTTATTTTCTGGTAAAATGGTTCATATCTTATGGAATCTAATGATGAAAGAACCGAAAATAGCGGCGAATTGGTCTCTATCGGTGGGAAGCTTCCCCTATTCCAAGAATTGCGAACCTCACAACTGTTAGATTTTTTCGTTGTCTTGAGCGCTAACAAGGAGAAAAATCTAAGGAAGCGAATCAATCAATGGCTTTATCCTAAAACCAGGCCGGGGTTCTACATGGAGATCAAGCCGAACCTGCACCTTGCCTACGCCGATCAGAGGGACGGTCACGGTTCTCAACATTGGTGGCGGTTATTTTTCGATCAGGATTGGCAGGAGAGGATCGAGCAAATCGTCAGGGGAAGCGCCCTCGTCGTCGGACAGAATACCAGCAACGGTCACAATGAAACGACCGAGTGGGGCGGGATGTACTTCCGATCGCCCGTGGAGATAAAAATCGCCGAAGCGTTGGATAGACGGGGGGTACTATTCTTCGGCAATGCTAGAGGTCGGATAAGTAGTCAGGGTTCTCCAGTATCGGCATCTAGCATGACGGGAAGACTGGAGATAGATTTCTTGGTATTCTATAAAGGCAAGTGCATCAGCTTGGAAATCGATGGTAAACACCATCAGGAAGATGCACAGACCCATCGCGACTACATAAGAGACCGGTTGCTTTTACGAGAAGGAATCGCCACCGCAAGGTTTACAGCCCAAGAATGTATGGAGTCCCCCGACGCGGCGATCGAGGAGTTCTTGAATCTGTTTTAACAGCTTCCATATAGAGTAGGTTACAAATGCAACAACCATCGAGTCCGGCATGGCCAGTAAACGATCGCTTTTTAGAACTCCGTTGTCGCTGGTTGACCCTGATCGGGGAACACCTGCAAGATGATCGAGGACAACTATAGCGTTTCCCTCATATGTGAGGTACAGTTTACCCCTTGCCGATTAAGCTTTTCGGGATTGAGAATGTACCTCTTGTAAACAGGAAACGCTATATTAGAATACTGGCGGGTTGAAAAAGCTGATTCCTCTGCCCGTTCAAAACTCGATGATACTGCTGCCCGCTCCCAGTTATCGCCCTGGACTGGGACAAACAACCCTTGATTTCCCCGGTGGTCGGATTTCCGAGGGGCAAGACCATCACGAGGCGGCGTTAATGACTCTAAAAAGAGAATTGGGAATTGAAGCGACGGCAGTAACCCGATTAACTCCCCTCAACTCCACGGGTTGGTCAGTCAATAGCTCCTTTTCCAACCAGAAACTCTACGGTTTTATCGCCGATATCGACGGCGGCCTATCTACCAGCGAAGTATTGACCTATCCCGCTAATTCAATCGGAGTCAGCGATTTGTTGAAGTCCCTCACCTGCTTGCAATGCCGCGCCGTCCTGCTGGAATGGTGGGTGAATCAAACCGAACAATAGTTAGTACAAAGTTATCCCCTAGTAAAAGTTAGATACGGTGGCGATCGAGTCATCGGGTTCCATCGATGGAAGAAAGTTATAGTACAAACTTATTCCCTAGTAAAAACCGGTGGCGGGAACGATTGAGGGATTAGATCGCTCTAACGGATGAACACCATAGTGATCGAAGGTCATGTCATCCATCTTTCCCCCCGTCATCGATGACAAGATCGAGGAGTTGCATCAGGAATCCCTTGTCCTCAAAGAAAAACTATCGTTGGCAGTTGACAAAAAGCGTAGGGAAAGGATAAAGCGAGGAATAGAGCTAATCTACCTTCTGATAGCCGAATACAGTCAACTGGGAGCTAATATGGCGATCGTTGGGGAAACACCAGAAAATCTCGTCCGTTTGCGGCATTTGGAAGACCTGTCAACCTCGTTGTCCCCTACAGGAAAGTTGATCGTCCTAAAATAACGACAATTGACCGATAGACACAGAACCCAGACGGAATTTGTGGCGCTCAAGGTGACAGGCGCTACAGAGGGCGATCAGATTTTCGGGACGATTATCCTCCGGTTGCCGGTTATGGTGGTGTACCGCCAGTTTGCGGATCGAGCGTTCGGAAATGGTCAGGTCGCTGACATCTTCCCTCGGTCGCAAACACTGCATTCCGCAGCACTGACATTTCCAGCCGGCTTTTTCCTTGACCCTAGCGGCAATTTCCCCCCAATTATCGGGATAACGGTTTCTTCCAATCATAACTATCTCAGCGATCGCTATTCTCCATCCTAACAGAAACGACGGTATTTGTTGATCGCTAGAGTTTCCCGAACGGTTGTCCGTAGAACTGCCACATCTCCTGATTGAAAGGAGGTCGCCATTTATAGATTAACTCCCGTTCCCACTGCTGTAGAATCTTTTTGGTGGGGGGAACATGATACCAAAAAGAAGCATTGACGGCCACATCGAGATCGTAGCGACGGTGTAACTCGATATAGTTGAGAACGTAATCCTTGCAATCGTGGGAACCCAACCAACGCCGGCGGGCGCTCAATTTCGTCTCTCCGACATACAGTACGATATTACTAACATGGTCGATCTGAAAATAGAGACAGCCTTGATTGGAATCGTCGGGAGGTTCGATGTCGGGACGACGATAAAAATCTGAGGGATGACGGGGTAAAGAAAAAGGATCAATCTCGTCAGCGGTGTGCCATGTGGTTTTAGGCAGATCGAATAAAGTCGGTTGCTCGACCGTCTTTCCCTCTCTCACCTGTTGCTGGTAGTCTGCGATCCTAACTTTCCAAGTGAACAGGAAATCCTTGCTCATCTGGGTGGCTCTCTCCTTTCGATCGTCGCCGCCCGTATCGAATAAACTTAAAGGTATTTGACTCGATGAGAGCGAATTAGCCATATTTTCCGACATATTTTCAGTTCTCTTGCGGGATAAGAGTTAAAAAACGTTAGATTAGAGGTGTTAGAACAGTCTTCGTGGTTAATCTTCCAGTTCGATCGCATATTGTTCGATCCAATCGGTCAATCTGGCGAAACCCTCCTCATAGGTTTCGAGAGCGCCCGCAAGACCGAGAAAGAAAGTGACCGTTTCTACTTCACCGGCGTTCAAGCGATAGCCGTTCTTTCGCAAAAAAATTGAAACGGTGGCCAGGGCTATACGTTTATTACCATCGCAGAAGCAATGATTTTTGATAAAACCGTAGCCATAGGCCGCCGCTAACTTAAAAATCGATGATTCAGGTTCGTACTGAAAAAAGAATTTTGGCTTATTGACAGTGGATTCCAACAGGGTTGGGTTTAAAACTCCAGGATTCCCCCCAGTTCGAGCGATTAAAGTTTCCTGAATCACCTGAACCGCATCACTCGATAACCATTTCGGTTCCTCGATCATTATTTGGCGAGTTCCTTAAAGGCGTTGCGGTACTGAGAGTAAGTATCTTCAAAAGCTTTCATGGTTTCTTCAAAATCGGGATCAAAGCTAGAAATTCTGTATCCATCTGGCGATTCCGTGATATAAATCTGATCTCCTTCCTCTACGTTCAGTCGGGATAAAACCTCTTTCGGTAAGATCACACCGATGGAATTGCCGATTTTTCGGAGCGTTAGACTTGTCATAACCTATGACCTTCCGTAATTATGTTATGACAAATGTTATAACATAACTAACTGCCCAAAGAATTATTTTAAAGAAAAAGACTTCCGAACGACTGGCGGTATTATACTAGACGAAAGTTTTCTTTTGACGAGTAGAACAAAAGTATCGTGAAAGTTAACGGTAACGGACAAGCCAAAATCCTCTCTCAAGCCGAACTAGATCGTCTGTTCGCAGGTTTCGATAACAATCGGGATAGATGTCTGTTTGGCATCTGTTTCTACACCGGCTGCAGGATATCAGAGGCGCTGCAGTTGACCGTCAACGACGTGGGGGCGGCGATCACCTTCAGAAAAGCGACAACCAAAGGCAAGAAGGGAACCCGTTCCATCCCCGTCAATCCGGCCCTGCGGAAAATCCTCGACCTTTACCTGCAAGAATTTCAGCCAGATGATTATCTTTTCCCTTCCTTCCACAACGCGAGAGAAAAAGGACACCTGCACCGATCGAGCGCCGACCTAATCCTGAGAACCGCTTGCGATCGGGTGGGACTCAAGGGAGTCTCGACCCACAGCTTCCGCAGGTCGGCATTGACCCTGATGAGTAACCGGGGAGTACCGCTCAGGGTCATCCAGAAAATAAGCGGTCACAGCAGCCTTGAAGTTCTACAAAGATACCTAGAGGTAAGCGATCAGCAGATAGGGGATGCCGTCGGTGTACTGGGCGAATCATCACGGATCGATCCAAAAAATGTATAAACTTTCAATAATCATTATTTGCCGTATATGCCTATCAAATTTGCTATCCATGCAAATTAGACCATCGAAGCAAATAAACTCGCATCGACCTGAAAATAAGAAGCTAGAGCTTGAGCTTCCCCCCGCTCGATCGCTCGCTCACCTTCGATAACCCGATTAACTATCTCTAAAGAACTGAAAACACCGAGCAAGTCTTGCCGCTCTATTTCATTGGCTTCCATCAGATGCAGCAGGGTTGATAGGGGGGTTCTTTCAGGAATCGGGTAATGATCCGCCTCGAATTTCTCGATCAGGGCGATCAGCAATTCCAGTAAAGCTCCCTCCTCCGCGCTAAGTTCCGAACGATGTTCCAATTCCTGGGCGATAGCGATCGCTCGTTCGTTCTCCGCTTCCGTGGTAATAGCTTTGGGTTGGTAGAGAGCGAGTAATTCCCCGTAGGTTTCAGAATTAAAAGTAAGGATCATTTTTCCAATTTCCCTTATCGTAATCGGCGTGAGTGAGGATGTATTTAATATAGATAGTTTGGCGGCTATAGATTATATCGACAATTAAGCGATAATTATTTCCTTTAATATTAAAAACAGTGAAGTTTCCGACCGATTCAGCACTTTTATAAGTAGCCTGAACATCGATCAGATTTTGCCATTCTGCTTTACTAGCAACTCTATACCAATCATAAAGAGGTTCGCAAGAATCAGCATGGTTAACGCAAAAATTACGCAGTATCCGACGACTAATAACCCGCATCGCCCGCTATACCTCTGGCAATTTTCTACTACTATCGATAATTATACCAATACAGTAATTATTAAAACTGTAGGGAATACTAAAAATAGAGTTCTATTAAGTCTCATGGGCAAAATTCCTGATTGCGATCGCTGTCTGCTATACACCCATCAAATCTACTTCGTCTGTGCTGTCCATCCCGAAGGGGTAGAAACAGAAAAATGCCCCGACTTCCACCCCGACCCGGAAACGGCCATCGAGAGCGATCGAGAATTGTGGTCGCCGGTCGGTTATTCATGGTACGGCGATGAACTGATGCCGAACCGGCTGTGCCGTTACACGCTAGAGGAACAGGAGAAAATATTAGATACCCATCCCTTTTTCACTGGCATCTGTCCCGATTGCAAACATATCTTTCCTAATAGTCCCGCCCCGCAAAAGACTTGGCAATGCCCGGAATGCGGCTGGCGAGAATCTGATTTTAGCCCGTAAGGTGATTAGAAATAAAGAGTTGAGCTGCCCAAAAATCATGGATTTCTCAAGACGTTGCCATGCTTCGATACGGAAGAATTAGGTGGCAATGTCGAGAATGTGTTGGTTCTCGTCCTCAATCAGTTGTTTGAGGATGATTTCTAGGGTGTGTTGGGAGTTGTCTATGTAGTCGGGGATAGGCATTATCTATTATTTAGTAATGATGTAAATTCTATGTTTTATGTCTTCTAAGGTCATTGGGCAAAAATCTGTCAATTTCACTATCGGAAAATGTCATTTCTTCACCCTGATTAATTTGCCCATTTTGATTTAGTGCTTTACTCGCTAGTTCATAAGCTTTATAATTAGTTCTTGGTGCATTTGAATAAATTATATGTAATGACTTATGCAACTCATCCCTTTTCTGCTTAATTTGCTCAACAGGTAAGTTATTAGATTTTATATCAGCAATCAGCGATATGTATAATTCTCTAATATTCCATAATTGATTAGCTACATCAGCGTGACTATTGGCTAATTTACCTAGGTCAAGGTCTTTCGTATAAATAGTTATACCTAAAGTAATTGTGGATAGAATAGCACCTATAATTGTTCCTATTTTCTGATCACCAAATATGCTAGTTAGCAAGCTAGTGGTTGTTAAAGCAGATAAAGTTACTTCAGACAGCTTAAGTTCTTTTAGTTGTCGTGCATAAATATCAGAGCATTTTTCATGAGTTTTATGAGTAAAAACTACTCTTCCAAAACATTCTCTAATTTGTGACTCTAAAATCTTAATATTATCATTATCGGATTGGTTAATTGGGGTAGTCTGTACCATAAATTTCTCTCCATTTTTGAGCAGCAGAATAATTCATGCCTTTAGATTCATACTCAATTGCTTCTAAAGCGAGCTTATAGGATTGTTTAGCCTTATACTCGAAGTTTCCTTTTCTGTGAATATACTGTTTGCTCCCAACGGCTAACCAGTATTCTTTTTGAGGATTTTGATTTGATAAATATGCAAAAAAATCTCTACTCATCCAGTCGTAATACATATAAGATTTCTCTTTATATTTCCAACCCTTCTATTAAGTCTTTGTAAGTTCTCGCCTTCAGTTTTCTTAACATCGCTTTCACTTTTGACCAAAAGTTTTCAATAGGAGAGAATTCGGGAGAATAAGGAGGTAAATAGATCAGTCTAGCTTTTTGTTGTTCGATTATTTCTCTGACCATTTCTCCGAGATGAATCTTGGCGTTATCCATGATCAGACAGTCTCCTTCTTTAATTTTTGGCACCACTTCCTTCAGAATAAATCCTTCAAATGTTACCGCATCTACTGCACCATATATATTGACTGATGCGACAACTTTTTCTAAGCTTATGGCACTAATTATTGAAATATTTCTGCCTCTTTTTTGTGGTTTTCTTCCTCTGGCTCTTTGACCAATTAAGGCTCTAGCATAAAGTCTCAAAAGGGCTAAATTTACCCCCGATTCATCGATAAAAATTAGTTTTGATGCCTCAATTTCCCTTACTTGAGACCAGTATTCCACTCTTTTTTGCTGTACCCTTTCACTTTCTTTTTCCGCCGCGTGTAGTGTTTTTTTTTGAAACTGTACTTGAGTTTTTGCGTAATCCGACACAAGGTGGCTCTACTGACTTTCACCTGTGTCTTTTCATACAGTAATTCCGATAATTCTTCGAGAGTTGCATCATTGTCATCGATAATTTTTTGGCGAAAATCTACGGAATAGGGTCTCATAGGAAGCTGGCGAGTTCTATTATTTGTCTATTTGCTCTCTATTGTACCTCATGGCTCGAAGAATTGCTATAAATTTTTATTTGTTAATTCGTTATTTTCTTTAATGGTTGCAATTTCAGGTATTGGATCAGTAGTTTTCAAACTCCCTCCATTATTTGAGTCAGGATAAGTAAAGCTGTTATCAGGATTTGAAAAACAAGGGACAATTTCAAAACTTATGTCATCATTAAAATTAATAACAATTACTTGCCCATCACCACTAATATCAGTTGTAGAATATGTTTTTTTTAGTGACTGTTTTACAGCTTGTAATAATGCAGATTGACCATTATGTTGGTAGCTATTATATTTTTTGTAAATTTCGTAAGGGAGTTTAAATAAAACATCTAGATCACTAAAACCTCTAACAGCCGTGCGTCTTCCATAAGAACCGACATAGAGGCTATGTAAAGTTTTAGACTCACTTTCCCAAAAGTCTCGATTAAGTCTTTTAGTTATATTTTCATATCTATCCGATATAGAGCTACGAGTAGCTTGAGGAACTCTTAAGTTCTCACAAAATTGAGAGAATTGGTTAGCTATTGACATAAATCACTTTTCCCTAATAATCTTCATTTCTTTATCGGTCAGCCTATATAGATGAGCAACCCTATCATCAATCTCTGCTTCCCACTCCTCTATCCCGACTCCTTTGATATCAAGACATCCTGATTCGGAGTCGGCATAACATAAATCCCTGCGTCTTGGCTAATACGAAATTTATAAATCCATGACAGACATTCACGCTCGAATGCTTGCCAAGTCTCATTAGCTTAATCGGGTAAAGTACCGGGGGCAATTTGTACGGTGCGAGTATAAACTGAGCCACCCTCCACATACTTGAAATCGATCTGAACATCATTAATAGTTCTCCCTTCCGGCAGATCGATAGTATCTCCCTGAGCCGTCACGCAATTAGTGGTATCAAAGCCATCGATCGCACATAATCGAATAGCCGTGGCGGGATGATCGTACCACTTACGGGTTCCCCAAAACTTGTTCATCACATTCGTGGCATGACGTACCTTGACCCTCTGATTGTTGATCAAAGTCACCACCACCCACTCCTCCCGATCCAGATCACCAGGAGAAAAAATGCTTTGCTGACCGATATTGCCCGTAGGGGCATCCCTCAAGCGCAGTTTATAAACCTTCTCTCCGATAAAAGCGGAATTGACGGTTGATCGGCCATTGCCAGAAGAATTAGTAGGAGAACGCTGGTTTTGTTCTCTAATCCAGCGATCACACTCTTCTTGAGAAAACCCGTAAGACTCCCGATTCCGACACAAAGCTTCATAATCCGTCTGATTTTGAGCGTTGGCTGGCATAGACATTAGACAAACAATAGAACCTGAAACAATCAGGGAAAGCGACTTCATACAAAAACAGCAACTTTATTACCTAATATTACCCTAGCTAACATCTAAAATTTTTCCAGTTATCTGGTTATCTGGTTTTTTGGGTTTCTGTTAATCTGGTTTACCGAATCGATCGCTAAGGGCTGCCATGATCACCGCCGTCATCGTCGTTCCCTGCCGTTTGGCCTCCGCCGCCCAGTGTTGCCGAAGGGATTTGGGAACTTTGACACAAAGGTTCACCTCTGGCTCATTCTGGTTTTCTGGTAAACTGGTATTCTGACTTTCTGGTAAACCAGTATTTTGGTTTTCCGGTAAATTGGCATTCTGGTTTTCTGGTTCTCTGGCTTTCTTAATTAAATCGCCGTATCTGCCCGTCGTCATAAAGCCTCCAATATGGCTAAGATTTCCTCTCCCAAAGCTTTGTAATCCTTCCATGCCGCTTTTAACCTGGCATCATCGAGATTGCGGATGGGAACACCCGCTAAAGCGGCTTTTTGATAGCCGACGGTTCTGCGAATCATCGACTTGAAAACAGGGATACTGCCCTCGGTTAAATCTTGGCGCAGTATTTCACCTTCCCGATTCGGGGGCGGCGGTACGATCGTGATTAGGGCGCGATAATTAGCGTCTCCTAGGTCCTTGGCCGTTTCCAACATCGGCTGCAGACTGAGAACATCGGGGGCGGTGGGTAAGATCAAGAGTTCGCAACCCTTGGCCAACTCTTTGAGATCGTCGGAATGGGGACGGGCGGGAGTATCGATGATGACGAAATCCGCCCCGCCGATAATCTTCATCGCCTGTCGCTCGTCGGCGACGGTGAAGGGAAGCTCCCCCCTCTCCGCCCAACCCAGAGCGGTGCGGTTCGGGTCGCCATCAACTAATACCGTCCGACCTCGATCGCTGAAATAGGTGGCGATATGCACGGCGGTGGTGCTTTTACCGACACCACCTTTGTAACCGGTAACGGTAATAATTTTCATCTGGTTTTCTGGTTTTTTGGTTTTCTGTTTTTCATCGTTGTTCCTGGAAACAGGTTTTCTGTAAAACCAGATTACCTTAAAACCAGAATTGCAGTCACATTTGGATCGATTCCGTGAACTGGTTTTCTGTAAAACCAGATTGCCACAAGACCAGAATTATTCGGCTCGATCAAGAAATTTTTCTGTAAAACCAGATTACCATAAAACCAGATATCATGTCTGGTAAGCAGGTTTTCTGTAAAACCAGATTACCATAAAACCAGATAAATAGAATCGACTCCGCAAGCTAGTTTTCTGTAAAACCAGTTTTTTGTAAAACCAGAATTATTCGGCTCGATCAAGCAGGTTTTCTGTAAAACCAGATTGCCAGATTGCTGGTCAGAAATAGTCAAAAGTTTAGCCATTAACTAGAACTGGCTCGACCAGATCAGTTTGCGATCGGGTCGTTCTCTGGGGCCGTAGGGTTGCCACCGATAAAAACCCCTGCGCCAATGGGTGCGGTACTGACTAGATTAACTCACCCGCCGGTTAGCGAAAAATCAGGGGTAATTATTTCAACAGTAAACAGCTTTTGCTTGCCTAAGCAGGGTATCGGTTCAATCGCCCTGACATTTTCCAGCTTCCAAGCGTATCGTTGGGGTTGCCAGTCGCCGAGCGACCGTTCCAATTCCGAAACCGATTCGATAATAATCGAATTTGGCACGTCGGTGGCACTCGTCTCGGATACCATCTCTAAACAATCGGTCAGATCGGTGAGTGCTACGATCGCACCTAACGGCAATTTATCTCCATCGATGGACAGATTAAATGCTCGGTTGAGATGGGAGATCAAGCTTTTTCCTTGCTTGCAAAGGGGACGTTTGGCGGCGTGGATGGCCAACACCCCTCGGTATTTTGTCGGCCATCCCCTCGTCTCGTAAAGTTTGAGACCGTTTGCGACCAGAGATGCCCACGGTTGCCACAAACTGATAGCTTTGATTGCCAATGCCTTAACTCCTTACTCATTTGTTCTTAAGAAATTCCCTGTACTCCGCTAGAACCTCCCGCGCTTTGGGGGAATCGATCGCTTCCAGTATCCCGTTGATCGGTCTGCCCATGCGATCAAGTTGTCGAATCCGATCCACCTTTTCAGGTGCAAGGTAGATCGATCGCTTGCGCTTACCGAATTCGACTTGATAGAAAGTCTGGAGATATTTGCGCCCGTACTTCGCCTGATGAGAATAAGTGGTGATCAAATACCCTGAACCCTTCCCCCTACGACGGCGCGGACGTTTATTCTCGGTTTCCTCTTTACTAGGGAATAATTTTGTACTGGTTAAAGGTACATTTGTATCCCCTAGTAAAGGTATTTTAGAGAGAATCAAGGTAGAGGATGCGGGGACTGGCGGTCATTGTGCGGAACCTTAGCCAATGATTTTCAGGATTTCTGAAACGGGTTGATTAGCATCGATCGCCATTCGCACCTTTGACAGTTTCTCACGGGGGACTGACCGCTTGAAGGTTTTCCATTTATCGTTAACCTTCTCGTCCCAACAGTAAGCCCAGAACCAATGATCGGGATTGCCAGTCGAACGATCGCCCTCAACTTTTGGATAAGTTTTCACGTTACCGTATCTATCCTTTTTGTCTTGGATAAAGGCATATAGGGAACCGCTCGGATTTTTCTTAGGGGAAATCAGCTGGGAGGATCGAGGACGATCATTTTCCCCTAAGAAAATCTCTGAGGGGGAATGTTTTTCGCAGGTACTTGCGGGGTTGCCCGTTTTTTTCTTAGGGGAAATTTTAGAGATGAGATCGTTCTGTTCTAAATTTTCCCCTAAGAAAATCGGTGGCTCACTTTCCCCTAAGAAAGAATTAGAGGTAATCGAGATAGAGGAATCTTTTGAATGAGATCGTTGCTTTTCACTGGCTAACGCTTCTCCCTGCAAGGTATCAGGCATCGGGGTTAATTTCGACGAACTGCTTCGGGGCAATTCCTCCGATTCGTTCGGCGGCCGGCGTGAACCCACCAATTCCACTGAAGATAGCGAGATGTCTAAACATTTGTCTGAATTCTTTTTCTTAGGGGAAATTCCATCAGGCACACCCTCGACTTTTCCCCTAAGAAAATTCAGTTGATGAGTGGTCTCTGGTTGGAGCTTGCCGAGTCGAGCTTGACCCGCTTTGCTCTTAGCCCACTTCTCCAGCCACATTTGAGGCGATGCGTGTCGAACCGCGTCAGAGCAAGGGATGTTCAGCGAAATGGAACGATCGCTATTCTCGATGACCCGTCGAGCCGAGATTTCGTAATAGGTAAACGACCATTGCCAGCCATGAGCCGACCAAGTTTGTGAGACATACCAAGATGATTTTTTAGGTGCTGCTACCATCGCCTTTTCCTCCCTTGGCTGCCATTGCTCGGATTTTTTCCATGAACCGCTTAAACTGTTCGGGTGTGGCCACCTGTTCTAAACTGGCATCATCTCGTACCCGCCGCCAATCGACAAGCCGATGAGGATCGCTTTTGAGCCTGACTTTCGGCTCTCCATATCGATCGAGGCTTAAATATTCTGGCGGCACATCAACCACCTTTTCACCCCTGACGTACTGATACCAATCCAAAAACTCCTTAGATAGTGGCTTCGGTTTGGATTTGTCTACTGTTTGTTTGGGAAGCTGGTATAGGAAAACGGAACGGGGGTTTTTAATGGTTTCCCTTGTATTCTCGATGTGTCGTATCGCTCCCCAAGCTTGTGAGAGGTCATGGGCGGTGATCGCCTTCCTCACCACCGCATCTAACGGGATCTCTAGTTCTGAGAGCTTGTCGATCAAGTCCCGCGGAATTTCCTTTGTAGTTTTTTCTGTAGGGGAAATTTGAGAATTGAGGTGGTTCTCTTGTACTAAAATCTTTTCCTTAATATCATTTGTGTCGTCGATTCCATTGGTCGAATTTCCATCATCATTTTTTTCATCCCCTCCCCCTTCGGTCTGGAAGGTTTGAATAGTCTGAATGATCTGAATAGTCTGAGGAGAGCCAGAATCTTCGAGGGGCAAAGGTTTTAGCGGTTGATTTTCCGAATTTTCAAAATCGTTTCCGACGAATTGAACCGTTTTCCGATTTTCCAAACTGTTTTCCGAAATTTCGGAAATGCTTCCGACGAATTGAACCGTTTTCCGATTTTTCGGAATGCCTCGAAGGTTGCGAAACGAGAACCCCTTATCTTGAAAGTCAAATAGTCCGAGTTCCTGGAATTTAGCGATCGCCGTGTAAAAGGTGGTTTTCTTAATATCAACCGCTTGCATGATCGTCAATGTATCTGGTAAATCGGAGTAGCGATCGCCGAAGGGATCTAACTCAACCAGGTAACTCCATAGTCTCCACTCAGCGGCCGTCAACTTGGAGTCTCTCAGCTTTTGGGATATTTCCGCCGTTAGAGGGTAAAATTTTTGCTCGATCCGTGTCATAATAGTCACACTGTAAAAGAATGAATTTCAGAGGATGAATCTCAAAAGATGAACCCCGATGAACCGATCCCGAAAGTTGCGTTTCGACAAATCGATCTCGACGGTTACTTCTAGATAGGTACATCTAATGAAGAAGTCATTTTCTTGCCCCGTTCCCTAACCAGATTGGGGCTTGTTTTTTTGGGCTAATCCTCTCGGTCGCGAACGGGACGAACCCATCCGAACGGGTCAATCGGAAGGAAGCTTAAAAATTCCTTAAAATGCCCCAGTATTTTCACAACTTGTAGTTTCCGTGTCATAATCGGTATGAGTGGTTCTGATCGTGCGAAAATCAGTTATATTTGTTTGCTAGACTAATTATCAACTAATTAATTCGCATTTGAGTCGGTGAGTATGCAAAAGTTAACAATTAGGCAAGCCTTTAAAACAACCCAAGATTATTTCAAGATTAGTGGTAAGGATCTTTCCGAGGTGTCGGGGATCGGAACGCCCCATATCAGTTCTTTTAGGAACGGGAAGAACTGGATCAGCGAGGATACCTTAGAGAAGCTTCTCGATGGGATGGAAGAAATTGCTCCTGGTTCCCGCCGTTACTTTGGTTTGTTGGTGTCGGGAGGCTCCGAACCGAATTTAGAAGATTTAATTGAGATAATCGGTGCTGATCGTCTCATGGTTGCCATTGCCGAAAAGTTCAAAAAAGATCGGGAAACGATCAACTGCCTGCAGCAAAGTCTGATCATGTCTTAGGGAAAGTCCTCACCGTTTGCGGGGACTGGCGGTCGTTGTGCGGAACCTCAACCAATGATTTTCAGGATTTCTGAAACGGGTTGATTAGCATCGATCGCGATTCGCACCTTTGACAGCTTCTCACGGGGGACTGACCGCTTGAAGGTTTTCCATTTACCGTTAACCTTCTCGTCCCAACAGTAAGCCCAGAACCAATGATCGGGATTGCCCATCGAACGATCGCCCTCAACCTTTGGATAAGTTTTCACGTTACCGTATCTATCCTTTTTGTCTTGGATAAAGGCATATAGGGAACCGCTCGGATTTTTCTTAGGGGAAATCAACTTGGAGGATCGAGGACGATCATTTTCCCCTAAGAAAATTTCTGAAGATGTGACGGGGTTGACCGTTTTTTTCTTAGGGGAAATTTCAGAGATGCGATCGTTCTGTCCTAAATTTTCCCCTAAGAAAATTTCTGAAGATGTGACGGGGTTGACCGTTTTTTTCTTAGGGGAAATCTCGGAAGTGTGATCTCCTAAATTTTCCCCTAAGAAAATCGGTGACTCACTTTCCCCTAAGAAAGAATTAGGGCTTGTCGAACGCTTCGCCCTTTTTGGTGTCTTGGAAGCTCTCGGTCTCGGTTCGAGAGGGGAACAGACTTCAAAAAACTGGTAGTGAAACAGACGGTTATCGGTGGTCAGTATCCAACCATCTTGGCGAACCTCACCGATTTTGTAGAACTTACCGTTATCGGGATGCTCCCCGACGATAACGATCGACGCTCCCGCTTCAATTGCCATGATTACCTCCGGGCAATTCCGTCAACAATCCGTAGGACTTATCGAATAGAAAGCGTGCCGTTCCCGTCAGGCCGTGACGGGCTTTGCCGACGATCAATTCCAGCACATCGCGATCGGAACTATCGGGGTTGTAATATTCATCGCGATAGAGCAGGACAACGTTATCGGAGACCATCTCTAGAATTCCCGATTGACTGAGATCGGCCATGACTGGGCGTTTATTGTTGCGTCCCTCTACCGCCCGCGATATCTGGGAGAGTGCGAGAACTGGCACGTTTAAATCCCCCGCCATTTTGTACAGTCCCCGGGCGACATTGCCCAACTCGTAACTGCGGTTGCCGTTCGGGGAATCGTCGGCCATCATCTGAAGATAGTCCACCACCACCAAACCTGGCTTCTTTTTCTCGCTGATGAGGCGGCGGCATTCCGAGGCGATGCCCACGACCGTTGTTCCCCGATCGTCGTTCAAATAAAGGGGCAACTCGGTGGCGATTCCTAACACCCTGGCGATCGTTTCATGTTCCCGCTCGGTAAGTGGAGCCAATCCCGCCCGGTGTTGCCTGATCCGACCGCTTCAGAGGGGGTAAAACCCACAATCGCAATAGTGCGGGTGAACGCTCAACAAACTCCACAGACGGTACTCTAGCTGTTGGGCGGTCATCTCCAACGAGAAGAAAACCACAGGTATCCGTCGAGCGACCATCATCTGTAAGGCGAGAAATAAGGCGGCTTGGGACTTCCCCATCGACGGTCGCCCCGCGAGCAGGGTCAACGTTCCAGGTTCGAAACCGACGATTAGATTGTCCAACTCCCGTAAGCCCGTGGGGTAAATCGGGTTATTTTTCTCCAATTCCGTGAAGGCAGCACTCGCCACCTCGCCATTGGAGAGGGTTCGCGTCGTCCGTCCCCGGTTCGATACCAGAAATACTTCCTGTTCCGCTCCGTCCAGTACCTCGTCCAACTCTCGCGTCGTGTCGCGGGCCAACTCGATGACCTTGCCTCCCGTCCCGATCAACTGACGACGGACATACTTATCCATCACCAACTCGGCGTAGCGATCGATGTTGGCGGCCGATACCGTGCGCTCGATTAGCTGTAATAGTCGAGGAATCCCTCCCACCTCGTCGAGAAGCTGGTAATCCTGCAGCCAACTGGAAACCGTCATCACGTCTGTGGGCTTTCCCTTGCCGTGAAGAAAGACCGCCGCTCGGTAGATTTCTTGATGGGAACGAAGGTAAAACGCATCGGCGGCTAGAAAATCGACGATCCGTCCCATCGCCTTGGGGTCGAGGAGAATTCCCCCTAAAATAGATTCCTCGGCCTCGATATTCTGGGGGGGCAACGCAGGATCATACATCGCTTTCTAAGCCCCACGGGTCGATCCATTTTTCGCCCGCTAATCTCGCCAATCGCTTCGTTTCGTTTCGTTCTGAAAAGGAGAGCTTTTTGGGGGTTTGTTCTTTCCCCGTTTTTTGTTTGTTCGCTCGTCCCTCCGATTTCTCGAAAAGCTCGTAATAAACTTCCCACCGGTTCAGACCGGCCGCATTCTTGCCAGCCAACCATGCTTCTATATCGACGATCGGATTGGGAAGTTTCCCAGTTTCCTTCTTCACAAAATAAAAAAATCTCTCTCGCTCGTCTTCTGAGAGAGTCTTTTTAAAGTTTGAATAAGTCTTAATAATCTTAGAGGTGCTGGATTCCTTTCCCTGACTAGGTTCCGGGACGGGATCGTTTCCTACAGTGCGAGTCGGTTTCCCACAGTGCGAGGGTGTTTCCTGTAGGAAACCTGATGGTACTGTAAGAAACTTTTCTGCATCACAGGAAACTGTGTTTCCTGTAGGAAACTTTTCTGCACTGTGGGAAACAGTGTTTCCTGTAGGAAACCCTTCCCCGTCGCAGGAAACCTGATCTCCTTTAGGAAACGTTTGCAGCTTGACCAGTGCTTCGGTGATTTCTAGATCGATGTAACCTTTATCGCTAAGAACTTTCAGGGCTTTGGAAACCGTGCCTTTCTGGAGTCCCGTGGCGGTCGCCACATCCGTGACCTTGACGCGCAGATCGCGACCGCCGAACGGATCGATCGTTCTCAGATAGTAGAGAACTCGAACTTCCGCGTATCTCAATTCTTTGGTGACTTGGAGCCACTCTTCCGGTTTTAGTGCGTAGAACTTGCCTTCTATCTTGTTTTGTGTCATAATGGTTATAGTTTTTGTGGAAAGGTATATACTTTCCACCGAAAGGTATGTACTTTTCGTCAATTTGCCCCATAACCCGAACAGAGTTGGGGCTTGTTTTCTAGGTGGGTGGCGATCTTAAAATTGCCTTAATGTAGATATCAATTGCTCTTAACCTCATTTCGGTTTAAAAGACTTCCTACTCAGTCCCCCGATTTCCGCCCCCGCAATCGCACTAAAAAGTATATGTTTTTAATTGTATATGTATATAAATAAAAAACCCATCCCTTGAGGGAATTTGTTGCGGGTAGTAAAATAGTGTAGAGAAGTTAAAAGGTTGTTCAATGGAAACTAGAGGGAAGTACAAGGGCAGGAAGGAAAATCCACCGAATCCGGACGGGAGACCTCTGACTTATGAAGAGCCGAAGAAACGCCGCAATCTAAGCGTGACTCAAGCCGGGTGGGAAAAAGTTCAAGCGATTGCGGAACAGTACGATCTATCGGTGTCGGAAATGTTGGAACGGTTAGCCCGCGGCGAGTTTGAACTGGTGCGGAAGGTTTCTTAGTTTTAGAACAAGGCGGATCTTGACACTCTGCGCGCTAAAGCGACGCAGATTCTAGCACAGAATTAGACCAAAATCTAATTCTGATGGGCATTGTCAAGATGCCTCTAGTAACTCTGCTCAAATCTAATTTAAG
>VYKY01000071.1_pt1 | contig 18720 bp, 14 predicted proteins | sample 5114441 | NCBI WGS metagenome assembly VYKY01 (sample SAMN12291804, study PRJNA351875) | freshwater metagenome | isolation source: freshwater lake | place: USA: Michigan, Gull Lake | collected 2013-08-08 | reverse complement strand
CTGCTGTGGTCATATTTCTAATCTCTTGACATTGTTCAGCAGTTAAAATCATTAAATCTGGAATTCTCGATTTAGCTTTATCGGTGCGAATTCCCACCGTAGCGGGCATAACTTGCCAGTCTAATTGTAGCCTCTCTATTTCCCTTTCTAACACCTTAAATATAGATCTAAGTATCAAAGCATGAAAGCCACTAGCGGGAGGCATGGAAATTAATTCTCCGTTAAATAATTCGTATTTATTATCTGTGGAGTCCCGATAATTTAAATATTCCGCAAAGGTATATAATTTTTCTTTGGTGACAACCATAATAATCTCTAGAAAAAACTTAATTGAATCTCCTTTTAAGATAGATGTTGCTTTTGATCCCCCCTTGATAAGGTGGTTAGGGGGAATCTGACAATTTTTAACACCTACTTTTTTACTTAGATTCGATATCCTCAACTTTTTTGGGAACTGTTGCAGTTAAAACCTCATTTCCTGTGGCAGTAACTAACACATCATCTTCGATACGGATACCGATACACCGCCATTTTTCCGGCACTTCCGGCTGTCCTTCAGCAGGTTTAATATCGGGAGCGATATAAATCCCCGGTTCCACGGTTAAAACATGACCGGGCTGCAAAGTTTGCCAAGTTTCTTCGTTAACTTTATAACCTCCTGCATCATGGACATCTAATCCTAACCAATGGCCGGTTCTGTGCATATAAAAAGGCTTATATTTTTCCTCTTTAATTATCTCATCAATGTCGCCGACCAATAGTCCTAAATCTACTAATCCCTCTACAATTGTCCTCACGGCTGTGTCATGAAAAAGATTATAAGGATTACCAGTTTTTACCACTTCAATCGCCTTTAATTGAGCTTCTAGAACAATTTCATAGATAATTTTTTGTTCGGGGGTAAATTTACCATTAACGGGAAAAGTGCGGGTAATATCACCGTTATAGTAATTGTAGGCACAACCGGCATCAATTAACAAAAGCTCATTTTCTTGTACTTGGCGATCATTGTTGATATAGTGCAGAATACAGGCATTAGCACCACTAGCAACAATAGAAGGATAAGCAGGACCCATACCCCCTTCTAGGCGAAAAGTATGCTCAATTTCCGCTTGAATTTGATACTCATAGTGACCAACTTTGGTGAATTCTCTGGCGCGATTATGTGCCTGGGCCGAAATAGCGGTTGCTTTGCGAATATTGTCCAATTCGGCCTCGGTTTTCAGTAAGCGCAAAGGATGGAGAATAAAATTAGTATCCTCTAAAGCAGTCGGTCCGGTGCCGCGACGGGGAAAAGTGGCGATTAATTTTTGCCAGTGATTAAGAACGTTTGTATTAAAAGTTTTGTCCCGTCCGAGATGATAATAAATTCGTTCGGCTTTTTCGAGATATTGGGGTAATTTTTCCTCCAATTCTTGGATAGAATAGGCCTCATCAGCACCAAAAATCTCCTTTGCTCCTTCCACACCGTGGAGATAGCCGGTCCAAGTTTCTTTTTCTGGGTCTTTTGGCTGCACAAACAGGATAAACTGATGTTCGGGGTGATGGGGTGCTAAAATCGCCACCGCATCCGGTTCATTAAATCCTGTCAGGTAAAAAAAGTCACTATCCTGACGATAGGTGTATTCTACGTCATTGTGCATGACCGCCATGGGCGCACTGCGAAAAATTGCGGTTCCATTGCCGATTTTTTCCATTACCTGCTGACGACGGTGCTGAAACTCTCTGCGATCGATGCCCATAGATATTCCTAAAAATGTCACAATAAGTCTTAGATTCTATTATCGCTAATCTTTTTAGTTTATGACACCTGAAGAACCGGATTTTTCCCAAGATATCATCGAAAGGCGCGAGTTTACCCTAGCAGATTTTATCGCTCAAGAGGGGGCGGATTTCCTCAAAGGGGAATCTCCCGTCCCCAAATTAGTGCAGGTAAAGACTGAAATTAAACAGTTTATTGCCGCTAATTTAGGGGATTCTTCGGGAGCTTTGCAGATAATTTTACAGCTTATCGTTGATGAAGAATTAACCAAAGTCAGTCAAAATTTAGATAATCCTGTTCAAGCTTTGCAGTTAATCCTAGAAGAAATTTTAGACAATCAAGAATTACTCTATGAATTAGTACACCGAGTCGATGTGAAATGGGGACAATTATACGGGGAACGTCCCTATTTTCAACAACCCAATCAAAAACCTCACCCTGAAGACGAATACACTCACAATTCCGTCAGAGATAAGTTAGTCAGTTTATTAGCCAGATTAGAACCGAATAAGTAGTAGAGCCTATAGCAGTTATTAGGAGACTCCGAGACGATGCCCTATCAAGACATACCTTATCTTTATGAAAAACTCTGTATTTTAATTATTTCTTAATAGAAACCAACAGGACTGACAAGGAGAATCTATCCCTAGACAGAGCGCCGGGGCGGTAACTGGTGAAAATAGGTGTAAGATAAGAAAATTCTCCGATAATTGTTGCCCTATTCCCCGCGTGCCTACCTATTCCTACTATACCGCCGATGTTTTTAGCGATCGCATTTTTGGCGGTAATCCTCTGGCGGTTTTTCCGGAAGCATCTGGATTAACCCGCACCCAGATGCAAAAAATCGCCGCCGAATTTAACTTCTCGGAGACAGTCTTCGTTTTTCCGCCAGAAACGCCCCAAGGCACTAAAAAAGTCCTGATTTTCACCCCCAGTACCGAATTACCCTTTGCTGGTCATCCTACCGTCGGCACAGCCTATATTTTAGCCCTAATCGCTGCTATTCCCCCCCACCAAGAAACCACGATTTATCTGGAGGAAGGAGTCGGTTTAGTACCGGTAAAAATTAGCAGGGACGGGGAAAAACCCGTCTATAGTGAGTTAAAAGTGGCACAATTGCCAGAATTAGTGACCGATACTTATGCTCTCGATGATTTAGCGGCGATTCTTTCCCTAAGCGTTGCCGATTTCTTACCCGGTTATCCCCCCCGCGCCTTTTCCTGCGGTCTCCCTTTTTTATTCATCCCCGTTAGAAACCGAGATATTTTAGGGAGAATCAAACTTAATTTAAGCCTCTGGTCATCTTTACTCGCCCAATCCGCCGCTAATTCCCTTTTTGTCTGCTGTTTTGACCCAGAATCACCCCAATCTCGTCTCTATGGGCGAATGTTTGCCCCCGGTTTAGGAGTTATGGAAGATCCGGCTACCGGTTCGGCTGTGGCCGCTTTAGCTGGGTATCTAGGGGCCTTAGAATCTTCTAGGGAAGGGGTGAATCAATGGACAATAATCCAAGGAGTGGAAATGGGCAGACCCAGCAGTTTACAATTAAAGTTTCAGAAAAACCACCGTGACATTACGGAAGTTTCTGTGGGTGGTGCATCAGTTCTAGTCTGCCAAGGCAAGATGATAATTCCCGATGGGGAAACAAAAAGCGATATAAAAAGGTCATGGTGAGAGCGGTTGCCGAAGTTAGTAAAAAGGAGATGAACAATATTAAAACATTAAGCCTTGCAGGGATCAATCTCGTTTTTGTGGGATGGATGAGAATGAACTTGACAGGGTATATCCAAAAATATAAAATTTCTAGAGAGATAACCAAGAAAAAAACGGCAGTTATCTTGATGACGGTGTAGTAGGCAAAATGAAGTTATACTTTATTTTTCCGAGAAAATCTGTCAGAGGCAAGGGAATGTCTATAGTTAAAGCCTATTAAAATTAATCATTATGATCATCTCTTATCAGGAACTACAAAAAGAACTTAGTTTGTCGTTAAACGACTTAAATAATTTTGCCGACAAATTCCAGGAAAGTTATGATATTATAGTATCTTCAAACGAAATCAATGAACAGCACGGGGTGGGAGTTCTTTTAAAAAGAGTTTTTCCTGATACCAGTGGCATAGTCTCCTTACGAACCACTAATCTCTACGGAGGGGAGCAGGATTTTGGCATCCATAATTTTTGTCTAGATGTGCGCGGTTGTTCCTACGGGGAAATTTTAGTAAAAATCCAAAATTTATTTATTTATTTAAAACCGAAAAGAGTCCTAGTAATTCCCTACTTTATCGAAGATTTTTTTGTAGCCACAGCGATTAAATCTCTCTTTCAAGTCCCGGTTTGTACCTACCTGATGGATGATCAGAATGTCTATGTTGATGGCGTTGACGATGAAGCCGTTCAGAAATTACTCGATAGCAGCGATCTAATTTTAGGCATTTCTAAGCCCCTTTGTCAAGCCTATAGCAAAAAATACGAAAGAAAAATTTGGTTTGTACCGCCCCTAGTAGAAAGTTATTTAATGCCACCAGAAATTACCGTCCCCGATTCTATGGCAAGAGGGATTTTAATCGGTAATATCTGGTCTCAGACTTGGTTAGAAAATCTCAGGCAATTATGTCAAGAATCCCAGATAAAATTAGATTGGTATGGCAATCCTAATCGTCAATGGTTGCAATTCCAAGAAGCAGAGTTAGAACAAGATGGTATCTTTTTTAAAGGTTACTGCAGCCAAGATGCTCTCATCTACTACTTACGTCAAGCCCCTTTTGCAATCGTTCCCACCGCCAGTTCTGAAAATGAGCAAGAGCGTCCCGAATTCGCCTGTTTGAGTTTGCCTTCCCGCATTCCCTTTATTACCGCCGTTGCTAATACTCCGATCATCATTGTTGGTCGTGAAGATAGTGCCGCCGCTCAGTTCGTCAAAGAATTCGAATTAGGAACTGTCTGTGATTATAAAGCTCAAAGCCTATTAACAGAAATAGAAAAACTGCGAATAGAAAGCAATCAGCTGCGGCTCCGTTATTCCAGTCAAAAATTAGCCAAAAGCTTAAAAGCCGATAATTTTGATGATTGGCTCTGGAGATCGTTAGAACAAGGAAAACCCATCGATAATCGCTTTGAACAATTCGAGAAAAATAGCCTTAAGTGCAGTGTGATCGTTACCGCTAGTGAAGTCAATCAAAGTCACGGGACAGGAGCCTTGGTCAGAAGAATCTTTCCCGATGATAGCGAGATTATTTCCATCCGTTCCGATAATCACTATGGCGGTGAACAACAATTCGGGGTCTTAAGCTTCCATCTTGACCATAAGAAAATGTCGCGACCGGCGATATTTCAATCAATTCTACAAACTCTCGGACACCATCAAGTCCAAAAAGTTTTTTGTGTCCCTTATTACGCCAGCGATATTCTGACATCGATCGCTATTAAGGAGTTATTTAACGTTCCCCTTGCCACCTACATCATGGACGATCAGAATATCTGCGTTCAGGAGATATCCGATGATTTGATGAAAGAGTTTTTAAGCAAATGTTCCGTTCGTTTTGCCACTCATCCCGAACTCCGCAACGCTTACGAGAATAAGTACGGCTACAAATTTTGGCTCCTACCGGCGATCGTTCCCCACCGTCTCATTAATAGTGAAGTTGCCCAAGTTTCTCCCCAACGCTGTCAAGAAAAATGGGGAGCTTTATTAGGGAGTATTTGGAGTCCCCAATGGTTCCAATCGCTTCTCGAAAGTATTCAAGGGGCAGGAATTAAACTAGATTGGTATGGCAATTCTAACTATTATTGGCTCCAAGAATCTCCCGCAGAATTAGAAAAATGGGGACTTTATAGCCAAGGACTTTATCCCGAAGAACAACTAGGACAACAACTACAAGCATATCCCTTTGTTATTGTTCCCACTGGAACCATGGACGAAAGAGATGATCGTACAGAATTGTCTCGTCTTAGTTTACCTGGCCGGATTATTTTTAACCTCGCCACCGCTAACACCCCGGTAATTCTTTTAGGCAGTAATAAAACCTCGGCGGCTAACTTTATTAATCGCTTTCAAATCGGTGTGGTTTGTGATTATACACCTGAAAGTTTGGGAGCAGCTGTGGACTATGTTCTTAACCCCGAAAATCAGCAAAGAATGCGAGAAAATGCCGTTAAGGTAGCGGCAAAATTCTCCGATCAAGATATTAACGATTGGGTGTGGCAGTCCCTAGAAAAAGAACAAGCAGCCGATGACAGATTTGAAGCGATTTTACCTCGATCGCCGAAGGAAATCGTCTTTATCCGTCAGGAGCTATTAGTTCCTGGAACTAACCGAGAAATTAATCAGGTTCCCTCTAAACCTTGATCCTTTATACCTAAAATATACCCCATGATGAAACAATTATTAGCCAAAAATAAAATAGTTCAGCGAGTTAAAGCAGTCAAAGATTTATTTCTAGAAAAACTTGATTCCCTCAGTCATGTCCAATTTGACCAACTCCAAAAACTGGAAAAACTGGACAAACTTAATCAGCTTGATCCCTTAGATTTTAAGATTGAGCAACTCAATAACTCCACGGAGCAAATCCGACAAGAAAATACAGAAACCAAGCGAAAGGCTGATTTATTACTGGAAAATCAAGCTTTTTTGCTGAAGTTTTCCGTAGATATAATTAAAAATATGCAAATATTGACGGAAAAACTCCAGAAAAATCACAGCGAATCTCAAAAACAGCACGAATTGACTCTCGAAACTTTCCAAAAAATAGCCAGCGATGTGCGACAAGACTCCCAAAAACATAGTGATTTAATTCTCGATTCTTTCCAGAGAATTTATGAAGCTTACCAACAGCAAAGCGATGCTATTTATCAAACTTTTCACGCATTTCAAGAAGAAACTCGAGAACGTTTTCAACTTAATCAACAAGTGCTAAGTAAAGTTTATGAGGATATTCATAATTATAAATTTAAGGTTGTCACTAATCAATCAAATTTTCAAGGGATTGAAGTTGAATTGATGTGCTATTTATACTCCTATCTTCCCTATCCTTCTGCCTTAGATATTGGAGCCAATCAGGGGGATGTAACAGAACGACTATTGCAAACAGGTTATGAAGTTTATGCCTTTGAACCGTTTTTACCCGTTGTCGAAAAATTAAAAAATCGTCTATCTAATTTCTCTAATCTTCACGTTTTTCCTTTAGCATTAGGAGCGATAAATGAGGAAAGGGAGCTTCACTTAGTTGGTGATAAAAATCTGGTTAATGACCCGAATAGTCAACCCCTTTATCCCGACGCTGACTATACTCTACTGAGCAGTATTAACATCCATTCGTTACCAGAAGGAATGGTCTTTACAGAAAAAGTTCCTATTACGGTGACAACTCTGGAAACCTTACATCAGCAACAGCAGGTTCCCATGGAAGTTGGTTTGGTAAAAATTGATACCGAAGGTTTTGACTTACAAGTTATTCAAGGGATGGGAGATTGTCGTTACCCTGTGGTAGTTGCTGAGTTTTGGGATGAAAAGTTTCCTTTTGGTGAGTTTGGGGTGGACAACCGCTTACCGAGTCTTGTCGAAGCAATGAAATTACGCGGCTATCACTGGTTTATTGTAATTTATCGAGTATTTCCTAATAATGAGGTGAGTTTTTATTGTAATCACTTAATCTCCGTTGGTAGTTCATGGGGAAATGTTTTCTTTTTTCAAGAACATTCTGTTTTTAGTGAAGCACTTAAATGGTGTTCTTGTGTCATGCCCGCAACTTACTTCTCTAATGCCTATTAAAAGAGTAATATTTAAAATACAAGGAGAGGTCTAGCCTGATGATTGTAACGTTATTAGCATGGGTTTATTTCTTATGTATGTTCTACATTTATGGTTTTAATATTGTAAAACTTATTACCTATTCTAAAGATAATGAAGCAACCAAAGAGATTTCTCCCTTCCTCTTAGTTTTTATTGGATTGAGTGTAGTTACTATAATTAGCTATTATCTTTCCTTTTTTATCCCCATTAATGCTTCAGCCAACGCTATTCTTCTGGGAGGCATGATTATTCTTTTATTTTTTTCATTTAAGGAAATTCATCAAAAATTAAAGAACTATATTCTTGTTTTTAAAGTAGATTTACCAAATATACTTTTAATTTTAGTTGCAGTGATGATTTTGTTGTTAGTTTTAATTAAAACATCTACAGATGTTATTCATTATGACACGGGACTTTATCACTCTCAATCTATTCAATGGTATCGGCGATATGCTATCGTACCTGGCCTGGGCAACATTCATTTCCGATTAGCTTACAATTCTTTCATTTTTCCTTTATTCAGTTTAAGTGATTTTTCCTTTATTACTCATCATAGTTTAAGACCAATTAATGGCTTTATTATTGCCAACACATTCCTGCTGTCTTTATCAAGTTTGAAATCTCTATTATTGAAAAAAATAGAATTGAGTAATGTTTTTGGATTCTCTATATTACTTTTTTTGATTAATGATAACTTATTTACATCGGATATTTCTTCACTATCATCAGATTTGTCTGGTAGCATTTTTATATTAATTAGTGTTTTCTTAAGTCTCAAATATATTGAAATTAAAAGTAAAATAAAAGATGAATCCAAATTATATGAATTATTGATAATTTTATTTTCAAGCATTGCAGTAACTGTTAAATTAAGCAACTTACCAATTTTTATTCTCACCCTATTAATTATTAGCCGCTCATTAATTAGAAAAGAATATTCTTTACTTTGGCGCGGAACAATTGTTGTTACACTGATTTTTGTGCCATACTTAATCCGTAACTATTTTGTGTCTGGATATTTACTTTATCCGTTTTATAGTATAGACCTGTTTAATCCAGATTGGAAAATGCCACGAGATGTTTTAATCATGGATAAACAGGATATTGAGAACTGGGCCAAAGTTAGTGGTCATCAAGGAAAAAAAATTGTTGAATCAGGTTTTATATCTTGGTTTCCAGTTTGGGTTAAAGAAAATTCAAAATATTTTTCCCTAATGTTTCTATTTTTCTCAAGTATTCTCCTGATATTTTTTTTGATTTTTGAATCAGTTTTTTATAGACAGTCAAAACTCATTCGATTTTTTGATAGATTGTGGATTCCTTTGATAACGTTGCTGGCAGGACTATCTTTTTGGTTTCTTAATGCTCCTTTAGTTAGGTATGGTTATGGTTTTATTCTATCCCTCTCTTGCCTATTCATTTCATTAGTATTCTTTATTTGCTTGCTTTTTCTGAGAAACAATTATATTATCATCTATAAACCTTTTCTTTATCTTTTAGTTTTTTTATTTACTACAGGTCTTTACCTAAACAACGAACAGAGCCTTTTTTCTATTCCAAGTTATTGGTTAATTCCAGCAGGCTATCCTACCGTTAGTGTCACTTCTATCCAGATTGATCATGAAAAAATTTATCGTCCTATTCAAGGTGATCAATGTTGGGATTCTCAGTTTCCCTGTGCGCCTCAGTCCTATTCAGACTGGTTACACCCTTCCCTAGAACTGAGAGGCGACTCTCTCCAAGAAGGTTTTAAAATAAAAAAAGGTCTGAGGATTTACTATGAAAAAAAATAATTTCTCCCATTATTTCGATATCAATGCTTAAGTATATGAAAAAAAAACTCACAACTCTACAATCTCTAATCCAACCCTCCAGTTTTTTTATTTATTTAACATTATTAAGTTTGCTATGGATTGCCCATTTTCTTTTTTTTCAATCCTTTGGACTCTATGAAGACGACTGGGCCTTTACAGGTATTGCCATCAATCAGACTTGGAATCGAAACTTAGAAACGATTAATAGTGCTTTGATAACTTTTTGGCAGGGTCGTCCCTTACACATGGTATTCCTAACTATCTTACCTTTTTTCGGAGCAAAACTAGGTGGGATAACGACACTATATATTATTGGTTTTCTTATTTTAAGTTGTAATGCTTTTCGGTTCTTCGGGTTGTCTTTATCAATCTTATTTCTTTAGAGACTGTTCTAATTTAACTTGATATACGAGCAGCTTCTGGTTCTTCGTTACTTAGTATGGTTCGATAGGGGGGCATAAATGGACTAAATCCTTATCTGGCAAGAGATTTGATTGATTAGTTCGCTCTAGATCGAAAACAATTAACAAAAATCGCCAAATGTCTTTCTCTATAAGAGTTTCATTCCTTATAACCCTGTACGTTGCATAAGACAAACCGAAGAACCCAGCTTCTCAGCCTTAAAGAGTGCTAAAAAAATTGAGACGTTTCCACCATGAACACAAAAAAGAATCTGATTAACTACGTAGTCCTCGCTATGATTTTTACTGGTTTTGTGGCAATCGCTTACCAAACAGGATTGTTAACATCAGGATTTCGTTATTTCATAGACGATCATCAAATTTTTTTAATGGGCGATGATTTGAAAAATCAGGGATGGTTGAAGACAATTTACAAGTGGATTCTCTATGATCGCGATGTTTTGAGGTTTCGACCCTATTACCAATTTCATATTGTCACCCTAACCCAATTTTTGGGACTTAATGCCGTTTTATGGTTTATATACCTAACCGTGATAGGAAGTCTCACTTGTTTTTTTCTCTTTCTTTTTGGAAGGGTCTTAAATTTCTCCATCCCCATCTCTCTCCTATTTGCCATCTCAATTTTATTGGGTAATCAGTCAGAAATATGGATTCGCCCCTTAATACCGGATAGTCTAGGAATGTTTTTTCTGTCCATAGTATTAATACTCTTAAGTAAGAGCTGCCGTGATTCTTCTCCTCGAAGAATTGAGCAGATAATTTTTATTATCTTAGTCATTTTAATGTCTTTATCTAAAGAATCTTATATTTTATTTATCCCGACAATTATTGCTTTGAAAATTTATCTTACTGCCTATTTTCAGCAGAAATCTTTTAAAAAGATAATGCAAGAATATCAAAAAACTTTAACCGTTTTAATGGCTATTTTTCTTCTAGAGGTAGTTTATATTCTCTTTTTCTTAGGAACTGAGGCAACGGGCTATGCAGGGGTTGATGAAAAAAGTTTTCAAATCTTATCTCTAGCGACTACTGCTTGGCAATTATTGAATGCAGGATTAATTGGTATGACTCTTCTAGCAATTGCGTCTTATTGGATTACTAATTATTACTTTAAAAAACAAAATTTTAATATTTTTTTCGATCAGTTAAAACCCTATGGAGTTTTTTTACTGATTGCGCTTATTCCTCAAACTTTTCTCTATGCCAAATCTGGTATTGTGTACGCATTTTATCTTTTTCCTTTTATTGTAATTGCTTGCTTACTTCTCGCCAAGACTTTATCTTTAATTGAAACAAGCTATCGCCCCTTGGCAATTGTGATCATTACGTTCCTGAGTATTATACTCTTGAGTCGCTTACCTTTAGTATGGGCAATGTATGGGACTTTTGCCAAAGACAGTCGGCTAATGAACGAGCTACTCACACAAACTGAAATTTGTGTCAATAAAGAACAACCTATTCTTATTGTTGCTAATCCCAAAGTTCGTTTTGAAGCAGTCGATAGTTTACAGCGAGTTCTAAGAACTCAGGGGCATCAGCGTTTGATATTGGCAACCTATGGTTTAAAGGATGCTGATTTTTATTCGAGTAAACTCGCAGATGCGGAAGTTTATTGGAGCTTTTTAGATACGAATCTTTTACTAAAGGGTTATAATCATCAAACTCTACTCAAGTTTCCTGACAAAATGTCTATTCAGTCCATCATTATTTTTGATGGCTTAGAGGAAGATTTTAAGCAAACTCAAAAGTCATGGTTTTCGCCCCACAATTATCAGTCTCAATCATTTGACATCAGTTTTGCCCACTCAACTCTATACTGTAAAAAGGACATGGGCAGTGATCGTGCCAAATAGGTTAGCTCCTCCCATCATTGTTAACCCTGTCACCATTGCTCAAATTAACCCCTTATGAGTGAACTCGCTCCCCATAACCCATCTCTACGGGCTGACTATCAAAAGCACCAGGACAATCTGGATGACTCCGTTCTGCAGTTAGACCGTCAAGCTTTTCAACGGTTGTCTGACCTCGGTTACCACCCCAGCATTGTCTTTGATATTGGTGCCTCTGACGGTGTTTGGTCTTTCTACATGAAACAGGTCTTGCCCCAGGCGACCTTTCACCTCTTTGAGCCACTGATTGATCACAGTCCTGACTATCGCCAGTTTATGGAGGAAACCTTAAGAATTTATCCGTCCTTCTCCTTGCACAAGTACGCCCTAGGCGATCGCCAAGGTAATGTGGCCATGACCGTCTTCGACAATATTTTAGCCAGCAGTTGTCTGAGCGTGACTCCTCCCGATCAAGAGACACGACTCGTCGAGGTTCCCATGCTAAGGTTGGATGAAGCAATGCAACAATTGAATCTACCCCAACCTCAGGTCATTAAAATTGATACCCAAGGTAACGAGTTAAGTATTTTGAAGGGAGCTACCCAGACTCTAGCCAAAGTGGACGTTCTTTTGCTAGAATGTTGGTTATATCGTGGATATGGGACAGAAACCCCTCTATTAACGGAAATTGCTAACTGGCTACTTCCCTTCAATTTCCGACTATGGGATGTTACTGAGCCTTATCGAAACCCAGAGGGTATTTTGGCTTCCCTAGATTGTGTCTTTGTCAACACGAATGCCAGTTTTCCAAAAAATTGGTACTATTAAAGCCTTCTGCTCCCTTATTTCTGCGGGAACTAATCAGGTTCTGGAGGAGTCCTGGTCAACCTAGATGCAAAATCAATTACCAGCTAAGCGATGAACTTTTAATCTTGATTAATGCCAAGTCTAGTAAAACTAACTAAATGAACCAAGATATTGACAAACGGAACGTTTCTTAGTTAGTCTTATACTCGATAAACCTGATAACATATCTCTACTCTGATCACCACCATGATGTGGTTAAATAACCTCTACTATTCGTCCTCATGATGTACTTATCCCCCTCTAAGTAAAACTTTTGGAGTTCAAAGAAAACTATGGCCCTTCTTCCTAGCAGTGCTTTAACCTTCCTGAATATTGCCTATTTTAAGGCTCCAGTTTCCCCCGTTGACTTTAATCAAGCTACCTATAGTTGGGTAGAAGCTGTACAAGGATGGGCGGCAGCCGCTTCTAATCCTGCGACCTTCAACAGCCTCACCAATGCCAATCCCCCAACCTACGGATATCTAATTTCTCCTAGTACAGGGAACGCCCAGCAGTACGTTTTAGAGGTCTATCAGAATCTTTTTGGTTCTGAGCCTTCCGCAGAGCATCTGGCTTATTGGACAAACTGGCTTACACAGTTCGGCAATCAGACCTACATTGGCAAAGACGGAACCAACTATGGCATTGCCAACTATCAAGCTTTAGTTCTCGCAGTTTACGAATATTCTGCTACCGCAGACGAGCTGGCTGCCCTCACTAACCGTCAAACGGTTTCTCAGTACTTCAGCACCTCCATGCAGAATAATCCTTCGGGAGGCGTGCCTTCATTTAGTACTGCTCAGTATAATGCTGGGTGGGCCAGTATTAGCACGGTTACTAAAGATCCCGCTAGCGTAACGGAGGCTAAGAAAAGTATCGATGAGTATGTGGCTGGTGTGGGCAACACTTTTGCTCTCACCACGGGAATTGATGTCTTCAATGGCACGATAAAAAACGATATATTTCTTGGTTCCCAGGGTTTTGTCCAAGCCGCCGACCAGCTTAACGGTGGTGGTGGCAATGATACCTTCGAGTATTTCGCAGCTGACGTTGTCGATACGGCTCTGCCCCAATTAACCAATGTGGAGAACGTTCAGTTAATCGGGATCACGAGTGAGAGTGATCTTAAGTTTAACTTTAGTACCGCCACAGGACTGAAGGCCGTTACCTACGTCTCCCCAGCGATAAATAATATCACAGCGATCCTTCCTGATGGAGTGGCTCTAGGGGTTCAGAACACCTCCACCGTTAAGAACATTACGGGTAATTTTGGTAACGCCGCTACCGCGACCCTCAATCTCACCAATGTCCCCGCCCTCGAAAAAGCCACTCTAAACGGCGCAAAAATCGCCACCGTCAACGTCAATGCCACTGGCGGCAACACTCTCACAACCCTAGCTACAGATTCCACCGTAGTTAAGGCGGTCAACATCAGCACTGACAAAACCCTCACCATCACTGATCTCTTAGTTGCTGCCAGCTTTGCGGATGCGGCCACCTTAACCCTCACCGGTGCTGGTTCTGCTGAAATCACCACCACACTCGCCGATAAAGTCACAACCATCGATGCGAGCAAGTTAGACGGTGGACTGAATATCAAAGCTGGCAAAGGCGACGTCACTTTTACTGGTGGTAAAGGGGCGGACACCATTGAATTTACCAAGGGTACCTTTACCACCAAAGACGTTCTCAACGGTGGCGACGGCAAAGATAAGCTGGTTTTAAACGATTCTAAACTCGATGACACCTTAACCAAAGCGATCAATGGGGTGACCAATTTTGAAACCCTAGGTTTGGTTCTCGATGGAACCGATGCCACTTTGGATGCCACCAAGATTACCGCCTTCAAGGGCTACGAATTCACTGGTAAGGCCAGTAAGATCGATGTCACCGGTGTAACAGCCGATAACACTTTTACCCTAGTTGGTTTGGATAACACTGGTAAAGACTTTACCCTCGTCGCTAACGATCAGAAAGCCGCTACTACCGCCAACTTGGTTCTCAAAGACAAGTCCACCATCGATAATTTCACCTTTACCGCCTTTAGCAGCAGTACGGTTAACGTCGCCTCTCAAATTGATACTCTCAAGAGTACGGACGCTAACAAACTGGTGGTCAAAGCTAATGGTACCCCCAATAACACGAAATTTATCGTGAAGGGTAATCAGGATCTGACCTTAGATGCCACCAATGCTACTGCCACCCAAATTGGTGTCACTATCGACGCTAGTACCTTTACTGGCGTCCTCACCGCTACTGGTGCGAAGGGAACCCCCACAGTTGCGGGTAATACCCTAATCGGTGGTAAAGGCAATGACAAAATCACTGGTGGTGATGGCTCGGATAACCTAACTGGTAATGATGGTCGAGACAGTTTAACTGGCGGTGGTGCTGGCGGTGTTGGTGATACCGATACCTTCATTTATCTGAGTGTTTCCAACTCCAACGCCGGTTCTCTGGTGGCAGGCCAGGAATCCTTTGATGTGATCACTGATTTCAACAATAGTGTTTCCGCACGGGATCTGTTGAACCTGAAATCGGCTGGTTTCTCAGCAGCTCAGTTACAACCCCAAGCGATTATCGATCCGAGCGTGACCACCTTAAGTGCGGCAGTGCAGTCAGCCTCCGAACAGATCAAGGCCAATAATCTTGGTTTCTTCATCTTCGGCGGTAATACCTTTGTCTTGGGTAACGATGCGGATGCGACTAAGGCCGGTGCAACCGATCTCTTAATTCAGCTTACCGGTACTCAAAACTTGATTGCCGCTAACTTTGCTTAAACCTCGATTGGGTTGAAGTAGATAATTAGAAAAAAGCTAGCCGTCATGGTTAGCTTTTTTCTTTATTTAGGAAAATGCGAGAGCGACTCGGCTCGGTTCGGGGATTACTATAGGTAGTGTTTCCATCACTGATATAGTCATTCCTTCAGATTGACGACCAATCAACCCTGATGCTTTCTGGCAGATATTTATTCTCCAAGCACACCGAATTGATTTAAGAGTTCCTGTTTGGAACAATGGAGGAGTAAAGGAGTAAATTCTTCTGGGGACAGTTGTAAAATCCGGCTGATAATAGCTTGAATTTCCGGGTCTAACTCACCGAAGCGGACTCGGAGCAGGTTTTCCACCACCAAACGTTTCCCCTCTTGCAGACCCCGTTCTAGACCCCGTTCCAGACCCCGTTCTAAACCCCGTTCTAAACCCCGTTCTAAACCCCGTTCTAGACCCCGTTCTAGACCTTGTTTTTCTCCTTCGGCCAGTGCCTCTTGATAGACTCTCGTTTGTTTTAAATCACTTAGTTCAAACATAGCTTCAATTTCCTCGCGACTTTTCTGGGGGAAGTAGTAGGTTAATTCATCAATCAACTCTCATAGTAGGGTTAATTCATGAATTAACCCTACCGGCTCTTCTAGGTTCTGTGTGATAAGTTTAACTTACATAGGATCAATCAATCTTTGTGTCCTTTGTGTCTTTGTGGTTCGTTTCACCCCCTCGCTAGGAGGAATGTATCTTAGAATACATTTTACTCACCAAATCCAAGAGAGTCCCCTACCCTTGATAAGGGTGGTAATAGCTTCAATTTCCTCGCGACTTTTCTGGGGGAAATTGGTTTAAGAGTTCCTGCTTGGAACAATGGAGAAGTAAAGGAGTAAATTCTTCTGGGGACAGTTGTAAAATCCGGCTGATAATAGCTTGCAGTGGTGGGTCTAACTCACCAAAACGGACTCGGAGCAGGTTTTCCACCACCAGACGTTCTCCCTCTTGCAGACCCCGTTCTAGACCCCGTTCTAGACCCCGTTCTAGACCCCGTTCTAGACCCCGTTCTTCTCCTTCGGCCAGTGCCTCTTGATAGACTCTCGTTTGTTTTAAATCACTTAGTTCAAACATAGCTTCAATTTCCTCGCGACTTTTTTGGGGTAATTTGTAAATAATGATACTTTCGATGAGGTTAATTAACTGCCGTTGACTGGACTGGTCGGTGATTTCTTCTCTGGTCCGCTCGATTAGGGTTTGAGCAGTTCTCACCGCTTCTGTTTCCGACTCTACTACTAATTTAATCACACCAATTCCTAAGGAGGGATTGTAGGGCAATTCATCGAGATAAATGCGTCTAACGCTCGATAAATTGAGGATTTCGCCAAAATGTAGGGATTGTTCCCGTTCCACCCGACGATGGGGATAAATGACGACAATTTGCCAGGGGTGAGGTGGTTGATATTGTTTTAAAAACAGGAACAATTCCGCAAAAAGTCGATAGTAGAGGGTGTCGTCTGGTTGGAACTGCACTTCCACTAGGTAGAGGGGTTGCTGAATATCTTCTCTGAGTGGCATAAATAAGCCATCGAGACGGAAAGAGAGTTGTTTCACCTCTTGGGAGGTGAATTGATAGTTTGCTGCGACCGGTTGCGGTTGTCCGATTAGGTCAAAGAAACTGTCGGGAAAGCGCAGGAATATTTGGTAAAAGAGACTGTCGGTTTTCACGAGAAATATCGCTTCTAGGGTTTATTGGCAGTTGCCGAATCGTTTGGCTAAACGGTTAATACTCTAGTATTAATAGGCATTGTATAGCTTTATTGTCCTTGCTGTCACCAACAAAAATCTAGGGGACATGGCTCTTTTCCTGTATAATCAAGTCTTAATTTTATGACTTGTCATTATATTTGAGGAATCCCCATGAGTTGGACAGAAGGATATGTATCGGAAGTTAACTACACTAGCGGCTTTTACGGCGAGTTAAGTCCCCTAAAATTAGGTTTAGCCACTCTGATTAAAACCATTCAACCCCCCGATTCTAGCCAAGAATTTACCTATTGTGAATTGGCCTGTGGTCAGGGTTTTACCACGAATATTTTAGCAGCTACCTATCCCCACGCTCAATTTTATGCCAATGATTTCAACCCTAGCCATATCGCCACGGCTAGAGATTTAGCGGCCAAGGCGGGAATGAAGAATATTCTTTTCTTTGATGATAGTTTTGAGGAATTTTTAGAGCGAGATTTACCTCAATTTGAATTCATCAGTCTGCACGGAACTTATAGCTGGATTAGTGCCAAAAATCGTCAAGAAATTGTTAATTTTATTCGCCGCAATCTCAAGGTGGGGGGATTAGTTTATATCTCCTATAATGCTCTTCCGGGTTGGTCAGCAGCGATGCCGATGCGAGCTTTAATGTTGCGTCATTGTCAGCACAGTTCCGAACCAATTTTAACCCGCATTGAACAGGCACTTAATTTTACGGGGGAATTATTAGAAGCTAATGCTAGTTATTTTGCCCAAAATCAAATTTTAAAAAATCGTTACGAGCGCCTGAAGGAACAAAATCGTTATTATTTAGCTCACGAGTATTTCAATCAGGAATGGAATTCTTTTTACTTCGATGAAGTGGCGAAAGAATTAGAGGATGCTAAACTTAAATATGTGGGTTCCGCTCATATTAATGACCATATTGATGCGGTCAATCTCTCTCAGGCAGCCCAAGAAAAATTAGCAAAAATTAGCGACCAAATCTATCGGGAAGTGGTGCGAGATTTCTTTGTTAACAATCAATTACGCCGTGATATTTTTATTCGAGGTGCCTTAAGTTTAACCACCCAAGAACAGCTTAAAAAACTACAAGAAACCCGGTTTGCCATGATTGTTAATCCCGCAAATATCAAGTTCGAGCATCAGTTCCCCGTGGGAGAAGTTAAGTTACAGGAGGCAGTTTATCAGCCAATTTGTCAGGTTTTGGCGGAATCTCCCCAAACTTTACTGCAACTACAAAATCACCCCAAAACCTCAAATATTAACTTAAATGGTCTTTACCAAGCTCTGATGATTTTAACTGGTATTGGCTATATTCATCCTGCTGTCGATGAGCAAACTTGCCAAGAACGGAAACCATCTACTGATGCTTTTAATAATGCAGTGAAAGCGAAAGCGATCTATGATGAGGAATTAAGCTTTTTAGCCTCTCCTTTGATTGGTACTGGAGTATTGGTCAATCGTTTAGAACAATTATTCCTCTTGGCTAAATCCTCTAACCAAGATGCAGTACAATTTGTTTGGCAAATTTTGGCAAGTCAAGGCAAAAAAGTGGTTAAAGATGGGAAAACTTTGGAAACAGAGGAGGAGAATATTGCTCATCTGAAAACCGTGTACGATGAGTTTAGTCAAGGACGTTTACTAACATTGCAAAAACTAGGTATTGAGTAAATACTAAGTAGGGTTTGCGGCAAAAAGTTTTTCGTGGGGGTAGGGTGTGGGGTGTGGGGTGTG
>VYKY01000069.1_pt1 | contig 18874 bp, 18 predicted proteins | sample 5114441 | NCBI WGS metagenome assembly VYKY01 (sample SAMN12291804, study PRJNA351875) | freshwater metagenome | isolation source: freshwater lake | place: USA: Michigan, Gull Lake | collected 2013-08-08 | reverse complement strand
ATTTCCACCCACTCATAGGCATCGGCGTAGACGCTCAGGTACCAGTCATCGACTTCATCCGGGTGGACGCCCAGCAGCATCGCCAGATTGCCGGTCACCATCAGCCTCTGGATGTGGTGAGCGTAGGCGTTCCGTTTCGTCGTTGAGACTGCGTCGGCCACACAGGCCATATCGGTCTGCCCGGACCAGTAGAACTCCGGCAGGGTCCGGTCTGCGTCGAGGAAGTTTCGATGCCGGTACTCCGGGACCTTCAGCCAGTAGATGCCGCGAACGAACTCCCGCCAGCCGAGGATCTGGCGGATGAAACCTTCTACCGCGTTCAGGGGTGCGCGGCCTGCGCGGTACTCAACCTCGGCCCTGCGGCAGACGTCCAGCGGGTCGAGGAGACCCAGGTTGATCGAGGTCGAGATCAGGCTGTGCCACATCCACGGCTCGCCCCTGGCCATCGCGTCCTGCCAGTCCCCAAAACCCGGAAGGATGGTTCGCAGGAAGTCGGTGAAGACAGCCTCGGCCCGCTCTGCCGTCGTCGGCCAGCCGAAGGCGTCCAGCTCACCGAAGTGATCCGGAAACAGCCGCGCCACGTCGGCGATCGCTTCGCGTGCCACATCGTCAGGCGGAATGCGCAGACGGCTCGGCGTCCGCAAGCCCTTGGGCAGCTTCTTGCGGTTTTCGGCGTCGTAGTTCCACTGACCGCCGACCGGCTGGCCGTCGTCCAACAGGATGCCGGTGTCCTTCCTCATTTCGCGATAGAAGAACTCCATCCGCAGCTGGCTCTTGCCTGAGGCCCAGCGCCGGAAGCGGTCGTGCGAGCAGATGAACCGCCGGTCCTCGCGGATGTCGACCGGAGTTCCTGCAATGCTTGAAAACGCAGAGAGCGCCTCGGCAAGACGGCACTCGCCGCATTCGGTCATCACAACCGCTTCGAACGCCTGGGTGTCCAGGGCTCGGTGGAGTTCGCCCACAATGGAGTGAGTGTTTGCCGGATCATCGATGCGGACGTAGCGCACAGTGACGCCGCGCCGCTCCAGCCGAAGGGCGAAGCTGCGCATGGCGGCGAATGTCAGGGCGATCTTCTGTTTGTGGTGAGGAACGTAGGTCGCTTCATCCTGGACCTCCGCCATCAGAACGACGTCGCGCGCGGGGTCGAGCCCTTCGAGCGCCGACAGGCGGTCGGACAGCTGGTCCCCAAGGACAAGTCTCAGCGTGCCTCGGGTCATGCTAGGCTGGGACATGGCATCCTTTCTGATCTCGACCGACGACCTCGCCGCCCAGCTCGACGCGCCCGACTTGCGGATCGTTGACGCCAGCTGGCACCTGGACGGGACGGACGCGCGCGCCGCGTTCGAACAGGCCCGCATCCCGGGCGCGGTCTTCTTCGATCTCGACGCCGTCTCTGACCACACCACGGACCTGCCGCACATGCTGCCGGACGCCGCAGCCTTCGCCGAGGCGGTGGGCGCGCTCGGGATCGCCGTGACCGACCGGATCGTGGTCTACGACACCCAGGGCCTGTTCTCCGCCGCCCGGGTCTGGTGGACCTTCCGTCTCATGGGGGCTGAGGATGTCCGGGTGCTGGACGGCGGCCTTCCAAAGTGGCGCGCCGAAAGCCATCCCATCGCCTCGGGATCCGTTCAGGCCCCTGCCCCCACCGTCTTCACTGGCGGCCCACGTCGCGGTGCCGTCGCCGATTTGCCCACGGTTCTCGCGGCGCTGACGGGCGACGCGCAGATCGTTGATGCCCGACCCGCCTCACGCTTCTCTGGAGAGGCCGCTGAGCCCCGTCCTGGCCTTCGATCGGGCCACATGCCCGGGGCGCTGAATGTGCCGTTCAGGTCGGTGCTGGACGAGGCTGGCCGACTGCTCCCCGCCGAAGCCCTGCGCCAACGCTTCCAGCAAGCCGGCGTGACGTTCGATCGGCCGATCATCACCAGCTGCGGCTCGGGCGTGACGGCAGCGGTTCTGACACTGGCGCTCGCAGAACTGGGCGAGGACAGCGCGCTTTATGACGGAGCCTGGGCCGAATGGGGGAGCCGCAGCGACACCCCCATCGTCACAGGCCCCTGATCGATCAGGCGACCGTCGCCACGGTCGGCTGAGGTTCCGGCGCGGGAGCCACGTCCTTCTCACCGCGCGACACGACGGTGGCCAAGACCAGATCACCCGTCACGTTCAGAACCGTGCGGCACATGTCCAGGAAACGGTCGACGCCCAAGATCAGTCCGATCCCCTCGGGTGGGATGCCCACCATCACCAGGATCATGGCGATGACCGGCAGCGACCCTGCCGGCACGCCCGCCGTGCCCACACCGCCAAGGATACAGACCAGCATGACAACGACCTGCTGGGTGATCGACAACTCGATCTGGAAGAACTGGGCCAGAAACAGGACTGTGACCCCTTCGAAAAGAGCGGTGCCGTTCTGGTTGGCCGTCGCGCCGACGGTCAGGACGAAGCGGGATATCTTCTTCGGGAGCTTCAGCTCTTCCTCGGCAGCCTTGAGCGAGACCGGCAGGGTCGCGTTCGACGACGCCGTTGTGAAGGCGACCAGCATGGGCCGCTGCACCCCCTTGAAGAACCAGAGCGGGCTGCGGCCCGCGCCGATCAGGATGACAAGCGGGTAGACCACGAACATATGGATGGCCATGGCACCCACGGCCACGCCAACAAAGGCCGCGAGCCGGACCAGCAGGTCCCAGCCGAACAGAGCCGCCAGATTGAACATCAGGCAGGCGATGGCGATCGGTGCCAGCTTGATGACCATGTTGATCAGCTTCATCGTCACCTCGAGGATGCCCTCGATGGTGATCTTCAGGTGATCCACGTTCGGCCCCTTGGCCATGACCAGGCCGATGCCGAACAGCAGGGCGAAGATCATGATCGGCAGGATCTGGTTGGCTGCCGCTGCGGTGAAGACGTTGGACGGGATCAGGTCCAGGAAGAACTGGCCGAACTGCACACTCTCTGGCGCGTTCTCGACGATGCCCGCCGCGCCCTCGGCCCCTTCGGCCAGAAGGCGCTGAGCGAGCGCTGGGTCAACGCCGTCGCCGGGACGGAAATAGTTCACCAGCCCCAGGCCGATGATGACCGCGATGGCAGACACCACAACCGTCAGGGCCAGCGTCTTGAAGCCTGCCCGCCCCAGCGATTTCAGATCGCCCATCTCGGCCACGCCAACGACCAGCGCCGAGAACAGCAGCGGGATGACCAGCATGAACAGCAGACGCAGGAAGATCTGCCCCGCCGGCCCGGTGACGTTCTCGGTCAGCCACTGCACCCAGGCCGTCTCGGGGCCGACATACTGGTTGACGTAAAGCCCCGCTCCAAGGCCAACCACAAAGCCGATCAGCATCAGCCAATGAAGCGGGATCCCGCCGCGTTTCGTCGTGTCCATTCGTCCCCCGATGGGGCCGCCCGCTGCTGACGAGGCGGCTCGATATGCCTAGCGAACCGGCAGGCCGTAGATCAGCCCGCCCGGTCTTGCGTTCCATTGTGCATTCAAGCCGCGGGCAAGGTCGAGAGGCGATTGCGAACCCAGGTTCCGTTCGAAGATCTCGCCATAGTTTCCGACCGCCCCGACCGCATCCGCCGCCCACGTCGCCGGCAGGCCTAACCGCTGCCCGAACTCGCCCTCTGCGCCCAGAAGACGACGCACGCGCGGGTCGCGGGCGCCCTCGGCCTGTTCATCGACATTGGCCCGCGTTACCCCGTACTCCTCGGCCAGGATCAGGGCGTTCAGGGTCCAGCGGACGACTGATGTCCACTGCTCGTCGCCCCGGCGTGTGACTGGCCCCAAGGGTTCCTTGGAGATGACTTCGGGCAGCATGACATGCTGCGCGGGGTCCGACAGCGTCGTCCGCGCCGCCGCCAGCGCCGAGATGTCGGCAGAAAAGGCGTCGCAATCCTCGCGCCCGTAGGCCTGGCGGGCCGCCTCCTCGCTTGGCAGAACCACCGCCTCGTACTCGATGCCCCGGCTTCGGAAGTAATCTTCAGCGTTGAGCGCGCTGGTCGATCCGGCCTGGACGCAGACCCGCGCGCCGTTCAGCTCGGCCGCGCTGGCGAGATCCAGCGATCGGCGCACGAGAAAGCCTTGGCCATCATAGTAGTTGACGCCGGCGAAACTGAGTTGACCGCTCGTGTCCCGCTCCATCGTCCATGATGTGTTGCGCCACAGCACGTCGATGCGGCCATCGATCAAGGCCTGAAAGCGGTTCTCGGCCGTCAGGGGCACGAAGCGGACCGCATCCGCGTCCCCGAAGATGGCAGCAGCCAACCCCCGGCAGAAGTCCGCGTCGAACCCGCGCCATTCCCCTCGATTGTCGGTGTAGGCGAAGCCCACAAGCCCCTGATGCACGCCGCAGTTCAGACGTCCGCGCTGTCTGATGGCTGCCAGTGTCGGGCTTGCGATCGGCTGAGAAGCTCTGGCCGTCGGTGCTGCCGGGGGAGCGTCATCGGCTTCATCTTGTCTCGCGTCGCGGCTGCAGGCCGCAAGGAGGAGCACGGCGGCCAGAGAGGCGGCCCAAAGCGAAATCCGGCCTGAACTCAAACCCATGATCTGTCCCGCGTCACGGTTCGAAACGACTCGCGTCGTCCCTTCGCGCCCCGGCCGCTATAGAGGCCTTTGGACGACGGATCGCAACCCGTGGAGCGCCATATGGACCGCCATTCCGACCGGACGCGCCTGATCGCGGCCGCCACACAGCGCGGGAAAGGGCGTCGCCCGGTCAACCCGCCCCTCGAACGCGCATCCACCCTGCTGTCCGACCGGGTCGCCGACATGCGCGACGACAGTCTCGGGCCCGTCTACGGAATCGAGGGCACGGCGTCACAGAACGCGCTCCGTGCCGCTGTCGCTGATCTGGAAGGGGCCGCGCACTGCTGGCTCGCGCCTTCCGGGCTGGCGGCTGTGACCCTGCCGATCCTGGCCCTGACGCGGCCGGGCGACGAGGTGGTGACGACAGATGCCGTCTATGGGCCAGTTCGTCGCTTCCTGACACGTCATCTGGCGGCGCGAGGCGTGACGACGCGCTTTCACGCACCCGAGGCGACGGTCGATGAAATCATGGCCACGGCGACCGAAAGGACCCGGCTCATCCTGATCGAATCGCCGGCCTCTCTCACCTTCGAGATGACCGATGTTCCGGCGCTTGCCGTCGCGGCCCGCGCTCGGGGCCTGTTGACGGTGATGGACAACACGTGGGCCGCCGGGCTGGCCTTCAAGCCCCTCGCGCATGGTGTTCACGTGAGCGTTCAGGCCCTGACGAAGTACGCGGGTGGCCATTCGGACCTGCTGCTCGGGTCGATCTGCGCCAAAGACCCCGGTGTCGCGACATCTGTTGCCGCGACGATCGAGGACCTCGGCATCTGTGTCTCTCCCGACGACGCCTGGCTGGCGCTGCGGGGTCTTCGAACCCTGACCCTCCGCTACGCCGAACAGGCTCGCTCGGCGCTGAAGGTGGCGACATGGCTGGCCGACCGGCCCGAGGTGGCGCGTGTCCTCCACCCTGCCCTTCCGAGCGATCCCGGCAATGCGATCTGGGGGCGGGACTATTCCGGCGCGGCCTCGATTCTCGGCGTTGTGATGAAGGGCGGTGATCCCAAGGCCGCAGAAGGCTTCCTTGAGGCCCTGACCCTGTTCGGGCTCGGCTATTCATGGGGCGGATTTGAAAGCCTGGCGACGTTTGAGACCCCCCAGCTGGCCTTCCGCAGAACACCCCCGGCCCTAGAAGGACCGCTCCTGCGCCTGCACATCGGGCTTGAGGATCCCGCCGACCTGATCGCCGATCTGGAACAAGGACTCAGAGCCTGGCGCGCCCTGCAGGATTCGAACCTGCGACCGTCCGCTTAGAAGGCGGGTGCTCTATCCAGCTGAGCTAAGGGCGCTGACCGGGCAGCCGGGTTAGACGGAACGTCCGCGGGGCTCAAGCAGAGAGCCGCTGCACTGGGAGTGTTAGCCCCACTGGCTAGTGCGTCCAGGGCTGCTTTCTGCCCGTGGCGAAGTTGTCGGCATAGGCCTTGAGGATCACCGGCGCTTCCTGCGGCTCATGCAGGCGGAAGGGGATGCCGTGGCGCTCGGCGTAGGCGACCGCCTCTTCCTTGGTCTCGAAGGACAGGCGCACCTGGCCATTCATGTCGCTCGACGATGTCCAGCCCATGAGGGGGTCGATCGTGCGCGCCGAGGCCGGCTCGAACTCCAGCCGCCAGTCCTTGGCCTTGGCCTTGCCGGACTGCATGGCGGTCTTGGCGGGGCGGTAGATGCGGGCGAGCATGGGCGGTCTCGGGTCTTCTGAGGTGGGGCGGACTTACAGGGCTTTGGCCCCCGGCGTCGAGGGCTGCGGCGTCTACTGGCGCATCATCTCCCGGGCAGTGATCACGCGCATGATCTCGTTGGTGCCTTCCAGGATGCGGTGAACGCGCAAGTCGCGCACGATGCGCTCCAGCGGGTAGTCCTTCAGGTAGCCATATCCCCCGTGCAGCTGCAGCGCTTCGTCGGCGATCTGGAAGCAGGCATCGGTGGCCAGCCGCTTGGCCATGGCGCACCATTTGGTCTTCTCAGGATGGCCGGTGTCGATGGCCCAGGCCCCGCGCAGCACCATCAGCCGTGCCGCCTCCAATTGGGTGGCCATATCGGCCAGCTTGAACTGGGTGTTCTGGAACTCGTTCAGAGCCTTTCCGAACTGCTTTCGCGTGGTGACGTAGGCCTGGGCCGTCTCCAGCGCCAGCCGCGCCCCGCCCAGCGAACAGGCCGCGATGTTCAGTCGACCGCCGTCCAGCCCCATCATGGCATAGCGGAAGCCGTCGCCCTCCTTGCCCAGAAGGTTGGCCGCCGGCACGCGACAGTCATCGAACGAGACCACCGCCGTCGGCTGGCTGTTCCAGCCCATCTTCTTCTCCTGAGCGCCGAAGCCCAGGCCGGGCGTTTCCTTGTCCACGACGAAGGCGCTGATGCCCTTGGGTCCCGGCTCACCCGTGCGGGCCATGACGACATAGACGTCCGACGTTCCCGCGCCCGAGATGAAGGCCTTGGACCCGTTCAGAATGAAGTGATCGCCATCCCGCGTCGCTGCGGTGCGCATGGCGGCCGCATCGGAACCAGAGCCCGGCTCCGTCAGGCAGTAGGACGCAATCAGCTCCATCGTCGCCAGACGCGGCACATAGCGGCCCCGCAGATCGTCCGAGCCGAAGCTGTCGATCATCCAGGTCGCCATGTTGTGGATGGAGATGAAGGCCGCCGTCGACACGTCACCGCGCGACAACTCCTCGAAGATCACGGCCGCCTCGACCCGGCCCAGCGCCATGCCGCCGTGTTCCTCGCCCGCATAGATGGCCGCAAAGCCCGTCTCGGCGGCGCGCCGCATGACGTCGACGGGGAAGTGCTTGGTCTCGTCCCACTCGGCCGAATGAGGCGCCAGCTCAGCGTCAGCAAAGGCGCGCGCGGCGTCCTGGATGGCGCGCTGATCGTCGGTGAGGGCGAAATCCATGGAGTCTCCCGGAAGTTTTCGGGCCTTCTAGCCGCTTCCCCAGTCGGGGAGAAGAACGCTAAACCGAGCGGATGACCGCACCCTTCGCTCCCGCCCCCTACCCTCTCGCTCGGCCGCGCCGGCTGAGATCGAGCCCCTGGGTCCGGCGGATGGTGGCCGAGACGACGCTGACGCCGTCTGACCTGATCTGGCCGCTGATCGTCCATGACGGGGCCGAAGACCGCGTCCCGGTGCCGTCCATGCCCGGTGTCTTCCGCCTGTCTCCCAAGGCGGCTGCCGAGGCCGCCAGGGAGGCTCAAAGCCTGGGCATCCCCATGGTCGGCCTGTTTCCCAACGTCGATCCGTCGATCAAGGACATGGTCGGCACGGGCGCGACCGACCCGGACGGCCTGGTTCCCGACTGCATCAGGGCGATCAAGGACACAGCGCCCGATATCGGCGTCATGACCGACATCGCGCTGGACTGCTACACCGACCACGGCCACGACGGCGTTCTGGAGGACGGCCGCATCGTCAATGAGCCGACGCTGGAGCGCCTGGCCGAACAAGCCTTCATCCATGCCCATGCTGGGGCCGATGTCGTGGCACCGTCGGACATGATGGACGGCCGCGTCCAAGCCATCCGAGAGGCGCTGGAGGCCAATGGGTTTTCGGACACCCTGATCCTGTCCTACGCGGCCAAATACGCCTCGGCCTTCTACGGGCCCTACCGCGATGCCGTTGGCTCGGCGAAGCAGTTGAGCGGTGACAAGAAGACCTATCAGATGGACTACGCCAACACCGACGAGGCCCTGCGCGAAGTCGCCATGGACATCGCCGAAGGCGCGGACATGGTCATGGTCAAGCCGGGCATGCCCTATCTCGACATCGTCCGGCGCGTGTCGGAGACGTTCAGAGTGCCCACTTTCGCCTATCAGGTATCCGGGGAATACGCGATGATGAAGGCCTCCATCGCCAACGGCTGGCTGGACGAGGACCGGGCCATTCTGGAGACGCTGCACGGCTTCAAGCGGGCAGGATGCGCGGGCGTCCTAACCTATTTCGCGCCCCAGGCCGCGCGCCTTCTCGGCGCCTGAGCATGACAGAGCCTCTGGTTTTCGACCGGATCAACCCGTTCTATCGCGGCTGGGCGGAGGACTATCTGCACCTCGCCGGCTTCGACCCCGCCGCCTTCCTCGCCGCGCCCCAGCCGGCCGAGGACGAAATGTTCTTCAAGGCGCTCCTGCCCAACTTCGAGGGCGACCGCGGCATCGGTGCCTTCAAGTTCGTCGAGGCGACCATGCGCCACTATCAGGCGCTGGATCAGATCGTACGGCAGGCGTTCGGGGGGTTCGACGGGGTCACCAGCCTGCTCGACTTCGCCTCAGGCTACGGCCGCCTGACCCGAGCCCTGCTTCAGCGCATGCCTGCCGAACGCATCTGGGTGTCGGACATCTACGGCGAGGCCATCGACTGGCAGGTCCGAACGTTTGGCGTGAACGGCTTCGCCTCCGTGCCCGATCCAGCCGCGCTCAGTCACGGTCGCAAGCACGACGTGATTTTCGTCGGCTCGCTGTTCTCCCACCTGCCAGCCGAGCTATTCCGCGCCTGGCTGCAGCGCTTGCACGGCATGCTTAGCCCCGGTGGCGTCCTGGCGTTCAGCGTCCATGACGCCTCCATCCTGCCGCCCGACCAGAGCATAGACGGCAGCGGCATCCGCTTCTTCCCGTGGAGCGAGAGCGGCAGCCTGGACCCGGCCATCTATGGCATGACCTACGTCACCGAAGCCTTCGTCGCCGACGCCATAGCCCGCCTGAATCCGGAGCACCCGCCCACGTGGCGCGTCTTCCACAAGGGGCTCTATGAGAACCAGGCGCTTTACGTGGTCGGCGGCCCGGAGCGGAACCTGTCGACGATCACCGTAGCCAGTCCGCCGATGGGTGGCTTCGAGCGGGCAACGCTGCTGACTGACAGCTCGGTCGAGTTTTCGGGCTGGGCTATCGAGCGCACGCCGGGTGGATCACTGGATCTGTTGGTCCACGTCGATGGAGAGCCCGTCCTTAAGGCAACCAAGACGGGCGATCGCCCCGACATTCAGCCCACCTTCCCGACTTCACCTGCCCTGCCCTTCGGCTGGACCTTCCGCCTTGCGCGCGAGCAAGCCGCCGAAGGGCAGGCCATCCGTCTGACGATGCGAAGCACGACAGGGCTGGAAACCCACGCCTATGCCCGCATGCCATCGGATCCTGCCCTGACCTATTCAGGATGGTCTCGACGAGCGCTTCGACCGCGCTAGGCAGTACTTCGCGTCCAACCGCATGTAAGCGACGGAGTGGTTCTGGACCCCGCCGACCGGATCGGAGTGAGGACGGCGAGTACCGGCATTGCTGCCTGGCGACTACGGTGCCAGATTTCCCAGGGGAGGTTGCGCGATGCAGGAGCTATTGATCTTTGCAGTGGTTGCAGCGTCCAGCGTTGGCTTTTTCGTCCTGCTCAAGGTGCTGGCGGCCAAGGTCGGCGGAGCCAACCTAGAGAGCGCGCGAACCGCCTTTGGCGCGCTGGACGGCTTCACGCCGTCTGACATACTCATCTACCTCGGCAGCGCGATCGCATTCGATGCTGGGACCACGGTCGTCGCAATCTGGGAGAAGGGGCCGGGTGCGCGCATTGTGGACGTGGCCGAAGTAGACACTTGGCATTGCGGTGAGCTGCTGACTACGGCTCTTGATGAGACGACGAGTTCGCTGATGGTTCAGCTCTACGGGGCAAACGCCGAGTCCCCCTTCTTCAAGGTCGGCGTTCTCAGAAAGCCGGACATCGTGGTTTGGCGGCTACATTTGTCCGAAGCCTTCGGTGCCGACAAGGAGCGGGAATTCGCCCAGCGGACGATCGGTCCCGATCTCGGCAGCTAACCCTCTTCGCTCGGGGCTCAGCCAATACCTGCCTCGAGTGGAAACGATCCGACCCGGCGCAGGTCAGGCCAAGGCATCGATTCTGTGGTAGGCGGCGACGGGTTCGAACCGCCGACCCTCTCGGTGTAAACGAGATGCTCTGACCAGCTGAGCTAGCCGCCCATCCACGAGCCGTGTTTGCCTGTCCCCGCGTCCGGGTTCAAGGCGGACTACTCGATCTCGACCACCTCGACGCGCGGCCCGTTAAGCACAAGAGCGATCTCGCCCCGTTTCAGCTTGAGGGCATCGTCACCGAACAGCTGACGCCGCCAACCCTTCAACGCTTCGACATCGGCGGCGTCGGACAGGGCGATCTTCTCGAGGTCGGCGACATTGGCAATCAGCTTGGAGGCCACGCCGGCGTTGTCGCTCTTGGCCTTCAGCAGGACCTTGAGCAGCTCGACCACGCTGGGCGGTGCCGGTTGATTGTGCGCCGGACGGTCCATCTTCGGCGCGTGAGCCTCGGGATCGGCCAGAACACGCTTGAGCACATCAATCAGTTCCAGCCCCAGCCTGGAGCCGCCAAAGCCCTTGGGCACGGAGCGCAGCCGGTTGAAGGCCTCGATGTCCGTCGGGGCCTGAGTCGCGATCTCGTCGATCGCTTCGTCCTTCAGGATGCGGCCGCGCGGCTGGTCCCGCTCCTGCGCCGCCCGCTCGCGCCAGACGGCCGTAGCCTTGAAGGCCGCGAGATACTTGGCGGAGTACTTCTTGGGTTTCAGTCGCTTCCAGGCCTTTTCGGGATCGGTGTCGTACAGTTCGGGATCGACCAGATCCTCCATCTCCGACATGACCCAGTCCAGTCGGCCGTCCTTTTTCAGCCGGTCCCGCAGCTTGGGATAGAGGGCCGCCAGATGGGTCACGTCGCCCATGGCATAGTGCAACTGGGCGTCCGAAAGCGGCCGGCGTGACCAGTCGGTGAACCGGCTTCCCTTGTCGAGGTCGATCTTGAGCATCTGCCGGACCAGCGAATCATAGGCCACCTGATCGCCGAACCCGGCCGCCATCGCCGCCACCTGGGTGTCGAACATCGGAACCGGCATGGCTCCCAACTTGACGAATATCTCCGTGTCCTGACGCGCCGCGTGAAAGACCTTCACGATGTTCGGATCGCGCAGCACGTCGAGGAAGCAGGTGAGGTCCAACCCTTCGGCCTGAGGGTCGATGATCGCCTCATGATCAGCCGTCGCAGCCTGGATCAGGCAGAGCTTGGGCCAATAGGTCGTCTCCCGCATGAACTCGGTGTCGACCGCGATGAAGGGGGCGCCCCGGACGGCGTCGCAGAAGGACGCGAGCGCGTCGGTTGTGGTGATCGGCGTCATTGAAATGCTATAGCCCGCCGCGACGCCGTCGTGGCAAGAGCCGCGACCATATTTCCGCACTCCTTTCAGGCCCGTGAGCGATGAGTGACACCTCTGATTCCATCCAGAACGGCCTGACCTATGCCGACGCAGGCGTCGACATCGACGCCGGCGACATGCTGGTCGAGCACATCAAGCCGCTCGCGAAATCCACGGCGCGGCCTGGATCCGAGCCTTCGCTTGGGGGATTCGGGGCCTTGTTCGACCTGAAGGCTGCGGGCTTCGTCGATCCGCTGATCGTCACCACAACCGACGGCGTGGGGACCAAGCTCAAGATCGCCATCGAGACCGGTCGCCACGATGGGGTCGGCATCGATCTGGTGGCCATGTGTGTGAACGACCTGCTGGCGCAGGGAGCCGAGCCGTTGCTGTTCCTCGACTACTACGCGACCGGCAAGCTCGAGATCGACGCAGCGCGCCGCGTCGTGTCCGGCATCGCCGAGGGCTGCAAACAGGCGGGCTGTGCCCTTGTCGGAGGCGAGACAGCCGAGATGCCGGGCATGTATTCCGGCGGCGATTACGACCTCGCGGGGTTCTCACTCGGCGCGCTGGAGCGCGGCCACGGCCTGCCCCGGCTCGATCTTCAGAACACCGGCGACCTGATCATCGGCCTGGCCTCATCCGGCCCCCACTCCAATGGCTATTCCTTGATCCGCAAGGTGGTGGAGCGTTCGGGTCTGTCCTGGGGCTCCGACGCACCCTTCGCGCCGGACCGGTCGCTGGCCCAGGCCCTGATGGCACCGACCCGCATCTATGTGAAGTCGGTCCTGCCGTTGATGAAGGCTGGCAAGATCAAGGGCGCGGCCCACATCACCGGTGGTGGTCTGATCGAAAACCCGCCGCGTTGCCTGGCCGATCACCTGTCCGCATCGTTCGACTGGGACGCCTGGCCCCTGCCGCCGGTATTCCGCTGGCTGGCCGAGACCGGGGGCATCTCGGACCACGAGATGCGCCGCACCTTCAACTGTGGCGTTGGCTTCATCCTGGTCGTCGCGCCCGAGAACGCAGAAGACGTCCTCGCCGCCCTGCTGGAAGCCGGCGAAACCGCCTTCGTCTGCGGGCAGCTGGTCTAGCGCGCCAGCTCGCCCCGGGCCCCGGCCTCGATCAGTTCGACGGTCTGGGGCAGGCCATAGATCGCCGCGAACGACCCGAAGCGCGGTCCCTGCGAGGCCCCCAGCAGCACTTCGTAGAGCGCTCCGAACCACGCCCTCAGCGGCTCAAAGGCGTGCGCCTTGCCGACCGCATAGACCTCATTCTGGATCGTCTCGCCGTCGGTCGTGTCCGCAGGCAGGAGCTTCAACCGCGCGGCCAGGTCCAGCAGCGCCGCCGCCTCGACCTCTGTCGGGGCACGATAGGCCTTCGTCGGCTTCACGAAGTCCTCGTAGTAGTTCAGCGCCCGATCCATCAGTTGGTCCAGCACGGGCTCGTTGGCCGGTGTCGCGTCCGGCAGATACTTCGCCATATAGGCCCAGAGCTGGCCCTTGCTGGACGCATTGGCCACGCCAACGAGGTTCAGCAGCAGGGCGAACGACACCGGACTGGCCACGACCGGCGGCGCACCGGCATGGATCGACCACACAGCGTTGTCGATGCGCTTGGCCGGTTCCTGGGCCTGATACTGGTCGATGAAGCTCAGATAGTCGTCGATGGCGCGCGGAATGACGTTGAAATGCAGGCTCTTGGCCGACTTCGGGCTCTGGAACATGTACCAGCTCAGGCTCTCGGGCGTGCCGTAGCGCAACCACTGCTCCATCGTCAGGCCATTGCCCTTGGACTTGGAGATCTTCTTGCCCTCGATGTCGAGGAAGAGCTCGTAGTTGAAACCCTCCGGCGGCGTGCCACCCAAGGCCCGACAGATCTTGCCGCTCTCGCGCACGCTCTCGATCAGGTCCTTGCCCGACATCTCGTAATCGACGTCCAGGGCCGTCCAGCGCATGGCCCAGTCCGGCTTCCACTGCAGCTTCACGTGCCCGCCGGTGACGGGAACCTCGGTGCGCCCGCCGGCCGGGTCGTCGAACACAATCGTGCCCTTCGCCACATTCCGTTCCAGCGTCGGCACCTGCAGCACATGCCCGGTCACCGGGCTGATCGGCAAGAAGGGCGAATAGGTCGCCCGACGCTCCTCGCCCAGCGTCGGCAGCATGATCGCCATGATGGCATCGAACCGCTCCAGCAGCGTCTGCAGCGTCTGATCGAACCGCCCAGACCGATAGGTCTCGGTCGAGCTCATGAACTCGTAGTCGAAGCCGAACCCGTCCAGAAACGCCCTTAAGCGAGCGTTGTTGTGCGCCCCGAAACTGTCGTGTGTCCCGAACGGATCGCGCACCTTGGTCAGCGGCAGGTGTAGGTCTTCCTTCAGCATCTCCGGGTTTGGCACGCCCTCAGGCACCTTCCTCAGCCCGTCCATGTCGTCCGAAAACGCCACCAGCCGCGTCGCCCAGTGATCGCCCGTCAGCGCCCGAAAGGCGTTCCGCACCATTGTCGTGCGCGCCACTTCGCCGAAGGTGCCCATGTGCGGCAGGCCCGACGGCCCATAGCCGGTCTCCAGCAGCACCGGCCGGCTCAGGGCCTCGAACGTGGCCAGGGCTTCGTCCGCGCGCCCCGCATCGATCAGCAGCCTGGCCGCGTCCCGCTCGGCGTCCGACAGCCGCTTTTTCAGCACATGGTTCAACAGGGCGCGCGCCTGTTCGAACGGCCAGGACTTGGCCTCGCGGGCCAGGGGGACGAGATCGGTCAGCATGGGCGCGGGTTTGGCCGCTTAGCTTCTAGGGGTCAATCGGCTCGCTGTTGCGAAGCCAACGCGGCAGTAGCCGTCTGTAGGCCTCATCAGCGCTGACGCGGTCCGTCCGTGCTCTCCAGTAAATCGAAAGCGTCAGCGCGACGACATATCCCGCCACGATTATCCAAGTAACAGGATGAGCGGCGACGTCGAACCCGATCACCTGCAAAAGTCCCGCCGGTGCCAGGACGACGGCTGGAGCGGTGATCATGGCGAATACCAACGCCTTCCCCAGAGTGCCTCCGGCCGTCAGTCGCCTCTTGTGCCGCACGATCTCTGCGTGAGTGCGTAGGGCGGCAAGCTTCTCAAATCTTCGCAGCTCATCTCGGATGGTCGCGGATCGAAGCTCAGTTCGCTCGAATACGTGCCCCTCGCGCCAGATCAGGCCAGCTCTGATCGCCGCTGTCTTCAGCGCGTCGATGTCCTCCACACGACGATAGGCCCAGAGGCGCCACCTTGGCACCTGAAGAGACCACGCCGTCCAAGCCGTGACGAAACTAGGGTCAGGACCCATTGATGTGAGGCGCGCGATCTGATTCAGGCTCCTGAGGAGTCTGGATCATGAGTGACCTGTTTTGGCTGACGGACGAGCAGATGGCTCGGCTGGAACCCTATTTCCCGAAGAGCCACGGCAGGCCCAGGGTCGATGATCGCCGCGTCCTGAGCGGGATCATTTTTGTCAATCGCAACGGGCTTCGCTGGCGCGACGCGCCGGCGGCCTACGGTCCTCACAAGACGCTCTACAATCGCTGGAAGCGGTGGAGCGAGGCGGGCGTCTTCTTCCGGATGATGGAGGGCCTGGCAGGTGGAAACGCCGAACGGCGCACCGTGATGATCGACGCGACCTATCTGAAGGCACACCGCACGGCTTCGAGCCTGCGGGTAAAAAAGGGGGTCCCGGGCGGCTGATCGGACGCACCAAAGGCGGCATGAACACCAAGCTGCACGCCGTAACCGACGCCAACGGACGGCCGATCAGCCTGTTCATGACGGCAGGCCAGGTCAGCGACTACATCGGTGCCGCCGCCCTGCTGGACAGCCTGCCCAAGGCGCAATGGCTGCTGGGCGACCGGGGCTATGATGCGGACTGGTTCAGGGAGGCCCTGCAGGCCAAGGGCATCACGCCCTGCATACCTGGCCGCAAGTCCAGAACCGATCCCGTCCGCTACGACAAGCGCCGCTACAAACGCCGGAACCGCATCGAGATCATGTTCGGGCGGCTCAAAGACTGGCGACGCGTGGCAACACGCTACGACCGATGCCCGACCGTCTTCCTCTCCGCCGTCGCCCTCGCCGCTACCGTGCTCTTCTGGCTATGAGTCCTGACCCTAGCGGCCAACAACCCGAGCGCCAGTACGAGTGTGCTCGCGCCTGAAAGCCGGTCGAAGGCCCCCATCTCGCCGAGCACGCCCATGAGCACGAGCGGAAAAGCGAACCCGAACAAGACTGACCCATTCACCCAGATCAAACCGATCAGGATCGCTCGCTCCACGCTAATGCGTTTGCTCATCGAAGTCCTCGAATCCGCGCCATTGACGACGGAAGGCTAGCATGGCCTTTGCCCCACCCTATGCGCACCGCCGACTTCGACTTCGACCTGCCCGAGGACCGCATCGCTCTGCGTCCCGTCGAACCCCGCGACAGCGCCCGCCTGCTGGTCGTGAAGGACGGCGCGCTGGACGACCGCATCGTGCGCGACCTGCCCGACCTGCTCCAGCCCGGCGATGCCCTGGTCTTCAACGACACCCGGGTCATCCCTGCCCGGCTGTCGGGCGCCCGCACCCGCCCCGGCCCGGACGGTGAGGCGTTGAGCGTGGCGGTCGAGGCGACCCTGCATCACCGCGACGCGGCGGATGTATGGTCCGCCTTCATGAAGCCCGGCAAACGGCTAAAGCCCGGCGACCGCGTCGACTTCGCCGACCTGACCGCCGTGATCGAGGCCAAGGGCGAGGACGGCCTGATCACTCTGCGCTTCGACCGGTCCGGTCCGGCGCTCGACGATGCGATCCGCGAGATCGGCGTCATGCCCCTGCCACCCTACATTGCCGCGAAGCGGGCCGAGGATGATCGCGACCGTTCGGACTACCAGACCGTCTATGCCGCCCACGACGGCTCCGTTGCCGCGCCCACGGCGGGTCTGCACTTCACGCCCGGCTTGCTGGACGCCCTGCGCACCCGGGGCATCTCGACCCATGCGGTGACGCTCCATGTCGGTGCCGGTACCTTCCTGCCGGTCAAGGCCGACGATACGGCCGATCACAAGATGCACAGCGAATGGGGCACGGTATCGGAAGAAACCGCAGCCTCATTGAACGCCGTCCGGGCGTCAGGGGGCCGCATCGTTTGCGTGGGTACGACCAGTCTGCGGCTGCTGGAATCTGCGGCCACGCCGGACGGCGTCATCCACCCGTTCCACGACGATACCGCCATCTTCATCACGCCTGGCTATCGGTTCCGCGCAGTGGATGTCCTGATGACCAACTTCCATCTGCCGAAGTCGACTCTGTTCATACTGGTCAGCGCCTTTACGGGCCTGGAGACGATGAAAACGGCCTACGCTCACGCGATCCAGACCGGCTATCGATTCTATTCGTACGGTGATGGATCGCTGCTGTTCCGCGGCTGATACTCAGGACTGGACGTTTCCGCGTCCTTGCACCCAAGCCACGGCGGGGCTTCAGGAGCCGTCGATAACCGAAGGGTCTTCGATCACGATCCCGGGGCCGAGCACCATCACGCCGGCCAGCAGCACAGCCGAGATCGCAGTGAGGGCGGTCGCCGCGAGAAGCCCCAAGGCACGGGATTTCGGCGCGGGATGGTTCAGATGCCCGCGAGCGGTTTCAATCTGGGTCAGCGCATCGGCCAAGGCTGGGGCCTCTAATCAACGAATGTGCGACTTCACGCCCATTCGGTTAACCGAAGGTTGCCACCTCTCCTCGCTTGGCGGCGGCCAAGCCACAGCCTAGAAGCGGCCCATGATCCTCGTCGTCGATAACTACGACAGCTTTACCTACAACCTCGTCCACTACCTCGCGGAGCTGGGTGCGGAGACACACGTCGTCAGGAACGACGATCTGACGGTGGAAGAAGCTTGGGCGCTGAAGCCGGAAGCCGTCCTCTTGTCCCCTGGGCCCTGCGCCCCGGATCAGGCCGGCATCTGCCTGCCGATCCTGACGACCGCGCCCGATGACATGCCGATCCTGGGCGTTTGCCTCGGCCATCAGGCGATCGGTCAGGCCTTCGGCGGCGACGTGATCCGCGCCAAGACCTTGATGCACGGCAAGACCTCGCCGATCACCCACGACGGCCGAGGCCTGTTCAAGGGCCTGCCCAGTCCCTTCACGGCGACCCGCTACCACAGCCTAGCGATCAGCCGCGCGACCCTGCCCAACACGCTCGACGTCACCGCCTGGACCGAGGACGGCGAGATCATGGGCGTGCAGCACCACGACCGGCCCATCCACGGCGTCCAGTTCCACCCGGAATCCATCGCCACCGAGCACGGCCACGACCTGATCGCGAACTTCCTGGACCTGGCCAACGTTCGCCGCCTCGCGGTCGTCTGATGTCCGACACCATCAAGCCCCTGCTGGCCAAGCTGGTCGACGGACAGGTCCTGACCGAAGCGGAAGCCGGCGACTTCTTCGCCGCCTGCCTGCGCGGCGAGCCCACCCCCGCCCAGGTCGCCGCCGCCGTCACGGCGCTGCGCATCCGGGGCGAGACCGTGCCCGAGATCACCGCCTTCGCCCGCGCCATGCGCTCGGCCGCAGCCCCGTTCGAGACCCCCTTCGACGTCATCGACACCTGTGGCACCGGCGGCGACGGGGCCCACACCTTCAACATCTCAACGGCGGCGGCGCTGGTGCTCGCGGGCGCAGGCCTGAAGGTCGCCAAGCACGGCAACCGGGCGCTCAGCTCCAAGTCCGGCTCGTCCGACGTGCTGGCCGCGCTCGGCGTGGATCTCATGGCCCCGGCCGAGCGCCAGAAGCAGGCTCTGGATCAGGCCGGCATCTGCTTCCTCTTCGCCCCCGCCTATCACGGGGCCATGCGCCATGTGACGCCAATCCGGGCCGAGATCGGCTTCCGCACCGTCTTCAACCTGCTCGGCCCCCTGTCGAACCCCGCCGGAGCCCGACGTCAGGTCATGGGCGTCTACGATCCCCGCCTGCTGGAACCGCTGGTCGAGGTACTCGGCCGCCTCGGGGCCACCCGCGCCTGGACCGTCCACGGCCAGGGCCTGGACGAGCTCACCACCACCGGCCCGACCGACGTCGCTGAGTGGAAGGACGGAACTGTCCGACGCTTCCAGATCACGCCCGAGGAGGCCGG